>Ga0206915_1034_pt2 | contig 35181 bp, 28 predicted proteins | sample Alteio_BWOrgHeat_70_FD_152945 | JGI IMG/M metagenome (GOLD analysis project Ga0206915, IMG submission 152945) | Enriched cells from forest soil in Barre Woods Harvard Forest LTER site, Petersham, Massachusetts, United States -... | ecosystem: Environmental > Terrestrial > Soil > Temperate forest >...
TGACGGTGTGTTCGACTCACACGCACTTCCGCCACGCTCGAGATGACCGACCCTTTCACTCGACTGCTCTTTATTGTTTTTCCATCCAGCGGAGTAGGTCATATCTCAACGACGTCTGGAAATACAAGCCGTAAGAGAGTGGAGTCCGTGCGAGGCGGGCGGAATTGTGATGCGCAGATACAATGTGGTTGATTGCGCCAAACGATTATCAGATTCATACGCAATTCGGCTCTTGACATCCTCGACGCGCGGGTTTCACCTGCGAGTTGTCTGGGGAGCAGCTAGGAATTTCTCCAAATGAGCCTTTGCCAAATCGGGTTGATTTAACTTCCGATAGAGATTTGCCAGGAGAAAGTGGATCTGGGCATCGCTGGTGCCGAGCTCGGGCAGCGTCAGGGCTCGTTCTCCTTCGGGCGCGGCATTCTTGAAGTCTCCTTCACGGGCCAATCCCTTCGCCAATTCATAGTGCGCATCGCGGGAGTCGGAGTCTGCCTCAACGGCCCGTCGATCTTTTTCGATACTGTCCTGGCTCCGGCCCAGTGATAGTAGAAACCTGCCGTATGCAACGAGAATCGATGCGCTTTGCGGCGACTTCTGCGGAGAGAGATTCTCTGCCTGCTGATAGAGCTCCAATGCTTTGCTCTCCTGTCCCAGAGCTTCATAGGTCATCGCAAGATAGAACACGGGAAGAGGACTTTTAGGAGAGAGGGCTTGGGCTGTCTGAAGCGGTGAGATCGCCAATTTGAAGTCGTTTTGCATGTAGTAAAACACCCCGAGAAAGAACTGCGCCTCTTCGGATGTTGGATCGGCTGTAATGGCGGTGATAAGACAGCTCTTGGCCACATCCGGACGATGCGCAAAGGTGGCCAGCCGAGCCTTGAGGACGAGAGCCGGAACCATATACGGGTTCTCATGTAGGGCTGCATCGACTTCGCTAACAGCCTCGGGAAATTTCCGTTGGGCAAAATCCTGTTTGGCGTTCTCGTAATGTTGCGTTGAAGCGACTGCGAGTTGGAGCGCGAGAAGCAAGATCATAGAAGCTTACCCCCAGGCGACAGAGAGTAATACTTGCCAGAGTGCACATGTTCGAAGCGGTCCGTGTGCCCAATGGCTGCGGGCCATCGAATCTCAATCCAGTCGGCATATTCCGCCGCCCCCAGGCCCAACACATCGCGGGGGTCACAGGAAGAGAGATAGCTTCCACCGCCTCGCTTGAAAATGCTGTGCTTAGCCCCGTTGACCGACCAAGTGATCTTGGCGCCAACTGCAAGTCCGGTGAGATTCAGACCGATCCAATGATTTTTATTGCTGACGATATTGTGAAGGATTAGGGGAGCCCTGCCATTGATCCCGACAACCACATCTATACGCCCATCATTATCGAGATCTCCCACCGCAAGCCCCCGGGCGGCATACGACTCTTTGAAGGCTGGACCACCCGCTGCACTGACATTATCAAATCCATTGCCGTTGTTGTGAAAAAGCAAAAGGGGCTCTCGATACTGCAAGCTGCTGTTGACCGATTCGATGAGATCATCTGGGTGCCCATTGACCAAAATCAAATCTGGTCTTCCATCCAGATCGAAATCGACAAAGCGACAGCCCCAGCCCGTATACATCACCGTCGCCATGCCGATTCCCGTCGGGTTGGCTACATCCACAAATGTATTGTGTCCGACATTGTGGTACAGAGAATAGCGTTCACGGCTGATGTTCGCGACAAGAAGATCTTGCTGGCCATCCTCATCAAAATCGACCGCATCTACGCCCATGCCAGAACGCGCAGCACCATCCGCGCTATACGCTACTGCGGCCTGGAGACCAATTTCTTCGAACTTGCCACCTCCCTTATTCAGATAAAGGAAGTTGGGAACGGAGTCATTCGCGACAAACAGGTCCAGCAGGCCATCGTTGTTGATATCAGTCGCGACTACACCAAAAGCCTTTCCCAAATACTTCCCAATTCCGGAAGAGGCGCTTATGTCGGTGAAGGTTCCATCGCCGTTGTTCTTATAGAGACGGCTCGGCCATGCTTCGTAGGTCTTCGGATAGCAATAATGGCGAACCCCGTTTACGCTGCAATCCTGTTCTAACGACTTGTCGTATTTTACGAAGTGACAGACAAACAGATCGAGCAGGCCATTGTTATCAGAATTAAACCAGACAGCGCTGGTAAACAGGCCCGGCTCATCCAGTCCCGCAGCTTTGGTCACATCTGTAAAGGTGCCGTCATGGTTGTTGTGATAGAGAATCAGCCGTCCATAGGTTGTTACCAGAATGTCCGTCCATCCGTCTCGATCGTAGTCGGCGGTTGCAACTCCAATGCCGAAATCTCTTCCCGCCACCCCTGCCTTTTCCGTCACATCGGTAAAGGTGCCGTCACGGTTGTTGCGGTACAAAGCATTGCATAGCGGTTTTGCGGGTTGAAAGAAATCCGCCGGACCGCTATTTACAAAATACAGATCCATCCAACCGTCGTTATCGTAGTCGAATAAAGCCACTCCCGGCCCCATGGACTCGGGCAAGTAGCGGAGCGGTGAGAGTGCATTATCGTGTTTCCAGGTGATTCCTGTTTTCTCCGCTGTCCATGTCTCGAAATACTGCTCTGGAGGTTTCTCGGAATCGACCTTGGCATCCTGGAAAGAGTGCAATACCGACAACGCTCGGGAGTCCAAAGTTCCTGAACTAAGAGCGGCCAAGCCTGTCAAAAAGTTACGTCGCGTGATTGCCAACTTCATCTCTTCCGCACAAATCCTTCCAGGCCGGGTTACACCAATGTGAGAATCTTTGGAATGCTTTGAGAGTCCCCGAGACTCATAACATCCATCCATTTTCTTGAATGCAAATTGCTCTGCTTGCAGTCCGTAGAGGACGCTCTCGTGCAAGTTAACAGGCCAGATGAAGTCATCTGGCCTGTTTGTTGGAACTTCGGCTGAGTTGGCGCTTAAAACTGGATTCTCGCGACAAACTCGCCACTTCTCGGAGCATAGTTTCCGCCTGCGCCGGAGATGCCGTCTCCGAAGAAGCCGAAACCGTTGGAAATGCTTCCGTCGCTCGCATACTGAGGAGTCTGGAAAGGATTTGACGTATTGTTCAGGTTGGGAAATGCCCAGCGGTTAAAGACATTGAAGAAATCCGCGCGGAGCGAGAACGTCACGCCCTCCTTGAATGGGATGACCTTGCCGAAGCCCAACTGCTCGTTGGGATATCTTGGGCCACGATAATCGCCATAGAACGGCTTGGAAGTAGCGTAGGTCCCGGGGGCCGGGTTTGCCCACGCAGCCGGGTTGAGAAAGAACGTAGTACGGGGGTTGACCTTGTGGTCGTTGAGGCCATGCAGGAAAAGCTTCTGTCCCGGAACTCGATTCGCCCAAACTGCATTACCAAAAGTCACCGAAGTCAAAGGGCTAGTCGAATTGGGTGTTTGTATCGGAAAACCGCTCTGGTAACGGAAGATGCCGTCGGTCGTCCAGCCGGTAAACAGTAAGCGCTTCCAACCGTTTTGCGCAAAACGGAATCGCGGCACCTCATAATTGAAGTAGAAGTTGAGCATCTGCGGTTGATCGATCGTCTCATAGGATTTTGCGTTTTTGGGCGGCTGGCTAGGATCCTGTAGCGGCATCGCCGTAGTAAAAGTCGGTTGATTCGTGGCGGCCACTGTACCCAGATTCTTCGACCACGAGTAACCGAGGCCGCCCGACAATCCGTTGCTGAGTCGCTTGGTGACCTTGATTTGAAGCGCGTCGTACCACCAATTGCCATCGTGCTCGTAGTAGTCACCAATGCTGCCGAATTGTGGGAATGGCCGCAATGCCTGGGCCAGGGTCGCTCCGGACGGGAAAGTAGAGTACGGAGCCGTGAAGCCTCTTGCCGCCACGGCACCAGAAGAGATTGGTTGCGTCAGCAGGTTGAAGTCATTTGGGTTGGTAACGTTTAAGCCGTATTTCTGTGAGAGAAGCGATGGAGTGAGTTCGTTTGTAGTATTCGTCAGCCCGTCGGAATTGAGCCAAACACCACGGTTGCTGATGTAGGATACATTGGCCGTCAGATTGTTTGCGATCTCGCGCTCAAGGCCAACGGTTGACTGCACGAAACGTGGTGGACGACCATTGTTAGGGACAATGAACGCTGGGGGCGAGTTGAGTTGACCGACATTCGGATAGGCGCCAGGGTCGAAGTGAGTGGCCGTCAGAGCAGCCGGAGAGTATGGTATGCCATTGGAAAGCTGACCGGCGGCAATGCCATACGAAGGACTGGTCAGAAACACCTGGTTGAAGCCAAATCCCTGGTTGCTATAGATTTCTTCATTCATGAAGAGCTGCGGGCCAGAGTAAAGTCCGGACGCCGCATGGAGCACGGTCTTTCCATCCAGTTGGTAACTGACGCCGAGACGAGGCTGAATCATCCAGGGATAGAACTTCTCGAAGGTGCAGTTGCAACGCCCTTGCCCGTACCCTTCATATTCGGTTCCACCCAACAGACCGCCGGCTGACGGATTCACGACAGTGGGACTAAATTGCGTTTCCCGGTCATGCTGTTCGCGTTGCATCTGTTCGAGATCCCAGCGCAGTCCGTAGTTCACCACGATTTTGCGCGTGAGCTTCCAGGTGTCCAGCGCGTAAAGTCCCCCCTCTCTGCGATGAAACCATTGGATGTTATCGTTTCCGATGCTTGCGCCAGACATTTGGCCGAGAACGAAGCTCGCGAAACCGTCACCGATGCTGGCTCCATAAAGATTTTGGCCCTGGGCTGACGGCAGAGACGTCTGATCGGGAGCGAAACCGTAAGACCCGGCGGATAGGTCATTGTGAGTGCCAAACAGCTGATGACGGAATTCGCCGCCAAATTCGAAAGTATGGCGGCCGTGAACCCAGATCGCAGATGCATTGTCATACCAGTTATTGTCAATAAACGGAGCGTTGTTTATTCCCAGTTGCGGAACACCCTGACGGTTGGTGGTAAGTCCGGAGAAGATTGGGAAGGTATTCGCAGCGCCGCCCGGCATATTTGCCGCCGTATTCAGCCCAAGAGTCGACGCCTTGAAGTTCTGCACCGCCGAATCCTGCAGGGCGTCATGGCGCGTAAAGTCGAATCCGACGTGAAGCACCAGATTCGGCGTGGCCGTATAGTCCGCATTGAGATACAACTGTGGGGCGGGGGTCATGTTCCAGCGGGTCGAGCCTCCCGCTGTGTTAATGCCGTCACCCGCATTGTCTTTGTTGGAATACTCAGCGATGTAATAACCCGAGAAGTGCCATTTCTGACCGATCGAATGATCGATCTTGATGCTCGTCAGGTACTGGTACTTGTTGTTCGGCTGCAAATTGGGGTAGTTGTTGGTCAGCGCGTTTGCAGTAGGCCCGGACGGAGCAGGCATGTAAGCAAGAATCTTCTGCGCCACCGGATCCCATGTGCTGGGCGCGCCGATAAAGTTATTGGGGAACGGATCCCGGACCGTTTTGGTTGAGCCATCCGTACAGGTTGCCATTCTGGTCGTCGCCGGGTTGTACACTACGCCATTGATCATCGGTCGACCCAGACAATCCAGAACCGGCGCTCCATTGGAATCAACAATGGGACCAAGCAAGAGAGAACTCAGATCGCCATTGCGATAGGCGTTCGTGGGAACCGTAATGGTTCCCTGGTTGAGGGTCTGCGTGTTGTGGTACTCCTCGAACGCGAAGAAGAAGAAGGTTTTGTTGTGGCCATTGTAAAGGTGAGGAATCACCACCGGACCACCCAGAGAACCGCCAAAATCAAGCTGCCGTTGCACCGGGTTATACTTTTGACCGCTTGGGGTGTAGTTGAAGGGCTGTCCGGCGTCCAGATCTTCATTCTCAAAGTAGTTGAAAAGGGTCCCGTGCAACCTGTTGGTGCCGGATTTCGAGGTGTAGTTGAAGATTCCGCCTCCGGACTCGCCATATTTAGCGGAATAGTCGTTTATCATCACGGACTCTGAACCGAGCGATTCGACCGAGGGCTGATGCTCATCGGAGATGGCGCCCTTTACTGCCGAGGTGTCGTCCAGGCCGTCCATAAAGACGCGGTACGTCGTTGCCGGTGAGCCGCTAATATGGATATCATTCCAGCCGCCGGCAATGGTTCCTGGCACCAAGGCGGCAAAACCCATTGGGTCGCGTACAGCTCCGATGCCTGCAATGTTGATCGGAAGCTCATTCAGGTCCTTCGTGGTGACCTCGACATTGTTCTGTGCGCTGTCGGTCTGGAGCAGAGGAGCATCCGCCGTCACCGTAACCGTCGACGTGACTTGCCCAACACCCAGTTTCAGGTCGACTTGTGCTGTCTCTCCGACCGCAACGGTGATTCCATAGCGGATCAACCTGCCAAAGCCCGGTGCGACTACCGTCACAGAATATTCGCCTGCGGGTAACTCCGGGATCGTATAGTTTCCTGTGTCCGTCGTGACGGTAGAGTTCTGCGTGCCCATCGCGATATTGGTTATGGTTATCCTGGCCCCCGGTATTCCGGAGCCTGATGGATCGCTGACAACTCCCGATACACTGCCGCGATCGCTTTGCGCAAAGCACAACACACTGGCGCAGCATAATGTAATGAGCACTAAGCTTAAATGAAAGTGCTTAAGCGAGTTTCTTCTTTGTGTCATCTATGTCCTCCTGGAGTTCTTACAAAGTGCGGCAATGGTTGATAGGGAGCGGATCTGTGATGGGGAACAAATGGCTACCCTCTTGTCGAGTCGAACCAGAGTGCTGATTCGGCCTCGACCGGCTCTGCGTTCTTTTTGATTCCTTGCATTCAGCCTCCATTTGGGCACACCTCGTCGAAGCGGACGCCATGCCTTGCCGGCGTATGTTTTTTCTGACAGCTTGTGACCGCTGTTTTAATGCCGCGACCACTGTACGGCTGCAAGAAGACGCTTTGGCAAGGTTAGAAACGTTCTTAACTACGCTGTATTTCTTTGAAATAGCTAGACAGTTTCGGGATAGGACACACGTAACGGTAGCTACCTTGAGCGTAGAGGCGCATAACTGAAAGTCCGATGAACAGAGATGGATCAGCGCCGCGATGCGTGGGGTTCAGCTTGAGCAGGAAGCTGCGTCCGGACAGGTGAGCAGCAGAGAGCGAAGGAAACTAGCTGGCTTTGAACCCGGAAAGACGGCGGCAGGGTAGCATATCGACCGTGCTGGACGAACCGGCCATGGTGGAGAGACGCACGAGAAGCTCGAAATTCTGCAGTTGCCGCACCTGAGGGAATCTGACAAAAGTCCATGGCGCGCTAGAGGTGGGGGAAATCGGTGACCATGTGCCCGACGGTCTCAGTTCCTTCGCCGTCGGCCCCGCCCAGGAGGAGGACGACACCTTGAGCGCCCTGAGAAACCCACAGGAACTCTTATTTGCAACCCTTAACAAACCCACGACCTCTGTCCAGATGACCTCTGCTTTTTACCCAGATTCTCTCCAGCAATTGATCTAACGAATTTCGAAGATTAGGAAGTAGTCCTCGTTGTCTGCTTTTGTGAAGTCGTAGCGAGCGATCTGCCGGAAGCCGGCACGTTCGACCTCGGCGCGAACGATGGCCTCATTAAGGCCGTGGTCATCGCCGTTGCCGTTGCGGTCAATGATGCCGAAGCGGGCGCCGGGTTTTAGCGCATTGCGAAGATTGGCGAGCACTTGCTGTGGGTGAGCGATCTCGTGATAGACCTTCAGCATCAGAACCGCGTCAACGGAATTGGGCGCGAGCTTCGGGTCGTCGGCTGTGCCTAGAAGAGATTCGATGTTGTCAAGGTGCTCGCGCTCAGCTCGCTGCTGAATATAAGCGATAGCTTGAGGGTTGATGTCTTCGGCGATGACGCGGCCGCCTGGAGCAACGCGGCGTGCAGCGCGGACGCTGAACCAGCCGCTACCGGCTCCGATATCGGCGACCGTCCCGCCCGCTTTGAGGTTTAGGAGGTCCATGACGCGATCGATTTGAAGGCGTTGATCGCGGCCTGGCTTCTCGAAGATACTTAGGTCGCCGGTGTATGGTGTGCTGGTGGGGTGGGTTGGCGGAGCGGGAGTCTGCGCCTGGATCTTCGACGAGAAGACGGAAGTGATGGCAACTGCGAAGAACGTGACGAGTAGCCTGTGGCGGAAAGTCATACTATTTAGACGCTTGAGTCGGTACGGGGATGGATTACGCAAATGGCCCTTTTTTAAAGTTATTCAGTTCCTAGGCGCGTCGTTGCCAAGCTGCACATCTCTGAAATTCAAAATCCGGCAAACAAGACAGGACAAGTGGTCCGACAGCGGAGCCGGTCCACGACCTAACTAACGCAACTGTCCGGATAGCCCGTTAATGAGATGGTCCGCCGTTAAGCTCATACCTACTCAGCAGAGGTGCAGTCTTCACTGCGCGTTTCACTCTATGTAGGAAGTGCCTGGGCTCCGGTGATCCTCACGGTCTTCAAAACCGATGGTCGCTCTTAACGGGTGACGGTGTGTTCGACTCACACGCACTTCCGCCACGCTCGAGATGACCGACCCTTCCACTCGACTACTCTTTATCGTTTTTTCATCCAGCAGAAATGGGGCCTAGGTATGAGCGCAGCACATTCATCCCTCGCGTAGCGGCCTCTACAGTCCCCGCAGGAGATCGTCCTAATTTATGTGCAAAATGCAATATTTGGAAGTATCTATACTGGTAGGCGTAACTGAGTTCGCTCTCGCAGTCATCTTAAAAAACGAAGAATTTCTGGAAGGAGCAGGTGCTATGTTCCGCTTCCCACTAACTAAGCGACCAAAAACTTCTCGGGAACCGTTCAGCTTAGAGACGCTGTCCAAGGCTTCGCGGCTGCGCGGTGCCACTGTCACTGAGGGCATTTGTCCTTACTGCGCAGTTGGCTGCGGGCAGCTTATCTACAGCAAGGGCGGCGAGCTCATCGACATTGAGGGAGATCCTGATAGCCCCATCAGTGGCGGCCACCTCTGCCCCAAAGGGGCCAACGCCTTCCAGCTCTCCGTCAATTCGCACCGCGTCCGCAATGTACTCTATCGCGCCCCCTATTCCGATCACTGGGAGACGCGAACACTGGACTGGGCGCTGGACCAGATTGCTCAGCGCGTCAAAAAAACCCGCGATACGGATTTCACGACTCGCGACGAGCAAGGCCGTTTGCTCAATTCGGTGCGCAGCATCGGTACGTTGGGCGGGGCAACAATTGACAACGAGGAGAACTACCTCATCAAGAAGCTGTTCAGCGGCGGATTGGGAGTGGTATCGATCGAGAACCAGGCGCGAATATGACATAGCGCTTCGGTGCCCGGTCTGGGCGCCTCGTTCGGCCGCGGCGCGGCTACAAATTATCAGCAGGACATGGCCAATAGCGATTGCATCCTGTTTATGGGATCCAATATGGCGGAGGCTCAACCTGTCGGCTTCCGCTGGCCCATGGAGGCCAAGGAGAGAGGCGCGACTCTGATCCATGTCGATCCGCGCTTCACCCGCATGTCGGCCGTGTGCGATCTTTACGTGGGCATCCGCTCCGGGAGCGACATTGCCTTCCTCGGCGGCCTCGTGAACTACGTCTTAACTCACGACCGTTGGTTTCATGAATACGTCATGGCCTATACGAATGCTTCGACGATCATTCAGGAAGGTTTCCGGGATGCCGAAGATCTGGCCGGGCTGTTTAGCGGCTTCGACCAGCAACACGACTCCTATGACTCCAAGGAGGGTCACTGGGGCTTTGAGGGACAGGACGCTTCAAAGCACGCGGCTGAGGCGGAGTCCGCGAAAGACTCGCATGGTCAAGGACACTCCATGGATGGCAGCGCCGAACCATCTGCCTCGCCGTCCAAGGGTACGACAAACGCAGAGCGCGACCCAACCTTGCAACATCCGCGCTGCGTTATGCAGATTCTGCGGCGGCACTTCGCCCGCTACACGCCGGAGGTCGTTTCCCAGGTGTGCGGCTGCACACAGGAACACTTTTTGCGCGTCGCGGAATTGCTCTGCAGCAACTCCGGACGAGAGCGGACCACCTGCATTGCCTACGCGCTGGGCTGGACGCAGCACACCACCGGCGTGCAGATCATACGCACTGCCGGCATCTTGCAATTGTTGCTCGGCAACATGGGCCGGCCCGGCGGTGGCATTATGGCCCTGCGCGGCCACTCTACCATCCAGGGCGCGACCGACATCTCGACCTTGTACGACACACTGCCCGGCTACCTGCCGCAACCCCCTGCACACGACCCCGCGCAGGAGGATTTGAGCTCTTATATCGCCAATGGAGGGATGCCCACCGGCTACTGGTCGAACTTCAGCAAATTCATTGTTAGTCTGCTCAAGGCTTGGTACGGGGACGCAGCAACGCCGGAGAACGACTTCGGCTTCTCCTGGCTGCCGCGTGTGGACGGCGACTACTCGCAACTGGCCTACTTCGATCGCATGGCAAAAGGTGGGGTGAAGGGCTACTTCCTGGCCGGTCAGAACCCTGCCGGCGGCGGACCCAACGCCAATGTGCACCGTGCTGGCCTGCGCAACCTCGAGTGGCTGGTGGTTCTCGACTGGTTCGAGACAGAAAGCGCCCTCTTCTGGAAGAATGACCCGAACGCGCCGCCGCCCTCGGAGATCGGGACCGAGGTCTTCTTCATCCCCGCGGCGGCCGCTCAGGAGAAGGAGGGCAGTTTAACCAACACGCAGCGGTTGGTCCAATGGCACAGGAAAGCTATCGATCCGTCCGGCGATTGCCGTTCCGACGCCTGGTTTTTCTACAACCTGGGTAAGCGCCTCAAGCAGCTCTACGCCGGCTCAACCGATCCTAAGGACCAGGCGCTGCTGAACCTTACCTGGGACTACGACTTCGACGAGCAGCCTCGTCTGCCTGATGGAACGCTGAGTCGCATCGAAGGGGAACCGGACCTGGAGAAGGTCCTAATGGAGATAAACGGTCACAAGCTGGACGAGATCGACCCGCGCACCGGGCAGCCTCGTCTTGTGAGCGGCTATTCGGAGTTGAAGGATGACGGCACGACGGCATGCGGCTGCTGGATTTACAGCGGTGTCTTCCCGGAGCCGGGCCGCAACCGTGCCGACGAACGCAAGATCACGGATAACCCTGTCCAACCGGAATGGGGCTTTGCCTGGCCGAACAATGTCCGCGTCCTCTACAACCGCGCTTCGGCCGACCCCGAGGGGTGTCCTTGGTCGGAGCGTAAGAAATTGGTCTGGTGGGATTCCGAGAAGCGGCATTGGGTCGGACCCGACAAACCAGACTTCGAGCTGGAAAAGCCGCCCGATTACCAACCGGCTCCAGGCGCGACGGGCATGGCCGCCATCGCCGGCACACAGCCCTTCATCACAAAGGCCGACGGGCTGGGCTGGCTGTACTCGCCTGGCGTCAAGGACGGGCCTCTTCCGACGCATTACGAGCCGGTCGAGTCGCCGCTGGGCAACTTGCTTTATCCCAAACACAATACCAATCCAACGGTTCGCTTCTTCGAAGGGCCGCTGAACCAGATCGCCCACACACCGACAGCCGATTATCCCGTGGTGGCTACGACATTCCGTCTTACCGAGCATTATCTGAGTGGCCCCATGAGCCGCTTCAATAGCTGGCTGAATGAATTGCAGCCGGCGATGTTCGCTGAGCTGAGCTTTGAACTGGCAGCCGAGCGCGGCATTGTTCACGGCGGCTGGATGACGATCCAAACGCCGCGCGGTCGAATCGAGGCCCGTGCAATGGTGACCCGGCGGCTACGACCGTTTGTCATCGAGGGGCGCGTGGTTCACCAGATCGGCCTCCCGTTCCACTGGGCTTTCGCCGGGGAGAGTGTCGGCAGCAACGCCAACGACCTGACCGCGCTCGTGGCTGACCCGAATGTAAGCATGCACGAAAGCAAGGCGTTCACCTGCCAGGTTCAGGCCGGGCGGCTCGAAGGCCCGACTCCGCCCCCGACAGTACCAACAGCGCCCTGGCCGACCCTCGATCCGATCCCGGACACGCCGGACAGCGCCCAACCAGAAGGAAGGCTCGGACATGGCAAGTAGAGAAAAGGAACTGTCCACCTTATACCAGGCCAGCGATCCGCCGCGCGGCCCACTGTCGGAACTGGCCAGACGCCTGATCTATCCGTTTCTGCATGGTGAACCACCAAAGCCTCAGACGCCTACCGGCTTTTACACGGACACCACCGTATGCATCGGCTGCAAGGCGTGCGAGGTGGCCTGCAAGCAGTGGAACCAACTGCCATCGGATGGCTTTAACTGGTCGGGCAATAGCTACGACAACACGGCTGAGTTGTCGGCGACCACCTGGCGCCATGTGAAATTCATCGAGCAATTCTCTGACGAAGCGCCAAGCACGCCTGCTTCCGAAGACACAGTGTCCAACGAGCAGGCTCTTAACCGCTGGCTCATGATGAGCGACCATTGCAAGCATTGCCTCGCGGCCCCTTGCCATCAGGCTTGCCCAACCGGCGCCATTATTCAAAATGAGTTTGAGAACGTTTATATTCAGGCTGACATCTGCAACGGTTGCTCCTGCTGTATAGCGGCCTGCCCGTTCGGCGTCATTACTCGCAGTGACATGGGCGGTCATTCGCACAAATGCACGCTCTGTTATGACCGCCAGCGCGACGGTCTGGAACCAGCCTGCGCCAAGGCATGTCCAACCAAGTCCATCCACTTCGGCCCGGTAGACGAGCTTCGTGAGCAGGCCCGCAAACGTGTGGAGGAACTTCACCGGCGCGGCGTCCCGCAGGCGTACCTGTATGGCGACGCCCCTACTGAGACCTATTCTGAGATGCATTCGTTCTATCTGCTTGTCGATCGCCCTTCGGTTTATGGGCTGCCGGATAATCCATTCAATCCGTGGCTGCACATGATGGGAGATTACGTTCGCTCCATCGCAGGCGGCCTGGCCGCTATCGCCGTTCTGCTGCTGGTGGTATTTCTTTTGAAGCCCTGAATGCACGAAAACTCCAAATCGACGGAAGCTTTCATCGAACCTCCCTTGCCGGAAAAAGGGAGCGAGATCGGCTATGAGAATACGCTAATCACCAAGGTACCCGGGTGGCACGGCATCATCGCCTGGGACGCCTTGCTCAACGGCATGGCAACCGGACTGTTCCTGGCCGCTGCAGTCTGCGAGCTGGCCGCGCCCGCAGTCTTCCTGCACGTTGCGAAGGTGGCGTATCCGGTCGCTCTCGTGTTGTTGCTCATTGATCTCGGACTGCTCGTGTTGGATCTCGGCGATCCGTTCCGTTTCCATCACATGCTCCGGGTTTTCAAACCCGGCTCGCCCATGTCGGTAGGAACGTGGTCTCTGACCATTTTTTCGCTCCCTTTGACAGCAGCCGCCGGCCTCAGCCTGCTAGCCCTACTGGGCTTCGACTTCGAGTGGGCTCGCATTTTGGCAGTGGTCCTGGGACTAGTACCTGGCTTCTGCTCCGCGGCCTACAAAGGGGTCTTGCTCAGCACGAACGCGCAGCCAGGTTGGAAAGACGCGCGTTGGTTGGGAGGTTATCTCACCAACTCCGCCCTCCTGATGGGCTGTGCCGAACTGCTTGTCCTGTCCGCATTGATGGGGCAAACGCAGGCCAACGCCATCCTCCGCATCGCCTTCATCGTGCTGCTCCTCCTGAACTTGATTCCCTTGGGATTGTTGTTTGCGAACCTCCAGCCGATCTATGCGCGACTCTACACCCGCTCGCAAGTGTGGAGCGTCGGCGTACTCATCTTTACAACCGGAATGTTGATCCCTGTGGCTCTGACGCTCCTCAGTGCAAGCCTTCCGTTCGAATTTGGCGCAGTGATGTGTCTTTTATTTAAGGGTTGGTTCATCCGCTTTGTGTTCGTCAAGATACCTCACGCTACAGAAGTTCACAGCAGCGAATAATCCAGGGAGATTGCTCTGGACGATTAGGTGTTCTGCCACTGTGACGAAATTCGTGTTCGAGTCCGGAAACATGGGGAAAGGAATAGACAAGACGGTGGCTCCCACTATTGCTAGCGCCGAGCGAAGAATCGCCGCAAATGCCAGCCGACTCAAAACGGCTGACCGAACTTCAAATCGCCATAACATCGCATAGCACGTTGCCATGTCTGCCGATGATCAAAAGGCGCATTGACTAGGTTATCGAGAAGGTGATCTTTGAATAAGGAAACGGATTTCGCTAACTTGCCAGTTCTCCGCTTACTGCCATCGGCATGTTGCGCAAACGTGTTCCTGTTGCAGCAAAGATGGCATTGCTAACGGCTGGCGCTAGACCTACTATGCCGGTCTCACCTGCGCCTGCGGAAGGCAGGTCCTTCCGGTCGATCAGAACGATATCGATCTCCTGCGCCGTTGCGGACGCGCCTTCGAGAACGACCAGCAGGCCGTTTGCGAAGGCAACGATCTGGTCATCGTTGAAGCCCGAAACAGAGCGCAGTTCACTTTGACCGGATCCAGACCGGCGCTGTGCCGCGCTTGAGCGCGGTGGTAAACTCTCCACAATCGCTCGGAGAAGTAGTCATGAAACTGCGCATCCAAGGAAACTCGTTACGTCTGCGGATCTCGCGCTCCGATCTTATGCGATTCCACGAGACCGGGCTCCTCGAAACGACGGTTTATTTCGGACGCGAAGACGGAGCGGAGCTGACCTACGCTCTAGCCCGCGACAATTCCCGACAAGCAGTTGATGTCGAATCGTTGCCCCATCGAGTCGAGGTCATCCTGCCCGGAGAAACCGCACAAAACTGGGCCTCGACCGATCAGGTCGGGATTTCCGCGGAGATCGACTTAGGAAATCGCGGCACGCTATCTGTGCTGATCGAGAAAGATTTTGCCTGCCTGGATCGAAGCGCAGAAGATAATGCCGATACCTTCCCCAACCCTCTTGCAGGGCATGCTTGCTAAATGACGGCAATCAGCCGCAAGGACCTCCGGTGATCCAGTCGGATGGCTGATTCCAGTTGGTAAAGTAGACTCGCTCCGACGGTTCGATTCTCAGCGACTGAACCAGACCCTCCCCCAAGGTTTGTTTAGCGAACGCCTGTACTGAAAGCCACCTATTTTTTAGGCATCGCTCTGCAAGCGATTGAGCGATCGTAGGATAGGCGGCGGCCAGGGGTTGAACGCCGTGGTCATCGACCGGCACACACCCTAAATTATCACTGCATCTGGAAAGTATCTTGGTGATCATCACGGGGAGGATGCATGGCATATCGACTGCCAAAATCAACATCATGGAACAAGAGGAAGCCCTTAGCAGTGCGGCCACTCCAGCGAGCGGCCCGGAATCAGCTTGCTGGTCGTAAATAACATCCGCGCCGAGACTGGAGTAGTCCACACCGCGGCGTCCGGAGATAAGCAGCTCTACCGCCCCCGCTTCGCGCAGGTGGCGAAGCTGACGCTCGATGAGCAGTTCGCCGCCGACGCGTAGAAATGATTTGTCCGTGCCCATGCGGGTGGAGCGGCCGCCAGCTAATACACCAGCCGAGAAGCTTAACGGGAGAACTGGAATCCTGTTGATAGCGGGAGTTGAAGTCCGCATTATGCTACAGATGGTACATGCCATCGAGAGGGAATGGCGGTCCATTTGACTCCTCTTGACACGGCATTCATCTTTCGCGGAATCGGCAGGAGTGACTTGCGTCCACCTAAGCAAAGCCTTGAGATCACGGACGTTGTTGAGTGGCGCGATGGAGAGATACGCCGGGTCATAGACTATCTGGCGGCGGAGGAACCACTTGAAATCCGTGTGAATGGCACTCCACTCAGCGTCACTATGCGCACTCCGGGACACGATCTCGAATTGACTGCGGGGTTTCTTTTGACCGAAGGAATCATCGACGGAGCCGACCAACTAAAAGGAATTCGCTCGGTATTGAATGAGAAGACCAGCAGGAGCAACCTGGTCGAGGTCGAGATCATCGAGGCAAATTACGATCCGGCGTCAATGCAGCGAAATTTCTTTGCCGCTTCGAGTTGTGGCGTCTGCGGAAAAGCATCGATTGAGTCCATCCGGCGGCGAGGGTTGAGAGCGCCAAATCCCGACTTTCGGGTGACGCCAGAAGTCCTGTATTCGTTGGCCGATAAGCTGCGCGGTGACCAGGCAGTTTTCGAAAAGACCGGCGGTCTTCATGCCGCTGGTCTTTTTACCGCTGAAGGCGACCTCCTGGAACTACGCGAGGATATTGGCCGGCACAATGCTGTCGACAAGATCATCGGTTGGGCGCTGCTCGAAAAGAAACTACCTCTGTCAAATCACATCCTGATGGTGAGCGGTCGCGGAGGCTTCGAGCTGGCACAGAAGGCCATCGCTGCTGGGATTGCAGCGATGGTTTCCGTCTCCGCCCCTTCAAGCTTGGCGGTTAAGCTTGCGCGTGAGTTGGGACTGACTCTGATTGGATTCTTGCGGGGTTCACGGTTTGTGGTTTATTCGCATGGCGAGAGAGTGATCCCTGGTGGAAATGCGGTCTGACAAAGTTTGGGCGCGGGCGGCAGCTCAATGCCGAGCTCCGCAAGCCGGCGCTCTGTGCTTGCCGGCTGCGGGCCCTTCTGACTTACCATTTGCCCGAGTGCGCACCACCGTCCACGTGCAGCACCTCTCCGGTTACCTGGCGCGCTTCCGTAAGATAAACAACTGCATCCACGATATCGCTCACGTCTGAGATTGTACCCATCGGCGAGAGCGTCTTCAGAAACTCCTTCGGATTGTTCTTGTGGAGCGGAGTATCGACCGGCCCAGGAGCGACGGCATTGAAACGGATATGCTCTTTCGCATATTCGCTTGCTAGACTGCGAACTACTGCCTCAAGACCGCCCTTGGTGATCATGGGCACCGAAGCGGTTACACCGACAACCGGATTCACCGCAAGCGAAGTGGTGATGTTGACCACGCTTCCGCTCGACCTTTGCGCGAGCATCTGCTTCACGGCGCCCTGCGTTACGTAGAGGAAACCCTCGATGTTCGTATTTGAAAGCGCCTCGAAATCCTCGGCCGTGTAATCGGTGAATGCTTTGGTAGAGAAGATACCTGCGTTATTCACCAGCGCGTCAATTGACCCGAATTTGCTGATCGCGGTTTCCGCCACCTTTGCGGCCACCGCGCTATCGCCGATATTGCCGTCCACCAGTGCAAGTTGAGCAGACTCGGTAAACGCACCGGACTTCGTAATGTTGCGTGAGTTAGCCACAACGTTGTAGCCGCGATCGAGAAACCCTCGCACTACGCCGGCTCCAATGCCTTGCGATGCCCCCGTTACAATAACTGTTTTCTGTTTACTTCCCATGTTTAGCCTCCTTTTGGCCGGCGGCTTTTCTCGCCGTACACCACAAGAGATTCGTCGTAGGGTGATCGCGATGCGTAGTAAGTTCCAATCAACTGATCGGACATAACTATCGCTAAAAATCACGCATTTTCCGCCGGATCGCCGGCAGTTCTTCATCGAGTAACTCGAGGAATAACCTCAGTGCGACCGACGGCTCCTTCTTCTTCCATGCGGCGACAAAGTCTACGCGAACGTCATCGGGCTGCAGCCGGAAGAAGGAGACGTTATCCGCGCGCAGATTTCGGGCCGTTGCAGAAACAATAGCAACCCCTTCTTGCGCTTCCACGGTAGCCAGTACCGAGTGCATATTGTTTAGCTCACTGTGCAGTCGTGGCGAAAAGCCGCTGTCGTTGCAGACACGGATAATCGTGTCGAAGACCTCCGGGGAGCTTGCGCGTTGAAAGGTGACGATACGCTCGCCCGCAAGGTCCGCAATGCGAATGCGCTTCGCCTTTGCCTTGCGGGTCTTGGGAAGCGCTACGACCAGCGGCTCGCGGAAGAGCAGACGCGACTCATAGGACGAGCTGCGGTCAGCGGAAGGCGGACGCGTGAATCCAATGTCGATCTCTCCTCGGTCGAACGCAAGATCCTGCCCGCTGGGAACATTTTCTTCAAGGCGCAGCGCAACCCCTGGGTGCCGGGTCTTGTATTTACGCAGCAGATCGGGGAGAAAATCGCAGGAGGCAAACCCCATGAAACCGATCCCCATCCTGCCGATCTCCCCTTTGGCCGCGCGCTGGGCGGTTGCAATGGACCGCTCTGCCTGCGCAAGAGTCTTGAGGGCTTCTTCATAGAAGACCTGCCCCTCCGGCGTAAGTCGCGCCACGCGGCCCTCGCGCGAAAAGAGCTTAATGCCCAGCTCGCTCTCAAGATTGGATACCGCCTCACTGATCGAAGGCTGGGCTATATACAAGTGCCGCGAAGCCTCGCGGTACCCCTTCCACTGGACAACCGCTGTGAAATAACGAAGGTGCCTCAATTCCATGAGTGATAGGGTCTCCCTATCATGGGATTAGAGCACACTGAAAGACACGGGATCGGATCGAGAGTGCCGCTAGTCGCTACTGTTCCTTCCAGTCGACTACCTGTTAGAGCATCAAACAGGGAATTATTTGTTGCAACGAATATATCTATAACACATCTAAAATGCGGTAAGGATTTTTGCAACTCAACTTCAGGCAAACGAAAGAGGGAGACGAGCCATGTCACACAGCATCTCGACCTTGCTGACCCGCAATCTTCACGACGTCTTCGGTGAAAACAACCCCGCGCGTCGGCGCGCGGCCATTGACGAACTCTACACCGAAGATGGCGTGTTCTACGACCCTGGTAAGGGCGTCTACCGTGGCCGCGATGAGATCGATCGCGTCGCGGGCGTGATCCGGGCTACTCATCCTGACTTTCAATACCAGCCAATTGCCGCGCCGGAAGAAGTCGGCAATGGCGGCCGCGTCGAATGGGTATCCGGCCGCCCCGGTGAGGCCCCAGCTTACGCCGGGACTGATTTCATCATTGCGCGGGACGGACAGATTGCCGCCCTGTATCTCTTTTTCGACAAGCTACCCTGAAACTGCCCGAGTTAGGGGCAAGGCCTCGCAAGGTCCCGTTAGCCGGTGAGTCGAATGTTCCGCATTCCTTCATAAATCTGTGTCGCCATTGCACAAATTGGTTCCTGTATTGAGGTTCCATATGCGAGAATTCTCAGGATTAACACTAAGCCCAAAGTTCGCCATCTTCCTAGGAGCATCCCATATGCTTGAAGAATCCGAAAAGGTTCTTGCCTTTGAAATCGAACGTGACGGGGACACCGCCGTTGTGAAATGTCACGGCCGATTGGTAGCAGGCACCACCGAAGAACTCTACCAGGCGGTGAAAGATCTACTACCTCAGACAAAAATGGTCATTGTTGACTTAGAAGAACTCATCTACGTGGACAGCACGGGGCTTGGAGCATTGGTGCGACTGCATGTATCTGCCCGGCGACTCGGATGCGAGTTCAAGTTGCTTCACCTTGGTAAGCAGCTTCGCAATGTGCTAAAGATGACCAACCTTCTTTCGGTTTTCAGCCAGTATGAGGAGCACGGCATTAATATTGCTTGATTATCCGTGATCGGCGCGCCACCCCTTTTCCGAAGGCAGCCAACTTGCCTCGTCCAATTCTCCCTTCCATTCACAGGGGAGTTGCCGTGTCGGCTTTAGAACAAGGGGCTTTTCGCCGTTAACGATCGATCGAAACCGTGCGTTCATTAAGGAACTCGGGCACCTGGATCACTGCCTGAATGCTGAAAGTGGACAGTGTTCATCGAAAATGGACAGTGGAGCATAGAGTCCAGAGCGCTCGCCATCTTGTTATTTGCTGACTACAAAGAGGTAGCACTCGGCGCGCCAACTGGAACCTTGCGTGCAAACGTTGCTGGGCAGGAGGACGTCGAATGCACTACTTCACGAAAAATTTCTTCTGCACGATTCGTAATTCAATCGAGATGCTCACCAGACTGATCCCTTCTCAGTCTACGAGAGTTGGGACTTGCCGCTTTGTCCTTGCGCCAATGTTCCGATCCATTGCTCGCGTCGTGGTTCCTGTTGGAGTGGTATCGGTTTCCGTCTTGGCGTCCTTGGCCAACGCCCAGATCGCGCCGGACATGCCCAATCCGATCAAGGCGTCGAATCCGCTGACGACGACGATATCCATATTTCGTAGCAATATGCAGGACAAGATCATGAAGGCGGCGGAGGCGAGGCCAGATTCCAAGTATAGCTACCGGCCAACGAAGGACGTTCGCTCGTTTGCCGAGATCCTGAATCATGTGGCGGATATTTCCTACTATTTGTGTGCAAACGCCAAGAATGAAGCGCGCCCCGTCATAGCTACCGAGAAAAATTCGAAGCCCGAGATCATCGCCTACCTCAAAGGCGCATTCGAGTACTGCGATGGCGCGTACTCCGGGTTCACTGATGGCACCTCAATGACCCGGCGGACTTCTGGGGCCACAATACGAACAAGATGTTCATCTTGACGCAGCTTGCAAGTCATGACGCCTTGCATTACGGCAATCTCGTCACGTATCTGCGCCTCAATGACCTCACCCCCTCCGGGGGCTGGTTTTGATAGCACAGCGACGAGTCTTCTCTTAAGATCGGGAACGCATCCCGCCATAGTTGGAGATCGTCCCCGGGAGTAAAACACGCGCGCCGCTGTCCTTGGCTGCGGCTATCGTGTTTTCGATATCGGTAAAACCATGGTCGGATTTCGATCCGCTTTGAAAATCTGATCAAAACTGTTCAAGAACGGGCAATCGTTCAGGCGCCTCAGTCTCGAATAAACACGTTGACATTTCTTGATATTTCATTCCAATATATTGCTATGAAACATATTGCGACGCGAGCTATCGATCGGGAATTGAAGAAAGGCAGCGCTGAGTTGCTGATCCTCTCCCTAATCGAGCACCGTACTCGCCACGGCTACGAGATCGGAAAGCTGATCGAGGAGCGGTCCGAAGGAGTGCTGAAGTACAACGTTGCCTCCTTCTATCCGCTGTTGTACCGGCTAGAGGCGCGCGGCCTGATCGATGGGCGATGGGTTGAAAAGGCCGGCCAGCGCCGCCGCCGCTATTACAAACTGACGACCAAAGGCAAGAAGATGCTTGAGACTCAGCGTTCTACCTGGGCCAACCTGGTGAACGCGATCCGTCTGATTACGGAGGCCGAGAATGCATGACTGGTCAAAGGAGATCAAGGACGCAATCGCTCCGTTGAATCTTTCGGCAGCGCGCGAAGAGGAGATCGTGGAGGAACTGAGCCAGCACCTCAACGATCGTTACGATGAATTGCTGATCGCTGGCACTGGAGAGGAACAAGCCTGTCGAATCCTATGCAGGATCTGACCGACGGCAGGCTGATTGCCGGATTGAAAGCAACCACAAATGTCGCACAACGGTCCGTGCCTGTGGGCGCGGAGGGAGGCGAAAAGTTTTTTGCGGGCATTTGGAACGACTTGCATTATGGCGCTCGCCTGCTTTTTAGGAGCCCTGGCTTTGCAACCGTCGCAATTCTTTCGCTGGCCCTCGGGATCGGCGCGAACACGACAATTTTTCAACTTCTGGACACTGTGCGGCTGCGAACCCTTCCGGTAAAGAAGCCAGAGCAGCTTGCCAGGGTCGCAATTGTGAACTCGCCCCATTGCTGTAGGGGGGATTTCTACTCGTCGAACTCAGACCTGACGGGCGGTCTGTGGAAAGGCGTAGATGATCAGCAACAGGGATTCTCCGCGATAGCAGCATGGGCTACGAATCGTTTCAACATTGGGGAGGGTGGAGAGGCCCACTATGCAAATGCTCTGCTGGTGAGTGGAGATTTCTTTCATGTTCTTGAGATACAACCGATCGTCGGCCGTTTGATCTCTCCCGCAGACGATTACCGTGGATGCGGCGTACAAAGTGTAGTGCTGAGCTACTCCTTCTGGCAGCGGGAGTTTGGAGGACGGCCCAACGTGGTGGGAAGCAAACTCACACTCAGCGGCCATTCATTTCAAGTCATCGGTGTTGCCCCGGCAAGCTTCTATGGTCTGGAAGTGGGACAGAATTTTGATGCGGCCCTCCCTCTGTGTAGCGAGCCGGTTTTCTCCACGAATCTTAGTAGACCTTCCTTGATGGATAGCCCGGATGCCTGGTGGCTCGGGGCCATTGGACGCCTGAAGCAGGGTTGGACACTAGAGCGCGCTTCTGCACAACTGGATGCGATCTCGCCAGGACTCTTCGCTGCAACTTTGCCAGGTAATTACAACACGATCGCTAAGAAGGACTATCTCTCCTTCCACCTGGGCGCTCTGCCTGCGGCCACAGGAGTGTCAAATCTGCGCAAGGACTATGAATCGCCCCTGTGGATATTGTTGGCGTTGTCAGGGTTGGTTCTCCTGATTGCCTGCGCAAACCTAGCTAATCTTATGCTGGCTCGTGCGAGCGCGAGACAGCGTGAAATGGCTATTCGCCTTACGCTGGGCGCATCGCGAAGCCGGTTGATTCGTCAGTTGCTGGCTGAAGGCTTATTGCTTGCCGCGCTGGGAACCTTGGCGGGGGTTGGGGTGGCACAAATCTTGAGCCGCACGTTGGTGGCGTTCTTGAGCTCTCAGCAGAATCCCATCTTTGTGGAACTGACTCCCGACTGGCGCGTGCTTGGATTCGCCGCTAGCCTAGCAATTCTGACCTGCATCTTGTGTGGGCTCGCCCCTGCGATACAGGCGTCACACACCGAGCCAGGCGTAGCGATGAAAGCCAATGCACGTGGAACAACCGTCGGCCGGGGCCACTTCCTGCTTCGGCGAGCTTTCGTTGTCTCACAAGTCGCGCTTTCCCTTGTACTGCTAACCGCTGCACTCTTGTTCGTGCGGAGTTTCCAGAAGATTCTCACCGTGAACGCGGGCTTCCAGCAGGACCGCATTCTCGTAGCGGATTTTGAGTTTTCGCCGCTAAAGCTGCCTGCAGAAACCCAGATGGTCTTCAAACAGGAACTGCTTTCGCAGGTACAAGCCATTCCCAGAGTCAGCTCTGCTGCCGAAGTTCAGATGGTTCCCATGAGTCAGAGCGGATGGGACGGCAACATCGATATTCCGGGCGGAGCTGAGCGGCAAGACGTGACCTTGAATCGCGTTAGCCCTGGATACTTCCAGACCATGGAGACGCCGATGCTTGCGGGCCGGGATTTCAACCAGACCGATACGCCATCCTCGCCGCGCAAGGCTATCGTTAACCAGACATTCGCGCGCAAATACTATGGCGGTGCCGATCCAGTTGGAAAGGTCTTCCACGATTCCGACACGCCCTACAAGACTTACCAGGTTGTCGGCATAGTGAAGGACTCCAAGTTCTACGATCTGCGCGAGGATCCGGTGCCCACCGTCTACGTATCGTTCACGCAGACCAACGGTCCAGAGCAACGCTCCACGCTGATGATTCGATCCGACGAATCTCTGTCTTCGCTGATTCCGTCTATCAACCACGCAGCAAATCAAATCAATCCCTCCCTTGTGATCAGTTACACGGTCTTCAAGACGCAAATTCGCGAAGGTCTCCTGCGCGATCGCCTGATGGCCACGCTGTCGGGTTTCTATGGCGTGCTGGCAACGGTGCTGGCCGTAATCGGCCTCTACGGAGTGATCTCCTATGTCGTCCTCCAACGGAAAAATGAATCGGCGTGCGCATGGCACTCGGAGCCAATCGCAGCGACATCCTGCGGATGGTGTTGCGGGACGCTGCAATTTTGCTGGCTATTGGCTTGGCCACCGGTACGGGGATGACAATCGCGACCGGAAATGCGGCGGCTTCGATGCTGTACGGGTTGAAGCCGAGAGACCCCATCACACTGGCAGCTGCAATTGGTGGAATTGTCGTGGTTGGGCTGGCAGCAAGCTTTGTCCCGGCCCAGCGCGCCGCGAACATCCATCCCGTGGCGGCGTTGCGTGAAGAATGAACTGGCGTGCTTCGACTGGCTTGAGAGCGGTGGCGAAACCCACGCTTTATGGCTTTCCACCCTTTCCCCACTCTTTGGAAATCCCTTCAGGATTACCACATTCCCACGACCTTGATGACGGGATTGTGTATCTCGAAGCACAGCAAGAACAGCACCCCGAGACGTCAACACGAGCGAAACTCCGCAAGGGACTTGTAACGGATGTTCCGGTACGCTCACGCTCGGGTCCCACCAGTGTGCAACGTGTTCGGTCTTGGTCCAGGCTTCGAAGACAGCGCTCGGGGGAGCATCGAAGAGACGCGTCACCACGATCGTTGTACTTCCATGCCCCGCAGTCATGCTAAGTCCTTCCAGCACGCTTCTTCTCCTTTGCGCTCATGATTAGCCCTGTTCTGTAGGGCACGTAATGGGAAGCGTACTTCGGTTTTATCTCGACAAATAGACTCAAGTACTGAACCATGACAAGAATGAATATCTCAGAGCTTGGCGAGACCCGGTTGCGGCGAGATGCGCTTTCCCTGAGCCATATCGTGGCGTCGACCCTGGCGAGCATTGCGCCTGCGATGAGCTTTTTCTTCGGCTTTGCCGTGATAGTGCAAGGGGCGGGGCTGGCCGCGCCTTTGACCATCCTTACCGCGATGATTGTGATCCTGTTTCTTACCAATACCATCGCGCAATTTTCCCGTTTCTTGCCTTCGGCCGGCTCGTTCGTGACATTTTGTGGCAAGTCATTTGGCCCTTCGGTCGGTGCTGCGGTCGCGGTGTTTCTTATATTCGGCTACCTTGTCGCCGCCTCAACGGTTGTTTCCATCGCCGGAGTCTGGATTGCCGAAACACTGAAGACCTTTGCTAGTGCCACCATTCCTTGGACCGTTCTCACGTTGCTGATCGCGGCAGGCACGGGTTGGCTGGTGATGCGCGGCGTCGCTATCTCGACGCTCTGGGCGGGTATTTTTTTTTACTTTGAAGCAGGGCTGTTGGTTCTGGGAAGCCTCTTCATGCTCTTTGCTCATCCTCACTTCCTGACCCTGGCGCCTTTCCAATTCTCAAACCTTACTGGGGGCCTTGCGGGGCTGGGAGCAGGTTTTCCACTGGCGGTGTATCTCTTCATTGGCTGGGAGAACTCGGCTACGCTCGCGGAAGAGACGGAGAATCCGCGACGCAATATCCCATGCGCTCTCCTGACTGGCACGCTGGCGATCGGCGTCTTCTATATCTTCCTCGCCTACGCGACTGTGGTTGGATTCAAGATGGATGCGCCTGCGCTCGGCACCTCAAAGCTGCCATTCCTCGATGGGTTGAAAGCCTCTGCGCCAGTTCTGCTGGTGGTCGCCTATATCGCGGGCGTGACCAGCATCCTGGGGTCACTGATCGGCCTTGTGAACTCCCAGGCGCGCATTCTCTTCAACTCCGGACGTGAAGGCCTGCTGCCGAAGTTCCTAGGCAAGATTCATCCCCGGCACCAGACGCCGCACCGCGCGATGTGGTTATTCCTCGTCATCGCTGTCGCGCTGATTCTCGGCTTCAGCCTGTTCGGTAAGGTTGCTCCGATGGATTATTTCGGTTTTGCCGGGACGCTGGGCACGATCCCGATCATTCTTTCCTACATGCTCACGAATATCGCGCTTCCGGTTTACGTGCTCAGGCATCATCGCGGCGAGCTCGACATGCTTCGCCACGTGCTGCTGCCGATTGCCGGCACGCTGATCATGTTGGTTCCGCTCTGGGGCCTTATCCAGCCCGGTCAGCGATGGCCTTTCAACGTCTTTCCGTGGATCGCTCTCGGCGTCCTTGCCATGTCGATCATTTATGGCATTGTGATCGCGAGGCTATCGCCCGGGCTCGCGCGACGTATCGGAGCCCATGTAGCAGATTTGTAACTTCAATCGTTCTCATTGCAGGAGGTATCAGTCATGAATCGAGTTCTCTTTCGCGGCGCCAATGTCTGGGATGGCAGCGGCGCTCCGGCATTTCCCGCAGACGTGTTAGTCGAAGGCACGCGGATCAAGACGATTGCTTGCGCACCGCATCATCTCCCCATCGATGGGGCAACCGTGATCGAGGCACGCGGACGAACGCTGATACCGGGGCTTGTGGAGGGGCATGCACACATCTCATTCGGCGGCGCGGTGAACGATTCTGACCTGGGCAATATCCCGCCGGAAGAGCATGTGTTGCTGACGATGCGGAACGCGAAGACGCTGCTCAACCACGGCTTCACCAGCGCCTATAGCGCCGCGACTTCGAAGCTGCGGCTAGACGTCGTGATTCGCAATGCCGTAAACGCAGGTGAGCTGCCTGGACCGCGCATCCGCGCAGCCAGCCCGGAGATTACCGTCACCGGCGGTCTTGGCGACGAACGCAAGGCACACATGTATTACGAAAGCTTCGGCTTGATTGCTGATGGCGAGGAGGAGATCGCGAAGGCCGTACGCCTGTGTTGCCGTGAGGGCGTAGACAACATTAAGGTCAACATTTCAGGAGACGATCTCAGCCCGGCCGCCCACGGCGGACTCACGGTCATGCGCGAGGAAGAAGTGCAGACGGCGGTGAATGTGGCGCGTGATTTCGGCAAGAAGATCAACTGCCATGCGCGGGCGGCGGAGTCGGTGAAGCGGGCTGTTCGCTGCGGAGTCGACGTGATTTATCACTGCGAATCCGCGGACGAAGAGGCCATCGATATGCTGGAATCGGTGAAGAACCGGATCTTTGTCGGGCCGGCGATCGGTATCATCTACAGCACGCTTTATGAGGGTGAGAAATTTGGTTTTCTCCGCGATTCGGAGGTTGGACGGAAGATGCAGCGCACGATCGATTCGACGGCTGCAGTTTATACGGAGCTTCGCAAACGCGGGGTACGGGTCCTTATTGGAGGGGACTATGGTTTTGCGCAGTCGCCCCAAGGCGACAACGCACGCGACCTCAAGCATTTCGTCGATCTGCTCGGTTTTTCGCCGAACGAAGCGCTGCAGTGCGGCACACGCATCGGTGGGCAGGTGATGGGCCTGGGCAACGAGTTGGGCCAGGTAAAGGAAGGCTACCTTGCAGATCTGCTGCTGGTCGATGGAGATCCGCTGCAGGATCTCGATCTGGTCGTACACGAGAAAAATCTGCACGTGATCATGAAAGAAGGCTCGCTCTATAAAGACTGCTCCGCTATAGCGACCTTCGAGCACACGGTGGCGGCGGACTAGCCGTAGATCGGCGGAAGTGCGGGAAAAAGACTCCGCGATTTCGGCGTTCCTGCAGAACGCCCGGCAGACAGCGTTTGTATGCAGGAGTCTTCATCCGCATATGTGAAATGAGGAGGTTATCCCAAGTCTGCTCCTTTGTTTGCGATGAGCGCAGAGTGAGAATCCGCCAGGTCGAGTGCGGTACGAAGCGCGCCCACGGATTGCGCATCTGTTCCCAAAGCGCAACACGATTTTCGGTTGTAGCATATGTGCAAGAGCCCGATGCGGCGTTAGTCGCTGTGAAGTAATTCACCGGACAAAGAGCCGCCGCCCATTTGGACAAATAGTCTTTCGCCGTCGACTGGCGAATGCTACGTAGCGGGCCGAGGCGAGTCAAGACGGGAGATCAGGCCAACTTCACTACCGGGAAGCCGACTTCACTACCCGGAAGCCCTCAGGGACCTCGGGTTGTGGTTCGTACCAGCCACCGGGTGGGACGACGCAGCGGTTCACCTCATCTGGGCCCCAGGTATGCGGCTCGTATTGGTAGAGCGGCGTAGCCTCCTTGAGGACTGGATCGACGATCCTCCATGCCTCTTCGACATAGTCCTGGCGGGCGAAGAGGGTCGCATCGCCCATCATGGCATCGGTGAGTACCCGCCCGTAGGCGGCCATCTCGCCGGGACGTGGATTGCGGCTGGCTATCAGCTCTACGTCTGCACGTGGCCCTCCTTCGACGAACGGTGCTACGGAAACTGCCATGGCCACGGTGATTTCCGGGCTCAGGCGGAAGCGAAGGTAGTTCTGCGGCAGGTCGGGGTTGATGGGGGTGGCTGGAGGGCGGTGGAAGCGGGCGATGATCTCGAGGCAGGTCATTGGGAGATTCTTTCCCGCACGGATGTAGAAGGGCACTCCCTGCCATCGCCATGAGTTCAGCTCCAGGCGGAGGGCTGCGAAGGTCTCTACTTTGGAGCCAGGGGCGACTCCCTTCTCCTGGAGATAGTCCACGAACTGGCCGCGAACGAGATTCTTCGCCTCGAGAGGAGGGATTGTCTTGAGCACCTTGACCTTCTCATCACGCCGGGACTCACTGTCGTCGCGGGCGGGAGGCTCCATCGTGAGATTGCACAGGACCTGAAAGACGTGATTCTGGATGACGTCGCGGATGGCGCCGGTCTGGTCGTAGAAGGCCCCGCGTCCCTGGACGCCGAAGTCTTCAGCCATGGTGATTTGCACGCTCTCGACATGGTCGCGGTTCCACAGCTTCTCCATAAAGGAATTCGCGAACCGAAAAGAGACCATGTTGTTGACCGGGTTCTTGGCGAGATAATGATCGATACGAAAGATAGCGGATTCGTCGAAGGCGGAATGCAGGATCCGGTTGAGCTCCTGTGCAGAAACCAAGTCGTGACCGAAGGGTTTCTCGACGATGATGCGGGCCCCCTTGGCAGAGCCCGATTTCACCAGTTGGGTTACGACCTCCTCGAAGAGAGAGGGCGGGATCGCCAGGTAGTGCGCGGGGTGCTCGGCCGCGCCAAGCGCAGCACGGAGAGCCTGAAACGTTGCGAGATCCCCATAGTCGCCATCGACATAGCGGAGCAAGGTGCTCAGCTTCGGCCACGCTTTCGCATCGAGCCCCCCGTGCTGCTCCAGGCTATCCTTGGCCCGGGCTCTGAACTGGTCGAGATTCCAGCCGGCTTTGGCCACCCCAATCACTGGGGCTTCGAGCCTGCCGTGCTGGACCATGAGCTGCAGTGCAGGGAAGATTTTCTTGTACGCCAGGTCGCCGGTCGCTCCGAAGAAAACCAGCGCATCGGAATGAGGATTGTTCATGATTCCACTCCTTGAAGCTTCGCCCCGTTTCATTTGCAGCCGGTTGCGGAGGGCCGTCCACAAATAGTACCGCGGCAATGTGAATCGTCATATCTGTATTGTTATCCTGGCCGGCTTGTAATCGCCCGGGTGGCAGTCTCCTTGACGGGAAAGGAGAGGGCGTGTACTCTCCTATTCGAAATAGGAGAGAGTCTTTGATGAAACCGGTTGAACTCCCGCAGGGCACACTTGAGATGCTGATCCTCAAGGCGGTCTCGCTCGGTCCGCTGCATGGCTACGGCATCCTGCTGCGCATCCAGCAAATCTCCGGCGAGCGCCTCGAAATCCTGCAGGGTTCCTTCTATACCGCCATCTATCGTCTTAAGCGCCGGGGCTGGATCAACGGCGAGTGGGGTGAGTCGGAGAACAATCGTCGCGCCCGCTTTTATTCGCTCACCGTTGCCGGCAAGCGCGAGCTCAAGACCGAAACCGCCAAATGGATCGATATGGCCGCTGTCGTCGCCAGCATTCTCGATAAGAAGGCGGACGAGATATGAGTCTCCTCGCCGCAATGCGCAAGCTCTGGCACTCCGTCGCGCCACGCATCCACAGCGACGTCGAAGAAGAATTTCGTTCTACCCTCGATGCCTACCAGGAAGATTTAATCCGCCAGGGCCTGCCCGAAGAAGAAGCCCACCGCAAAGCCCGCATCGACCTCGGAAGGCCCGCCACCCAAAACGAAACTTACCGCGACGCCATCGGCCTCCGCCTCTTTGATGAGTTAGGCGGCGACATCCGCTACGGCCTCCGCGCTCTGTGCCGCAACCCGGGCTTCGCCGCCGTCGCCGTGCTCTCCCTCGCGCTCGGCATCGCCGCCACCACGGCGATGTTCTCGCTCATCTATGCCGTCTTGCTGCACCCGTTTCCCTACGCCGGCGCCGACCGTATCATGAACCCGGTCATGATCGATGACCGATATCCTGACGAGTTTTCCTATTTTGACCTGAGCAAGGCACAGTTGGATGAAGTGCGCATTGCAGCCCCTGTCGATTCGGTGCTTGGCTTCAACGGCTCGCACATGGAGATCACAGGCGGCGGACTGCCGGAAGACATCTACTGCGCCTACCTCACAGAAAATGCGGGGACGTTCTTTGGTGTGCGCGCGCTTCTCGGCCGGAGCATCGAGCCATCCGATGCAGAGAACGGCGGCCGCTCAGTGGCTGTTCTCAACTACCGCTTTTGGCAACGTCACTTCGGCGGTGATCGTCACGTCATCGGGCAAACGCTGGAAATGAATCATACCCCGTACACCATCGTCGGGGTCATGCCGCGAAGTTTCGCATTCAATGACATCGCCGGCGTCGGCGATGTTTACCTGCCGTTTAGTCTCATGCGGCCTGTTGCCAACGGTCCCTCCATTGCCTACCTGCCGTGGATCAAGCTGCGGCCCCACGTCTCACTGGCCGCCGCCAACGCGGCGCTCGAGCCGATCGTGCTGGAGGGCAAGAAACAGTATCCCGAGAGCTCTCCCGATCACCGGCATCTCGCGCTGCAGCCCATCATCGTGCCTTACCAGCAGGACCTGGGTCGCACCCTCACGCTTCTGCTGGCGGGCGTCGTCCTTCTGCTCATCATCGGCTGCGCCAACTGCTCCATCCTTATGCTGGCCCGGGGACGCACGCGCCAGCATGAGCTCGCCATCCGCACGGCGATCGGCGCCAGTCGCTGGCGCATCGTGCGCCAGTTGCTCGTCGAAGCTCTGGTCATCTCCTGCACGGGCACCGTCCTGGGCGTGGCTGCGTCGTACTGGCTTGCCCGGCTTCCTCTGTTGCTTTCGCCGGACTCCTTTCCAGCCGAATCCGTCATCCGCATCAACGCTTCCATCCTTGCCTTCTCGGTCGCGCTCGCGCTGCTCTGCGGCATCCTCTTCGGTCTTGCTCCTGCATTGCGTCTCTCGCGTAACGATCCCGCGCGTGCGCTCCCCGGCCGGCAGGCGGGAGTTGCCGCTGCTCCCGCCAGGCATCGCTGGAGCGTTCTCATTACGGCGCAGGTTGCGCTCACGCTTCTTCTTATGGCCACGGCGGGCACTGCCATCCGCGGCTTTTTGCGGCTCACGCAGATGCCCCTCGGCTATGATCCCGCCAACGTCATGCAGATCGGCATCTCGCTGCACGTCCAAAACCCGGCCGAGTGGAGCCGTATTCAGTCGCGTGAAGCGCGCGCCGCGTACATCGAGCAGATCCGGCAGAAGATCGCATCCGTTCCCCGAGTCTCCACGGTCGCCGTCGGCATCGGCGCCACGCCGCCCGATGCTGACGTTCAGAGCTCGTTCATCATCGACGGAACTGGCGATGGCGAACAGCCGCAGGCTCGTGCGGTGCTGGTCGACCAGCGATATTTCGCCGCGCTCCGCATTCCTGTTCTTCAGGGGCGCATCTGGAATGCGGATGAAAACAGCCGCGGAGACTTCATCGCCGTCGTCAATCGCGCTTTCGCGAAACGCTATCTCTCCTCGTCCCACGCCGTGGGCCGGCAACTGCGCATTCCCGGTCTCACGCCTCATAATCGCTACCAGGCCGTCTCGGCGCAAAGCACCACCTGGCGTCAGATCATCGGTGTCGTCGGCGATGCGCGTAACAACGGCGTCGATCAGCTCGTGGTCCCCGCGATTTACATTCCGTACACCGCTCTGATACCGGCCTACGCGCAGTTCCTCGTCCGCACCGAGGGCGATCCGCTCACCTGCCTGCACTCCATCCGCGCCGCTATTGCGTCGGTCGCGTCTGACCAGCAGATCTCCAACAGCGCCTCCGCCTTCAACGGCACCTTCACCCTCAGCGAGGCCATCGAGCGCGACGCACAGTACAGCCGCCAGCGGCTCTTCTCCATATTGTTTGGCGTTTTCTCTGCCATGGCGCTCGCGCTCGCACTGGTCGGCATCTTCAGCGTCGTCGCTTACAGTGTCGCGCAGCGCACTACGGAGTTCGGCGTCCGCCTAGCGCTCGGCGCGCCGCGCGCGCACGTTCTGTGGATCGCCGCGCGCATCGCGCTCGTCAGCGCGGCCGCGGGCATTGTCATCGGTCTCGCCTTTGACAGCTTTCTCGGCGCCGTCCTCGCTCACTGGATGCAAAACGCCTTTGCCGCAGGCAGTCTGTTTGCAGCTGCCGCGCTCCTCGCCGTCAGTGCACTCATCGCATGCCTGTTGCCCGCTCGCCAAGCTGTCGCCGTCCCACCCGCCGAAGCTCTCCGCTGTGAATAAAAGCGTGTCCTAACTGACCAGAGCGCGCGGATGCTCTGTGCGTGAGTTACTTCAGGACGAACCGCTCATTGACAAGGTTCCGGAAGGTTTGTCGGGGCGCCGCTGGATGGTATCTTCATCTGTAACTATGCGAACCCTTACTAGGAAGTCTCTGATCGTCGCCGCTGTAATGGCCTTTGTCCTACCTGCTTTAGCGAAACAGACCGAGCCTCAGATGAAACATCAGGATACGGAGGTGTACGCGCCGGTGCCTCCGACCGTGACACCGGGCAAGACCGACACCGACCCGCCGTCTGATGCCATCATTCTCTTCGACGGAAAAAACCAGGACGAGTGGGTAAGCGCGCAGGACCACACGCCTGCGCGGTGGATTGTGACTGACGGCACGCTGATGGTGAGCAAGGAGCATGGCGTTGGCAATATCGAGACGAAGAAGGCCTTCAAGGACTACCAGCTGCATATCGAGTGGAAGATCCCGACGACGATCACAGGATCGGACCAGGCGCGTGGCAACAGCGGCGTCTTTCTGGCTTCAACCGGGCCCGGCGATGCGGGCTACGAGCTGCAGGTGCTGGACAACTACAACAACAAGACCTATGTGAACGGGCAGGCCGGCTCGATCTACAAGCAGGCGATTCCGCTGGCGACGCCTTCGCGCAAGCCCGGCGAGTGGCAGACGTACGACGTGGTGTGGACAGCGCCGCGCTTCAACGACGACAGCTCGCTCAAGACACCGGCGTTTGTGACAGTCTTCTTCAATGGTGTCGTGGTGCAGAACCACTTTCAGGTGGAAGGAGAGACGTTGTTCGTGGGCAAGCCGTTCTATAAAGCTTATGACCGCGCGCCAATCAAGCTGCAGGCGCACGGCGACAAGAGCGAGCCGATTAGCTTCCGCAACATCTGGTTGCGCGAATTGACATTTGATCCTACCTACAAGAAGTAGTCTTCTAGTCGAATAAAAAGGCTCTACATCAGCTTACTGTGCGAGCCTTTTTATTTTTCTCCTAGGCCTTCAGCGGCCAAGCCGTCTTGCCGCCGTGGTGAAAGGCATAGTTACCGATATGCCCAGCGCGTGCTGCGGCCACGCCGGCCTCGACAGGGGCGTTAGGGTCTTTGCGGCTCTTGATGCAGTCGAAGAAATTGCGCGTGTGAGCGATGGTGCCGTCCTCAAAGCTCTCTTCTTTCAGCACCGGGTTGCGGTCGCCCTTCACGCCTTCGTGCCAGATAGTCATGCCGCTGCGGTTGATCTTCAGTGTTGCCTCAGTGCCACGGAACTCAAGGCCGCCGTCGTCGATAGACGATGCCATCATGCCCTCATAGACGACATCGAAGTTCGGGTAGCGGAAGGCAGCCTGGATTGTGTCGGGACAATCCCACTCCTGATAGATGAGCTTGTCACCGAGCATGAAGGCGGTCGAAGGCTCGTCGGATTTCATGGCCCAGTGCACGACATCGATCCAGTGGGTAAATAGGTCGGTCATGGCGCCTCCGCCGAAGTTCCAGAACCAGCGCCAGCGGAAGAACTTCTCAAGCGTAAAAGGCTGCTCGGGCGCGCCGCCCAGCCACTTCTTCCAATCCAGCTGCGACTGATCGACCGGCTTCGGCACCCAACTGAAGCCATAGTTTTGCCACCAATAGGTGCGTACCTGCGGTACCTTGCCCAGAGCACCACCTTGTATAAGGTCAACTGCGTTGCGGAAGTGCGGCCAGCTGCGCTGCTGCATGCCGCACTGCAGAATCTGATTGCTCGAGCGTACCGCGCGAGTCAGCACAGCGCCCTCTTCCAGCGTGTGCGTAACGGGCTTTTCGAGATAGACGTTCTTTCCTGCTGCCAGGGCTGCGGTGGCGATGCGGACGTGCCAATGATCTGGCGTGGCGATAAAGACTGCGTCGATGGTCTTGTCGTCGAGCACCTCCTGATAATCGACATGCTCGGTGGCAGTGGCGGCATTGCCGCGTGCCTTGATTTCGGCGCGGCGGGGAGCATAGACGTCGCAGACGGAGACGATCTCAAATGGCACGCCACTCTGATCGACCGAGTCCAGCACACCCTTCATGCGACCGCCCGCGCCTATGACTCCCACATGTAGTCTTTCGTTTGCGCCAAAAACTTTGGTCGATGCCACAGCCGTAAGCCCGCTAGCGATAAGAAAGCTGCGTCGGTTGAGAATTAGAGACATGAAACTCCTTGCAATTTGAAGTTTCGAGGATGGTAACAGAGCTAGTTGCGCCGCTTTTGAGATCATGCGTAGGATCAGGCGTCGTCACTGCATTCTCCGAGTATGAAGGTGATGGCTCCCAGCCTATAACTGTGTGTCGTCGATCCCGATTGACAACCACGGACCAGCCCTATAATCGGCATCCTCATTGACCACTTCTGCTTCAATCCCTAAGTTGGGGATATGCGTCTTAGTTTGCTCATTGCTCTCTTCACCTGTCCCGCGGTCGCTCAGCCTCTTCTCCAGCAACAGATTCGTAATATTGCAGCAGACGCGCACGCAAAGGTATCCACAGCCTGCTCGCTGCCCGGTACACAGCTGAACTGCGACGTCGATGCCGAAGCCCACCCGCCAATGCAGTCCGTGTTCAAGCTGCCGCTTGCTCTGACGATCTTGCATCAGGTAGAACAGGGAAAGTTCTCGTTGGACCAGTCGATCCGTTTCCAGCCTGAGGATCTCATTCTGCCCAAGCCATATAGCCCACTGCAGGACAAATACCCAGAAGCAGGTGTCGACGTACCGTTGCGAACTCTACTGCAGATGACGGTGGCTCTCAGCGACAATACAGCGGCAGACATCTTGCTACGAATTGCGGGCGGTCCAAAGACCGTCGAGGACTATATTGCAGCCCTGGGAGTCACGGGGTTTCATCTGCAAGACGGAGAGCGCGCTCTTCATCACGATCATTCTCTCCAATATCGGAACTGGTTCGAACCACAGGGAGCCGTTCAGCTTCTTCGCACAATCAGCGATCACTCGCCACTGACAATGGAGCACACTGGGCTGCTGCTCGCTTGGATGGGGTCTTCAAGAGCATCGCGTCTCGGTCTGGACCTTCCCGAAGGGACGACGGTGGCCCATAAGGGCGGAACTTCGGACACAGACAATGGCATTACGGCCGCTACCAATGACATAGGACTGATCGCATTGCCGGATGGACGGCAGCTTGCGATCGCCGTTTTTGTCACTGACTCG
>Ga0206915_1037_pt1 | contig 34493 bp, 30 predicted proteins | sample Alteio_BWOrgHeat_70_FD_152945 | JGI IMG/M metagenome (GOLD analysis project Ga0206915, IMG submission 152945) | Enriched cells from forest soil in Barre Woods Harvard Forest LTER site, Petersham, Massachusetts, United States -... | ecosystem: Environmental > Terrestrial > Soil > Temperate forest >...
CCATTCTTATCTTTATTTGGCTTTAACAGGAAGCATCCAATGTTCCTTTAGGAACATTTCGTGGGTAGAAAAAATTGAATGCAGATACCGCACTCCATAGGAGGGCGTGGTGCTTTCTGGCTCTTTTTCTCATTGTTCATCACATTCAAATAATTGCACTCCCGCACATGCGGGACTCCAGACGGAGCGAACTTAAACATTTATCTTTTTTCTACCCACCAAATATTCCTACGGAATAAAAAAACGAAAGATATCGCTGTTTATTTTTTATGCATTAGATTGCCTTTAAATACGCTATATGAAAAAAACAGTTATATCCCTTCTATTACTGTTAAGTTTCGCTTTATCTCAGGCCAATGTTCAGTTGCCGGCAATTATTGGCAGCAACATGGTGCTTCAGCAACAATCATCTTTTAAATTATGGGGATGGGGCAACCCGCTGGAAAAAGTGTTTGTTACTACTTCATGGGATAACAAAACCGATTCAACCATTGTTGCGCCGGATGCCAACTGGAAAGTGAATATTCAAACTCCCTCTGCGGGCGGCCCATATAGCATAACTATCAGGGGAACCAATACTATTATTTTAGATAATGTGCTGATAGGCGAAGTATGGGTTTGTTCAGGCCAAAGCAATATGGAAATGAGCTATGGCTGGGGGCTGCCGCAGATGAAAGAAGACCTGCCAACCGCTGCAAACAGTAACATCCGTTTGTTTACTGTGGGCAAAGCATCTGCCGATTATCCGCAGATTGATTGTAAAGGGCAATGGAACATGTGTGATTCAAATACAGTAAAAGCATTCAGCGCAGCAGCTTATTATTTTGGCAGGAAGCTGAATAAAAACTTGAACATCCCTATCGGTTTAATAAACACCAGTTGGGGCGCGACACCAGCGGAAGTTTGGACACCGGATAACTTAGTTGATAACGACCCCGTTTTAAAACAAGCCGCCGGTCAAATAAAACCTAACCCCTATTGCCCTATAAAACCAGGTTGCGTGTATAATACCATGATAGCACCGTTTATAGGTTTTCCGGTTGCCGGCGCAATATGGTACCAGGGCGAAAGCAATACAGGCACTGCAGCAACATACAGGCAACTGCTCACCACCATGATAAGCGCATGGCGAAAAGCATGGAACAAAGACCTGCCTTTTTATTTGGTACAGATAGCGCCGTTTTCCTATGGCAAAAATTATATTGGCGCCGCGTTGCAGGAACAGCAAACACAGGTGATGCAGTTTCATAATGCAGGGATGGTTGTTACAAACGACCTGGTAACCGATACCACCGATATTCACCCCAAAGACAAACGCGATGTTGGCTATCGGCTGGCAAACTGGGCCTTGGCTGAAACTTACCACCAACCCAATATTATTTATAAAAGCCCGCAATACAAAAGCATGGAAGTAAAGGATGGAAAAGCAATACTAAGTTTTGATAACGTGCCAAAAGGCCTTGTGATAAAAGGCAAAACGGTAGCAGCGATTTTTGTAGCAGGTGATGATGAAGTATTTTATCCTGCCGATGCAACAATAGACCATAATAAGCTGGTTGTATGGAGTGCACAGGTAAAGCAACCCATTGCGGTAAGATATGCGTTCACTAATTCAGGGATAGGCAACCTTGCAAGTACGGAAGGGTTGCCGGTAATACCTTTCAGGACGGATGAGTGGGTGCTGGATGCCCCTAACCCCTAAACAGGAAAGTTAAGTTGAATGTAAGGGAAGAATAACAAACAACGGGTAGGGAATTTTGAATAGCCCCGCCGCGGCGGGGCGATATATTTGTAGCATAGTTTTCCTAATCCGAATGACGCCCCGATACTTTAGGCCGGGGATTTATGTGCATAACAAGTTATAAATTCTCTATTCAAGCCCCGCCGCGGCGGGGCGATATGTTAGTAGGAGCAGCAAATAAACAAAAGCATTTTCTCTAAGCCCCGTTAGGGGTGACATGTTAGTAGGAGCAGCAAATAAACAAAAGCATTTTCTCTAAGCCCCGTTAGGGGTGACATGTTAGTAGGAGCAAATAAAAACAAGGTGCTTTCTTTAAGCTCCGTCAGGAGCGACATATTAGTAGCAATAAAGATTAAGCATTTCTATTAAGCCCCGCCGCGGCGGGGCGATATGTTAGTAGGAGCAAATAAAAACAAGCGTTTTTCCTAAAACCCTGTTAGGGGTGACATGTTAGTAGGAGCAGCAAATAAACAAAAGCATTTTCTCTAAACCCCGGTAGGGGTGACATGTTAGTAGGAGCAAATAAAAACAAGCGTTTTCCCTAAGCCCCGTTAGGGGTGACACGTTAGTAGGAGCAGCAAATAAACAAAAGCATTTTCCCTAAGCCCCGTTAGGGGTGACATGTTAGTAGGAGCAAATAAAAACAAACGTTTTTCCTAAACCCCGTTAGGGGTGACATGTTAGCAGCAGATAAACAAAAGCATTTTTCCCAAGCTCCGTTAGGAGCGATATATTAGTAGTAACTAAGATTAAGCATTTCCGTTAAGCCCCATCGGGGCGACATGTTATAAATTACCAGGAACAATTTTTACTGTAACATGTCGCCCACTACAGGGCTCAAACCGGCCCCTCGCAATTCATTTCGCTACTAATATGTCGCCCACTACGGGAGCTCAAGCCTGTCCTCGCAATTCATTTTGCTGCTAATATTTCTGTCCGCCCCACCGGGGCTTTTCTAATAAATTGATGGGCACGCACAGCCAATTTGGCATCTAACTTTCTGCAAATCAATTGCTTTATTTATTAATACCGCCTGTCCAAAATATTAGTACATTTATATACCAAAACTTAAATCCTTATGATTAATAAAACCCTAAAATCAAGCTTATTTATCATTATTCTTTTTATTACTTTCTTTTATAGCCATGCCCAGTTCATTTTCACCATAGCAGGCACGGGTGTTGCCGGGTATAGTGGGGATGGCAACTTAGCTACTAAAACACAACTTGCCGGCCCGGATTTTATTACTAAAGATAAAAATGATAATATTTATTTTACAGATGGAAATTGCGTACGAAAAATTAATGCATCTGATGATAAAATTTATACAATAGCAGGTACCGGTGCTGCCGGTTACAATGGCGATGGGATTGACGCAAAAACAGCTCTTTTAAATAAGCCGCAGGGTATCGCTGTCAATAAAAATGGTGATATATATATTGTTGATCAATACAACCAGCGAGTTAGAAAGATTGACGCTTTGACAGGGTTAATAAGCACAATAGCCGGGAATGGGGTTCCCGGTTATAATGGTGATGAAATACCCGCTACAGAAGCTGAGTTGGCATATCCGGTGGGAATGGCATTAGATACGGCAGGCAACATTTATATAGCAGATCAAGTTAATAACCGAATACGAAAAATTACCATATCGGACGGAATAATACATACTATTGCTGGCGGTGGAACAAACGGGCTGGGCGACGGTGGCCTGGCGACAAATGCAAGCCTTAGTACGCCTTTAGGAATTGCCATAGATAAATGGGGCAATATTTATATATCAGATAGCCAAAACTTTAGGATAAGAAAAATAAATGCCTCTGATGGTATTATAAATACCATTGCAGGTAACGGTAGTTATGGGTACAGCGGTGATGGCGGGCCTGCCAAAAATGCAAGCATCGCAATTATTTTTTCCGTAGCGGTGGACACTTCGGGAAATATTTATTTGCCGGACTTTGTTAATGGCCCTCTTCGAATGATAAATGCAAAAGATAGTACGATTTCAACTATTGCCGGTGGGCACGATCAGTATCAATATAACGGCGAAGGCATACCTGCAATAGATCAGGGGTTTCAACCTTCTACAGTTTATGCAGATGAAAACAGTAATATTTTTATTGTGACTGCAGCCGCACGCATTGAAGAAATAATTGCCCCTTCAACGAATTTTAATACATTAAGCGGAATTGTTTTTATTGATTATAATAACAATGGTATAAAAGATGCTGATGAGCCTTTTTTTAAAAATGCAGAAGTAAAATCAGTTAAGGCCGGTATAGATTCGGTGATATATTTACACCCTGACACCAGCTTTAGCCTTGGCGTTGATACAGGCGCCTACATCACCTCAGTGCATCCTTATTATCCATATTACACCATAACACCATCATCCGTTTCAACTTCGCATGCTGCGTATCAAAATACAGATAGCCTGTCATTCGCATTGCACCCTATCGCTAATAAGCCCGACCTGAAAATAAATATGTTTCCAACTGATATTTCTATAGTAGGGGATAGCATTGCCTATAAAATTAAATATGAGAATTTTGGCACCACCACATTTAGCAGTGGTACTATTAAATTAGTTAAAGACGCAAGAATGAGCTTTGTATCTTCTGTTCCCGCTAATTCATCGGCTGCAGGGGATACTATAGAATGGAATTATAGCGATTTTAAACCATTAGATACCGCTTCAATTTTAGTCAATTTTATCCTGGCTAAGCCGCCTGTATTAAATGCCAATGATACCTTAAAAAGTGTTGCCACGATAACGCCTGCTGCGGGAAACATTGATCCTTCCGACGATACTTCTGTAGTTTCTGCCGTTGCATTTGCGTCTTACGACCCGAACATTAAGTCTGAATCACATGCGGGCGTGCTTACAAAAGCGGAAGGCAATAACGGTGAATGGTTAACCTATGCTATATACTTTCAAAACACAGGAACGTATAAGGCCTTTAATATTACGGTAAAAGATACTTTAAGCGATAAACTTGACTGGAGCACTTTGCAAATGGTTTCTGCAAGTAATAATTACAAACTGCATATTGATAAGGGGAATATAGGCACATGGTATTTTGAGAATATAAATTTACCGGATAGTTTTGTCAGTAAGTCTGGCAGCCATGGATATATTATATATCGCATTAAAAGCAAAAAAAGCCTCGTTCCGGGAACCAAAATTTACAACAGCGCAGGCATTTACTTTGATTACAATTTAGCGGTGCAAACAAATACCGAGCAAACAACTATTCTCAATTCGTTATTACCTGTAACCCTCATAAATTTTACCGCCAAAAATAGCGGCAAGTTTAATGAACTTAACTGGCAAACAACACAGGAAATAAATGCAGCTTCTTTTATGGTACAACACAGTTATGATTCCAGGTTATTTAATACGATCGGAACAGTGCAGGCCCTTGGAAATAGTGATATTACTCAAGCCTATGGTTATATTGATGCCGATCCAACACAAGGGGTGAATTATTACCGGTTGAAGATAATAGACAAAGATGGCGCATTTGTATATAGCAAGATAATCAGCGTTAATAACGGAAACGAAAACTTCAATGCAACTATATTGCCTAATCCTGTACATGATTTCATTTCACTTCAACTAACAAGCAACACAACACAAAAAATACAGGTTGAATTGGTTGATATGAATGGCAAAAGCCTTTCGTTAAATGAATTTGAAATCGCAAAGGGTGTTAGTACAAAGAATATAAACATTCAAAACTTTTCAAAGGGCTTTTATCTTCTTAAAATAATAAGCGCGTCATCCGGGCAAATTGGATTAAAGGTTATAAAAGAATAACCCTGGTATCCCGGAACGGAGGCATAGATAATGATACGAATTTATTATTATATTAAGACCTGTGGTTTGCTATTTTAATCCAAGCCGAATGACAAAGATCGTACATGTAATATGCACATTATTATTCTCTGTATGTACAGCATTTATCGCGCATTCCCAGGTAAGCTGGGCAAGTTGCTTAGGTGGCCCCGGAAATGACCGCCTTAATGATATTATACAATTAAAAGATGGAAACCTGATAGGAATTGGTGAGACAAGCCCCAATGCCGGGGGTTATAATAGTGACGTCGGAAAAGATTTTTGGGTTGTAAAGTTCAAGCCCAATGGCGATACCATTTGGGCAAGAAAATATGGAAGCAATAGCGCAGACATACCATTTGCGGTAATGCAATTAAACGACTGCAATATTTTAATTTGTGGTTTGGCAGGAGCGGGAAATGGAGATGTTCCCCCTATTAAAGGAGATGCAGACGCCTGGGTTTTAAAAATTGATCCCGATGGAAATATCATTTGGTCTAAAACCTTTGGCGGAACAAAAGATGACTGGCTTTATGGAATGTGCCAGGACGCCAATAATAACATTTTTCTGGTCGGCACTACATTTTCCAGTGATGGAGATATTTCTAATCCATTAGGCAGTACAGATTGTTGGCTAATTAAATTAGATCTTTCAGGCAATTTATTACTTTCCAAATGCTACGGCGGCACGGGAAATGATCGAGGTTATACCATTATTAATGCAAGTAATGGCCAACTCATGATTGGTGGTGAGTCCAGTTCAACAGACGGTGATGCAAAAAACAATCATGGCAGAACCGATTGGCTGGTTTTAACAATTGACACCCTTGGGAATGTAATTTGGTCAAAGTGTTTTGGGGGGACTCAGGTTGACTACCTGGAAGGACATACCGTTGTAAAAATTAACGAAAACCTCTTTGCACTGGCAGGTAGCAGCACCTCATCCAATGATGAAATGCCTGGTAATTATGGATGCACTGATTACAGGCTTGTTACGATAGATTCATCGGGTAATCTTTTGACTTCGCATAATTACGGCGGAAGTAATTGCGATTATGCAACATCATTGGTAAAAACCCCCGACGGCAACTGTATAATATTAGGAGAATCTACATCCAATGATATTGATGTTAAAGATCATATCGGAAGCTATGATTTTTGGATGGTTAAGGTAGATATGGCCGGGAAAATACTATATTCAAAATCACTTGGAACACAAGGTTTTGACCAGGGCGATGTTATAATAAATACGCTGGATTACGGGTATGTGGTTGGCGGTTTTTCAGAAGGCAATTACTGCGGTACCGGAAACCGCGCAGAAAATTGGCTGATATTAAAATTAGACCACTCGTTTGATAATTACAATGATTCTGTCGTAAATAATGATCATTCAGTTCGTCTTTGCAACAATGACAGTGTATTATTTAATGGCAGTTACATCAGCTCACCCGGCATCCATTATTCCGCCGCTAATAGTGCTAAATGTGATTCAGGTACTTTTATCAACATAATAAAGGATACTTTTAAAATTGATCTTGGCAAGGATACCTCATTGTGCAAAGGAGATACAATAACGCTAAATGCAGGTTTGGCCAATTCGTATCTTTGGTCAAACGATTCAACTTCGCAGAAAATTAATGTTTTCGCTTCCGGTATTTATTGGGTACAGGCCAGCGATGGCAAATGCCAAAGCAATGATTCAATAAGTATTTCTTTCAAATCACCGCCGGTCATTTCTCTTGGGAACGATACAACACTATGTACCGGTCAAACACTTAAGTTAAATGGTGGCTTAGCAAGTTCATACCTGTGGTCAAATGATTCAACCACCCAGTCAATCAACGTTTCCATTCCGGGCATTTATTGGCTAAAAGCAAGCAACGCTTCAGACTGCTTCAGTGAAGATTCCATAAATGTTTCTTTCAAACAATCACCTGTTATTGATCTTGGTAATGACACAACACTTTGTTCTGGTAATTCCATAACGTTGTACGCGGGCGTTGCTAATACATATCTTTGGTCAAACGGTTCAACTTCTTCGTCTATCGTTATTGTAGATTCAGGCACTTACTGGGTACGGGCAGGTGACCAGCAATGTTCGTCAACAGATTCAATAAATATATCTTTTAATACTCCGCCTGTAATCAACCTTGGAAATGATACTACTATTTGTAAAGGTGAAAAATTAATATTAAATGGCGGTAAAGCAACCACATATCAGTGGTCAAACGGTTCAGCGGATTCGTCAATCATTGTTTCTTCTGCAGGTATTTATTGGGTACGTGAAAATATAGGGCTATGTCCTGCATCAGATTCAATTAATATCGCAGTCAATCCGTCGCCGGTTGTCAATTTGGGAAGAGATACCGCTCTTTGTTTTGGGGACAGCCTCTTGCTAAATGCCGGACAAGCTAACACCTATATTTGGTCAACAGGTGCTACATCTCCTTCTATAGCGGTCTCAAGCCCGGGCACTTATTGGGTGCAGGCGGGTAACGGCACTTGTTACGGTGCCGATTCTATAAATATTCTTTTTGATTCAGTTCCAGTGGTTAATTTGGGTAACGATACAACCGTTTGCCAAGGCGCGACTGTTGCACTGCACGCGGGGCAGGCCAGCACCTATTTATGGTCAAATGGTTCAACTGCATCATCTATTAATGTCAATACCACAAACAACTATTGGGTTACGGATTATAATGGCAACTGTAAAAGCACTGATACTGTTTTTGTGTTATTTAAATCATTACCCGTTAATACATTAATCAGTGATACCACTTTGTGTAATGGCAAAACTTTATTGCTTAATGCAGGTTTGGCAAATAGCTATCTGTGGTCAACGGGCGCAACAACCCAAAACATTACTGTAACTCAAACCGGCGAATACAATGTTATTATCAATTACTTCAATGTATGTACTGTTCAATATTCAGCTACTGTAAAATTTGCAGAATGTGGTTGCGAAATGCTTATGCCAACTGCCTTTACACCAAATAACGACGGTAAGAATGATATTTTCAGGCCTGCAAACAGAACGGGCTGTGATGCTGCAACATTTACGGTTTATAACCGGTGGGGGCGAAAAGTATTTGAAACATCAAACGTAGTTAACGGATGGGATGGTTACTATAACGGGGTTTTACAGGGCGAAGGGGTGTATGTGTGGCAGATTATTGCGATAAAAGATGGCAAACAAAAGTTATTTAAAGGTACCGTTACGCTTATTAGATAAAAAAACAAGAGACCCCAACTCACTTTAGCATGTAAACAAAACAGAAGCTGCAAGCAGTTTTCTGTGCAGCTACGGATTTTTATAGAACCCTGCCTCTGGCAGATGTTTGTAAAACAGGAGATGAAAATAATGTGACGGTACCACCCGGCATCGCCAAAATATCCATACCAACCCCAAATAAGTGCTCAATCCTCCCAATCCCATAAATCTTTCTAAATCTGCGTCAAATTTATTTGTTTATTACTAAATAATTTAGTAAATTGTAGGTTATTATTTAAACAAAATGGAAAGAACCGGGCATATACGTTTTGGTGTATCGCTTACAGCAAAGCGCTGCGTTTTATTATGCTTGCTGCGGAAATATGAAAACAAAAAAAATACGCTTATTTGTACGGTTGTGTACGGTTTGGGGTTTAGTTTATCGGGCTTTCTATTTTTTATAAGGGCATAATCTTACAAAAACGTTGTCATTGGCGTAAACCTGTAAGACTGCGTGAGTGAAAAGTTGATTGGTAAAAAGAGTTTTGATTGTTTGCTTGGCAGCAGTAGTAGAACTTGGTGAAAAAACACCCTTCACGCGTAACATTTTGTAACGTACCCCGGTACCTTGCTTCTTGTTGCCATAACTGAACGGAAAAGTAAGCACCAAAATTTAAATTCCAAAGTCCAAGACAAAAACATAGAACATTCTGAAATAAGACTCGCATAATAAAAAAGCTTCTTCGCAAAGTCTCCCGCCACCGGAGGGAGATTTAGAGGGAGGCCGTCCCCGAAAAAAAAACCCTTCACGCGTAACATTTTGTAACGTACCTCGGTACTTTGCTTCTTGTTGCCATAACTGAACGGAAAAGTAAGCACCAAAATCTAAATTCCAAATTCCAAAACAAAAACACGGAACATTCTGGAAAATGATACTCGCATAATAAAAGGGGTTCTTCGCAAAGTCTCCCTCTATGGGAGGGAGATTTAGAGGGAGGCTGCTCATCCCTTCATCTTTTTGGCACAGGCTTTAACGCAATGCCCTTTGCATCAGCTTCCTTTTTTAGTGAATGGATGCTTATGTTTAATTCAAAGCCAATGAGTAATATCAGCGAGTTAACATATATAAGCATCATCATGATTAACACCGTACCGATTGAGCCATAGAATTTATTATAGTTGGAGAAATTTTGCGCCCATACGGAGAATAACCAGGTTATGATAATAATAAGAAAAGTGGCAAACAGTGCACCCGGCGATAGCAGCTTCCAGCGCTCTTTTACTGATGGCGCATATTTGTAAATAAAAGCGACAGAATAAAGAAAAAGCAGCACAATAACTATCCAGCGCAGGTTTTGTATCCACACTTTTGTGTGCACGTTTTTAATGTTCAGCCATTTTAAAACGATTGGGAAAAGATGCCCCTGCCCAACCGAAATAAGTGTGGTAGCAATAGTAATAATAATGATGATGGTTATTAATGCCATTGCCCTCATCCTTTTATGCAAAAAGCCTGAACGGTGGCGGGTTACAACTGAGCGGTCAAACGTTCTTATAATACCCATCATGGCGTTGGACGAATAAAATACGGCTAATAAAAAACCTATAGACAGCAACCCTTTTTTGGGTGAGTTAAAAAAATCATCCAAAAAATTCATAACCAATTGCTGGGTTTGCTGGTTTGGCGTAAGGTCTCTTACGATTCTAAACAATTCCTTGTAAATGTCTTTTGATATTGGCAGGTAGGGCACCAGCGTAAATAAAAATATGGTAGCGGCGGGTATGGCCATGATAAAATTGAACGAAATACTGGCAGCCCTTTCATTAAGCCCCACCCTTTTTATTTGACTGAAAAAAAACCTCCACACATAATAAAGCGGAACTCCCTCAAACCCGGGAATGATGATCTTTTTACTTTTTTCCCGGATAAATGTAATGGGTTTTGAATCTATTATGATGCGTTCGAGTTTGGTCAAAATATTATGGGTTTTCGTTCTCTTTTTTTATGATCACGGAATCAAGCGCGCCCTGGTATTCTTTGGCATATTGCTGGTGCTCTGCAAAGGTGGTGCTAAAATGATGATAACCGCTAAAATCGCTTTTGGCTACAAAAAAATAATAGCCGGTTTTAGGGGCATTCAGTACTGCGTCAATGGTTTTTGCGGTTGGTGTGCATATTGGCCCCGGGGGCAGCCCTTTGTTACGATAGGTATTGTAAGGTGAGTTAACAGAAAGATAGGCGTAAAGAATTCTCTTTAACGAGAAGTCTTTCAGAGCAAATTTTATGGTAGGGTCGGCGCCAAGCGCCATGTTTTTATTGAGGCGGTTTATATATACACTGGCAATATTGCCCTTTTCCTCATCCTTGTTTGTTTCTTCTTCTACAATAGAGGCAAGGATGCAAACCTGCAGAGGGGAGAAGCCCATGTTTGCTGCTCTTTGCATACGGTTATCAGCAGCCCAAAAACTGTCTTTTGCTGCCTTGAAGCGGTAAAGAATAGAATCAAGCTTTGTATCCCATTTAAAAATATATGTTTTGGGTATGATGATGGAAAGCAGGGTGTTGGTATCAACCCCGAATTTTCGCAGCGAATCTGGGTTATTAAAAAACGATATGGCAGACAGGGAATCGGTGGAGAAGTTTTTCCCAATAAACCGCGCAAGGCTTTCTTTTGTTCTTACCCGGCCAATATTTAATATAACAGGGGATTGCCTGTTTTTCTGGAATATGCGGATAATACTTAACAGGTTCTGGCCGCTTTTTATTTCAAACCTGCCGGGCTTTACATTGGCCCACACGTTTGATGTATTGGCAATAAAAGAAAAAAGGGCAGTGTGGCTTATTAAATTAGCGGTATCTAACTGCCGCAGTACCTGTTTCTTTACATCTTTACCTGCGGCAACATAAATGTATTTGCTCTTTCCGCTAAACCGGGTTGCAGGCAATAAAAGCATCCATCCTAAAACAGCAACTAGAACAAGCAAAATGGTAAGGGGATAAAATATCTTCTTTTTCATTCTTAGCTCAAAATAATAAAAAACCCTGCTTTATTGTAAAGCAGGGCAATATAAATAATGTTTTAACTTTTAGTGCGTTTTTGGTGGCTGTAATGGAGTTGACGGTTGCCCGGTTCCAGGTGCTGGTGGAGAGGTACTTACCGGCAAATTCTTTGTATCAATAGTAGTAGTTGTACCGCCTTTAAAAAATAAGCTTGAAAATATGCAAAGCGCGCCAATAACAGCGGCAAAAAGCCAGGTTCCTTTTTCAAGTACATCGGTGGTTTGTTTAACACCCATAAACTGGTTGTTAAACCCGCCAATGCTTCCGGCAAGGCCGCCGCCTTTTGGGTTTTGAACCAATACTACTAAACTAAGGATAATACAGGCGATAACGATAAGAATAAAGAATATAACAGTCATTTTAAATACCTTTTAATTGCTCAATTTTGGATGCAAAGTAAGCGGATTTGGATGGATCTAAAAAACTTAATTTTATATAAACCTGGATGGCCTTTTCGGTCATGCCCTGTTTCGCAAATACTTCCGCCATGGTTTCGGTTACAACCTCCTTAAGTTCATTTGAGCTTGCTGCGCTGTCCTGAACTTTATGTTCCGTGGCTTCATCTATGCCAAGGTCAACCGGCTGGGGATTAATGCGTTTCATCTGTTTAAGCCAGTCTGTAAATTTTTTCACCTTTACTGCCAGGTGATCTTCCTTTTGTTGTTCCAGGCTTAATCTTATCCCCTGCGAAGCAAAATAATCAATAGTATGATAGGGCTCGGCTTCTATGGGAAGAGGCGCGCCATCGGCAACCGGTTTTTTAAAATCTTCCAGTTGTTCTTTTAGTATTGCTGCAATTTTATCAGCAGGCAACGGGGGTATAGCAGACTCCCTCTCGTCATCAGCATCCTCAAAAGGTTCATCGGGGTCTTCTTCCGGCAATTCCGCAATTTGCGTGGCTTGGATTATTTGATGTTGTTCTTCAGGTTCTTTCACAAAAAGGTCATCCGCCGGAATTTCATTATCCGGGATTTCTTCCTGCGGCTGCTCCTGTTTAATTTCTTCCCTAAGATTTTGTGCAATAATTTCTTCATCAAGTACTACTTCTTCCTCGGGCGGTAACTGCTCCAGGGGGTACTCAGTCTTATTTTCTTCCCCAATATTTTGCCCAATTGGTTCCTCTCTATCATTCTCCCAGGCTAAAATTTCCGGGACAACAGGTTCCGCTGTACCCTCATTCTCATTTGCAGGGGAGGGCTCATCACCTGTTTTTTCAGGCAGGCTTTCCTGGTCAGTTTCTGTTGAAATTTCAATATTGTGTTCTTGTATAACGGTTTCCTCAAGGGCGGCCTCTTTACCAGGTTCCTGTTGCGGGTGAAGCTGCAATTCAGCCCCTTCAATCAGGGTGGTTTCATTTAGTTTAAAATGAAACCAAAAAGAATTGGGAAAATGAAGAATGGCGCTTTGAGCAGCTGTATTAAAATTGGGGTGCTTTTCCTCTTTTAATTTTTTTGCGAGGAAGAATTTTGCCACACCGAAAGCAGGATATTTGTGGGTTAGCTCTGTTAACTTATTTATAGAAGCGTCCCCTGCAGTTTCATTGCCGGTAAGATGAAGCAGGATATTATTTTCTGATGCTTTGCTCATTAACTGTATGGCCGGTGAAAATACAATACTCTTACCAACTGGAAAAAATACGGTTAAACATTTCGTCACTGAGGTTTGTGATGATATCGCTTAACAACTGGTTTTCAGCCTGCGTAAGCGTCAAGGTGGCTGCAAAATCAAAGTCGTGGCTTATATCATATTCCTTCACTTCGTTTTTAAGCGTGTTATTGAATATAAGGTGTACGCCAACCGTTAAACGGTTTGTAGCTGTTACCTGGCTGCTTATACCCGAGGTACTTACGGAATAATTGCTTACATAGCCACCAATAATATAATCCGCGTTATCGCTGTTTACAAGTGATGCTTTCCGTATATAGCTCGATACTTTTTGTTTAAACTGGTCAGTAATCTTTGAGCTTAACTGCGGATTTACAATGCTTGCATGATTTTCAATATAATTGATCTTTATTGTTTTTACATTATCAGGTATGCTTACGTCTCTGAAAGTATATATGCCGCAGGACGTAATACACACGCAAACAGCTACGATTAAAAAAAAGATGATGGAAATTTTGTTCCTGTTGATAATTGTAAACTTCATATAGCTGTTTTTATTCATTAATGTCATATTCTTTAAGCTTACGGTATAAAGTTCTTTCGCTTATACCCAGGTCGAGCGATGCATCTTTTCGTTTTCCTTTGTGCTTTTTCAGCGCTTTTTCTATCAACTCCTTTTCTTTATCCATTATGTTGAGCGATTCTTCCACTACTTCATGCTGATGAATTTCATCGTCATGATTTATGATCACCGGCTGGCCCGAAGACATCGGCTGGCCTGGCTGAAAATTGTTTTGCTGCATTACTGCAGGCACATCATACATTTGTTTTTGTTCGCCGTTAAGCGCATGGTCATTCATCAACGATTCGTGAGCGAAACGCGCAGCGGTGCCCGCCATTGACGGGTTTTGCAAAATTTCAAGGAACATTTTCTTTAGCTCTGTAACATCTTTTTTCATGTCGAAAAAAAGCTTGTATAGTATTTCCCTCTCATTGGCAAATTCCCCGCTGGTTTGGGGGGTATTACTCGCTAAAACAGGCAAACGGTTTACTATTTTTTCAGGCAAAAACTTCCTTAACTCACTGGCTGTTATAATTGGCTGTGTGCTTAACACAGAAATTTGTTCTGCAATGTTCTTCAATTCCCGCACATTGCCCGGCCATGGATAGTTAATTAACAGGCTTTTTGCTTCATCATCCAGTTGAACAGCATTGGTTTTGTAACGCTCCGCAAAGTCTATTACAAATTTGCGGAATAATAAAGGAATATCTTCTTTCCTGTCCCGCAGCGACGGGACGCGGATAGGAACAGTGCTTAAACGATAATACAGGTCTTGCCTGAACTTGCCGTTGAGCGTAAATTCAAGCAGCTCGCGGTTAGTAGCTGCAATTACGCGTACATCTGTTTTTTGTACTTTGGAAGAGCCTACGCGGATAAACTCACCTGTTTCTAACACGCGTAATAACCTTGCCTGCGTGCCAAGCGGCATTTCACCTATTTCGTCCAGGAAAATAGTACCGCCGCTTACTGTTTCAAAATAGCCTTTGCGGCTGTCAACAGCGCCGGTAAAAGAGCCTTTTTCGTGGCCGAATAATTCAGAATCTATCGTACCTTCAGGTATGGCGCCGCAGTTAACGGCAATAAACGAATTATGCTTGCGCGATGACAGCGCATGAATGATCTGTGAAAAAACTTCTTTACCCACGCCGCTTTCACCCACTATAAGCACGCTAAGGTCAGTTGATGCAACCTGCACGGCTACATTTAGCGCATGGTTTAATGCCGGTGAATTTCCTATTATCCCAAATCGGTTCTTAATTGACTGAATGTCCATTCTTTAAACTTTAATTTTTTACTATCTCTCCCAATAATGTTGCTTGTGTGCAATCATTTACTTTAACCAAAACATAATCTCCTTTGTTCAATTCATAATTTTCTTTGGCAAAAACGATCACTTTATTTTGGGTATTCCTTCCCATCCAGTCACCGCTGCTTCTTTTGCTTTCCCCCTCAATCAATACCTTAAATGTTTTGCCAATATCCCGTTTATTACTTTCCCTCGAGAGGCCGCCCTGCAATTCAACTATCTCCTGCAACCGTCTTTTCTTTACATCAATGTGCACATCATCCGCATATCTTTTAGCTGCAAGTGTTCCGGGCCTTTCACTATAAAAGAACATATAGCTAAAATCGTATCCGCAGTATTGCATTACAGACAACGTATCTTTATGGTCTTGCTCCGTTTCCGTGCAAAATCCCGAAATAATATCGCTTGTTATTCCGCAGTCCGGCATAATATTTTTTACCTGGTCAACTTTCGCCATATACCATTCGCGCGTGTAAGTGCGGTTCATCAATTGCAATATTCTCGAGCTGCCGCTTTGCACCGGTAAATGAATGTATTTGCAAATGTTTTCGTATTTGGCCATGGTGCGCAATACATCTTCTGTTATATCTTTTGGGTGAGAGGTGCTAAAACGTACCCTAAGTTGAGGGTTTATTTGCGCAACCATCTCCAGCAGGTTTGCAAAGGTTACGGCTCCTTCTAATTGCCCTCCCAAAGTAGTTGAAACAAGGTCAGCGTTTTTTTCTTCCTCCTCTTTAGGGCCGCCCGGATGACCCGGTCGGACGGGGGGCGGGGGCGTCACCCAGTAATAACTATCTACATTCTGTCCAAGCAACGTTACTTCTTTAAACCCTCTTGCAAAAAGACCTTCGGCTTCGGCTATAATAGAATATGCATCCCTGCTTCGCTCCCGGCCGCGGGTAAAAGGTACCACGCAAAAGCTGCACATATTGTTGCAACCACGCATGATTGAAATAAAAGCAGTTACGCCATTACTGTCTAAGCGCACCGGTGATATATCCGAATAGGTTTCGTCCCTGCTTAATAATACATTTACTCCCTTGTGTCCTGTTTCAGCTTCTTCAACCAGGCCTGGTAAACTGCGGTAGGCATCAGGGCCAACTACAATATCAACAAGCTTTTCTTCATCTAATAATTTTGCTTTCAGGCGTTCAGCCATGCAGCCAAGCACCCCGATAAGCATTCCCGGCCGTGCCTCTTTTACTTTTTTAAATTCTGTTAAACGTTTGCGGATTGTTTGCTCCGCTTTTTCACGTATTGAACAGGTATTTAATAAAACAAGATCGGCATCCTGGAAGTTGCGGGTTGCACCAAAGCCCTCTTTATGTAATATAGAAGCAACGATCTCGCTATCGCTGAAATTCATCTGGCACCCATAGCTTTCGATGTAGAATTTTTTATGGTATTTATTAACTTCATCAAAAGGCGCATAAGCCTCCCCCTGCCTGCTTTCGTTATGCACTTTGTGTATAGTTTCCACCAATTCCATCCGTTATAAAAAGTTTAGTTTGCAAAAATAGTTAAAAAACATGTGAATGCCAGTTTGTCAGTGATTTAACAGTTTTTTCTACCTGTGCAAAGTTATATTTGCGCATCATAGTTTATTAGCCAGGCACATGAAGAAAGTAACACTATTGCTCATATTGTTTGTTTCGCTTTGCATAAGTTGTTTTTCACAGAATGATATACCGGTAAGAACTTTACCCACAGAAGTTTTTAGAACAATAACCAAGCCTGCCGATACCACAAAGTGGCGTTGGAAAAGGGGTGGCCTGGCTAATCTTAACATGGCGCAGGGGTCGCAAAAGAATTGGGCTGCAGGCGGAGATAATTTCTCTTTAGCATTAACCACGTATGTGAATTATTATGTTTTTTATAAATACAAAAAACAAACCTGGGATAATAATGTTGATTTTAATCTTGGCTACATTGAATCATCCAGCTTAGGCAGCCAGAAAAATGATGACAGGATTGATTTTTTATCGAAATACGGGTTTAACGTTGATACTGTAAAAAAACTATACCTTTCTGCACTTTTTGATTTTCGATCGCAATTTTTTGATGGGTTTAGCTATAATGGTACTCAAAAAACTTTCGCATCTACCTTCCTGTCACCCGGCTATATACTTTTATCTGTTGGTGTTGATTATAAACCCTATAAAGACCTTTCCATATTTTTATCGGCCATTACAAACCGCACAACACTTGTGGTAAACCCAACCTTATCAAAGGAAGGTACTTACGGTGTTGATTCTTTTAAGCATGTATTTAACCAGTTCGGTGCATTTGCATCAATAAATTATACACACGCCTTTGGTAAAAATATTGTATATAAGGGAAGAATAGATCTCTTTAGTAATTATGCCCAAAACCCGCAGAACGTGGATATGTATATGACCAATTTTTTTAGTTTCAAGATCAATAAATATCTTTTAGCAACATACAACCTTAATTTGATCTATGACGACAATGTAAGGCAATTTGGGCCCAATGGCACAAGCCCGGGCTTGCAATTGCAAAGCCAGATAGGGCTTGGCATATCAGTTCCATTCTCTGTAGTTAAGCATGCGTAACATCAACGGCATTTAACTTTAATTTCTTTCTCTTAAAACGACATTTCTTCAATATTCACAGGAGCATTATAATTGCTGTACCTGATCCATTTGGGCGTGACTTTAAAATGCACAAGCCCGGGCCATGTTTCTGCTCTTTGCCTTCCGTCAGCAAAAACAGAAAAGTAAATTTCTTTATACTTTCCAGCATCAGCGCCGGTTAGTTCTGCAGCTTCCCCTTCGTATTGCAGGGTTGTTTCATTATCCCATCCTTTTACAAAAGCAATAAGATTATTTTGCGTAATATTCTGATATTTACGGGACGGCTTTACCGTATCAAAAATGATCTCAAGCTCTTCTGAAACAGCAATGCCCACTACAGCCGCTTCCGGTTTGTTTCCAGGAGAGATAGTGGATAGAACACCTAAAGTATGTTGCTTAATGAAATTATACAGGAATTCCTTCGTCATGTTTTTTCGATTTACAAGTAGTGCCCTGTAGCCAATACTTTTTGCTCAAACTGGCTAAACTGCTTGTCAAGTTGTGATGTTAACCTCTCCTTCAAGGCAGCGTCTTTGATAAAGCTGTACGTTATGCTATTGTAAACAAATTGTTTAATATCCTTGTAGCTAATGTCTTTATAACGGCTGGCAAGCAATACATACTGTTCTATCAAATTGCTTCTGAGCACACCTGCATCATCCGTACTTATAACAATAGGAACATTAAAACGCTTGTACAGCATTATGGGGTGCCTGTCGCCACTAACCTTTAAGATAAACTCATTGCTAAACAGGTTTATTTCTATGGCTATCTTGTGCTGCGCCATATAATTCAGCAATTCGTAGGGATTGTTTTCATAAGGAAGATCAACCCCGTGGCCAATCCTGTTCGCGCCCGCAGTATAAACTGCGGCATTTATATGCCAGGTAAGCTCTTCCGGTTTTACCATGCCAAGCGCAAGCTCACCTGCATGAAGTGAATATTTAACCTTATTTAACTGTGCTTTATTATGCAGGTACTTAAACATTTGCATGTGCAGCCAGTAATCGTGCATGGAGATATCGTTATTTTCAGGGGCTACTATATTTACGCCCACTACAAGGCTGCTTGTGTCTAAAGCTACTGCTTCAAAGGCAAGCAGCATCTTCGTAAAAATAACAGATGGCTTACCTATCCGGCTAAAGGCAAATAGGTACCTCATAGTAAAATCTGAATCGTCTATGGCATGTTTCCAATGCAGGCCTGAAATATAATTATCATTGTTCAGCGCTATGGGTTTTACTTTTGTTATTATCGAGTTGAAAATAGTATCCAGTATCCTAGATGTTAAGGCTGTATCCCGGTTTTGCTGGGCTTGTTCTAATGAGTTGTCTAATGGCAACCCAGGCATCTTAATATCTTTATCTCCATATATCCCGGTCATGATCTCAAGATAACTAACGTGCTCGCTCATCGCCCTGTTCTTCAATTCAATCAAACCCGTGTCCACAGTGTTTTTACTCGCTATATCAAAAAGGGGAAATGTTTCAAAAAATAGTTTATCCGACGGATAGCTTACATAATTATAATCCTTAACTGACCATTTTTGCATTAGCCTCGCTATATAGTCTGCCTGCGTGCCGTTCTCTGCCAAGGTTGAGAAACGAACCCATTCTTTTCCGGCTAATGGTTTTTCCAGTACCTGTAAGGTAGTGGTATTAATATAGTAATCTTTTTGTACAACAAAGTCAACATAAGTTTCAGCATAAATTGCTCCGGAGAGGTGGTTATGCAGGTCGCCGCCTTTTGGCATTTGGGAGAAGAATGCGGTTAATTCGGCCTCGTTGTTTCTTATCTTTTGAAAATAGCTGTTTATATCCTGGGCATTTGCTGTAGAAATGCTTGAGAAAAGAAGTAATACAATTAATAGCAGATGAGAGGTAATGTATAATCTCCCGGATACTGTTCGCTTAGTAAAAATGTGCATTGTGATTTTATGGGTCATAAAATATTGAACATATTTGCTACAAGGAGAAAAATCTGAACACAATGTAATGTTTCAGTTTGAATTTTTAATTAAGTCCCTCCCTCGGAATAATCATTAAATAAATGGCGCAACAATTAAATTTATGCTGCTACGCGTCAATTTAGCGCGCAACTTCATATTTATAAGGCTTTAAATACAAATTTTTTGCGGTTACTTCTGCTTCTCTAAGGTCATGGCTTGCCTGCATTCTTACCCATAATTCCGCATTGCCCCCAAACACTTTTGCAATACGCAGCGCCATTAATGGACTGATGGCTGTTTTTTCATTTATTATATTAGATAAATTTGACCTCGTTATTCCTAATAAATTGGCTGTGTCTGTAATAGACAACCCGTTGGCCTTAATAATTTCTTCTCTTAATAACTCGCCGGGATGCGTATTGTGCTTTATTCCTCTTTTCATTTTATAATATTTTAATGATAATCAATATATTCAACATCATAGGCATTTTTGCCATCAAACTTAAAAATAATACGCCAATTTTCTTTCACTGTTAAACTCCAATACCCTTCGTAGCCACCGGCTAAAGGATGAATTTTCCAATTTCTAAAAGGTAAAAAGTCTTGCGGTACAATACTCGCATCGTTTATAGCATCCAGGATCAATCTTATCTTATTCTTTTGGTCAGAAGGCAATTTACTTCCATTACCGGTTTCCCAGAATAGTTGCAAACCCTTATGTTTAAAAGATAAAATCATAAAGTAAATTGTAAAGTTACACAATACAACGAAAATAATGCTATTTTTGGGACGCCATTTTTATTTTAACGCTTCACTACTTTAACTATGTGCAATAAAACGGGGGCGATAAGAAAAGAAAAAGTTCTTGTGGTTTCATATCCCATTTTCTTAAACTCTTCTGCATATTCCCGGGTATGCGTGAAATCAGAAATTAATGCAACACCCCCGGGTTTTAGTACCCGCATAATTTCACTGCAGGCTTTGGCCCTGCCTTCTCTGTCGCTTATATTGTGAATACAAAGATTAGAAACTACATAATCAAAATAGTTATCTTCAATCGGTATATTTTGTGCATCAGCGTTTAATACCGTTACCTTTTCTTTTACATCTTCCAGTATTGCATTGGCCATTACAGCCCTGTAACTGTTATTGCTCAGGTCTTTTGTATTCCAAATATCAATGCCAAAACTTTTGCCTGTTATTAGCCGTTTTGCAGCGCCTATCATAAGCAGGCCACGCCCGGTGCCAACATCAAGCACTGTTTCATTGCCCTTCCATGTAAGCATGTTAAGCATCCTGTCGCGGTGCCGGAATTTTTCCACTTTTACATACAGTAGTGCAAGAAAAAGAATGATTATTCCTGTGGGGGAAAGTGAGAAAATAATATTGCCTGCGGCCTTTGCTGTTGTGTTAGTTGAACTATGAAGTAAAACGGCAATAACTAAAGCGGCTATTACCGCCAATAATATAATCATACCCATTCGGGGAGCATCAATACCATATTCAGCTTTTGACCTTCGGCTACGGCGCATAACTAAAGTTTAGGTTACCCAAGGTATGCCAATTTAACGCCGGTTTTTTATATTAATACACAAGCGGCTTTATAAGTATCGTTAATATTTTGCCTGTTTAAAAATATATGGGTAATGTGGTATGTTTTTTATGGCGTATCCTGTTAATTAATTAACTATTCAAACTTAACTTATGAATTACATTAAAACAAAGAATGCCTCTTCCTCTGAAGAGGTAAAACTTTATTATGAAGACCTTGGTAAAGGGCAGCCCATTGTATTTATTCATGGCTGGCCGCTTAGCCAGGAAATGTGGGAATACCAGGTTGTTGAACTTGCCACACAAGGCTTTAGATGTATTACCTATGACAGGCGGGGCTTTGGCAAATCTTCAAGGCCCATAGGTGGTTACGATTACAATACACTTGCCGCCGACCTTAAAAGCGTGCTGGATGAACTTGACCTTAAAAATGTTGTATTGGTTGGATTTTCAATGGGTGGGGGAGAAGCAGTACGTTATTTAAGCCTTTATGGCGGAGAAAGGATCGCTAAACTGGTACTTGTCGGTTCTGTTACCCCTTACATGCTAAAAACTGATGATAACGAAGACGGTATTGATTCAGAAGTATTTGAAGAAATGCTGGCTAATATTAAAAAAGACCGTGTTGAGTTCCTGGACGGCTTTGGCAGAGATTTTTTTGGAATAGGCATGCTTAATCACCCCGTAAGCGCACCGCTTTTAGAATATTACCGGATGTTGGCCTCATTTGCTTCCCCGATAGCCACCCAGGAATGCGCCAAATCTTTTGCACAAACCGATTTCAGGCAGGATATGGAAGCCGTAAATGTTCCAACGCTTATCATTCACGGCGACGCTGATAAAATAGTGCCAATAGAAATGAGTGGCAACAAAACAGCCGAACTAATAAGTGATAACCACTATTTAGTTTATGATGGTGCACCACATGGCCTTTTTTATACCCATAAGGAGCAGCTTAACCAGGATATACTGAATTTTATAAATGGCGAGGTATTGGTTGAAGAAATACATGCGCCCGACAGTGTTGTATTGCCTTCTAATTACCCTATTTAACTTATCATTAAATGATAACCGGGCTGTTTTTTATAAACAGCCCGGTTTTATTTTAGCACTATTGGTACTATATCAAATATCATCCGTTCAGGATCCTTCACTCAATAAATACTTATTAATTATCTCAATAATGTTTGGATAGGTATTGTTCAAATATATATCAAGTATTTCCTTCCTCACCCATTCTATTTCTTCTATGTCCTCTTCTGTTTGGGGAGTAATATTTTGGCCCGGGGCAGCATTCATAAGGTACCAGTGCGTTTCTTTTAGTACATCTGCATTAATATGAGTGTCAAAATATTCATGTTGAGTAATACCAATGAATTTTTGTAATGCAATATCCTTTAAGCCTGTTTCTTCCCTTACCTCGCGCAGTGCACACGCTTCGATGCTTTCCCCTTCATCCAGTTTGCCTTTTGGAAGGTCCCATTTACCCCTGCGGAAGATCAATAATAATTCATTTTTATCATTGGTAATTAATCCTCCTGCGGCTATAATTTTTTTCATAGTGTTAATTTTCAAACACGAATTTTTACTAAATAGCACATGCAATTTACCTTAAGTTAATTTAATAGTTACTTTCGCGCATTATAAATATTATTTTACTCATGTTATCAAACGAAAAAGCAGTAGCGGAAAAATTGTTACACGCTGGGGCGGTTAAACTTAGCCCCTCACAGCCTTTTACCTGGGCAAGCGGCTGGAAAAGCCCTATCTATTGCGATAACCGTAAAGTATTATCATTTCCTTACGTACGGGATTTTATAAAAAGTGAATTGTGCAATGTTATATTTGAAAAATTTGGCGGTGCAGGGCTGCTTGCCGGGGTGGCTACCGCGGGCATTGCCTGGGGCGCCATGGCGGCCGACCAATTGAAGCTGCCATTTATATACGTGCGGCCCAAGCCAAAAGAGCATGGCCTTGGAAACCAGATTGAAGGGTATTATGAAAAAGGCCAGAAAGCATTGGTAATAGAAGACCTTATTTCAACAGGAAAAAGCAGCCTGCAGGTGGTGGATGTTTTAAGGGCTGCCGGTGTTGAAGTAGTGGGCATGGTGTCAATTTTTAATTATGGGTTTGCCACAGCGCAAAATGCCTTTGCAGAAGCAGGGGTCGCTTATCATTCCTTAACAAATTATTCTACATTGATTAGTTTAGCTTTGGAAAAAGGCTCTATAAATCCTGAAACGGAAAAAACATTATTACAATGGCGTGAAGACCCTGCAAACTGGCAGGGAATTTAAAAGTTAGCTAATAGAAATTTTATGAAAAAGATTCTATTTTTATTACTGTCCGCTGCAATTTCATTTACTGTGCGTGCTCAGGATATGCAGAAAAAAGCTGTTTGGGCAACGATAAGTGTTCCGCAAATGAAGTGCTGGGAATGCAAAGAACGCCTGGTAAAATATCTCATGAAAGAAACCGGCCCCAATGATGAAGCAAGCGTGTTCGACGTGATCGTTAACATGTTCAACGCTACTGTCCGCATTAAATATGCCCCGGACAGGATAACTCTTGAATACCTTCGTACGTCTATTGCGAACGCAGGTTATGATGCAGATAGTGTAAAGGCTACTGATGACAGCTATAAATTATTGCCGCCTGTTTGTAAAAGGAAAGAAGAAGGCGGTGGCCCCCTAAAAGGCAAACCCTGTAATATTCCCCCTGACGGACAATGACAAAGGATGGCAGAAATTATTGTAAGTATAAGGCCTGCAGAAACAACGGATGTATTGCAGTTGCAGCAATTTAGCATTATAACATTCACAGATACCTATGTTGCGTACAACACGCCTGAAAACATGCGTTTGTACATTGAAAATTATTTTAATTACAGTCAGGTATTGAGCGAACTTAGTGATGCTGCCATGCAGTATTTTCTTGCTTTTGCAGATGATGAACTTGCAGGTTATATTAAAATACGCACGGTTGATGAGCCTGCCGAATTAGTTGGTGCAAAACATATAGAAATTGAACGTATTTATGTATTAGGCAAATACAAGGGAATGCAAATAGGGAAGAAACTTATTAATCATGCTTGTGAAACAGCTAAACAACAGGGTTTTGAGATAATATGGCTTGGGGTATGGGAGGAAAATAAAATTGCCCTGGCCTTTTACACGAAACAAGGGTTTGCCATTTTCGGGGAACACAACTTTGTATTGGGAACGGAACCACAAAGGGATTGGCTAATGAAAAAAGAACTGTTTTAACGCGGGGTAATCAATATTTTTCCCAATTAATTTTTTAAGTCAAAAAGGCTTTCCTAACTTACAGCTTTCGGTCATAACACATTGATTATAACTGCTATGACCCTCACGAAATAAAATTTTATGCTTTTTAGCCGCAGGCAAACACTAAAACTATCTGCTCTTAATCAACTAAAAAAAGCCTTTCATTTCTCCTCCATCGCCCACGAAAAAAAAATTAAAGACGTTCAATCTTTTGCAGAAGAACAGGAAAGTAATTTCATATCGCGGCGCCGTTTTGCAGGTGATGTTGCCAAAATGGGCGCCGCTGCAGGTGCGCTTGGGCTTTACCAGGCTTGTAATGCTTTTAATAAAAAAACACAACCGTCAATTGCCATTATTGGTGCAGGTATTGCGGGTTTGCATGCCGCGTATGTATTAAAACAGGCTGGTTATACTGCAAACGTGTATGAAGCAAGCGGCAGGATAGGAGGAAGGATTTTCTCCGTGCCTGATGTAATGGGAAATGGCTTATGGACGGAGATGGGCGGAGAGTTTATAGATACAAGCCATGCAGATATGCGAAACCTGGTAAAACATTTTAACCTGCCCACCATTGACAGAAAAAGCCCCGGAGAATTGACGCTTAAAGAGTATTCGTATTACTTTGATAAAACACATTATCAATTGAAGGACGTAATGGACGCATTGCAGCCGGTGATACAACGGTTAAAAAAAGATATTGCGTCTATTTCCCCGGACCTTTCTTATGTAAAACATACTGCAACGGATATAGCCCTTGATAATATGACTATTATGCAATATGTTGAAAAACTTGGTATAAACGGATGGTTTAAATCATTTATCAATAATGTTTATACCGCAGAATATGGCATGGAAGCCAGTGAGCAATCTGCCATAAACTTCCTCGGATTAATGACGATTACTGATAAGGATGAATTTAGCATTTATGGTAACAGCTACGAACGTTTTTCAGTAACAGGCGGTAATGAAAAATTATGCCATGCTCTTGCCGATCAGTTAAATGGGCAGGTGCTTACTGATAGAATGCTGGTGGCCATTAAGCAAAATAGCAGCAATCAATACATACTTACGTTTAATAAAGACAAGAATAAGCAGGAAGATATTACAGCAGACATAGTAATACTTACTTTGCCATTTACCGTACTGCGGGATGTGGATATCAAGCTATCATTGCCTGCATGGAAACAAAATGCCATCAAACAATCCGGTTATGGCACCAACTCAAAAATTTTTGTGGGCGTAAAAGAAAGAGTGTGGCGTAAACAGGGATATGCAGGATATACATTTACGGATAATGGATTAATGAATGGCTATGACAGTACACAAATGCAAAATAATAATCAAGGCGCGGGTGTTTTTACAATCGCACCCGGAGGGATTCGGGGCTTAAATGTAGGGAAGGGTGACTTCAATTTAATGCAGCAGCAATCGGTAATGCAGTTAGATGAAATTTATCCGGGTACAAAAGATCAATTTAATGGCAAGCTGCAATACTGGAATTGGCCTGACTACCCCTTCAGTAAATGTAGCTACATGTCGTTAAAAGCCGGGCAGTACACCACTATTTCAGGAGCACAATTTGAGCCGGTTGACAGCCTTTATTTCGCGGGGGAACATTGCAGCATAGCCTCCCAGGGTTTTATGAATGGAGGGGCTGAAACGGGCCGCATGGCTGCAGAACTCATCATAAAAAAATTGAAAGCAAAATAAAATTGTTTTATTGGCCTGGTTTTTTATCAAGCAAATTCAAAGCGTAAACATATCCATCCGCGCTTCCAAAAAATATCACTCCATCCTGAATTGAGGGGCTTGAAATAATGGGGCCAAGCGTGTATAATTTATTCATGCCCACAACTGTATTTGAGTATAAAGCAAGATCAGCACCTTTCACCAGGTAAGCGAAATCAATGTTATTATCTTTTAAAACCTCTGATGCATATTTCCTTCTTCCATCCGTTAACCAGGTATCGGTTATTTTGCCATTAGTAATATCAACTGCAAACAATTGGCCGGTAAAGTCCCCATAATAGGCAGTATTGCCGGCTAATGCAGGTGATGAATAAACATACCCGTTTGCTTTTGTCTTAAAAATCTCTTTCCCCGTTTGGGCATTAAAAGCAAGAAAAAGATAAGTGTCTGATGTGCCCATATAAACAACACTATCTTTTATTGCCGCAGTGGTAAGCACCCAGGAATTATTGGCGGAATATTTCCACGCCAAAGTGCCAGTTTCAGCATTTAGCGCATAAAAAAAGCCATCCCTTGCACCAAGGTAAACCATGTTATTGTATAATGCCGGTGATGCCTGTATACCTTCCAATAAATGATAGCTGGTATCATACCCGGTTTTAAATTTCCATTTTTCTTTGCCTGTTTTCGCGTCGATTGCATACAGGTACATATCCCAGCTGCCAATATAAACTGTATTATTGTAAACTGCGGGGCTTGTGTGTACTACACCGTTTGTTTTAAATTGCCATTCAAGGTTTCCGGTTGTGGTATTTAACGCATATACATTGCCATTGCTGCTGCCAAAATAAACAGTTGAACCTGATACTGCAGGGGATGAAAGAAAAAAATCATAGGGGTCTTCCATAAATTCATCCGCAGGTTTCATTGTCCATAACCCTTTTAAACCGAAATGTTTTTCGCCGTTTGTTTTAAATTTCCATTTTAAGTTACCTGTGGCCGCGTCAACAGCATAATAAAACCCGTCAAAGCTTCCAAAGTAAACAGTGTTGTTGTAAACTGCGGGAGAAGAATGTACCGCGCCACCAGTTAAAAACTTCCATTTTAGTTGCCCATTGGTTATATCTATGGCATATAAATTACTGTCTTCGCTGCCAATGTAAGCAATGCCGTCCATTACAGCAGGTGATGAAAATACTTTTCCGTTTGTTTTAAATTTCCATTTTAGATCGCCGAAGAAAGGATAATTAGTTGATTGGTAAGCGCCTGTGTGATATGCATCTTTGTGAAACATGGCAGGTATTTCACTATTGGTTTGGCATCCGGTAAACAGGATATATATAATAAAACAGGTTAAAACATATTTTATCATGGTGAGTAAATTACCCGTTAAAAATACGATTAACCCTATGTACGTTCTAAACTTATTGTATGAACGGTGGCAGAATAATAAATAAAATGTAACGATGAATTTTGTTGAGAGATTGCAGTACTAACTCATAACAACTGTTACAAATACAGGCAGCCCTATTACAGCCCCGGCAAAAAGCAACCTTGCCGATAGGGATAGTTTTGAAGAAGTTAGAAGCCTGTCAATGCACAGAAACCATGCGACAACCAAGCCTGTAGCCCCTGCAATAATAAGTAAACTCTTAAGGATAATACTAACAGTCATTAAAACCATGCTAACGATTAATAATAACAACGGCGTAAATTCTTTATTTTTCACAGTTTTGCTTTTGCTTACAATTAGTCTAATACTGTGCCAAATTTTAAAACTTAATCAATTTGTAGAATAAAAATTTTATTTGGCGTTATAATCCTAATCATTACCTTCGATATTGTATAAGCACTTATATAATTATGAATTTTTACCGGAATTTGGGCTTCCTGGTGTTTGGCAGCAGGTTGCGAAGGCTTAGTGAAGCTTTTTTAAGCGATGTGAACAATATTTACAAATCGCACAAAATACCATTTGATGCGGCGTGGTTCCCGGTGTTTTATATTCTTTCGCAGGAAGGAGAAGTTTCTATAAGACAAATATCCAATGAATTGGGAATCAGCCATTCAGCCGCAAGCCAAATGGTAAGCAGCCTTCAGGAAAAAGGGCTTATAAAATCGACTGTGTCCAAAAAAGATGCGCGCCATAAAGTAGTGGCGTTTACAGTTAAGGGACAAAAGCTTCTACAAAAAATTCAACCAGTATGGGATGCATTGCAAAAAGCAATGAATGAATTGGGCGGAGGAGCAGCAGAAAGCGGGAAAATTCTCCTCGCCCTTACACAGATTGAGGATAAATTACAGGAAAAAGCTTTGTTTGAAAGGATAGAAGATCATTTATAAAGATTGTTTGCCATGAATAATTATTTGCCCTTAGGAGATAACTGGCTAAGTTTTCAGCAGGTTAAAGAGTTGCTCGGTAGTAAGCAGAAAATATCTGTTTCAAAAGAAGCAGAACGAAATATAACAGCTTGCCGGCAATACCTTGACAGTAAAATGGAAGAAAGCGATGAGTTGTTTTATGGTATTAATACCGGGTTTGGATTTTTGCAAAATGTAAAAATAGATGCAAACCAGGTAGAGAAACTACAGTATAACCTATTGGTCTCCCATGCCTGCGGCCTTGGGGACGAGGTGCCAAAAGATATAGTGAAACTGATGCTGGCGCTAAAAATAAAATCACTCAGCTATGGTAACAGCGGTGTTCAAATGGATACTGTGAACCGCCTTATGGAGATGTATAATAGCGATGTTTTGCCCGTTATATATACGCAGGGTTCACTCGGAGCATCCGGTGACCTTGCCCCGCTTAGTCATTTGAGTTTGCCATTATTGGGTTTGGGGGAAGTGTGGACGCGAAGTAACACGAATGAAAACGAATTAACGCGAACCGATGTGAATGGTAACGAATGGACGCGAAAACCAGCTGGTGAGATTTTAGAAAGATTTGGTTGGCAACCAATAAGCCTGCAAAGCAAGGAAGGGCTGGCCTTAATAAATGGTACGCAGTTCATGAGCGCGTATGGAATGTATTGCTTAAATAAAGCCGCGCATTTAATAAAGATGGCAGACCTTATTACTGCGCTATCCTTTGACGCATTTAATTGTATTACCGAGCCATTGCACCCTTACATACAAAGGATACGCCCGCACAAAGGGCAGGTTGAAACAGCAAAAGCTATTAATGAATATTTGCAGGGAAGCGAAATAATTGCAAGATCAAAAAAGCAGGTACAGGATCCCTATTCATTTCGTTGTGTGCCGCAGGTACATGGCGCTACCAAAGATGTTTTTGATAATGTGCTGAATGTTTTTCTTATAGAAATAAACTCTGTAACAGATAACCCGAATATTTTCCCCGAAGAAGACTTAATAGTAAGCGGCGGTAATTTTCATGGCCAGCCTTTGGCATTGCATTTGGATTTTTTAGCGATCGCTATGAGTGAACTTGCCAATATTAGCGAAAGAAGGATCTATCAGCTAATAAGCGGCCAGCGTGACCTGCCTATGTTCCTGGTAAAAGAAGCGGGATTGAACAGCGGCTTCATGATACCGCAGTATACAGCTGCAGGTATTGTAAGTGAGAATAAGCAATTGTGCACGCCCGCATCCGTTGATTCTATTTCATCATCCAATAACCAGGAAGACCATGTGAGCATGGGCGCCAATGCGGCAACCAAATGTTTACGGTTGATAAATAATGTGGAGAAAGTATTGGCGATAGAATTGCTGAGCGCAGCCCAGGCATTGGATTTTAGGCGGCCGTTGAAAACATCGCCGGTACTAGAAGAATTACATGCATCTTTTAGAAAAGTTGTGAGCTTTAATGAAGAAGACAGGGTATTGCACGATGATATGGTGAAGGCGATTGCATTTGTGAGGGACTGGGATTTTGCGGGATAGCAGGGATTGGGAGAAAATGAAGGTATTTTGTAACTTTAGGAAAATTATGTGTTATGGAAGCGGATGAAATAATGCCATCAGGAAGATTTACAATTGCGCAGCTTGACTTGCTCAAAATGTTTTCGGCAAAGATCCCTGATGAGGATTGGGAGGCAATCCGGGATTATGCAAAACGATATTTTGCGCAAAGGGCTACGGAAGAAATGGATAAATTGTTTGAAGAAAAGGGATGGGGTAAAGAAAAAATTGAAGAATGGGCTAATACACACATGCGTACAACCTATAAAACGAGTTAATAAAGTTAACACTGTCTTTAGATATTTTTTCTGTAGATGAAATTTTGGAAATCAAAAAATGTTTGTAATAGCAATCAATGATTTTATGGAAGGCAGTTTACAGATTTTAAAAAAAGAATTGATACAACGGTGGGTTGATGCCCACAAAGAGATTGGTAACATTCCTGTTTATGAAGCAAAAGTTGTTTCAAAGAAATATGCTGATGGTTCAAGGTATAATTTAAAAGATTATAATGCCGGTAAATTGCGTGCAGGTGGTAAAATGCTTGCTGAACCGCCTTCCGGCGTAGAAAATTATCACGAATATGGTTTTGATGTAACAGGTTTTCCAGTCACTTCAAGGTCTTGGCATGTATTTAATAAAATAGAATGGTTCGGCTTTTATAGAAGAGAAGAAGGGCTGATTGAGTACATTGAATTTTGTGTAACATCTGGAGTAGTAGCTTCAATTAATCGGATTAAATTCGACAAGAAAAATAAAGTTGCGCGCCAATATTTTAATGTTAATGGAAACACACACTCAGGTCTGGATGTGTCAGACCCTTTTGAAAATATTTTTAAAGGTGTTCGCCAAGACACCTTTAATTTTTTATATGATGTTCGTGAATTTGACTATGTGAACAACAAGATATATAAAGCTTACGGCCTCGGTAATTCCGGCCTTGGCGAATTCAGATACCGCGATGATTATTCTTATAATGCAGATGACCAGCTTTTAAAAATAGAAAGATTTTTTAATAATGGCGAGAGTGGTATTGATTATCTGAAACCTTCAAAAAAGGGGCTTAAACAAATAATAAGAGAACTTGCCAATATTTACTGTGACTATTTAATAGAAGTCTTGAAGGGTGAAAATTATAGGCATCCGCTTTTTGTTGTTGAGTTAACATATAGTTACTGCGATAGTTATCGCCCAAATGTTTGTGTGATTCATGAAAAGAATAAAATTGATGCTTTAAATGAAAGCAACAAATATTTGTTCATGTCGGGTATGTTTTCGTATGCAATAGATAACCAACCCCCTGAATTGGACGAATTATATGCGGAATTTTACCAAATGATTGAAAAGACTGATAATTGGGATGCGGGTGTAAAGATGTTAACAGAGACGGCCAAACTAATGACGCAATCTAAGCTGAAAGGGCAAGTGCCGGTTACTGATGATTTTATTGTTTTCCCTGTCGAGTGGCCAGTTGATGGAGAAGACGTTGAGAAAATTCTTTTCCAGTGTGGTGCTTCGAAGGCTAATATAAAAAGATGGAAAGAATACAAATGGTTTTAATAATCAATATTATTCCAACAGCCGCAGTGTGCGACGCAACAACAGCCCAGCCTTATTCAACAGCTTAGCACCAAAAAAAATCACTTTAATCATTTTAAATCGTACTAATCATGGTTCTTTCAATTCCCAAAACACCAACCGGTACAAAGCTAAATTGCAAAGGCTGGATACAGGAAGCGGCGCTGCGTATGCTGCTGAATAACTTAGACCCTGCCGTAGCAGAAAAGCCTGAAGACCTAATCGTGTACGGAGGCCGCGGCAAAGCTGCGCGTAATCATGAGGCGTTGTTTAATATTATTGCTGCACTGAAGGACCTGGAAAATGATGAAACATTGTTAGTGCAGAGTGGCAAGCCCGTTGGCATATTAAAAACACATACAGATGCCCCCAGGGTACTGATTTCAAATTCGCAGTTAGTACCTAAATGGGCCACCTGGGAGCATTTTGACGAGCTTGAGAAAAAAGGGCTGATGATGTACGGACAAATGACGGCCGGTAGCTGGATATATATAGGATCGCAGGGTATTGTACAGGGTACCTATGAAACTTTTTCCGCTGTTGCCAATAAGCATTTTGGCGGCTCGCTAAAAGGAACTTTAAGCGTTACAGCCGGCCTGGGTGGCATGGGTGGGGCGCAGCCATTGTCTATAACCATGAATGAAGGAGTGGCGTTGATAGCCGAAGTGGAGGAATGGCGCATTGATAAACGTATTGAAACACGGTATCTTGATGTTAAATATACTGATATAGATGCGGCGATTGACAGGGCTATGGAAGCTAAAGTAAATGGCGAAGCGTTGAGTATTGGTGTGTTGTGTAATGCGGTACTATTACTGCAAAGGCTTATTGAAAGAAATATAAAGGTGGACGTGCTTACCGACCAAACATCCGCGCACGACCCATTGATCGGATATGTGCCCCATACCCTCACAAATGGGCAGGCGAATGCCTTGCGGAAGGAAAACCCCTCTGCATACCTTGAATTAAGTTATGATAGTATGAAACTGCATGTTCAGCTGATGCTTGAATTACAGAAACTGGGGGCAGTTACTTTTGATTATGGCAACAACATTCGTGCAAGGGCACAAGAACGTGGTTTGAAAAATGCCTTTGATTTTCCGGGTTTTGTGCCGGCATACATTCGACCGTTATTTTGCGAAGGAAAAGGGCCTTTCCGTTGGGCGGCTTTAAGCGGCGACCCAAATGATATTGCAGTAACCGACGAGGTGATTGCGAATATGTTCCTGCATAATGAAAGTTTGCAGCGATGGTTAAAACTCGCAAAGGAAAGAATTGCTTTCCAGGGATTGCCGGCACGTATTTGCTGGTTAGGGCAGGGGGAGCGGGAAAAAGCGGGCCTTGCATTTAACGAGCTGGTGAGAACCGGCAAAGTAAAAGCACCCATTGTTATAGGCAGGGACCATTTGGATACAGGTAGCGTAGCAAGCCCTAACCGCGAAACAGAGGCTATGCTGGACGGAAGTGATGCAGTAGCGGATTGGCCTTTGTTGAATGCGCTTACCAGTACTGCAGGTGGTGCAAGCTGGGTAAGCCTGCACCATGGTGGAGGCGTTGGCATGGGCTACAGTATTCACGCAGGTATGGTAATAGTTGCAGATGGTACTGAAGAAGCAGCCAGGCGGCTAAGCAGGGTATTAAGGAATGACCCGGGTATCGGTGTAATTCGCCATGCAGATGCGGGATATGAAATTGCTCAAAAAACGGCGAAAGAATTTGGGCTGGACCTGGGTGAGCGGCTTGGCAGTATATAACTACACCCGGTTTAACCAAATGGCGATTTTTGCAAGCAATACGTCGCCGGAAAAATACCGTATAGCGCGTAGATGTTTAACCGGCTTGTTTACTTAGATTGCAAATAAAAATATGATACGTAAAATAGATTTTTGGTTGCAGGTAGCTATTTTATTTGCGTTTGTCGCGTTTGTTATCTACACCGCTATTTTCACTAGTTATGACCTGATATTTGCCGGCCTTTTTCTTTTGCTGGTAAATATCTTCCAGATCATAAGCGCTTTTTGCCTCACTTTCTTCACATCAGTTCCTAATGCCAAAAAAATATTATCCCTTTACTGGAAAATTCAAGCTGTAGCAGTCGTCCTTTATGCTATCGCGCTTTTTGTAGATAGTAAAATTCTGCCAGACAGCTTGATTGTCAACATTCTTATATGGGCTAGCATGATTGGGTTCCTGGTACTTCCATTCTATTATCTTTATCTCCATAAAAAGTATTTTTTTAAGCAATAACAGGTTGCTTTTATATCTCTTTCAGGCCCTTTAATAAAAAGCTTGCAAATGGATTTGCAAAAAGCGTGTTGACAGTGCGCTTTTTGTTTTTTATATATTATGCAGTATTTTTACAGTTATTTGTTTAGTATATGCCCCAATACCTGATACTTGCCACTGACCATACCGACCAGGATGCTTTGAACAGAAGGTTATCTGTAAGGGAGACACATTTGGCACGAATGAGAGTTGAAAGGTCGGGAGGTAGCTTTGAGCTTGGAGGGGCTAAATTAGACAAAGAGGGAACATCATATAAAAAATTAAAGGTGATAAATGCTGAAAATGAAAAAGCCGCATGGGAATGGGTGCGGCAAG
>Ga0206915_1039_pt1 | contig 34373 bp, 27 predicted proteins | sample Alteio_BWOrgHeat_70_FD_152945 | JGI IMG/M metagenome (GOLD analysis project Ga0206915, IMG submission 152945) | Enriched cells from forest soil in Barre Woods Harvard Forest LTER site, Petersham, Massachusetts, United States -... | ecosystem: Environmental > Terrestrial > Soil > Temperate forest >...
GGATGGGCCCCACTTTCGGTTACTCTTTCAACCTGAATAACATTGTTTATTTTTTGGGAGGAGTGAGTGGAGGGTATCAATGGTTTGCCACAACTTATGCTTTTACCCCAGGGACAGGAGTCTTTACTGCAATGGACAATGTGCCATCAGTTAATAATTACGGACGTTCGTACGGTTTTTGTTTTGCTATAAATAATATAGGTTACGTGGGTATGGGCTTTGGTGGCAATAGTTCTTCTACTATGACTGCAAACAATACTGCATCGACTAGTTTTTTGAGCTTTGACCCCACCAAAGGTTCAGGATCGCAATGGACCGTACTGACGCCATACCCCGGTAATGGGACCTATTTACAAAGCGGTGCTTCGCTCAATGGAATGGGCTATGCTGGATTCGGGAATGATGACCCCTCAATTTCAAACTCTGCAAACGATCAAAGTGATTTTTGGCAGTACAATCCTGGTGCAAATACTTGGACACAAATGCAAACTTTTCCTGGTGGGGGAAGAGAATTGTCCATTTTACTTCCACTTTGCAATAAACTCATTCTGATTGGGGGTGAAACCAGGAGCGGCAGTGGCAGCGACTACAATGACATTTGGGAGTTTGACCCCAGTAATGGAGCAACAGGAACGTGGACAGAAATTGGAACGAATGTAGATGTTGTCGGGCCTGGCGGTGGACGTGCGGGAGCCGCTTATGCTGTTTATGGTGACAGTATTTATTTGGGAATGGGACACAGTTATAGCGGCACGTATAATAGTGATTGGTATCAATTGACCTTTGGTACTGACTTTACCGCTTCGAATACTTACTTCTGCAGTCTCGGAAACACAGTCAATTTTACAAGTCTATCTCCGTTTGCCACATCATGGAGCTGGACATTTTCAGGAGGCAGCCCTTCCACTTCTGCCATTCAAAATCCGGTTGTTACCTATAATGTTGGAGGGACTTATAACGTTTCGCTTACAACCAGTCCATACTGCGGAACCGGCACTAAAACAAAAACGGGTTTTATTACAGCCAATAGTGGCGGCCTTAATGGAACTTACACCATTGATAATACAATTATTACAAATTGGCCCGGAGGAAGTAATTTCAACACCTTTCGTGAAGCATTTGCCGCACTTCAATGCCAAACGGGTCCCGTAATATTCAATGTAAACCCCACTAACCCCTATTATGAAGCGAATCTCACCTGTACTGTAGCGGGAGTGAGAACAATATTGTTCCAACCCGATGCTTCAAAAGGAGCAGGTCATGCACTAATTACTTCACCAACATCAGGTACTGGTGCAGGTTCTGGTTCAACAGACGCTTTTATTTTTTTACAGGGTACAGATAGCATCACTTTTGACAGGATTGACCTTCAGGAAAATGCTTCCAACATCGGAAATACTTCTGTTGAAATGGAATGGGGATATGCTGTATTTAAAAATACTGTTACTGACGGAGCGCAAAATATAATCGTTAAAAACTGTAATATAACAATGGACAAAACCAATACCTCAACTATAGGTATATACAGTGAAAATGTAACCCCTTCTGCACCTACTACACAATTGACCATTACCAACACTTCAGGAGCTAATTCTTACAATACCTTTTACGGTAATACCATTTCCAATGTACATTTACCCATCAGGATAAGCGGAAATACTACCTATTACGATTTGGGTGTGAATGTTGGTAAAACAGCTGTTACTGCCAATACTATATCTAATTTTGCGGGCAGTGGCATTGGTTATGGAATATACTGCAGTTACCAGGATCAGTTGCAAATCACTAATAATTCTATTAATACAGGCAGCAATTCAACTACATTTTATGTAATTTACAATAGCCTCGGCACAAACAACAATGCCAATATCAATGGCAATACCATCTCCAATTGTGGAACTAGCGCTGGGGCATTTTACTGTATTTACAATACAGCAGGTGGAACCGGTACAAATAATACCATTAATATTTATAGTAATACTATTCAAAATAACAGCCCTACAACTACTTTCATAACTAATGTCGGTATCTATAGTCCGGCTACTGCTAAAAACCTTAATATATACAGCAATAGTATAAATAATAATTCCATGGCTGATAACTATTGGTGCATAAGGGCACAAAATGCAGTAAACCTTAATCTATATGGCAATCGGGTATATTCAAATACCACCTCCGGTGCCGCAATATATGGTACGCTCACGGCTGCTATAACATATGGACACATTTATGATAATTTAATCTACAGTAATTCGAATACGAATAGTGCCGGTTCATGTTATGGATTTTATGTATCGAGCGGCACGACTTATGCAATTGATAATAACATGATCAATAATCTTACTGCAACAACCTCTACAAGTAATCCCGCGATAAACGGCATCTATATTAATCCTGGGTCTGCAACCACCGGAACAGTTACTATAGCTTACAACTCTATAAATTTAAGTGCTACAAGCACTTCGGCAAGTTCATTTGGTACTGCAGCAATAAACACTCCGGGCGATGCCGCTGTACCTACCCTTATTTTCCAAGATAACTTGATTGTCAACAAATCCACCCCCGGTCCTACAAGTGGTAAAATTGTAGCCTTATGGAGATCGAGCAATGCTGCTTTGGGAAATATAGCGAGTACATCGGATTACAACGACTATTATGCCGGTACCCCCGGTGCAAGCCATTTAATTTATTATGATGGTACTAATTCGGAACAAACGATGGCTAATTACCAAACCTTGCTTGGTGCTTCAAGGGAAGCCCATTCCATTAGTATTGATCCGGGCTTTTCTTCTAATACTGATTTACATGCTCCTACCATGACTAATTCGGCAGGGATTGCCTCTATGGGTGAACCAATTACCATTACCTACGATATTGATGGACAGGCAAGGAATCTTACTGCTCCTGATCTTGGTTACGATGAGTTTACCGCACCCAGTACGCTTCCGATAGAATTGATTTATTTTAATGCCCAAAGAGATGGCTCTGCAATGAGGGTTCGCTGCGACTGGAGTACAGCCAGCCAAACCAATAATGATTACTTCGCCATAGAACGCAGCCAAGATGGAAACATATTAGAACAGATTGGAACAGTGCAGGGAGCAGGTACTGTGAGTACGAGCAATTATTATGCTTTTTATGATCCATATCCCTACTCAGGTTGGTCTTATTATCGCCTGAAGCAGGTAGATTATAATGGCAAATACACTTATTCCGGTATTTCGAGTGTTTACATAGGATATCTTGATATCACCAATATTTATCCCAACCCATCAACTGATAATGTTACTGTTTCTATTGTTACAGAACAAAACACCGACGCAACAGCTCAGGTATACAATATTTTAGGGCAAATAATTTATAGACAAACCATTTCATTACAAAAAGGTAAAACAGATATAAAAATACCGGTAAGTGAATTTGCTACCGGACAATACCTCTTTAAGGTATCCCTCCCCTCAGGTGATTATGCTCAGAGAATTTTATCCAAGTAAATTACTTGCTATCAATTCGAGAAACTCTTTTTAATATTTAAAGAGAGTTCTTCTTGTTTTTGCAATCCTATCAGATTAGTAAATGATTGAAAAAACAAGAAGAAGTAAATACCAAAATCATGGTCACGATTTGGTCACTCAAAAGTCTATTTCAGACCATTTTAAAATAAAAAAACCCTCAAATTGCTTGAATTTGAAGGGTAATTTTAAAAAGTCGGGGTGACTGGATTTGAACCAGCGGCCCCCAGCACCCCATGCTGGTGCGCTACCAGGCTACGCTACACCCCGTAAAGTAATGTTAGCAAATATAGTTTTTGAGATTCAAATACCAACACTTTTAAACAAATAAATATATAAAATGCTATTTTTATGATCGACAAAACATTTTTGTATTTGTTCTCAACCATTTCGAATTATAAAGTTAATGTAACAATATAGTGCTTGTTTCCGTTTAAATACCAGTTACTAAAGGAAATCTGTTTATGACAACGTTAAGTAAAAACTGGATAACCGAAACTCATATCGATTTTGAATACAAGCAGTATATTCTTTTGGCTTATTTAAAAGAAGTTACTGAATACTTCAAAGAGAACAAGCTGTATCCAAAATTGTCGGAGTTGTTCGATCATTACAAGCAATTAATTGCCATCAAAGAAAACAAACAAACTATTCTCTCCTCTTTTCCAAAGAGAATAAAGAAAATTGATATCGAAAATATGAAAATTGAATATGAAACTTTTATTGCTGATGATACACTTATGAAAGAAGTGGAAAGTATCGTAGAGTATTCGGCACCTAAGTTTGAACATTACATTTCCGAGGGGAAAAAAATATATGATTTCATTGAAAAACATATTTCCATGTACCCGGTTGGGGTTGAACCAATTTATTCTAAAGACAATGGCTATCTTTTGTTACAAGACGGAAAAAATACAGAAATCAGGGCTTATGAATATCAGGTAAAATTGTTTGAACAGTCGGACATTAAATACAGGGGAATATATGTAAATTATATTGACACATACAAAAAAAACCTCACTAATACCATGCAATCTATAAAGTTGGATTTAATTAAAAAATTAAAAAAATATCCCAATCCTGCCACTTACGCAATGGAAACAGAAATGATATTTCCATACGAAGAATCTTTTTTACCCATTGCGAAAAGACACCTTGTGAAATATATTGCCTGAAATTCATATCCCTTTTCATTATTTTGCCTGATTGAAAAAAAAAACTACTTTTGCCATTCGTTTAATGGATTGGTCGGGTAGTTCAGCTGGTTAGAATACGTGCCTGTCACGCACGGGGTCGCGGGTTCGAGTCCCGTCCCGACCGCCAAAAACCTCAAACCCCCTTGATAATCAAGGGGGTTAGTTTTTTACGGTCAATATTAAGGTCATAAACTTGTTGTTAAAACAAGGTATATAGGTTAAATTTTATTTAAAATTCCAACTATAACTATTAATTTTAATTTAGTTTTACAAAAAAATAATCCATGAAAAAAACACTTATTTCTTGTCTGAGAGCTTTATTATTTTCAACTTGTATTTTTATTTTTTGTTATGATACCAACGTTCAGGTTTTTGAAACAAAAACTACCAATACCAAATTGATACAAAATCAATATGTTTTTGAGAATGATACTTTAAAAATTTCCTATAATCTTTGGAAAGAACATGGATTAATGGCATTTAATGTTTATAACAAATTAAGTATTCCAATTTATATTGATTGGAAAAATTCCGCTTTTATAGTCAATAGTAAAAAATTAGATTTTGGGCCTGATATAGAAGAAAGAATAACTTCTTTGCCACCCAAAGCAGAATTGACAAATTCAAGATTTGTTTTAATACCTAGTAATATACAATACATTCCTGTTCAAGGCTATGACACAAAAACAGTCCCGAGTACTTATAATCCTAAAAACAGTACAGTTCTATTTGAAACGGAATTTTCATACAACGACTCTCCTTTAAAATTCAGGAATTTTCTTGTGGTTGCTACATCTGAAAAATTTGAAAAAGAATTTTATATAGACAATGAATTTTATGTTTCAAAATCAACGGTGATGAGGAATAGAAATTTTTGCGGACAGACTATAAATAGTAACCCTCCTGCACCAAATGCTTTTGAATACCCCTATAAAATAAAAACAGGCTTCTATCTTCTAAACGTTCCTGAAATAAATACAATATCGCATCATTAAGCATTGTAAAAAAGGATAAAAATTATTTCCTTAGTTAAATTAACAATGATGTCTTTTTTAAGAAAAGAGAAATTGTTTTTAATTACGCTGGTTTTGCTTTGTTACAGGGCAAATGCCACATTTAAAAGAACAGCTGTTTTTGACGAATTATTAATTAATGTATTTGATTTTAAGTTTAAGGAATCAACTAATTTGCTTGACAAAGCAATCCTAAACGATCCCCAAAATAGTTTGTTGCAGGTTGCCGCAAATTTCTCGGCATTTATCGAAACACTTTCAAAAGAAGAACGCCAATCATTTATTGACTATAAAAAAAATACAGCCATACGCTATTCAAAAATAGAAGCTGATGGACAAAGGAAGGACTCCCCCTATTACCTATATGCCCTTTCGGTTCTTAATTTTCAAACGGCCATTTTGAAATTCAAAAATGAAGAATACATCACAGGAGCATTTCAATTAAATATGGCTTATAAGCAATTAAAGGAGTGCAGTGAATTATTTCCATCTTTTATTCCTGCAAAAACATTAATGGGTGCCGCAACAATTATTGCAAGTTTAGTACCGGAAAAATACAAATGGTTTCTAAAATTAATTGGAATAGAAGATGACTGGTTCATCGGAATTAAAGTGTTTACTGAAGCTGAAAATTCAATAAAGGATAAATCATTTAATAACCCCGAATGGGTAGAATTTATTTGTATCAAAGCATTTATATTTAACAATATTGCTGACGACCATTTAAGAATACAAAAATTATACAATGACTTGCAAATTACTCCTGAATCTGCATTAACATTGATTTATTTGAAGGTGAAATTGGGAAATAAATTAGGAAAAACAGACGATAATATTCAATTGATGGAATCTATTGAACCACAAAGATATCAGTCTGACTTCCCCTATTTGACATACCTATTCGGTTCGATGAAATTAAATAGAATAGACGACAATGCCAATATAATGCTACTTAAATATGTGGCACATTTCAAAGGTAGAAATTACATCAAGTCGGCATATCAAAAATTGTCGTGGTATTATTTAATAAACCATCAATTAGAGGGATACAAAAAATATCGAAAAAATGCAATTATCCTTGGAGAAGAATTAATGTATGAAGATAAACAAGCGATGATAGAATCAGAAACAGATTCTTTTCCTAATCCGGATTTAATAAAAAGCCGGCTTTTATTTGACGGTGGGTATTATGAAAAATCAATGGAGGTATTAAAATCTATTAAGCCCGAAAACCTTTCAGGGAAAAGACAGTCTATTGAATATAAATACCGTGAAGCCAGAAATTTACATTCATTACTAAAATATCCGAAAGCTATTGAGTTATATAACCAGGTTATTTCAGAATCTAAAAACGAAAAATGGTATTATGCCGCCAATTCCGCTTTGCAATTGGGTTTGATATACGAAGAAATTAAACAATATTCGTTTGCAAGCAAGTATATCGACCTTTGCTTATCATTTAAAGATATTGAATATGAAGAATCTATTCATTCAAAAGCAAAAAATGTTAAAGCGCGTTTACCTCATTAGATTATATACCAAAAACAAATTATATAGCCTCCATCCTAATTCCCCTACATAGGGAACTAAAATATTTTAACGATTTTATGATATTAGAAATTTTCTCCATATCACAGATAAGTTCTTTTCGAGAAAATTTATTGATTTCAAACTTATCATTATTTTTTTGCTGAAGAGCCAGTAATTGATTTGAACAAACAATTCCTCTCGAAAAATAAACCAATATTTCATAAAGGGATTTTTTTGTATTTCTTGATTTATATCCTAACCCAGCAATTTGTGTTAGAAATTCATTAATCAGAGTCAAATATTGACGGTGCAGTTCATTCAAATTTTCAGAATTGGTATACAGGGTTTGCTGTCCTGACTGAGAGTCCTTATAAACATCAAACATGTCATTTGTAAGCTGTACAAGCGCGCCAAGCGTGTAAATTGCTTCCTCTTCACCAACCTTAAAAGGATTTTTCAAAAGAACCCTGTTCAGTAAAATGGAATACCCCCCTTTATCAAAAGTTATCTGACGTAACTCTTTTTCTGATAACCGTTCCTTTTTTAATTGCTTTATACTTACATCTTGTGCAGCTATCGCCTTATTAAATACTTTATTAAAATCTTCTGTAACCTCTTTCAATAAATTATCATACAAGTACCGAACTAAAACGATGGAGTCTGAAGACTCATTTTTGTCTTTTAATTTGTTAATAATTTGAGTTGAATTATATCCTTCAGAATCCCAAAGGTCGTCAACAAGAGGGGTAATTGCCGCGCCGTATAATGTTTTTAAAACTTCTTGTTTATCCGGTTTTCGACCTCTAAGCACACAAAACCAACGGGTAGCCAAATAATTCATAATAGAATAGCGCTTGATCCTATTTACCTGATAATCACTCAGGGAACTGTTTTGTGATCTAAGTAAAAGATTTAATTCCCAGAGAAGTTTATTTGTATTTAATTTATTAATGAAATAAACTCTCCAGGCAAGTACGATGTATGTATATATTGTATTAATGTATATTAACAAAGTGAGGAAAAGCTATTTTGTCTGTTATACCGATAGATTTTTTTGAAACTAATAAAAAAGGCAATATTTAATAAACCATTTGAATTTTATCATTCATTCCGAAGCAAAATAATATTATTTGCCGATTTTACTTAATGCAGTTTCAAGACGCTGAACCACTTTTTCTTTGCCTAGCAAGGCAACCACTTCAAACAAAGCAGGCCCACCTCCTACTCCACTTATACAAACTCGAAACAACTGCATTACATGCCCGGGATTAATCCCCAGTTTTTCCGCTGTTTGTTTAAATAGGTTTTCTGTTTCAACAGCAGTAAAATCGGAACACGTTTTGAAAGCTTCTTTTAATTCAGAAATGAATTTCGCAGAATTTTCATTCCATCTTTTTTTGATTACATCTTTATCATAATCAATAACAGCATCCGAAAAGAGATATGTTCCAAAAGCATATAATTCTTGAATGAACTGAGCTTTCTCTTTCAGCAGTTTGCATACTTTTTCAACATATCCCAATTCAGCTTTAACGCCAAAATTTTCCAATATATGTGAATCCATAAGGAGCTTCGCCAATTCTACATCGGACTTCATTCTCAAATATTGCTGATTAAACCATTTTGCTTTTTCAGGATCAAACTTCGCGCCTGATTTGCTTACACGGTCAAGTGAAAAATCTTGAACCAATTCCTCTAAAGAAAACAATTCGCGGTTTCCGCTGGTATGCCAGCCAAGCAATGCAAGCATATTTATAAATGCATCGGGAAAATATCCTTTTTCACGATAGCCTGAAGAAATTTCTTGTGAAACTGGATCAGACCATTCCAGAGGAAAAACAGGAAATCCTAAACGGTCTCCATCGCGCTTGCTTAGTTTTCCATTGCCATCAGGTTTTAATAACAACGGCAGGTGTGCAAACTGAGGCATCACATTTTCCCAACCTAAATACCGGTATAACAACACATGCAAAGGAGCCGAAGGCAACCACTCTTCACCACGTATAACATGAGTAATTTTCATCAGGTAGTCATCTACTACGTTCGCAAGGTGATAGGTAGGCATCCCATCTGATTTAAACAATACCTTGTCATCTAACTGCGAACTCTGCACCACCACCCAACCGCGAATAATGTCTTTCACGCGAACTTCTTCGTTCCTTGGAATCTTAATTCGGACCACATAATTTTCTCCGGCAGCTAATTTCTTTTTTACTTCATCTTCGGGCAAACTCAATGAATTTTTCATTGACTGCCTGGTGATTGCATTGTATGAGGCCGAACCGCCTGCCGCTTCAATTCGTTTTCGCATCTCATCCAACTCTTCAGAAGTATCAAAAGCATAATATGCATGGCCACTGTCGATTAGCTGCTGAACATATTGCTTGTAAGTTCCATTTTCTTTTCTCTCACTTTGCCTGTATGGAGCAAAAGGACCATCACCAAAGCCGACCCCTTCATTCGGTATAATACCGCACCATTTAAGAGATTCTATAATATATGCTTCCGCTCCGGGAACAAAACGGGTTTGGTCGGTATCTTCAATTCGGAGTATAAAATCTCCTCCGTGTTTTTTAGCAAATAAATAATTGTAAAGTGCTGTTCGCACACCTCCAATGTGTAAAGGGCCTGTTGGGCTTGGTGCAAAACGAACACGGACTCTTCGGTCTTCCATTTATAGTTTATTATAAGAAAAGCAAAGATATTGTTTTTGAAGTTCACCAAATGAAGAAGAATAATTGAAAAAATCCTGAATCGTAAACCCTAAATCGTACTTTTGCTCTATGTTAATACTGTCACCTAAACACTGGAAAGATTATGAACTGATTGATTCAGGTAATTTCGAAAAGCTGGAGCGATTCGGGCAATACATTACCATCCGGCCTGAACCCCAAGCCGTTTGGGACAAAAAGCTTCCGGGAAAAGAATGGGAACAAAAAGCGCATGTAAAGTTCGTATCTAAATCGAGCTCGTCAGGCGAATGGAAGAAGTTGAAACAAATGCCAGATCAGTGGCAAATCAACTATGAAATCGGAAATACGAAATCGGAAATCAAATTCCGACTTGGCCTCACGTCATTCAAACACGTTGGTGTTTTTCCTGAACAAGCCGTCAATTGGGATTATATATTTCAATCTGTAAGATCATTGAAAACGAATCAGCCGAAATTTTTAAATCTTTTTGCCTACACAGGTGGGGCTTCGCTCGCAGCAAAAGCAGCGGGAGCAGATGTTACGCATGTTGACTCGATTAAACAGGTTGTAACCTGGTCAAGAGAAAACATGGAACTTTCAAACTTAAACAACATACGCTGGGTAGTTGAAGATGCTTTAAAATTTGTTAAGCGTGAAGTAAAGCGTGGAAATAAATACAATGGCATTATTCTAGATCCTCCCGCCTACGGGCATGGGCCAAACGGTGAAAAATGGAAACTGGAAGACAACATCAATGAAATGATCAAAAATGTTTTTGAACTGCTGGACGAGAAAGAACATTTTTTAATTCTTAATGCCTATTCTCTTGGGTTTTCATCTATCATCATAGAAAACCTGCTTAAAGGAAAAGCAAAAGACAAATTAGAAACAGGAGAACTTTACTTGAATTCGAAATTTGGCAACAATCTTCCTCTTGGAGTTTTTGGAAGATTCAGGAATTTCTAAAAAATATGTCGTTCTGCATGGTAAGAGGAACGAACTAATGGTCCACTTTCAACAAAACGAAATCCTTTTTTTAGTCCTGCCTCTTTGTACTTGGCAAATAAATCAGGATGAACGAATTCAACCACAGGCAAATGTTTTTTGGTCGGCTGCAGATATTGGCCAAGTGTTAAAACATCACAACCTGTTTTTCTTAAATCATCCATCGCTTCAATAACTTCCGACTCAGTTTCTCCAAGTCCTAGCATAATACCCGATTTAGTCTTCAATCCGGCTTCCTTGGCTCTTTTCAATACTTCCAAACTTCGGTCATATTTTGCCTGGATGCGAACTTGCTTTGTTAAACGCCTTACTGTTTCAAGATTATGAGAAAGGATATCAGGGTGTGCATCAATCACTCGTTGCAGATTTTCCCATTTTCCTTGAAAATCGGGAATGAGCGTTTCGAATTTTGTTTCAGGGCTTGCTCTTCTGATTGCATTGATTGTTTCTACCCAAATAATAGAACCTCCATCTTTTAAATCATCCCTGTCTACAGAAGTTATAACACAATGCTTTACGTTCATTAATTTTACAGAGTTTGCCACTCTTTCAGGTTCTTCAGTATCAACAGGTTTTGGTCTCCCCGTTGCTACAGAGCAAAATCCACACGATCGTGTACAGATATTACCAAGTATCATAAAAGTTGCAGTACCTGCTCCCCAACATTCACCCATATTCGGGCAATTACCACTTTCGCAAATTGTGTGGAGTTTATGTGTACTTACAAGTTTCCGGACATGCAAATAATTTTCTCCTGTAGGTAGTTTTACCCTCAGCCAGTCTGGCTTTTTATTTCTGACGGGCTGTTCTTCAACTAATAAAGCATTCTCTGACATAGTGCCGACCTATTAATACCACTTTTTACCGATTATTAAATCAATATACAGTGTAAGAAAGTAAGGATAATTTTTTTCCGTTGCCATGATGGGAACCGCTTTAGGGTAGCCATCAATAACAACACCTGTTTCAATAGCTCTTACGTTATTATGCCTGTCGGAATACTCAACACTAAGAGCAAATTTAGCATAGGCACCAGGGTAAATTTTTGTTTGAGAAACCCCAGTTAAATAAGAAGCTTTGTCATATATGTTGGACAAATTGTGAACTGAAGGGTCATATCTTTCGGTAGTCAGTTGAAATTCTCCCGGATTAGAAGATGACTGAATTATTTCCAGATAGATCGGTTTAGCAAAAGCCAAAGACGGACCTACAAAAACAGAATAACGGATTTCAACACTTTTCCTTTCTCGTTCAGCCTTACCAAACAATACTTTTTGATAACCGACACCTGCCCTCAATACTAACACAGAATTTAATTCTCCATAATAAAACCCTTTCGAATTAGGATACGTAGAATTGTACGTTTTGGTCTCCTTGGGATCGTTCATTGTTACCAATTCAACCTCTATAAATTTTCTATTGATTCCATTTACATGTGTACCTCTCCTATAATTAAGTCCAAATCCCTGGGAGTGTATAACAACAGCCCCTTCAACGTCCTTCCGATACAATACATTGGCATCCGGACCGGCTTCCTGCGAAGTAAGCATTTCCTGAGGAAAAACCTGTAGGCACAAACAGAAAAAAATTCCGGCTAATATTATACTTTTGTACACTTCAATTATTTTTCAATACAAATGTATTAATTAACCCGCAAAAACGCAATTTGCCTATGACAACCTCAGTAGTAAAATACATCGGAAACTTAAGGACCGAAGCAGTACATCTCCAATCGGGAAATAAGCTGATTACAGATGCTCCTAAAGATAATCATGGTAAAGGAGAGGCATTTTCTCCTACCGACCTTCTGGCAACATCATTGGGATGTTGCATGATCACCATTATGGGCATTGCTGCCATGGATCACAATTTCATTTTTGAAGGTGGAAGTGTTGAAATCACAAAAATAATGGCGGCCAATCCGAGAAGGGTCATTGAAATTATTGCGGAAGTTCAAATGCCAAAAATAAATTTCAGCGAACAACAAAAAAGAATACTGGAACACGCAGCATTAAATTGCCCTGTGGCAAAAAGTCTGAATCCGGAAATAAAACAGTCTGTAACTTTCAGGTATTGAAAGGGAAAAGCGAATCCTTTATTCTACTGTAACCGATTTGGCTAAGTTTCTTGGCTGGTCAACATTACAGCCACGCATAACCGCAATATGGTAAGATAATAACTGCAGAGGTATGACCGATATCAAAGGAGCCAGTATTTCGTCTGTTTCAGGAATTTCAATACTATAATCGGCCATTTCTTTTACCATTTTATCGCCTTCGGTAATGATAGCAATTATCTTTCCTTTTCTAGCCTTTACTTCCTGAATATTGCTGACAACTTTTTCGTAAGAACCACCTTTAGTAGCTATTACAAACACTGGCATTTCTTCATCAATTAAAGCAATCGGGCCATGTTTCATTTCGGCAGCAGGATAACCTTCGGCATGAATGTAAGATATCTCTTTTAACTTTAAAGCTCCTTCCAAAGCAACTGGGAAAGTATAACCTCTTCCCAGGTAAAGAGCATTGTTTGAGTTTTTATAAATGTCAGCAATAAATTTCACTTGTTCATTTTTTTCCAATGTTCGTTCAACCTTATTTGGTATCGCTTCCAATTCGTTCAGCAACTGATGAAAACGTGATTCGGCAATTGTTCCCCTCATGTAAGCAATTCTTAAAGCCATCAGCGTAAGAACTGTTACCTGAGCCGTAAAAGCTTTTGTAGAAGCTACTCCTATTTCGGGGCCGGCATGAGTATATGATCCGGCATGAGTTGTGCGAGGTATGGTAGAACCCACCACATTACAAATCCCAATAATAGTAGCACCTTTCGATTTTGCCAGTTCAATTGCAGCTAAGGTATCAGCCGTTTCGCCAGATTGCGAGATTGCAATTACTACATCGTTTTCATAAATAACGGGATTCCTGTACCTGAACTCCGAAGCATATTCTACTTCAACGGGTATTCTGGCCAAATCTTCGAATAAATATTCTCCAACAAGTCCTGCATGCCATGAAGTTCCACAAGCGACAAAAATAATACGTTTTGCGTTGACTATTTTTTGTTCATAATCCTTAATGCCTCCAAGTAAAACAACACCTTTATCTGAATTTAATCTTCCACGCATACAATCCCTTATAGAGCGGGGCTGTTCATATATCTCTTTCAACATAAAGTGATCGTAGCCGCCTTTTTCAATTGCCTCCAGGTTTACCTCGAGTTGATGCACATAAGGAGTTTTTTCTTTGTTCCTTATAGTCTTAACTTTTAATTCTCCATTACGTTTTATAATGGCAATTTCTTCGTCTTCCAAGTACACTACGTTTTTTGTGTATTCAACAATCGGGGTAGCATCAGAAGCAACATAAAATTCTCCCGTCCCGACACCAATTACAAGAGGGCTTCCTTTCTTTGCCACAATTAATTCGTCTTTTTGATCTTTCGACAAAACAACAATTGCATACGCTCCTATTACCTGGTTTAAAGCAATTCTGACAGCTTCACCAAGTTTTACTTTTTCATTGTTTTGGATGTCTTCAATCAGATGAACAAGCACCTCTGTGTCAGTATCGCTTTCAAAATGATGCCCACGCTTTTTCAATTCTTCTTTCAGAGATCCGTAATTTTCAATTATTCCGTTATGGATAATGACTATTTTTTTTGATTCTGAATAATGAGGATGCGCATTTACGTCATTGGGAACACCGTGTGTGGCCCAGCGCGTATGACCTATACCAATTGTACCACTTACATTTTTTGCACTGGCATATTTTTCAAGATCTGCCACTTTGCCTTTACACTTATATACATTCAAATCTCCATTAAACAACGCTATACCCGCACTGTCATAACCCCTGTATTCAAGGCGATGAAGACCTTTTATCAGTATTGGGTATGCTTCTTTATTACCTATGTATGCAACAATACCACACATAACTATGTTTTATATTAAAATCATTTAATTTAATGAATTTTACTCTTGGTATATGACATCCTCAACCTCATCTTATTTGCCGAATTGCCTCCCCCGCCTAAAACCAATCTATTTCCATTAACAGCACTTCCTGAAACCAAAATATATAAACCATAATCCTGGAGCGTACCGTTCATCAACTCCTGGATGTATCTGGCTATATTAAAATGATACTGATAGGGATTGGTAGGATCATATACTCCTCCAAAATAAGTACTTCCAACAAAATAGTCATCGATAAAATATACTTTACCTGTTGCATCTTCTCTTACAAGAGTCAGTTGCGGAGGAGGAACATAATTTCCTGTAATTGAAGATGGATCTATATTTAAAATTAATTCTGCCAGGTTAACCGAACAAGTGCTGTCTTTTGCATAATTCTTTATGTATGGAAAAGTTATTTTTGTTTTTAAGCCTGACATGGACTGAACATATGTTAAATTTTTCCCCTGAGTTAGATCAGCACCACTTATTTGTTTAGCCAAATCACTTCTCGCAGTACTGTAATCATGACTAAAATGATCAAAATGCAGACAGCTATTGTTAATTGAAAACGTAAAAGCTATAGTATCGCCAACACCAGGACTGTTTGTGTTGTTTCTGTAATAAAGTGTCATACCTGCAGATGGGTCAGTTAAGTTAAAATACAATATAGCCCCTGTACCGGAAGCTTGCGTAGGATTATCCGGAACAATACACAATCCCTGTAAAAAACTTTGGAAAGTAGGATTATCTACAAAGCCACCTTGTTTCAGTATATTTCTGCCAAAAGCATCACTCAACCTGATTCTTAATTGTGGCTCGTACTTGAGTGTTCCGATAAGCACACTATCAACAGGCGCAGGAACAAAATTCATGCTGGCCAAAGGTTGAGGGCTTATAAGTGCAGATTGCCCGGAATAATATGCGCTGTCAATCAAAAGAGGTTGGGTAAGTTGGTATACTTTAAACGTCTGCGCATCCAGAGTTCCGTAAAAATTATCAACATAGGGCAATATAAGAACCAAGGAATCAAAAGCCAGGTTTGTTCCAAAGTTGACAGCACTGGGGGTAGAACTTGGCAATGTAAGTTGAGTATAAACAGAAGCAGAACTTTTCCCAAAAATAGGATCGTTGTAACTGCCAATCAAATTCAAAGATGTTCCATCTGTTTTGACAGAATCTTCCCTAACTGTGTAGGTAATTAAGGTAGTGGTGTCTTTAAAACCAACGTTGAGCAGATCACTTTTGGGCAAAACGTGCAATCCTACTATATCGTTTTCTTTCAAGCATGATTCAGTAAAAAAACAAAGTGCCAATGCTGTGAATAAAAAAAAATTTGCGGGCTGATTCGCCCGCAAAGTAAAATAGTTTTTATTGATCTTAGTCATCTCAGGCGTAAACAGATTCCATTTCGAGGACCTCATCGTAAAAATTATCAAAGGCCTCAATGTATTCTTCTGTTGTTTTATATTCAAGAACAGGTTTCTCTGACTTTTTCAAGTATTTTTCTATTTCAGGATTAATTTTCGGGCTTGCTTTAATAACTGCATCAGAATAATCAATTGCTAATTTATTAAGATTGGCAAATGTGGGGGATTTTATCGTTTCCACATGGGATTTTTCAACTCCATCAAATAGTACTTTCTTAGAAAAATCTTTATGAAGCTGTTTTGGAAACTCCTCATCATATAATGAATAAATGACCTTTGTTTCTGCAAAAAGAGGGTCTTCGTTAAACGATTTTTTAAGATAAAGCGGCATTAAACCGGTCATCCAACCATGGCAGTGAACAATATTGGGTGCCCATCCTAATTTTTTAACTGTTTCAATAACTCCTCTGCAAAAAAAGATAGAGCGCTCATCATTATCCTCAAAATGATTGCCTTGTTTATCTTTTAAAACGGCCTTTCTTTGAAAATAATCCTCGTTATCAATAAAATAAACCTGCATTCTTGCAGATTGAATTGATGCCACTTTAATGATAAGAGGATGATCATTGTCGTTAATAATCAGGTTCATACCGGAAAGACGGATAACTTCATGCAATTGATGCCTTCTTTCATTTATACAACCATAACGAGGCATAAAAGTTCTGATTTCTTTACCTCTTTCCTGTATACCCTGAGGCAATTGCCTGCTGATAGATCCCATCGGCGTTTCATCCAAGTATGGGGTGATTTCCTGTGATACAAATAAAACTCTTGCTTTTTTCATTATATGTTGGGAGTATTTGATTTCTAAAAAGGATAGCAAAGGTAATTAAAAAACACCGTATTTTCAAGTTTTAACCTTAGCTTTGTAATATTTATATTATTTAAAGGCTTGATTCGCCAATAACTAATTGATATTTAATATATTATAAATAAAATCCAATGCTAGTTTTTGATAAAATAATCGACATAAAAAGATATTTATCAGATTTCAGAGCCGATAATAAACTCATCGGCTTTATACCAACTATGGGAGCCCTCCACAAAGGACACCTTTCTTTGGTCGAAAACGCCAAATTGGAGAACAATATTGTAGTTTGCAGCATTTTTATAAATCCTACTCAATTTAATGATAAACAAGACCTTGAAAAATACCCAAGAACACTGGATGAAGACAAAAAAATGCTGATAGATTCTCCATGCGATGTTTTGTTCGTGCCAAGCGTAGATGAAATGTACCCAATAGAAGATAATAAGGTGGAAGCGGCAAATAATATTAACCTTGGGACCCTGGACAAACTAATGGAAGGGAAGCACAGACCGGGGCACTTTGAGGGAGTGATTCAAATTGTAAGAAAATTGTTTGAAATTATAAATCCCAATACTGCTTATTTCGGACAAAAAGATTTTCAACAATTGGCTATTATAAAAAACATGGTCAAACAGCTGAATTTACCCGTAAAGGTTATTGGATGCCCTATTATTAGAGAAAGCGACAGTTTGGCAATGAGCTCAAGAAACATCTTTTTATCAAAGGAAGAAAGAGAAAATGCTCCTTTAATCTATAAAACTCTTGTAAAAGTAAAACAGCTAAGCGGCAAATTATCTGTTCATGAAATAAAGGATTTTGTAAAAAAAGAGATTGGAAAAAACAAATTCATGCAGCTCGAATATTTCGAAATTATCAATTCTCATTCATTGATACCGATTGACGACATATCAACATCTGAAGAAAAAACTGCCTGTATAGCTGTTAAAATTGGCAGTGTGCGGCTGATAGACAATATTATTTTATTTCCTTAATTTTGCAGCAATATGGATATACAAGTTTTAAAATCAAAGATTCACCGGGTTAAAGTAACCGAAGCCGACCTCAATTATATCGGGAGTATTACAATTGATGAAGATTTGATGGATGCCGCCAATTTGATTGAGAACGAACAAGTACATGTTTTGAATTATAACAATGGTGAACGACTCATAACATACGTAATAAAAGGCAAACGGAATTCAGGTATTATTTGCATGAATGGCCCCGCTGCACTTAAGGTATCCAAAGGTCATCATGTCATTGTTCTCTCATACGCAAATATGGATTTTGAAAAAGCGAAAAAATTTAAACCCTTTGTTATTTTTCCTGATCCCGAAACCAATCATTTACGATCGCAGTTTTGAAAGATAAAATCCTTTCCATATTCAAAATTGTCTTTTTTCTCGGAATAGGCATCTTTTTAATATGGCTGGTCGTAAGAAACCTTACTGAAGAACAAAAACAGCAAATAATAGCAGCTTTCAAAGAAGCGAATTATGCATGGGTTGTGCTGGCAATATTGGTTGGTATTGTGAGCAATGTAAGCCGCGCCATACGATGGAAAATGCTATTAAAACCTATGGGGCATAGCCCTAAATTATCGAATACTTTTATGGCAATCATGATCGGGTATCTGGCGAACCTTGCGGTACCAAGACTCGGAGAAGTAAGCCGTTGCGGTATTTTAACCAAATACGAAAAAATCCCCTTCAATCAATCATTTGGAACAGTTATCACCGAGCGCATCATTGACATGATCTGTTTAATTGTTTTATTCATTATTACCTTTTTTGTAGAACATGAAAAAATATACAACTATACCATCCAAACTATTGTCAATCCCATAAGGGGGAAACTTTCCATCAATACATTGCTATTTTCTTTTATTCTACTCGTAGGCTTTGTTTTACTTGTTTTTATTTTCAGAAAAAAGTCTAAAAATTCGTTTTTACCAAAAATAAGATCAATTATAAAAGGCTTTATTGAAGGGGTAATAAGCATAAAAAATGTTGAAAAGCCTTTTTGGTTTGTTTTTCACTCAGTATTTATATGGTTTGTTTATTACCTGACGGTTTATATCTGTTTTTATTGCTTTAAAGAAACTGCATTGCTCAAGGCATCAACAGCTATGGTTGTGTTAGCATTTGGAAGTGTTGCGGTAATCATTACTCCCGGAGGTATCGGAGCCTACCCCGTAATTGTCACCGAAGTGCTATCATTATTTAATATCCCCGTACCAATTGGTTTTGCTTTGGGATGGATAGTATGGTTGTCTCAAACATTGGAACTGATTATCATAGGTTTAATTTCTTTATTACTACTACCCCTAATAAATAAAGAAGGCGCTAAACCAGCGCCTTCTGTTTAAAATTATTGCATTCAAGAAATTATTTTTTCCTTTTCTGCTTCAAGCTTCCTGAGAATTCATATTCCTTCTTGGTCTTGCCCTTTTTAGACAGTACTGCTGTTCCCTCAACATCTTCACCTTTTATATTTCCATTCCATAAAAGTTCTTCACCGGCTTCATTTTTAAGAGTAGATTCAAATGTAACAACTTTCTCCCCTGAAGATGAATCAACTGTAACTGTATATATATCCGCTCCAAATTTTTTATCTGACATTATTTTTGATTTGAATTTATTGTTACTAAAACTTATTTCATCTTGCTCTGCCTTTTCTTTTTTCTTCCCTGTTTCAGTTAAATCAATTACAAATACTTTTTTGTCAAGTTCTTTGTCTTTCTCTACCTTCTCTTTTCCTTTTTGAGCTAAGAGAGGACTCGCCATGTAAGCGAATATTGAGAGTATCAAAATATTTCTTCTTCGTGATCTTGTTTTCATGTTTTTTATTTTAGGTTTCTATTTTGTCAGTTGTTTTATCAAAGATAATTAAAGATTTTATTCTCCTTCACCGAAATCCTTGACACCCTTTTCCATTTTGTCATCGTATTTCTTACAATCAAATTCAACATTAATTTTTTTGGCAGGAGCTTCAAAATCTCCCGTTGAAATTTTAAGTGTGTTATCTGCATATACTTTTTGCATGTATTTTGCCCATATAGGAAGTGCCATCCTCGCTCCTTGTCCGAGCTCAAGACTGCTAAAATGCACACTCCTGTCTTCAGCGCCAACCCAACATCCTGAAACCAAATCGGGTGTGATGCCAATGAACCATCCATCAGATTGATTTTGGGTAGTTCCGGTTTTGCCAGCTATAGGATAACGTAGATTGTACTTAGAATGCAATGAATTTCCGGTTCCATGATCAACAACCCCCTTCATCAATTGAAGCATAATGTACGCTTTATCTTCACCCAACACTTCTTCGGTGGTTGAAGAAAAATCCTGTAAAGTATTTCCGTTTTTATCCTCTATGCGCGTTACAAATAAAGGCTCAATCCAGGTTCCTTTGTTGGCAAAAGTATTATTGGCTCCTACCATTTCATACAATGAAATTTCAGGAGTGCCGAGGCAAATGGCAGGGACAGGATCAATGGGACTGGTTATTCCCATCCGTTTTGCGATATCCACAACAGCTTGTGGTCCAAATTGCTTCATCAAATAAGCCGAAACATAATTGATAGACAATGCCAATGCAAACTTAAGCGTTACCATTTGCCCGTTCCATTTATCTTCAGAGTTTTCAGGCGTCCAGTCTTTACCGTCGTAATGAATGGTTACCGGAACATTAGGTACCTGATAACAAGGTGAATACCCTTCCTGAATTGCCAACGAATATAGTATCGGCTTAAATGTTGAACCCACCTGGCGTTTCGCGACTTTAACATGGTCGTACTTAAAATGTTTATGATTAATGCCACCTACCCATGCTTTTACAAATCCGGTATGTGGATCCATTGACATAAAACCGGTTTGCAGAAATGCTTTGTAATAACGTATAGAGTCTATTGGCTTCATAATCGTATCAAAATCTCCTTTCCAAGAAAATACGGTCATGGGTGTTGGAGTATTAAAATTTGCTTCAATCTGTTCTTCCGACATACTGCTGTCTGACTTCAATAAACGATACCTGTCAGATCGCTTTACAGCTTGATTCATAATACTTGTTATTTCATCTTTGCTTACCCGCCAATCAAAAGGAACGTTTTTCTTCTTCTTACAATCTTTAAAAAAAATTTCCTGGAAATCTTTCAAATGCTCCTTAACAGCCTCCTCAGCATAATGCTGCATCCTAGAGTTAATGGTGGTATAAATCCTTAATCCATCCTTATAAATGTTGTATTCAGATCCATCCGGTTTTTTATTTTCCTGGCACCATTTTCTCATAAAATCATCTCGCAAATATTCTCTGAAATAGGTTGCCATTCCTTCGTTGTGATCTTCAGAATGAAAGTTTAGTTTAAGCGGCAGTTTCTTAAGCGAATCATATTGCATTTGAGTAATGTAATTGTATTTCTCCATTTGCGATAAAACCACATTTCTTCTCTGAAGAGTTTGTTGAGGCCTTCTAAGAGGATTGAACAAAGCAGGATTTTTCGCCATGCCCACCAACATGGCAGATTGTTCAATTTTCAGAGAATCGGGAGTTGCATTGAAATATATTTTTGCGGCTGATTTTATTCCGACAGCGTTGTTTATAAAGTCAAACTTATTCAAATACATAGCAATGATTTCGTTTTTGGTATACTGTCGTTCGAGGCGTACAGCAATAATCCATTCTTTTATTTTTCTGAAAACGATTTTAAATTTTGATTGATTTTGTTCGCGCGGAAAAAGCATTTTAGCAAGCTGCTGAGTAAGAGTACTTCCTCCTCCGGAACTTTCGCTTCTGCCAAGAATGGTTTTAAAAATAACTCTTAATAATCCTCTGCTGTCAACTCCCGAATGGTAGTAAAACCTGGCATCCTCAGTGGCCACAAGGGCATGGACCAAGTTAGAGTCAAGATTTCTGAAGTGGACATTGGTACGATTTTCATAATAAAACTTACCAAGCACTTTCATGTCGCTCGAATATATTTCAGAAGCCAAATTGCTTTTGGGGTTTTCTAACTCATCAAAAGAGGGAAGCTTTCCAAAAAGTTCGGACGCAGTGAGCGAAACAAGCAAAGCCAACAAAATAACAGGGACAGAAATAATTATCCAAAACAGTTTAAGGTACTTTTTTGTTTCTTCAGTCTGCTTTGCCAAGGAAATGCTTATAAAGAAGTTATTTTATGCTTGCAGTATATAGTTTCGATGATTCCTCCCAATTTACCACGTTCCACCAGGAAGCAATATAATCGGCACGCCTGTTCTGGTTTTTCAGGTAGTAAGCATGTTCCCATACATCAAGAGCCAAAACAGGAGTTCCCTTAAATTCTGAAATATCCATCAAAGGATTATCTTGATTGGGAGTAGAGCCAATCTCCAGTTTCTTGTCTTTATTCACTACCAACCAGGCCCAACCTGAACCAAAACGTTTCATCGCAACATCAGAAAAATTCGTTTTAAATTCATCAAATGAGTTGAAAGTGTTTTTTATCGCGTCCGCCAATGTTCCCGTTGGCCGACTGCCACCATTAGGTTTCATTAATGTCCAAAATAATGAATGGTTATAGTGTCCGCCACCGTTGTTGCGAACTGCAACAGGATATTTGGAAATATTTTTACAAATATCTTCCAATGAAAAAGTATCACTGCTTAATTTTTCTTGAAAAACTTTGTTAAGATTGGATACGTAAGCATTGTGGTGCTTAGTATAATGAATCTCCATCGTTATTTTATCAATGTGAGGTTCCAAAGCATCATAAGAATAAGGTAACGGAGGCAACGTAAATTTTTCAGCGCTGTCAAACAAATTTGTTGCTGACATAAGAGAATTGGGAAGAATAGAAGCAACTGCTCCAGCAACCGAAAGCGCTGCACTTTTTTTAATAAAATCTCTCCTCGAGTTCTTTTTCATGATTTTGGTATTTATTCAAAACTAATGAGCACCTGATTCTTTTCTACTGCCACACCCTTTTTCACATTTATTTTTTTCACCATACCATCAACCGGAGATTTAATGTTGTTTTCCATTTTCATTGCTTCAAGCACAACAAGTGAATCTCCTTTTTTAACAATACTACCTTCAGTAACAACAACATCCAACACCAAACCTGGCATTGGTGCTTTCAAATCTTTTACTTTATTGCTAATGAAACTATCAAAACCAAGTGTTTTCAATAATTCATCATATTTATCATGAATTGTCAAATTATATTTATTGCCATTAACAAGCATAACCATATTTTTCTCAACATAGTCGACTTTGACTATTTCAACATTATAAGATTTATGGTCTTTTATGATATGAAAACTATTGTCTTTTATTTTTATCGCATCTGTTTCAAATTTTTTTCCAGAAACCAGGCCTTTCGAATATTCCGAATTGGTGAAACTGACAGCATATTCCCTGGCATTATTTACTTTTATTTTTAACATATCACAAATGTATTCAATATTACAATAACTATCATTTTGCTTTTAATAAAATATTTCTTTGAAAAGTTTGCGCTTTTACTAACCTTTGTCAACCTACAAAAATCAAATGACGAAAAAATTATTTCCTGTTTTCTGTATACTTTTAATTTCAGTTTCATGCAATTTATCACAAAAATCGGTCAAACCTGATACAAAAATCTCCAAGATTAATGCAGCTGATACCATTGTAAAATATTCAGATGCAGTATCTTACCAAGCTTCGGCAACAAGGACCAATGACATTATCCACACTAAATTAGATGTTCGATTTGACTGGAGTAAAGCTTATTTATATGGAAAAGCTACCATAACTGCAAAGCCTTATTTTTATCCTACAGATGTGATTGACCTTGATGCAAGAGGGATGGATATCAATGAAGTCGATTTATTGATTGGCGACACTGCGAAAAAAAAATTAAATTACATATACGAAAACAATGTTCTCTCCGTAAAACTTGACAAACGATACGCAAAAGATGAAATTTATAAATTATACATTGATTATGTATCCAAACCCAATGAACTAAAAGTTAAGGGAGGAAGTGAAGCAATAACCGATGATAAGGGTTTGTATTTTATTAATCCTGATGGCAAAGACAAAAATAAACCTCAGCAAATATGGACCCAGGGAGAAACGCAATCAAATTCATGTTGGTTTCCAACCATAGATCGGCCGAATGAACGCATGACCGACGAGATATACATTACAGTTGATAAAAAGTACGTAACACTCTCCAATGGAGAACTTGCCTTTTCAACTGAAAATGCGGACGGGACAAGAACTGACTATTGGAAAATGGATCTTCCCCATGCTCCTTATCTCGTAATGATGGCAATTGGTGAATATGCCATAGTTAAGGATCACTGGAAAGACAAAGAAGTGAATTATTATGTTGAGAAAGAATATGAACCCCATGCCAAAGCCATATTCGGTAATACTCCTGAAATGATCGAATTTTTTTCCAATAAATTGGGTGTGCCGTATCAATGGAATAAATATTCACAAGTAGTTGTGAGAGATTACGTTTCAGGGGCTATGGAAAACACCTCGGCAACTATTCATGGGGAATTTGTTCAGAAAACCGACAGGGAATTATTAGACAACAATAATGAATATATCGTTTCACACGAATTGTTTCACCAATGGTTCGGTGACCTCGTAACCTGCGAATCATGGTCGAATATCCCTCTCAACGAATCTTTTGCCACTTACGGTGAATATTTATGGAAAGAATATAAAAATGGCAGAGATGATGCCGATCGGCACGAACAAACTTCTTTGAGCGGCTATTTGAGGGAAGCTACCCTGACGCAGAAAAATCTAATACGGTTCTACTACGATGACAGGGAAAAAATGTTCGATCGCCATTCCTACAATAAAGGAGGAAGAGTATTACACATGCTTAGAAAATATGTGGGCGATGATGCTTTTTTTGCTTCATTGAAACTCTACCTCGAAACAAATAAATTCAATTCTGTCGAGATTCACAATCTTCGCTTAGCTTTTGAACAAGTTACCGGTGAAGATTTAAACTGGTTTTTCAATCAATGGTTTTTGTCGAGCGGCCATCCACAACTTATTATCGAAAGCAATTACAATGAGTCTTCGAAAAAACAGACGGTAACCATAAAACAGTTACAGGATTTAACCAAAACGCCCGTATTTAAAATCCCAATGGATATTGATGTTTATTATTCCGGTAAAAAAGAACGGCACAGGATAACCATCACAAAAACAAAGGAAGATTTTGCATTTGATATTCCCGTAAAACCAAATTTAGTAAATGTTGATGCGGAAAAAATGTTGTTATGTACAAAGGAAGAAAAAAAACCAAATGAAGAATGGGCTTTTCAGTATCGCAACGCGCCTCTTTATTTAGATAGATATGAAGCACTAAATCAACTTAGCAAACAACCGGAAGATTCTTTATCATCTGAAATTATTTTATCGGCACTTCATGATAAATATTGGTATTTGAGATCCTACGCAATTACTAATGGATTGAAAAAAATATTGCCCGGAAAAGAAAAATCAATTAAAGAAAAAATGATTTCTATGGCGCAAAACGATGAAAAATCTCTTGTAAGGGCCAATGCCTTACAGTTTTTATCTGAAAATTACAAAAATGATGATTTAATGCCTGTTTATAAAAATTCTTTGGATGATTTGTCTTATTCAGTCATCAGCGAAGCATTGACCGCAGTTGCAAAAAAAGATCCGAAAGAAGGTATAAAACTTGCTAAATCACTCGAAAATGAAAAGAATGACAATGTGCTGTATTGCATAGCAAATATTTACTCAGAAAACGGGACAGATGAAAACAATGATTTTTTTATTAGAATGGCAGAAAATATGAACGGCTATGAATATATTGGGTTTACAAACTATTATACGACATTCTTAAAAAAATGCAATGATGAAAGCATTAATAAAAGCCTACCGATATTAGAAAAAATAGCAAAAGACGATCAAAAATACATTAGTGAATGCGGACAAAAAAGTATTAAAGAGCTTACAAATGAATATACAGAACGTGAAAAAAAGACAAATACAAAATTAGAGGAAGCAAAAAAAGCCAATGCAAATGATTCAAAAACAAAAGACATTGAAAATGAACTGGAGCATTTAAAAGACCAGAAAAAAAAGGTACAGGACTTATACAATTCTGTTACCCAAAAAGAAGAAAAGAAATAAATCAGGGTGACTTGTATTCATACCCTGAGTCAGTTAAAAGGCTTTTTCCCTGTGCTGCAGCGACAGCGAGTTCATCACACAAATTATTTTCTGGATTGTTGGCATGTCCCTTTACCCAAACAAATTTTACTTTGTGCTTACGGTATATTTTTAAAAATCTTTTCCATAAATCTTCATTCATCTTTTTCTTAAAATCTTTTTTTTCCCAGCCAAACACCCAACCTTTTTCTACCGAATCAACAACATATTTCGAATCCGAATAAATTGTTGTCTGGCTTCCTTCTTTTTTAAGCGTTTCAAGGGCAACAATTACACTTAATAGTTCCATACGGTTGTTGGTAGTTAAACGAAAGCCTTGTGATATCTCTTTCCTATGCTGGCCCGAAATCATTACTACTCCATACCCTCCGGGACCAGGGTTACCTCTTGATGAACCATCTGTATAAATTGCTATCATACTCAATTATAAAATCTAAACAAACAAAAATAGAAAGAAAATAGTTGACTGAAATTTATGTAACTTTATAATTCGATTCATTCATTTTCAAATGAAATTGCGTTTTATTCAACTACTTTTCTTCATCTATTCCATTGTATTCGTTTCATGTACATCCGAAAAAGCCTCTCCTGATTACAATCAATATCCTGAAAATGTCGGAAAAATTATAATCAATAAATGTGCAACACCCGGTTGTCATAATCCACAAAGCGAGTTAGCTACAGGTGGCTTATCGCTTGCAAGTTGGGACGAAATGTTTCAGGGAAGCCGAAACGGCCCAGTGGTCATTCCGTACCGAACCGGGTACAGTCCATTGCTGTTTTTCACAAATACGTACAGTGATCTTGGCATTTCGCTTGTTCCCACTATGCCCTACAACAAACCACCTTTATCAAGGCAAGAAATTACAACGCTTAATAACTGGATTGCGCAGGGAGCTCCCAATGAAAACGGATTCGTAAAATTTTCTGACAATTCGAATCGTACTAAGTTTTATGTAACAAATCAGGGATGTGATGTAGTTACCGTTTTTGATGAAGCAACAGGACTGCCTATGCGCTACATTGATATAGGTTCAGCGAACTGCAAAGGGCCACATCAGATAAAAGTATCGCCTGACGGGCAATATTGGTATGTTGTTTTTTATGCAGGCGCATATATTCAAAAATACCGTACTTCTGACGATAGTTATGTAGGTGAAATTAACGTTGGATCGGCTAACTGGAACACTATGACAATATCTTCTGATTCAAAAAAAGCATTTTGTGTTGATTGGGAAAGTAACGGACAAGTATATTATTTGGATTTAGATAGTTTAACTATTTTAGCCCGGTACGTGGGAATGCAGCTGTTTGTATATCCTCACGGAGTTGCTTTAAATTCAACTTCTACAACTTTATACGTTACTGCGCAAACAGGAAATTTTATTTATAAAATTGATGTTACCAATCCCCTCTCTCCTAATATAAACCAAATCAGTTTAAATGGACTTCCTTTTAGTTCTACTTCATCACTCGACCCGCATGAGGTATCCATTTCACCAGATGGAACTAAATATTACGTTACTTGTCAGAAATCAAACGAAGTAAGGGTTTTTGACATTAATAACGATCAAATGATCGCAGCAATTCCTACGGGTGTTTTCCCCCAGGAAATGAGTTTTTCAAAATCAACTAATTATTTATTTGTCTCTTGCCAGGAAGATACCGTTTCTTTTCCCGGGAAACGTGGCTGTGTTTCTATAATTAATTATTCAGCCAATACCCTTTTCAAAAAAATATTTACAGGATTTCAACCACATGGACTGGTGGTTGACGATATCAAAAAACAAGTATTGGTAGCGAACAGAAATGTTAATCCAAATGGACCTGCTCCTCATCACACTACCGTATGTGGAGGAAGAGACGGGTATGTAACATTCATTGATATGAATACATGGGAACTGGTTCCAAATATACAAATTGAATTATCCAATGATCCCTACTCTGCTGCCATTCGATAGTAAATGTATATCCGGATTTTAAAAACAGAAATCCTAAATTCTTTCATTTCCGTATATATAAAAATATATTCACGACATATTACTAAATATGGTTTCAGAAAAGATAAAACCATTTAATCCCAATTTGTATATTCGTACTGGTTCGTAATTTGTTGTTTATGAAGCTACACGTAATTAATACCGGTTTTTTTAAGTTGGATGGAGGTGCCATGTTTGGTGTAGTACCAAAAACACTTTGGAGCAAAACCAACCCTGCTGATGAAAACAATATGTGTACCTGGGCCATGCGTTGCCTGCTTATTGAAGATTCCAACAGGTTGATATTGATTGACAATGGTATTGGTGATAAACAAGAGGCAAAATTTTTCAGCCATTACTTTCTCCATGGCAATGACACCCTCGAAAAATCTCTGAAATCAAAAGGATTTTCTTTCGATGATATAACGGATATGTTCTTAACCCATTTGCATTTTGACCATTGCGGGGGAAGCATCAAATATAACGTGGATCGGACAAGGTTAGAAACCGCTTTTAAAAATGCGACTTACTGGAGTAATGCCGAACATTGGCAATGGGCCACAATACCCAATGCAAGGGAAAAAGCAAGTTTTTTAAAAGAAAATATTTTACCTATACAAGAAAGTGAACAACTAAAATTTGTAAACGGAGAAGGCGAACTTTTTCCCGGATTTAATGTTCTATATGTACGTGGACATACTGATGCCATGATGATTCCGCAAATAAATTACAAAGGGAAAACAATAGTATTTATGGCTGACTTATTACCTTCAATAGGACATATTCCACTTCCTTATGTAATGGGTTACGATACCCGTCCGCTATTGACAATGGCTGAAAAGGAAACATTCATGAACAAAGCCGCAGAGGAAGAATACATTTTGTTTTTCGAACACGATTCGGTCAACGAATGCTGTACCGTTCAAAAAACGGAAAAAGGCGTGCGATTAAAAAACACCTTTTCACTGCAAGATTATTTTGGAGAATGAACGAAAAATTAGAACATGATTTTTTCTTCTATATTAGCAACCTGATTTTTTTTGATTGGAAGCCGTAAACAAGATATTACCTGAAGATGAACTGGTTGGTCTCATTAAAAATGAGCCAAGCACAGGTATAGCCCATCTTTATGATCAATATTCCCCTGCCCTGTTCGGAATTATTACAAAAATTGTGGAGGAACAGGAAACAGCTGAAGACCTGCTCCAGGAAGTTTTTGTTAAAATTTGGAAAAACATACAATCTTATGATAAATCGAAAGGCAAATTATTTACCTGGATGCTCAACATAGCAAGGAATTCAGCAATCGATAAATTGCGATCAAAAGATTATCAGAAATCCGATAAAGTCCAAAGTATTGATAAATCCGTATATAACATTAACAAAACACACAGCATAACAAATAACATTGATCATATAGGATTGGCAAAATTTGTTGAACAATTAAAACCGGAACACCAAACAATAATTGACTTGCTTTACTTTAAAGGATATACACAATCGGAAGCTGCAGAAGAACTTGCTATTCCATTAGGAACTGTAAAAACAAGAGTAAAAATTGCCATAACACAATTGAAAAAAATAACAGGGTTGTGAACATTGAAGAGTACATATCATCAGGTATTTTAGAAAGCTATGTCCTTGGCATTACTTCCGAACAGGAAAACATGGAGATAGAAGGCCTTGCTGTACAATACTCTGAAATAAAATCAGAGATCAAATCCATTGAACAGGCTTTAAATACGTACTCCCTGAAATATTCTGCCACTCCACCGGCATATATGAAAGATAAGATTGTTTCAACCATTGAAACACTTGAAGAAACGAAACACAGGAGAGACGATGAAAAAATGGTAAATATAAAATCTCAAAAATCTTTTGATTATAAAGTTCTTCTCATTGCTGCCTCTGTATTGTTATTAATTACAGCCAGTTTTTACATCAACAGGTTATCAGAAAAAATGAATTCTCTTAAAGATATAGTTGCTTCATTAGCAGTAGCTAACGACTCTTTATCACAAACACTTTATGCCCAGCATTCAAAACAACAACAAACAGAAAAATCTTTGGCTCTCCTGAAAAACCCAATGAATAAAATGGTCGAGCTAAAAGGCCTACCCAAAAAGCCCGATTCAAAAGCAATGATAATATGGAATACTGCCAGCAAAGAAGTTTATGTTGAAATAGAAAACCTGCCTCCTCCTCCCGATAACATGCAGTACCAACTTTGGGCATTAATGGATGGAAAGCCTATTGATGCGGGCATGATCGAACTGCCAAAAGATAGTTCGGAAATGATCAAAATGAAAAGCATTGAACAAGCCCAAGCGTTTGCCATCACACTCGAAAAGAAAGGCGGAAACCCAAGTCCGCAAGGAGAAATGTATGTGATGGGAAGTATTTAAGACCAACCCAATAGTTAAAAAATCAAAAAGTCCTAGGGATAAATAAATCTTCTTTACAAAACTTTATAACTTTACAAGCATTCAATCCTTAAACTATATATGGAAAAGGAACTTGTAATATACAATACCTTATCACGTAAAAAAGAAGTTTTTAAACCAATTAGCCCGCCTCATATCGGAATGTATGTTTGCGGTCCTACTTTATATAGCGATGTGCACATTGGAAATTGTCGCACTTTTACCTCGTTCGATATCATGTACCGTTATCTTATGCATATTGGCTATAAGGTTCGGTATGTGCGCAACATTACTGATGTTGGTCATTTGGAAGACGAAGTTGCTGGCATCGGAGAAGATCGAATTAGTAAACAAGCTCGTCTAAAAAAACTGGAACCCATGGAGATTGTACAACGTTACGCTTTTGGCTTCCGCGAAGTGATGAGTTTATTAAATATATTACCGCCTAGTATTGAACCAATCGCTTCCGGTCATATTCCTGAACAAATTGAAATGACTCAAAAAATAGTTGAGGAGGGTTTTGCTTATGTTAAGGATGGCAACGTATATTTTGATGTAGAGAAATTTTCGAAAAATCATAATTACGGTATTTTGTCTGGCCGTTCTCTTGATGATCAATTGAATAATACACGTGAGCTTGAGGGACAAGAAAAAAAAAGAGGAAGATTGGATTTTGCGCTCTGGAAGAACGCTAAACCTGAGCATATCATGCGCTGGCATTCTCCCTGGGGAGTGGGATTTCCCGGATGGCACATTGAATGCTCAGCCATGAGCCAAAAATATTTGGGGAAAACTTTTGATATACACGGTGGCGGCATGGACCTTATTCCTACCCACCACACCAATGAAATTGCACAAAGTGTAGGTTGCTGCGGAGCCACACCTGCGCGTTACTGGGTGCATACGAATATGTTAACGCTCAACGGACAAAAGATGTCCCGTTCATTAGGGAACGTGTTTTTACCTGTTGAGCTTTTTACCGGTATGAAACTAGCAGCCGATTCTTCAAGCGCTACTCCTTCTCAGGCAAAACTAGATGGAAAACATCCGTTGTTTGAAAAAGCATACAATCCTATGGCTGTACGTTTTTTTATGTTACAATCGCATTATAGAAGTACCCTTGATTTTTCCAATGAAGCGTTATCAGCCTCTGAAAAAGGATTTTCCAGGTTAATGTCTGCTATCAAAACATTGGATAAAATAAAAGTATCTGAAAAATCCGATTCAGATATTAAAGCCTTAAAACAAAAGTGTTACGAGGCAATGAATGACGATTTTAACAGCCCTGTTGCAATTGCGCAATTGTTTGACGGAGTTAAGATTATCAACTCTGTTGCTGATGGGAAGGAAAAAATATCAGAAGAAGATTTACATCTTCTTAAAAAATTGTTTCACGATTTTGTTTTCGACATTTTTGGACTAAAGCCCGAAGAAAAAGTAACTGATAATAACCAACTCATGAATGAGGTAATGAAGGCTGTAATCAATATCCGTTCACAAGTACGGACAAAAAAGGATTTTGCCACCTCTGATTTAATACGCGACGAACTTGCTAAAGCTAAAATTTCAATAAAAGATACTAAAGAAGGAACCTCCTGGAACCATGAAGAATAAAAGCCTCAGTCCAACCCTCTCCAAAAAAAAGGGAGAAAAAACCCAATGCCATTTTAATAATAATAGAATTAATTCTATTGTCTATTGTCTATTGTCTATTTCACTATTCTCCTGTCAGCCACCTGCTGAACAACAATCGGAAGAAAAAAAAATCGTTGTGATTAAAATCAATGCCCCCGATTTTAATCCTGATTCGGCATACGTGTATGTGAAGACACAGGTTGATTTTGGCCCGAGAATTCCTGGAAGCAAAGCACACGAAAAATGTGCAGACTTCATGTCACAAAAACTAAAATCATTAGGTTGGGAAGTTATCGTTCAAAAAGCTACTGCCACTACTTTTGACACTAAAAAGTATGCGATGAAAAACATTATCGGCTCCTATAATACCCAATCGGGCAAACGTATATTGCTTTGTGCTCACTGGGATACTAGGCCATTTGCCGACAGGGATTCCGTAGATACCGACAAGCCCATCAACGGAGCAAATGATGGAGCAAGCGGGGTTGGTGTATTGTTGGAAGTGGCCAGAATGATAACAACTTTAAAACCAAAAATCGGAGTTGACATTATTTTGTTCGATCTTGAAGATTACGGGCAACCGCACGAAAGTAAATTCCCCGAGCAGGAAGACACCTGGTGTTTAGGCACACAATACTGGGCTAAAAACCTTCACAAACCCGGATACTTTGCCGAATATGCCATACTCCTCGACATGGTTGGTGCTAAAAATGCAACTTTCCCGATGGAAGGAACATCTATGTATTATGCGCCTTCCGTAGTAGAAAAAGTATGGAACGTTGCAGCAAAAATAGGCTATTCGAATTATTTTATACCGGATAAAACCGGTGAAACAACCGATGACCATTTATATGTAAACGCGCTGGCTCACATCCCTTGTATTGATATTGTTAATTACAATCCTATAACAAGGGATTACCCTCCTTTTCACCATCGCCACTCCGACAACCTTGACCTTGTAGACAAACAAACGTTGAAAGCAGTCGGGCAAACTTTACTGGAACTTGTTTATTCAGAGAATTAGGATTAATCTGCTATTTGTTCGTTCTTAAACTGTAATTCAAACAATTTTTTGTACTGCCCCTCTTTAACAAGTAATTCCTGGTGAGTTCCCGATTCAATGATTTGTCCATGATCAAGCACAATTATTTTATTTGCTTTTTGAACAGTAGCAAGCCGGTGAGCTATAATAATTGAAGTCCTGTTATTCGTCAGTTTTGTTGTGGCATTTTGTATCAGGTGCTCCGATTCCGTATCAATGGAAGATGTTGCTTCGTCAAGTATTAATATTTTGGGATTATATACATACGCTCTCATAAATGAAATCAATTGCCTCTGCCCTACCGAAAGCATTGCTCCCCGCTCCATCGCATTATAATCATAACCACCGGGAAGTTTATTGATGAATCCATCTGCACCCACCACTTGTGCCGCTTCAATTATTTTTTGTTTTGTTATTTCAGGATTATTTAAAGAAATGTTATTGGCCAAGGTATCCGAAAAAAGAAAAACATCTTGCAAGATCACTGCAATGTTGGTCCGCAAAGAATTTAATTCGTATTCTCTTATATCAATTCCATCTATCGTAATCGCTCCCTTGTTGTATTCATAAAAACGGTTCAGTAAACTGATAATAGATGATTTTCCCGCTCCCGTTGCACCCACGAAAGCAAGCGATTCTCCGGCATTTACCTTAAATGAAACATCCTTCAATACCCAATCTTCGTTGCTGTATGCAAACCAAATGTTTTTAAACTCAATTTCTCCCTTTATATTTTTTGCCTCAACAATTCCATTATTTTCCACCCTTGCCTTTGTTTCCAGAACCTTAAAAACTCTCTCAGAGCCCACCATACCCATTTGTAAAGTATTAAACCGGTCTGCCAACTGGCGTATCGGCCTGAAAAGCATATTGATGTACATAATAAAAGCAATCACTTCTCCGAGTGTGGCAGTATGTTGTAAAATATTTTTTCCACCCCACCAAACCAATAAA
>Ga0206915_1042_pt1 | contig 32291 bp, 27 predicted proteins | sample Alteio_BWOrgHeat_70_FD_152945 | JGI IMG/M metagenome (GOLD analysis project Ga0206915, IMG submission 152945) | Enriched cells from forest soil in Barre Woods Harvard Forest LTER site, Petersham, Massachusetts, United States -... | ecosystem: Environmental > Terrestrial > Soil > Temperate forest >...
AGTATCATTTTATAACAATAGAGGGAAATATAGGAGCAGGCAAAACCACGCTGGCACACCTGCTGAGCAAAAAGCTGAATGCGCGCCTGATACTGGAAGAGTTTGCTGATAACCCTTTTCTGCCTAAGTTTTACCAAAACCCCAAACAGTTTGCCTTTCCTCTTGAGCTGTTTTTTATGGCTGAGCGCTACAAGCAGCTAAAAGATATGATATTTACCACCGACCTGTTTCAAAGTATTACCGTATCGGACTACCTGTTTACCAAATGCCTGTTATTTGCCAAAATAAATTTACCTGGCGACGAATTTAAATTGTACCAAAAGTTGTTTGAGATCATCAATCAGCAGCTTGTTTTCCCAGACATTCTTATTTACCTGCACTCACCCATTAAAAAATTGCAGGAAAACATTAAAAAAAGAAACCGTGGTTACGAGCAACATATTCCCGACCAATACCTTTTAGACATACAGGAAACCTACAGCAGCTATATTAAAGAGCATAACATAAAGACCATTTTTATAGATGCCGGCAATGCCGATTTCCTGGGTAATGAAAAACATTTACAGGTAATACTGGATGCGCTTGACAGTGATCTTGATGAGGGCCAGCATTACTTTAGCCTTCCATGATTTGTGAAATAAGTTAATAAACACCAGATAATAATTTCATGTGAAAACAACTGCATAATTTTCATCTTTACAGCCTGATAAAGCAGTAAATGGATAAAGCCTTTACATGACAAGCAATACGGAACAGCAACAGCATGACACTTTCGCAGCTATTAAAATACCTGAGTTCAAATACCTTTTACTGAGCAGGTTTGCATTTACCATGGGGCTGCGTATGATGAGCACGCTTGTTGGCTGGTGGATATATGAACTTACCAACCTGCCTTTTGCTATTGGTATAGTTGGGTTGTCAGAATTTTTGCCGGCTTTTTCCTTTGCCTTATATGCAGGCCATGTGATTGATTCCAGCGAAAAAAAATGGATGCTGCAACGGGGTATGCTGCTATACTTTGTATGCGCAAGCATGCTGTTATTATTATCAACCCATTTTACAGCTGGCCATTTAACACACCACCAAATGGCATTGTGCATTTATGGCATCATTTTTTGCACAGGCACCATAAGAGCTTTCACAGGGCCGGTGTTTAATGTTATACTCGCATCCATTGTTCCCAAAAAAGCATTACAAAATGCCACTACATGGAACACCGGCAGTTACCTGTTGGCCGCGGTTTGCGGGCATGCAACAGGTGGCTTTCTCATTTACAGTTTTGGGGTTACAGGTACACTTACCACCATCGCCTGTTTTATTATCATTGCGTTTATCTTTATTTCCCAACTCAGCAAAAAGATGCCTTTAAATATACGAGGCGAAAAACGCACACTTGAAAGTGTGAAAGAAGGCCTGCGTTTTGTTTTTAAAACCAAAGAACTGTTGGGCGCCATTTCCCTTGACCTTTTTGCTGTGCTTTTTGGTGGTGCTGTTGCTATGGTGCCCGTTTATGCGCGGGACATACTACATGTTGATGCACGTGGCTTTGGGTGGCTTAACGGAGCATCAGACATGGGTTCTATTTTAATGGTAATATGGCTAACCATGTTCCCGCCACATAAAAAACAAGGCTATAAGCTGTTTTTTGCGGTAGCAGGCTTTGGCTTATGTATCATCATATTTGGCTTATCCAGCCTCTATGCTCTTTCTTTTCTTGCCCTTATGGCAAGCGGTATGCTGGATGGTTTTAGTGTAGTGATACGCGGCACCATCACACAGCTAAAAACGCCCGACAATATGCGTGGCAGGGTTATTAGTGTAAACTCTATGTTCATCAACTCAAGCAATGAGCTTGGCCAGTTTGAAAGCGGCGTTGCAGCCAAATTACTTGGCGTAGTGCCTTCTGTTGTTTTTGGGGGATGTATGACGCTGCTGGTGGTTGTTACTACCTGGTTTAAAGCGCCAAGCTTAAGAAAGATGGAATACTGATAATAGTCAGTAAGTCAATAGGTCATTGGTCATAAGTCAATAGTCATTGGGTCAGTAAGTCATTAAGTCAATGGTCAATAAGTCATTTGCCTGCAAACCGTACACAACCGTACTACAGACGATTTTTTTTCTGCATTTGAAATTTTCATTTTGATGTTTCTTCTTTAGTTAGAGGCGTGGCTCATCCATATTAACTTCCCACCCCTCGCTTAATAAACGGTCAAAACTTGCCTTGCCAACAAAATCGCCTAATTTATTGCCATACACGGCGCTAAAGCTGTCAGGGCTTACCTGCGATTCGGATACAAATTCAAGGCACCTGTTTTCTTTATCAATATTCTGCGGAAAAAAAATATTCCCCTCGCTTCTAAGCATTGCGTTTTCGGTAAGTTCATTAAGCAATTTTTCATTTATTTTTTGCCACATTATTATTTCATTTAGAGCGTAAATATACGCATGCCTTCACCTCAAACATTAACTCCTGCCGGTTTTTCATCCAAACATTCTTACACTTGTACACCAATGACATCGTTTTTGTAAGGATGGTTTTTAAAATATGCCGGTATGAAGTAACTATTTGCCAAGTTATATTTTTGATGATCCATACCTGTTTTTTTAAATAAGCCTGATACCGCCCTTAAAAATTATTTTATATAGCTTCCGGGCTTCAGGCTTTGAGTTCTCTACTATGCAACTAATCAACTCTTTTTTTCCAATCAATTATCCTTCACTTATGGCAATGAAAAACAACGTACCGGGGTACGTTACAAAATGTTACGCGTGAGAGGTGTTTTTTCAACACGAATTACACGAATTGGGGCGAATGACACGAATTAGAACAAAAGCAACACACGCCTTCGGCGCGGTGGCAATACATACCACAGAGAGTTGCATAGAGAAATCCCGCACGTGCGGGACCCCAAACTCTTTTACCTCTGTAATCTTGTATTTTTCTTTCAAAATTCATAATTCCCTGCTCGTTATTCAACCCCTTTGTTCGTTACAATCATCCGTACACTTATACACCAATGACATCGTTTTTGTACGGATGGACTTCAGAAAAAAGATTTGGAACCCGATAATTTTTGCCAATTCATGTTTCCAATAATCCATACCATTTTTTAATTTAATAATTCTGCTGCCGCCCAAAAAAATTTGTTTCAAAATAGCTTTTGGAGTGTTTTAGAACTTTCCAAAAGCTTGAACAACTTGCCATTTCAAGCATTCTGTAATTTACTAAATAGATTAGTATTTTCCAAAAAAATGCAGGTTATTTTTTTGTTGTTTTGGCAATGAAAAATAATGTTCCACGTGGAACTAATTTTTTTAGCAAAATTGGCTTTTATCCGCCTCACCCCTTATTCCCCCGCCTGAACAGTCATTCGGGCAGGCCTCTCCCCGCGCAGAGGGGGTGGAGAAGACCTATAAGAAGAATATGGAGAATTCTAAAGCCTCACCCTTTATTCCCCGCCTGAACAGTCATTCGGGCAGGCCTCGCCCCGCGCAGAGGGGGTGGCGAAGATCTATAAGAAGAATATGGAGAATTTCTAAAGCCTCACTGTTAATTCCCCGCCTGAATGATCATTTGGGCAGGCCTCTCCCCGCGGCAATCCACCTAATCCCCCACCCGGTTCTTCTCGCTTTCCGCGCCGTTGGCTTTATGATTCCGCTGGTTTTTTATTGCTTTGCCAAACCGGTACGTAAAGAGGAGTTGTGCCAGGCGCGTATCACTTATGCTGTGGTAGTTTGCAGTTGTTCCTTCCAGGTAGCCAATGGTCCAACTGTTATTTTGGAAAAGGAAAGGATCGTATATATCCAATTCGATCGTGGCACTAGCTGAGAGTTTCTTCTCGAAATCGAAATTGATCGCCCCCCTCGGCGCATCCACAAACTGCTCATTGGTAAAACGGCTCTGATAAGTACCCCATGCCTGCAGTGTCCACCCATTGCCGGGTGTAAACGACAGTGTCGGCCGCAATACCAACTGCTCCCCGGAGGTATTCAGAGGGCCGGTATAAAAGTTGCTTACCGTATGCAAATATCTCATCCTTGCATACAGATAGATGTTGAACCATTTCGCCGGGTTTAGGTCTGCGTACAGCTCCACCCCGCCGTCGTAGCTGTTACCGATATTGCCCGCCCGGTTATAATAAAAGCCGTTAATAATCTGTACCAAACCGTCTACGCGGTTGCTGGTATAGCTGTAATAAAGTGTCACTTTTATCCCTTTAAAAGCATAATACAACTGGTAGGTGGTTATATACGTAGGCAGCAGATAAGGATTACCCACGTTGTAGGTAAACTTATCCAGTGGTGATAAAAACGGGTTTAAGAAAGCATAGTTGGGCCTGTCTATCCTCCTGCCAACGTTAAAGCCGATAACCTGCCGCCCGGCGCTATCGAGCTTATATTGCGAATAAAAAGTTGGGAAGATGCTGTTATAACTTCGGTTGAATAATGAATCGGGGTGTTGCGGGTTCCCCAGTTGATTGCCATAAGCTATTGTATTCTCAAATCGCAAACCGGCTTGCAGTGAAAAGTGTTTAAAATTCTTGACGCCGCTGATGTAGGCCGCATTGATATTTTCGCTGTAAAGAAAATGATTCGTTTCACTATAATCAGGCACGGCCAGTCCATTTTCAATATCAAAATAATCGGCGGTATTATCGGTTTTTGTATAGCTGCTTTTTGCACCGGCGCTTAGGCTCACGCCGCTGGTGAGGACATGCGTATAATCGGTTTTGGCTGAGTAAATATCAATACGTGAGGGTAAAGCGCTGGTCTGCAAAGTTTGGTCGTACAGTGTGCCGTCAGGATAAAAGCTATTGTCGGCAAACGTCTGGGCGCGTTGGGTGCGGTAAACTATATAATCCAGGTCTGCCGACAATTGGCTGCCTTTTTTATCATAATCATGCCGGTAATTAAAATTGATGGCGCCGTTTTTAAACTGGCGGCTGTCCTCATTATTGGCAATGATAGTGGAGTCCAATTGGTTTTGCATGTCGGTGAGTTTGCTCGTACTGGTTGTATGGCTATTGCCCTGCGTAAATAGGCCAGAAAGCACCATGCCTATAGTGCTTTTGTCCGTCAGGTAATAATCAAGACTGATCCGGCCGCTGTAATTTTGGGAATTGTGGGTGATGTAAGAACCCTGTGTAAATACAGGCGCAATGCCGGTTATTATAGCCGGGTCGAAATACCGGCTAAGGTTAATATCGTTATAATTGTTGTTCAGCGTATATCCAAAGTTCGCGGTAACATTCAGTTTATTTTGCCTGATGTTAAGGTTCAGGCTGTTGTTGCTGCGGGCGTATTTCCCTTGTATATAGTTCAAATCGAAGTTTCCATTAAAGCCTTTCTCCCTGGTGCGTTTAGTGCGGATATTGATCACTCCGCCGGTGCCTGCGGCATCGTATTTGGCGGGAGGGTTGTTCATCAACTCGATACGGTCAACGGCAGACGCCGGCAGCGAGCGCAGATAATTTGCCAGGTCGTCGCCCGAAAGATAGGTCGGCTTGTCATCAATATAAATGGCTACGCCGCTCTTGCCCTGCAACTGGATCACGTTTTGCTCCACCGTAACCCCCGGTGATTTCTCAAGCAGATCCATCAACGTCGAAGCATCTTTCCCCGGCAAGGCATCCGCATTAACCACTGTGCGGTCGATAAGATGCTCTATCATTGGCCGCTGCGTGGCCACTGTTGCTGTTTTTAAGGATGCCTCTATTTGCGCAACCACTATGGTTGGCAACAAAGTATCTTTTTGCAGCACAAACACTTTGCTTTTGAAAGACTGGTAACCTACCATACTTGTAGCCACGCGATAGCTGCCTGCATGCAGGTTAAAAAAAGCATAGTTACCCGCGGAATCAGCCAAGGCAGTTTTAACCAATACAGTATCAGCCGCACGGTTAAGGTAGACAATGGCCCCTTCAAGCGGTTTGCCATCCGGGGATGAAATTTTTCCTTTCAAACTGCAGGCCGATTGCGCATGTAGTAATGTTGGGGCAATAAGCAGCCATGCGGCTGCAATAGCCGAAAATTTTATGCTCATCGATCTTATGATTTTTTTAGGTGAAGTGTTTGTGTGTTTCGGTTAGGCAAAGGAGTACCCTTTGCGCGTAAGGGCGCTGTTTGCCTGGAACAAAATATCCTGTTTTTTAATTGTTATGAGTGGCGGTACACGGCAGGCCAATTCCGCGATTGCGTCCATGTCCAGCCGTCGCCATGATCAGCGGGAATATATTTTTGCGAATACCGTCGAAAGATCGCATCATCCTGCTTTTGCCCGTTCACAATAAATTCCGTTGCATTCATTTTAAAATCAAAATTGTCTTTCTGCAAAATAATTCCGTCATGCATCATATCTGTTAATATCTCTGCCAGCAGCATCTCATTTTTCTTTTGCCGGTCGGTACTGGAAAGCGGTGTTACACGCGGGTAGATAGCTGGGTAGTTATATGCATACGCCTTTGGCGGTGGAGCATAAAACTTTGGCATAGCCACGGACTGTTTGCCCCGATGTGCAAAGGAATGGGGTAAAGAATCTGTAAAACCCTGGCCTGCCGCCTGCAGTACCGGCAATGCGTTTTCTTCTTTATTAACCGAATGCGACCATGTCCAGTCGGTGCCTAGGTCTTCTGCCGGAACATACTTTTCCCCATACCGCCGAAAAATATCATCCCCCTGTTTCAGGCCATTTACAATAAATGTTTTTCCACTGAGTTTAAAACTCAAATGCCGCCCATCAGTAATAATATTGTCTTTCAGCATATCGGCTATGATGTGTTCGTTTGCCATAGAGTCTTCGTACAGCCACGCTTTTTGTGATGCACTGCCCGGTGGCCCTTGCTGATAGGCAGGTGGGTAATAGGAAGTGTTTCTACCTGCCGGAGTTTGCTGTTTTTTAGTTGATTGCAGCGTAGCCTGCGGCGTTGCAGAAGTTGCAGCCCCTGGTGGTTTATGCCCAGTGCTCTTTACATCTTGTTTCTCTGCAAAAGCGGAAATACATAACCCTGATATGACAAGGCAAATAGCCAGCGCAGTTTTTTCAAACAGGTTTAGCGAATGGTTGCGGTTAGCGGCCATGCGCTTAACCCTGTTAAGTAAGCTGTGTTTACCACCCGGAAAGGCCATTGCATGGGCAGGAACAAAGGGCTGGTACTCCCCGCACGAAACCAGGGCACGGATGTAATTTGCTTTATTGTTACTATGTTGCAGTGCAAGGTCATCGCAACAATTTTCCCGCTCTGTTTTTATTAATTGCGATACCCACAACACGGCAGGGTTAAAAAAGAAAATGATCTCCACCAGGCTTTGCAGCATATTAACAAGGTAATCGCGCCTGCGTATATGCGCCAGTTCATGCACCAAAATCGCTTCCACTTCTCCTTCCGTAAGTGTTGTTAATAACCCCAGCGGAATTAAGATCACGGGCTTTAAATGGCCTATCACCAAGGGCACTTTTGCCATCCCTGACTCAAGCAAGCGGATGCCCTTTTTTATTTGCAACGCCGCAGCAAGCTGCTGTATCCGTGCTTGCCAGTGGCCGGTTACAGTAAAAACGTTTACCCGTTTCAATGTGTATGTACCATGCAGCCCAACCGCCAATTGAATACTTTTTGCGCAAATAATTAAGAACCAAATTAAGACGACGATATTGGCATGACTGTTAAGGTAACCGGTTAGCGTGTTAGTGAAGCTTCTAGCTGTAGTGCCCTGCATCGTGTTGTTAATGCTAACAACCGAATGGTTTTCCACAGCTGGCACAACCTGCACCCCCAACCTGGATGTATGTGCCGCGGTTTCAAGCTGGACAATAAAGGTTATCATTACAACAGCAGCAAAACACAGGAGCACCGATACAAGCAGGTTATACCGCAAGGCTGCGCTCACCCTCCTGGTGCAGATAACGATGAGCCCTGCCGCCGCAGCCAGGAATATACCCTGCAACAAGGATTGCACCAGCGTATTGCAAAGTGCGTTCACCCATTCATCAGCCCTCATACCCCGTGTTTTATAGTTAGATAATTATTGATTTTCCAACCTGTTCAATATTTCACGAATATTGTCCAAGTCTTCTTTGGATGTTTTTTTGTTGCCCAGTACCTGCATCAGCAATTTGCCCGTTGAGCCTTGGTAAACCGATTCTACAAACTTATCCAATAAATGATCCTTGGTTTTTTGTTCTTCTTCCACTGCGTGATAAATATGTTTCATCTGTCTTTCATCTCTCCTCAATATTCCCTTATCTGCCATTATCTGCATTACCTTTAGGGTTGAAGTATAATTAACCTCGCGCTGTTCGTTCAACTTATCATTCACAAAACGAACAGTTGATGGCCCGCAAGCCCAAAGCACATGAAGTATCTCCAACTCGGCTTTTGTAGGCTCCATTTTTTTGGCTTGATCTTCTGGCTCTGCTTTCATGTTCCAAAGGTATATATATCATCGTACGAAAGTATAGGTAACTTTATTTTTAGGTGAAATAAATCATTTTATCGGTGAATACTGCTGAAGCATATATATTACCGTTGCAATCCTGGCAATCACGCATCTTCCACCCTCAAATAATTCGTGTAATTCGCTTAAATTCGTGTCATAACAATTACTTATGCAACGCCGCAGTTTTTTACGCAATGCTTCGCTCGCAACAGGAGCATTTGCATTAAGCAACTATAAGTCATTCGCCTTTAGGCCCGATGACCCCTGGAAAACAAAAACGCTTAGAAATAATGTGGGCATTTTTACCGAAAAGGGCGGCACGATTGCTTACCTGCTGGATAAAAAAGGAATTGTAGTAGTTGATGCTGAATATCCTGAACAGGCTACACATCTTATTACCCTGTTGAAAGGGCAATCTCCTGCGCCATTTGAAATGCTTATTAATACCCACCATCATGGCGACCATACGGCGGGCAATATATCTTTTAAAGGCATTACGCAGCATGTATCGGCACACACCAATTCAAAAGCCAACCAGGAAAGGGTTGCCAAAGAAAAAAAGACCGAAGACCAGCAATTATACCCCGATATTACCTGGGATGATAACTGGCACTACAAAATAGGCCATGAAAGTATAAGAACGCATTATTTTGGCGCAGCCCACACCAATGGTGACGCTATTATTCATTTTGAACATGCCAATATCGCTCACATGGGCGACCTGATGTTTAACCGTATATATCCTTTTATTGATAAATCTTCCGGCGCATCCGCCACCAACTGGATGACTGTTTTAGATAAGGCCATGCAGACTTTTGATGGCGAAACAGTTTTTGTTTTCGGGCATGGTGCAAATATTGATAAGGTAACCGGCACCAAGCAAGACCTTAAGAGCATGAAGAATTATTTTGAGCAACTGTTTGATTACACCAGCCGGCAAATGAAGGCAGGCAAAACAAAAGACGAGATTGTAAAAGCTACGATTCTCCCGAATGTTGATGACTGGAAAGATGATTTTAAAATATTGCCAACAAACCTTGGTATTGCGTATGATGAACTGGGGGGTAAATAGGACCAAGATTTTGGCCTGATTTTTCTGATTCGCCTGAATGGAGATTTGGGGAGAGATTGTCTGAACGGCGATTTGGGGGGATTTTGACGATTAAAAGGATTGTCGAACGAACACCCTGAATTATTTCATCCATCCCCCAAATCCAGTAAATTCACCCTCCACAGAAGTCCATTGGACAAATCGTAGTTCAGACAGCGGCAATTAGGTTTTCCAGCACGTAAAACACAATTGGGCAAAAAGTTGAGTTTTTTAAAGTGATGTTATATTTTTTAAAAAGCACATCTTCATCTGTGTAAGGAAATCTTTCGCAGTCGGATGGGCGCACATCGTAAATGCCACAATAATTGTCATCACCCAAAAAAGGACATGGTGTTCTTTGTACTACGTAGTCGCCTTCCTCATCCATTCTCAAATATGTCTCAATAAAATCTGTTTCGCGCATTTTAAGGTGCTTGCTTATGCGCTTGATATCCGGTGGCTTAAATCGTGGCGAGTATGTTTTGCAGCATGCAGCACAGTTAAGGCAGTTTATTTTTTCAAAAGCCTCTTCGTGTAAACCCGGTAGTTGTTTTAAAACTTTATTCTTGTTTGCTTTTTCAAGAAATTGTTTATACTTTTTTTGATGTTCATCACTTTTAGCCTGCCAGTTCTCTAAATTTATATCACTCATATTGTTAATATTCTTTAAAATAAACCTTATTACGACGGTCATTTTACGATAGGCGTTGCCCATCGCTGGTATATTACGCCCTTTCAGCCCGCCCGTGCCGGTACGGACAGGGGCTGTTTCCCTATTATCCACCGCTATTATTCCCATGGGCAGCACCCATCGCTAATATGGCACCCTTTCGGACTTTGCCTTAACAGATAACTTACTGACTCCTGCCTTTTCCCGCTTTCGGCCTTTTAGCGTTAATTTGCACTGCATAAAAGTAAACAAAAGATAATGGATGCAATAAGGGAAGAGTGGTTGATACTGATCTCGACACCCATTTATATAATCATTATAGGGCTGGAAATATTGCTAAGCCACCTGCAGCATCGCAAAGCATATACCGTTAAGGATACTATTGCCAATATTTACCTTATGCTGCTTAATTCGGGCATAGACCTGGCATTCATGGTTGTATATCTTGCCATCCTCCAATACTTTTTTATACATGCCTTTTTTCACTGGAGCCACCCGGTTATTTATTGGCTGGTATTGCTGGTGGGGGAAGATTTTATGTATTACTGGCTGCACCGCTTTGACCATGAAATTCGCTTTTTTTGGGCCATGCATGTTACCCACCACAGCTCTGAAAAATTCAATTTTACGGTTGGCTTCCGTTCTTCGGTTTTCCAGCCTTTATACCGTTTTTTTTATTTTATTCCCCTTGCTTTCATGGGTTTCAGGCCGCAGGATATTGCATTTATTTATTCCGCCACGCAGATATGGGGCATTTTTGTACATACCGAGATGATAAATAAAATGGGCTGGCTGGAGTATATTTTTGTAACCCCCAGCCACCACAGGGTACACCACGGCAAAAACGACCAGTACATAGACCGCAATATGGGTATGTTCCTGATAATTTGGGATAAAATGTTTGGCACTTTTGAACCTGAGGGCGAAAAGGTGGTTTATGGCGTTACAAAACCTCCGACATCCAATAACCCGGCGGAGACTGTTTTTCATGAATTTAGAAATATGATAAACGATGTAAAGCAAGCCCCGGATATTAAAAGCAAGCTCATGTATGTTTTTGGCAGGCCGGGGTGGAGGCATGATTCAATAGTCCATGGTCCATCGTCCATAGCCCATAGTAAAGAAAAGACGGTGATTATAAGTTCTTCGCGGATGTAGCTTTTAGCGCCTGGCAAACCAAATATTAATCCGCATGTATTGCCATGGACTATGGCCACGGACTATGGACTTTTCCAACATAAATTACCCATCAACTACTTCACAGCCTTTCCCCACAATTTAAAGAGCCATTTTTATCCCGTTGATACGTCGTAACTTTGCGCTTTCTTTTTAAAAATTGGTCAATCTAAGCACATGAATTTATTTGAATCGCAGGCGACCGGGTTTCAGAGACGGCACATCGGTCCCAATAAACAGGATACGGAGCAAATGCTGGATATTATTGGTGTAACATCCATGGAGGAACTGATAAGTAAAACAATTCCGGCAGGCATAAGGCTTAAAGCGCCTTTAAGGTTACCAGCAGCCATAAGCGAACAGGAATACCTGGAGGAATTAAGAAAAGTAGCGGCAAAAAACAAAGTATATAAAACCTATATAGGGCAAGGGTATTATAATACCATTACCCCCAGTGTGATACTGCGGAATGTTTTCGAGAACCCAGGGTGGTACACGCAATACACGCCTTACCAGGCCGAAATAGCCCAGGGGAGGCTTGAAAGCCTGCTTAATTTTCAAACAATGGTGAGCGACCTTACCGGTTTGGAAATTGCCAATGCTTCATTATTAGATGAAGCCACTGCCGCTGCCGAGGGTATGGCGATGGTATTTCATCATGTAAACAAAGGCGACATTGCGGAAAAAAATAAGTTTTTTGTTGATAACAACATCTTCCCCCAAACAAAGGATGTACTTGTAACCCGCGCCGAGCCCATCGGCATACAATTGGTATTTGGTGACTACAATAAAGTTACCCCTGATGAAAAATACTGCGGAGCTATTGTACAGTACCCCAACAGCAACGGTTCAATACCCAATTACCGTGCTTTTATTGAGGATATGCACATGGTTGGCGGTTATGTAGTGATGGCCACAGACTTGCTTGCATTAACATTGCTTACACCGCCCGGCGAGTTAGGTGCGGACGTAGCCGTAGGCTCTGCGCAACGCTTTGGAGTACCTTTGGGTTTTGGCGGCCCACATGCCGCGTTTTTTGCAACAAAAGATGAATTTAAACGGAACATTCCGGGACGTATTATAGGCATTAGCATTGATGCCCAGGGTAACCGGGCTTTACGCATGGCTTTGCAAACACGCGAACAGCATATAAAACGCGAAAAAGCTACCTCAAACATTTGCACAGCACAGGCTTTACTGGCAAATATGGCGGCCATGTACGCCGTTTATCATGGCCCTGACGGGCTGAAAGAAATTGCAGAACGTGTAGCATTACTTACGCAAACACTCGCTGAGGCATTGGGGGAACTGGGGTATGCGAATGTGAATACTTTTTATTTTGATACACTGCACATTAAAGCCGATGCCGAAAGTATTAAACCCATTGCCGAAAAACACGAAGTGAATTTTTATTATGGGGATGATAATAACATCATCATTTCGCTTGATGAAACCACTACACAAAAAGATGTGCTGGATATCGTTTATATTTTTGCAGAAGCAAAAGGATCAAATGAAGCAACTATAAGCTTTGATATTGAGGAGTATGAGCTGACCGGCGTTCCGCCATTTGCTATGCGACAAACACCCATCTTAAAACATACCGTATTTAATACGCACCACAGCGAAAGCCAGATGATGCGTTATATGAAGCAATTAGAAAATAAAGACCTGTCGCTAAATACAAGTATGATAAGCTTAGGCAGTTGCACCATGAAATTGAATGCTGCCAGTGAAATGATACCGGTTAGCTGGCCCGAATTCAGCCAGATACACCCATTTGCACCTGCTGAACAAACAAAAGGCTATTTACAGGTAATAAACGAATTAGCTGAATATTTGAATACCATAACAGGCTTTGATGCCTGCAGCCTGCAGCCCAATAGCGGCGCACAGGGCGAGTATGCAGGATTATTAACCATTATGGCTTACCACAAAGCGCATAACAACGGGCATCGTAACGTGGTATTGATACCTATATCGGCTCATGGCACCAACCCTGCGTCCGCTGTAATGGCGGGTATGAAGGTGGTGGTGGTTAAAAGCGATGAGGATGGGCACATTGATGTAGATGACCTTAAAGCTAAAGCAGAACAGTATAAAGACAGCCTGGGGGCGTTAATGGTTACGTACCCCTCAACACACGGCGTATTTGAGGAAAGCATCAAGGATATTTGCGAAATCATTCATTTACATAGTGGCCAGGTATATATGGATGGCGCTAACATGAATGCCCAGGTGGGTTTAACTTCCCCGGCTGAAATTGGGGCTGATGTTTGCCACCTTAACCTGCACAAAACATTTTCTATCCCGCATGGCGGTGGCGGCCCGGGAATGGGGCCAATATGCGTAAGGAAACACCTTGCAGCTTATTTGCCGGGGCATGAGGCGTTAACAGTTAAAAGTGAAGAGTTAAAAGTTAAAAGTGAAGGGTTAAAAGTGAATAAAGAAAACCCGCAATCTTATCATGCGGTTAGCGCTGCACCATACGGCTCTGCATCCATTTTGCTGATAAGCTATGCTTATATAAAAATGCTTGGTGCAGAAGGCGTTAAACAGGCTACCGAATATGCCATACTGAATGCCAATTACATGAAAGCAAGGCTGGAGAAGTATTACAAAATATTATTTACCGGCAGCAACGGCACTTGCGCTCATGAGTTTATTGTTGACCTGAGGCCATTTAAGGCTTCCTCCGGTATTGAGGGTGAGGATGTAGCAAAACGCTTAATAGATTATGGGTTTCATGCACCTACTATGAGCTTTCCTGTACCGGGAACAATCATGATAGAGCCAACTGAGAGTGAGGACAAGGGTGAGTTAGACCGTTTTTGTGATGCTTTGATAAGCATTTATGAAGAAATAAAAGCTATAGAAAGTGGGGCGTATGATAAAACTGATAACCCTCTAAAAAATGCTCCCCATACACAGGCTGTTGTATGCAGTGACGAATGGAACCATAAGTACAAACGTAAAGAGGCGGCTTTCCCGCTTTTTTATGTTACCCAAAATAAATTTTGGCCTGCTGTTGCGCGTATTAATAATACCTACGGCGACAGGAACCTTGTGTGCACATGCGAACCGGTAGAAAGTTATATGAGTGAACAAGCCTAAAAAATAAAAAAGGCAGCCCCGAAAGGTTGCCGCCTGTATGTATAATCCTGCAAGCCTTTGCAATATATTATACAATTCTTTGCTTTAGTATTTTAGCAACAGCTTCATGGCTGCTGTTAACATGTAACTTGCGGTAAATATTTTTGATGTGCGTTTTTACAGTTTCAACAGAAATAACCATTGCATCAGCAATCATTTTATAGCTCTTTCCATCTACCAGGCATTGCAATAATTCTTTTTCCTTTGGTGTTAAGTTATAATCATCGGGTAATGTGTCTGTCATTGTGCGCTGGAAGAATTGAACAACAAGCTTAGCTACTGAAGGGGAGAGCGGGGAACCGCCTTTATATACATCGCTTAATGCCTGCAAAATTTGTTCAGGTGTTGAATTTTTAAGCAAATAGCCCGAACCTCCCGCACATAAAGATTGAAATATTTTTTCCTTATCGTCAAACACTGTTAATATCAGTATTTTCATATCAGGGTACTCTTTCTTAATAAGGCGTGTTGTATCAATGCCATTCATGCCCGGCATTTCAATATCGGTAATAATAACATCCGGTTTTAAGTTGTCAATATTCTTCAGTGCCTGCCTTGTGTCAGGATATGCTGCAATACACTCAAACTCCTTCGAAGTGTTTACCAGGAAATATAATGAGTCCCGCAAATGGCTGTTATCCTCAAAAAGTATTACACGTATTTTTGGGTTATTCTGCATTATGCAAAGTGAAACATATTTATTGAATGTTTTACTACCGAATATTAGGTATAGGAATAATTGTTTTTACCAGGGTGCCTTTTCCGCATTCAGAGGTAATAGTGCATTCGCCGTTGCTTGCTTTTGCCCTGTGTATCATTGTTTCAAACCCATTTCCTGTTACAGTTACCGCTTTGTCAAAACCAATCCCGTTGTCTTTTATTAGTATTTGAAAATATTTTTCCCCGGCTATAAAATCAAGCTGAAGCAGGCTAGCGTTGGCATATTTCAATGCATTGTTCATGGCTTCCTTAATAATAAGGAAAATGTTTTTGCGTAATTCCATCGTAAAATGATATTGGTCAATCTTTCCGTCTATGTTCCCGTTAATGGTAACAGTGGTCACTTCTTTTAGCCGTACAACATAATTTTCTATTCTTTCTCTCAAGCTTTCCCCCTCATCATACTTGGGGTTCATCGTCCATACAATATCGCTCATTTTGTCTATCACCTCTTTGGTATTATTCGCTATTTTTTCGAGCAATGTTTTATTTACACTCTCATCATTTTTTTGCTGGCCCACCAGGTTACTTAACAATAAAATACTGCTTAGGGAACTGCCAATATCATCATGCAGGTCGTTTGAGAGCTGGTTGCGTACCTGTACTTCTTTCAACTTTTGCTTTATACGGTTTCTGTTCCACAGAATAAAGACTAAAAAAATTCCAAAAAATGCAAGGCTGATAATAAAAATGGTGATGATGTGCTGCCTGCTTAGTTCCTGCTCGGATAATTTTTGTTGCGTGTTTAGTAAAAGTATTGTTCTGTCTTTTTTATCCGCTTCATATTTAGCAAACATACCGGCAATGGTTGAAGCGTTATTGCGCGAGGTAAGCGTATCATTATATACAGATGCCGAGTCAAGAAGGGCGTAGGCGATTTTATAATCGCCCTGGTCCCGGTAAACTTTGCTTAGCTCATAATAAACCTGGTAAACCTGGGCTATATTATTTGCCCTGCTAAAAAAGCTCAGCGCTTCTGTGAGGTTTTTAGCCGCAGCCTTATAGTCATTTTTTAAATGCAGGGCTGCGCCTATGTTTATTTTCTCATAATTTACGTCTGTGCTATCAGCCACTTTTTCAAAATAGCCGAGGGCTTTTTCAAAATATAAGAGAGCAGAGTCTGCCCACACCCTGCCATTTTTTTCCTCACATTTTGAATAAAACGCGGTACCGATATTTTCAGCAGCATAAGCCTGGTTAGATATATTGGAGACGCCTGAATATATTTGGTATTCTTTGCGGTAAAAGTACAAGGCGGAATCATAATTTTTTTCAGCCCAAAACACCGAACCATAAGCAGAAAACGCGTCACCAAGATAGCCGTTCTCATGCAGCCGTTCAAATGTGGCAATTGCTGAAGAAAGGTATTGCTTAGCCAGGCCTAATACGCCCTGCAGCCGGTAAATTCCACCTATTTGCTTATCAACATAAGCTTCATATTTCTCATCTTTCAGTTTTTCAAATAAGGCCTTTGCAGGCATAAGGCACGCAAAAGCTTTGGTATAGTCATTACTGCTGCTATATACACTGCCCATATTTTTAAGGCAACTGCCTTCATCCCACAACATTTTTAACTGGTGAAAAATATTCTTTGCCTGGGTTATAAAAATAATCGCGGAATCATTCTTGCCTAAGCGAAAATAACTCCAGCCAATTGCCTGCAGGCAGTTTGCCAGTGCTGCATTGCTGTTAGATTTTTTTGCCAGCGACACCCCCTGCCAGCCAAGTTTTAAAGCAGAATCAGGGTCGTTGGATGAAATTGAGTAAGCCAGGTCGCCAAGTGCTTTAGCCTTAGCAGAATCACTTTTAGCCCGCTGAACCAGTTTGTACAATGAATCAATTTTCTGGCTTATGCAGATATGATGAAATAAGAGAAAAAAAGCAGAAGTTATTAAGATACTTTTCATGTGGTTGAAAAAAATAAACTTATTTAGGGATATGCAAATTAAGCGGAAATTTAACCAAACAATTTAATACGGCAATAAGTAATTTAACGTTGCGTTGCCGGTTATAAAATTTACGACGGCTGTGGTTTGCACAAAAAAGCTATTTTTGACGCCACATAATTCAAAACCATTCTTTATGCCATATAACCTGCTGAAAGGAAAAAAAGGTATCATATTCGGGGCGCTTGATGATAAATCGCTTGCATGGAAAATCGCTTTACGCTGCTATGAAGAAGGCGCACAGGTAGTATTAACCAATGCGCCCGTAGCGTTACGCATGGGCGAAATAAATAAATTGGCAGAGCAATGTGGTAATGCACCCGTTATTGGGGCTGATGTTACCAATATGGATGACCTGCAAAATTTATTTACCAGGTCTATGGAACATTTTGGCGGGACAATTGATTTTATTTTACATTCAGTAGGTATGGGTATAAATGTGCGTAAAAATATTCCTTACACTAACCTCAACTACGACTTTAACCATAAAACTTTTGATATTTCGTCAATGTCCCTGCATCGTATATTGCAAACAGCCTATAAACTGGATGCGTTGAGCGAATGGGGCAGTGTGATAGCGTTAACTTATATTGCCGCGCAACGGGTTTTTCCTGACTACAGCGAAATGGCTGATGCAAAAGCACTGCTTGAAAGCATAAGCCGGAGCTTCGGGTATCATTATGGTATAAAAAGAAAAGTGCGGGTAAATACCGTTTCCCAATCGCCAACACGCACTACCGCCGGCAGCGGGGTAAAAGGGTTTGACGGCTTTATAAGCTATGCAGAAAAAATGAGCCCTTTAGGAAATGCAACCCAGGACGATTGCGCCAACTACTGCGTAACCATGTTTAGCGACCTTACAAGGTTTGTAACCATGCAAAACCTGTTTCATGACGGCGGGTTTAGCTTTACGGGTGTAACACCTGCAGTTATTGAACAGATGAAGGAGTGACCCTCACCCCGTGCCCCTCATCAGCCCGCACGAGCCGGAGAGAGGGGATGAAAACCCTGATAGAAAGCAGGCTAAATTTTTTGCAGATATTAACCACTTAAAACCTTGTTGAGCAGCCTTTCGCCTTTGCAAAATTGCTTGCTGCATCCAGGCTTAGGTCATGGATTCTCCCAAATAAAAAACCGCTGCATTGCAACGGTTTAGTATAATAAAGTTTGGTGCAGAAGAATATCAATACTCATCTTCATTAAACAAAAAATCTTCCTGGCTTGGGTAATCCGGCCAAATATCTTCAATGCTTTCATACACTTCGCCCTCATCCTCCAGTTCCTGTAAATTCTCCACCACTTCAATAGGCGCGCCGGAACGGATAGCATAGTCAATCAGTTCGTCTTTGGTGGCCGGCCAGGGGGCATCTTCAAGATAGCTGGCTAATTCTAATGTCCAAAACATAGCCTCTCAATTTTTGCGCAAATGTAAGGGTTGTAACGAAATAACCAAATGCCAATTGCCCGGCAGGTTAAATAAATCCTCAAAAATTATAAAAACACTGCTTTTAGCACCCACTTTGTGATTACGTTTGCGTTTATTTACTACCCAAAATACAATTGCATGCTAAAAGCAGTTAATATTCATAAGCGTTACGGGCAACTGCATGTTTTAAAAGGAGTGGATATAGAGGTGAATACGGGCGAAATTGTTTCTATTGTTGGTTCATCAGGCGCGGGTAAAAGCACTTTGTTACATATTTTAGGCACACTTGATGTTCCGGATATTGGGCAAATATTCCTTAATAACACTGCTGTACATTCCCTAAAGGGCAAAAAATTGGCTGCTTTTCGCAATAATAATATTGGGTTTGTATTCCAGTTTCATCACCTTTTGCCGGAGTTCTCTGCCCTGGAAAACGTGTGTATACCAGGCTGGATCTTAGGTAAAAGAAAAAAAGATGTGGAGAAAGAGGCAGCAAATCTGCTTAAAATATTAGGGCTTGGGGGACGGCTTGACAACAAGCCACAGGCATTAAGCGGCGGTGAACAACAAAGGGTTGCTGTGGCAAGGGCGCTTATTAATAAACCGGCAATTGTTTTTGCCGATGAGCCGACCGGAAACCTCGACAGCCAAAATGCAAAAGAACTGCACGACCTTTTTGTACAATTACGCAACGATTTTAAACAAACATTTTTAATTGTTACACACAATGAAGAGCTCGCCGATATGAGTGACAGAATATTGCACATGAAAGATGGGCTGATAATGACGGAATAAGTTTCAAAAAAATAATCTATATCTTTTTGAAATAATAGAACCACCGCGAAGCAACCTTAAGTAATAAAAAATGGTTTACAATATTGATCTGATTTTTCGTTACTGTAAATAATCCAGCTCAGGCATTGAATAATATTTTAAGTAATATCTTTTCCATTCTGAATAAAAAAGAGAAATGGAATTTCTATGGGTTAACTGCCTTAAATATATTAGTAAGCCTGCTTGATATTCTCTCTCTTGCATTGTTGCTTTTTATTATTAATTTTTACACACAGCAAAATTCAAATTATACAATTCCATTTTTGCCACGCTGGCTGCTTAATAAACATTCTGTTAATTTGGTACTGTGTTTTTTACTGTTTTTTTTATTAAAAAACTTCGCGGCTTACCTGGTTCATAAACGGCAATATTTGTATGTATATAATGTTGCCTCAAGAATATCAGAAACAAACCTGCTTAACTATCTTGAAGGTAATTATTCGGATCATGTTCATACGGATTCCGCAGTGTATATAAGAAAAATAAGCCAACAGCCAGCAGAATTTGCCCATTATGTATTGTCGGGGGTGCAACAAATAATCACCGAAACAGCGCTAATATTATTTGCAACAATTTCTATACTAATTTATAACGCAAAATTATTTATTATAATTATCGTTATATTATTACCGGTTACATTACTAACATGGTTTTATACAAGGCGAAAGATACATGCCGTGAGAAACAACATAAAAACGCGCAGCGTTGAAGCATTGCAATATTTAAAGGAAGCATTGCTGGGTTTTGTGGAAAGTAATATCTACGGTAAGAATGTTTTTTTTACACAGCGGTTTGCCAAAAGCGAATACGCGCTTAATACCGATATTGCAGGGCTGCAGATACTGCAGGGGCTCCCACCCCGCTTGCTTGAAGCATTTGCTGTATTCGGGTTATTTATTTTGATTATCGCCAATAAAATTTCCGGCAGTGAAAATGAAACCAATCTTATTGTTATTGGTGCCTTTATGGCTGCTGCATATAAGACAATTCCCGGCCTTGTAAGAATTATTAATCTCAGCGGGCAAATAAAGGCCTATAAATTTACAGTGCCCGATCTGCTGGAAGAAAGAAAAGTTGATACAACTAAAACAAATGAAGATATAATTCAATCCATTAATTCAATTTATTTCTATAATATATCTTTTTCATATAAGGGTCAGCAAATCATTTCTAATTTCAATTTGCAGGTACAAAGAGGGGAATTTGTTGGCATATCAGGTGCATCCGGCAAAGGCAAAACAACTATTATTAATTTATTACTTGGTTTGATAAAAGAAGACAAGGGCAAGGTTTATTTTAACGACAAAGAGAAAGATACTCTAGAAAGGCAAACATATTGGAAGAAGATTGCCTACGTAAAACAGCAGAACTTTCTTATTCATGATACAATTGAAAAAAACATAACATTAGATGACAGCCCAGGCGATGCAAACAGATTAACAGAAGTGGCGGAGATATCCGGCCTCACTAAATTTATTGAACAATTTCCCGAAAAATTAAATAAGGTAATTACAGAAAATGGCAGGAACATTAGCGGGGGCCAAAGGCAACGTATAGCCCTTGCAAGAGCTTTGTATAAAGATGCAGATGTAATAATATTAGATGAACCATTTAATGAGCTTGATAACGCCTCAGAATTATCACTTTTGGAACATTTTAAAAAATTATCTGCCAATGGAAAAATGATCATTTTAATTACGCACCAGCAGAAGAGCTTATCTTTTTGTAACAAAATAGTTAATCTTAATGACTAATACAAAACAAACGCTGGTAATACTCTCGCCGGGGTTTCCTGAAAACGAGAACGATACTACCTGCCTGCCTGCACAACAGGTATTTGTACGGGCATTAAATAAAAATTTCCCTTTACTTGAAGTTATTATCATTTCGTTTGACTACCCTTATTTTTCTGCCAGTTATAAATGGAATGGCAACACTGTTATAAGTATTTATAGAGGAAGCAAAGGAAAGCTTAACCGTATTATTACCTGGTTAAAAGCCTGGCGTATTTTAAATAAAATAAAGAAAGAAAATACTATAACAGGGTTGCTTAGTTTTTGGATAACAGAATGTGCATTGATAGGAAAATATTTTGGAAGGCTGCACAACATTAAACATTATGGCTGGATACTGGGGCAGGATGCAAGGAAAAATAATGTGTATGTTCCGCTTATCCGCCCGCAGGTTGATGAAATAATTGCATTGTCAGATTTTCTTGCAAACCAATTTTATGAAAATTACCATATCAGGCCTGAAATAGTTATTCCTAACGGAATTGATGTTAATCTTTTCAGTAAAGAAAGTTTGGAGCGCAATATTGATATTTTAGCGGCAGGCTCACTAATACCATTAAAACAGTATGATGTTTTTATTGAAGCAGTAAAATTAATAAACAGCAAAATACCGGGTGTAAAAGCAATGCTATGCGGCAAGGGCCCCGAAGAAAAAAGACTACAATCGCTTATCAGTGTATTGAATATGGAGAAAAATATTCAATTAACCGGAGAAAAAAAACACACTGAAGTATTACACCTGATGCAGCAAAGCAAAGTGTTTTTGCATACGTCTAATTACGAGGGTTTTAGCACAGTATGCCTCGAAGCTTTATATGCCGGTGCACATGTTATTAGTTTTTTCCGGCCGATGGATAAAGATATTGACCGCTGGCATATAGTAGCAACAAAAGAAGAAATGGCAAAAAAGGCAGTTGAACTGCTATCAGGCAGGGATACTGAATATATACCTGCGTTAGTATATTCAATGGATGATATTGCAAAAGCTGTGGTAAATCTGTTTGAAGCTTAAAGATTAATTTTGAATTGGGTGCACTAAATTTTAACGCGTGCAAAAAATGAGTTTATTTTCAAAAATAAAATCCGGCAATGAAAAATACCCCGCGCTAACAGGCATACGTGCTTTGGGCGCAACGGCGGTTTTTTTTGACCATTTTCCATCACCTTCCGGTTTTCATATAACCATTAATGTTCTTGCATTCTTTTTTGTTTTAAGTGGTTTTCTTATTATAAGGTTATATTATAACAATGCAGAATTAACCGGTAAAAGCATGTTTAAATATTTTACAAACCGCTTTGCCCGTATTTACCCCGTTTATTTTTTACTTGTTTCTATAGCAATTTTGCTGAGACACGATTTCAGGCCACTGCTTTTACTCAAAAACTATACACTTACCCACGCCCTAATAAACAATTCAAAAGATTTTGTGATAGAGCCAAGCTGGTCGCTTACCGTTGAAGAATGCTTTTACTTTCTTGCTCCTTTTATTATTTTACTTATCAAAAAAATTAATTTTATATCCTCTCTTGCTTTCGGGTTTCTTTTGTTATGTATAGCATTACTTATTTCTAAATCGGGCCTTCCAATTTTGCAAACACCTCTATTTGTGTTTTCAAACACCTTTTTCGGCCATTTTGCTGAATTTTATGCAGGTGTTTACCTGGCGCTTGTTCTTATGAAAAAAGAAAAAAAAGGGGATGTAAAATTGGCCGGGCATAAGTGGACTATAGGCGGCGCAGCAGGAGTTGGGTTTCTGATCATAGTTATGGGTTTTATATATGCCTATCCCCCCGTAGCCCCTTACAGAATTATCATAGTGAATAATTTTTTAATCCCTGTACCGATAGCCGTTTTGTATTATGGGTTAATGACTGAAAATAGCTTTATATCACGTTTTCTTTCAGGAAGGGTTTTAGGGATATTGGGCAGAAGTTCTTATACCTTTTATCTTTTGCACATGATCATTATCCAGTATATAAGTTTACCTTTTTTATTGCCTTATTTTGGAACCCACTACATAGCATGCGCGACATTAACATACCTGATCACTTACTTTATGTCAATACTTATATTTATTTTCTACGAAGAGCCGCTGAATCTTTTTATAAGAAAAAAATTCATACCAAGAGATAAAACTAAACAGGTGATTGTAATAACTCAACAGCCTTCATAAATATCATTTCCGGGGTGTAACGGGTAAGACAATGATTGTCGCCATACTTACATATTTCCTGCATGCAGTTACCGCAGGGTAAATCCGATGAATCTACAAAAGCGGTATGCTTGCCCAAAGGCTGGGCCCAGTCGCTTCGTGTGCTGCCAAAAATGGCGAGCGTTGGTTTACCGGATACCCATGCCATATGCATAAGCCCTGAATCTTCAGACAGAACCATTTCTGCTTTTTGCATAATGGCAAAGGCTTGAACCGGCGTGGTTTTATTTACCAAATTTACAAGGGCGGCACCCAGTTGGTTTTTGAGATAGGAAGCCTTAGATGCAATGGTATCAACACCTATCAGCAGGAACTGCGTGCCGGGATATATACCCAGCCATAATTTTGCAAAATCAACATAGTTAGCAACGGGCCAGTTACGTGTTTCAAACGCTCCAGCCGGGTTCAGTATCACTAATGCGGAACTGCCATTCCATCCATTATTTAGCAGCAAATTGTCAATACCAAATGTTGATTTCAATTTGAAGTGTGTGCATGCAAAATTTGGCCCAAGACCGGCGTTTTCGATGGTTACGCGTGTACGTTCGCCTGCCGGAATGGGGGAATGGCGGTCGAATATTGACCATGCCTTTGGCCGCGTAAATTTTATTACCATTCTGCTTAGCAGGTTATCCTGCAGATCAATAATAACATCATGCCGCCGAAACAAAAGCATTGGCAGCATGGCACAGGTATATAAAAATTGCTTTTTAAAATTCCAGCCCCCTTTTATTGAATAGATCCTGTCATACAAATAAATATTTCTTGGAATGGCATCTACTTCTTTGCGTGTTAGAAGGTCTATTTTAGTGGCGGGAGGCAGATTGTTTCTAAGGCATTGCGTATAAGGTAACGTAATGATCATATCCCCCATAGCCTGCAGGCGTATAACAAGTACCCGCTTTGGTGCAGATTTGTTATTCCATGGCTTTGGTGTGATACCCCCACTTAAAATGTATTTTTTAAACATACAAAGGAAACTTTATTTCAGGCGGGAATTTGATGATCATAAGATATGAGACTCACCCGAAAACACCGAATATAAAATATTAGTAACTATCCGCCTGCATGCACCTGAAAATTTAATTTGGTTATCTTTATGAAAAACCTGCATGCAAGGGCCGCAAAAAATATTACCCGCCGATGCTTTTTATGATGCCGTGGCAATGGAATACAACAGCCACATGACTGAAAATGACAGAAAAGCGCGTGAAATAATTAGCATTGAGTTTGGCAAATATGTAAAAAGTGGCAACATTTTAGATTTTGGCGGAGGCACAGGGTTAGATCTGCCCTGGCTGATCAATAAAAGCAATTACCAACTTTTTTTTCTTGAAACATCTTATGGGATGAGGGAGGTTGCAAAGGCAAATATGTTAGAAGGGCCACGCGCAAATGAAATTTTTTTCGTTGAAAATAATGTCGATTTCAATAAATGGAATTTAAATACCCTGCCTTTTACGCAAAAAATTGATGGTATATTGGCAAATTTTGCTGTTTTAAACAGCATCCCTAACCTGGAAGATTTTTTTGAAAAGATCGCTTTGATATGCAATAAAAACTGCCACCTTGTTTTAACGGTACTTGATTCGCGTTTATCCGTAATTTTTAGAAAATATCCACTCAAAAATTCTATTAAATATTTTCTGCAAAAGAAATTGGTTTTAGTAAACAATTATAATAATGTTAGCCACAAAACATATATCCATTCTTTAAAAGAGTTAAAATCAAGCTCCAAAGCGTACTTTAATTATATTTCGTTCACCCCGGTCCGTTTTTCTAATTTTGCCCTCCTGGTGCTATCCAGAAAGTGAAATAATTAATTTTAGCCTGTTCTTACATTTTTACCTTCCTGTCCCTATCAAACATGGTATAGAATTTTTTATTTTATTTAGCAACTGCATATCCCTAAAATCAGTTTAACTTAGAAGAAAATAACCTTAGAACATTATAAGCTGTTGGTGGCAGACAAAATAATATGAACAAGATACTGTTGTTTAATCCCCGAAGTGCAAGGTATAAACCGCGCATTCCTAATTCAATATTAACAATTGCAGCTGCGATTGAGGGGTTATATGAGTATGTTATGGTAGATGGCAATATGGAGACGGACCCCCAGCAAAAAATAATTAACCATCTAAAAACCGGTGAGTTTAAATATTTTGGCTGTACCTGCATGCCGGGCCCGCAGCTTAAACAGGCAATTCCTATATCAAAAACGATACGCGAAAATTTTCCTGGTGTAAAAATTATATGGGGTGGTTATTTCCCATCCAACCAGCCAAGATCTGTACTTTCATCGGGGTATATTGATTTTATTATAAATGGCCCCGGCGACAAATCTTTTCCAGCACTAATAGATGCTTTAGAAAATAATAAGCCTTACGAGTTTATAAGCAACCTTATTTATATGGCAAACGGTGAGCTTATTAAAACGCGGAAAGATGAACTATACGACCAGGATACCCTGGCGCCCTTACCCTATGAAAAATTAAACAATTTTTATCCTTTACGGCGTTACCTTGGTAAAACTTATCTTGGTACTAAAACAATAGCTTACCATTCCAGCATGGGGTGCCCTTTTAAATGTTCGTTTTGTGCAGTAGTGCCTATATACAATGCAAGGTGGAGCGGCAAAAGTGCAGAAAATATTTACCGGGATATTAAACACCTGAAAGAGACCTACGGAGGCAACGCTGTAGAATTTCATGACAATAATTTTTTTGTATCCGAAAAAAGAACAGTGGCCTTCTCCAAACTTGTTATGAATGACAACATGGTTTGGTGGGGTGAGGGGAGGATTGATACTATTAATAAATATTCGGATGAATCATTGGAAATCATGCGCAGGTCAGGCTGCAAAATGATCTTCTTTGGTGCAGAAACAGGCAATGATGCCATACTAAAAAAAATGGATAAAGGCGGTACGCAAACAGGTGAACAGATAAGGCAGTTTGCTGCAAGAATGGCTAAGTTTGATATCATTCCTGAATATTCTTTTGTATTGGGCACACCAGCAGATACTGAAGAAGAAGTAATGAAGCAGATAGATTTTGATATTGCCTTTATTAAAGAAATAAAGCAAATAAACCCTAAAACGGAGATCATTATTTACACTTACAGCCCTGTACCCACGGAGGGGTCGGATATGTATAATAAAGTGCTGGCATCAGGCTTTAAATTTCCGGAGAAACTGGAAGACTGGATAAGCCCTGCATGGGAAAATTTTGACCTGCGAAAAAACCCGCTTACCCCATGGTTAACGCCTGAAATGATAAATAAAATAAAAAATTTTGAAACGGTTTTGAACGGTTATTATCCCACCATATCGGATGTGCGGCTTACGAAAATGAAACGCGGTATTATGCGCTTTATTTCTGCATTCAGGTATAAGACAAATTTTTACTGGAAGCCATACGAGCTTAAAGCCCTGCAGCTATTATGGAAATACAGGCAACCTGAAATAGAAGGGTTTTAATAAACAACCAGGTTTGAAAAATATCATAAAATATATAACTGGTAAAACTGTTCAACCATTGATTGCGAAATATCTTTCTAAACAGAGAGTATATCGCTACAAAGGAATTCGCCTCCAAGTGCCGTCACAGGTATTTCACCCGGCATTTTTTTTCAGCACCAGGCTTTTATTACAATATATTGACCGTTTGGATTTGGCGAAAAAAACTTTTTTGGAGCTTGGCGCAGGAAGCGGGCTGATAGCTTTTAACGCAGCAAAAAAAGGGGCACTGGTTACGGCCACGGATATAAGCCTGACCGCAGTTGAATTTCTTAAGATAAATCAGAACACTAATAACATACCATTGCAGGTTATCGCGTCAGACCTGTTTAACGATATACCAAGGCAACATTTTGATATTATTGCCATCAATCCACCCTATTATAAAAAAAACCCAGAAACTGAAAATGATTATGCATGGTATTGCGGGGAGGATAGCAGCTATTTTACTTTATTGTTTAAGAATTTAGGCTGTTATATTAACGACAGTTCGGAAGTATATATGATATTGTGTGATGGCTGTGATATAGAACTGATAAAAGTTATTGCAGCACAATATAATTTTCATTTCGAATTGATGAAAACTAAAAAAAACATAGTAGAAACGAATTATATTTTTAAAATTAAAACGACCGGATTACAATATGCCTGACCAGCCATTATATCACACGCTGAAGCGTTACCGCACTTTGCAAACCAATAAAATATATGCTTTGCCAATTGTGATATTAATGCCGCACAGCGCCTGTAATTGCCGCTGCGTTATGTGCGATATATGGAAGGATAATAAAAATTTAAAGCAGCTTACTGAAGGCGACATTATGTCGTTATTAACTGCATTAAAAAAATTTGGAACACAGCAGGTATTAATGTCCGGTGGCGAGGCGCTGCTAAATGAAAATTTCTTTCTTTTCTGTGAAATATTGCAAAGGCACAAAATTAAAGTAAGCCTGCTTTCAACAGGTTTATCCATCAAAAAAAATGCTATTCCGCTAACCCAATTGGTTAATGACATAATTGTGTCACTCGATGGGGATGAAACGCTGCACAACGAAATACGCAATATAAAAGATGCATATCAAAAGCTAAAGGAGGGTGTGCAGCATATTAAAAGTATTAACCCGGTTTATAGAATAACAGCAAGAACAGTGATACATAAATTAAACTACAAACAGTGGCCATCTATTATTGATTCGGCAAAAGAAATCGGGTTAAACCAAATCAGTTTTCTTCCTGCGGATGTGAGCAGCCATGCATTTAACCGGGAAATATTGTGGAGTGATGCACGGCAGCATGAAATTATGCCGGCGAAGGAAGAGTTGCCAGAATTAAAAAAGATGATAGATACCATAATTGATAAATATGCGGCGGATATCGAAAACAGGTTTATAGCTGAATCAGCAGAAAAACTTCAAAAAATATACTTGTATTATGCAGCATTTTATCAAATGAATGATTTTCCCTATAAAAAATGTAATGCACCGTGGGTATCCACCGTTATCGAAGCAGATGGCACTGTAAGGCCATGTTTTTTTCATAAAAGTATGGGCAATATAAGGGATAGCTCATTAGATGGGATTCTGAATAGTACCCGGGCCATTGAATTTAGAAAGACATTAGATGTTACAACGAACGATACCTGTGTTAAATGTGTTTGCTACCTTAATCTGCCGCCCTATGCTGCGATCTCGTAATTTTAATACACACTGATGAACCTGAAAGGATACACCAGGATTGAGGGCGTATTTGTGCCTGAAAGTATTACTGCGGGGCGGCAGTTTGAAACGGATTATATAAATGTGAGGTTGAAAGAGAACAGGGTTTATACCGATGCCGAAGTGGCAGAGTTGCCCAAAATAAATACACAACATCCTCATTATAAAGAATGGCAAATAAGGCGTACATCTTTTAAACGACTCTTTAGTTACCTCGCTGCAATGCCCAAAGCGCTTAATATACTTGAAATAGGGTGTGGTAATGGCTGGCTTAGTAATAGCCTCGCACAACTGCCAAATAGCACAGTTGCGGGATCGGACATAAATTTGAATGAGTTACAGCAGGCAGCACGTGTATTTAAGAATACACCTAACCTTCGATTTTTTTATATAGATGATTACAAAAAAATACCGGGGCAAGAAAGATTTGATATGATATTATTTGCGGCGTCTATACAATACTTCCCTTCAATTAAGCAGATATTAAACAGCTGTTTGCCGCTGTTAAATACAGACGGAGAGATACATATTTCAGACACACATATATACAGGCCTTCGCAGGTTACTGCGGCTAAACAAAGAACGTACGATTATTACAATATATTAGGGTGTACTGAAATGAGTGGATACTACTATCATCATACGTGGGATGAATTTGATAGCTTTAATATGACCGTTCTTTATAATCCAGGTTCTCTTCTGCAAAAGTTAAAAGGAAATAGCAGCCCATTTCCGTGGATGAGGGTAAAGAACAATACTTAGCAGATCATGGGCACACTGTTAAAAAATGAACTTACATGGTATTCTAACTTAAATTTGCCTGCGAAAGGCAACTTGAGCACTATTTTTCACGTTTTAAGAATTAGCCTTGCAGAGAAGAGCATTTTAATAGAGATCAATATTTATTAACCGGAGAATTGCTCTAACAGTAATTTTTATATATGAAAAGCATTCTTTTTTCTCATTCATATTTTTTGAGGTTTGATCCCAAACAATGGAAAACCGGGCAGCCATACGCGCCGCTTGGCACATTGTATGCAGCGTCGTTAATGAGGGAAAACGGTTATAAGGTTTCGTTATTCGATACCATGTTTGCACATGAACCTACGGAAGTAATAAAAGAAATTGAAGAGGTGAAACCTGACCTTTTTGTTATTTACGATGATGGTTTTAATTACCTTACTAAAATGTGCCTTACTAATATGCGCGAGGCTGCATTCAGGATGATTGAGCTGGCGAAACAACGAGGCTGTATTGTAATGGTATCAAGCTCAGATTCTACAGACAATTATGCAAAGTATATTGAACATGGCGCTGACTTTATTTTATTGGGCGAAGCAGAGCATACTTTACTGGAATTGACAAATGCTATAAAAAATAATCATACAAATTATATATCAATTGAAGGTATTGCTTTTAAAGAAAATGGCAAAATAACCAAAACATCAAAACGCAATGTTATTAAAGACCTTGACAGCCTACCATTACCTGCCTGGGATCTTGTAGATATTGAACCATATAAAAAAATGTGGCTGAAAAGTACGGGGTACTTCTCCATGAACATGGGTACTACGCGGGGCTGTCCTTTTAAATGCAACTGGTGCGCCAAGCCCATTTATGGCAACCGTTATAACAGCCGCTCACCGGAAAATGTTATCAGCGAATTGAAAATGCTGAAAAAGAAATTTGAGTTTGATCATATTTGGTTTTGCGATGATATTTTTGGCCTTAAGCCGGGATGGGTGCGTCATTTTGCTGACCTTGTAGAGTCTGAGAAATTATCTTTTAAATTCAAAATACAGGCAAGGGCCGACCTGTTGCTGGAGGAAGGCCATATAAAAGATCTTGCCCGCGCCGGCTGTGACGATGTTTGGATGGGGGCGGAAAGCGGTTCACAAAAAATATTGGATGCAATGGATAAGGGCACAACAATTGAGCAGATCTATTCGGCAACCCGATTGTTAAAAAAGCATGGCATCAAACCTTCGTTCTTTATCCAGTTTGGCTATTTGAATGAAACCAAAGAGGATATTGAAAAAACAATACAGATGATCAACACATTGTTGCCATATAATATTGGTATTTCTGTATCGTACCCGCTACCCGGAACTAAATTTTATGAGAAGGTAAAAGCAGACCTTAAAGAAAAAACAAACTGGACCGATTCGGACGAATTACACCTTATGTTCCATAATACGTACAAGCCTTCTTTTTACAAGCAATTGTACCGTTATGTACATAAAACATACCGGTCGCACATAGCGTGGGATACCTTTTTAAACATGTTAAAACATCCGTCATCCATTTCTTTACAAGCTTTAAAAAAAGCGGCGTCCATCGCATATAATGTGCCTGCTGCATTTTTTGCGAAACGAAAACTTACAATGCTTGAAAAGGCGTGAATAATTCATCTTCAAATATTGTTAATGAGCAAAATGCCGCAGACGCGTTTACAAAGCAGTCTGCAATATTTGATGAACTGTATTCATCAAACATCATTATTCAGTACAAAAGAGCAAGAGTTCGCAATCATATTGAAAAATATTTGCCCCCCAGCAGTAATATTCTTGAGCTGAATGCAGGTACAGGAGAAGATGCCATATATTTTGCAGGGCAGAACCATAGCGTGCATGCCACAGACATTTCAACCGGCATGCAGCTAAACCTTAAAGAAAAAGTACGCGCTGCGGGATTGAATAAATTAATAACTACAGAAATATGCTCTTTTACGCAATTGGAACAGCTTGAAAACAAAGGCCCCTATGATCTTATTTTTTCAAATTTTGCAGGTTTAAATTGTACGCACCAATTAAATAAAGTAATAAGTTCTTTTTCGTCTTTATTAAAGCCCGGAGGTTTTGTTACATTAGTTATAATGCCGGGGTTTTGTTTGTGGGAAACCCTATTAGCCTTCCGGGGAAATTTTAAGACTGCCTTCAGAAGATTCAAAAGCAAAAATGGCACATCTGCAAACGTGGAAGGGGTAAAATTTTTATGCTGGTATTATAGGCCTTCTTATATTATTAATTGTTTAAAAAAAGATTTTAAGGTATTAAGCGTAGAGGGTTTATGCACTATTGTGCCACCATCTTATTTTGAAAACTTTCCCAGAAAACATGTACGGCTTTATAACAGGCTGGTATTACTGGAAAATAAATTTAAGGGCACATGGCCCTGGAAATATATGGGGGATTATTTTATTATTTCGCTTCAAAAAAATTAAACAGCCAATTGCTGGTCTCTGTAATAAAAGCTATCCAGTTCTTTCAATTTCTCTTCATAACGCATAAGCAATTTCCCCTGGAAATAGTGTGGCATAGGTTTGCAAACATGTTTACCTGCTATGTAGGAACCAAATTGAAACCCCTGCCTGGTAAATTTGTTTTTAGCCAGCATTTTTTTCCAGCGTTCCCTGTAAAAGCCTGAGATAAAATTATCAAGCCTGTCACCGGTTTTATTATTAAATAACCATTCTATTGCTCTTTTAAAAACAGGCCGTTTTTGTTCTTCACCCTCCCCGAATTCTGCAAAATAATTTGGCAGGTAACCGGCTGCCCAACTGTTCTTTTTATAAAAATCATTAAAGGCGACTTTTCCGTATAAAG
>Ga0206915_1033_pt1 | contig 32100 bp, 15 predicted proteins | sample Alteio_BWOrgHeat_70_FD_152945 | JGI IMG/M metagenome (GOLD analysis project Ga0206915, IMG submission 152945) | Enriched cells from forest soil in Barre Woods Harvard Forest LTER site, Petersham, Massachusetts, United States -... | ecosystem: Environmental > Terrestrial > Soil > Temperate forest >...
CCACCATCCGCGTATGGTACTCATATCGTGGGTTGATGGTGTTACAACACTTAAATAAGGCGCATCCGAAGGGTGAAAAAAGTCGCGTTTGGCATCTTTCGGCATGCGCTGTATCTCAAGGCTAAGCAGCCCTAATTGTTTCATCACATCCGGTACACAGGCAGGCACCATTCCAAGGTCTTCGCCGCATACAAGCATATTGGTTACGCGTTTAAGCGCGGGCAAAGTTTGCAGGGCCTGGCGTTTCCAAAAATCATCCTGCCGCCTGAAGAAATAATTTACATACAATTCACGAAGTTGGTATTGGGTATGGCCGTCGAGGGTTTTAAAAGATGAAGTGCCGTCCATAGCAAAACGGAAATGAAACTGCTGGCCATTGGAACCCTCTGCCTCAAACAAAATAACATTCGATATAACATCAAACAATGTTTGTTTTAGCCACTGGTTGTGCTGGTTATCCTCCAGTCTTGTAAAATAATTTTCAACCTGTCTTTGGGTAGCAAATTCAGGTTTCATCTGGTAGTTGCCAAACCCGTCGTACTGGAGAAAAGTATGACGAATGTGGTTTTGCATATCGCCAAACATATCATTCAGTACCTGGTCAGTTATATAAGGCTTGCAATACCGGTAATGGTCAAACCAAATCCCCTTCTCATCAAATTCATTCCTATAAACAGGTATCGCAGGCTCAAAATGGCCCATAATGCCTTCCACCGCATTCATCGGAATACTCCAGATGCGGAAGAAACCAAGAATATGGTCTATCCTGAAAGCGTCAAAATAATAACTCATCTGCTCAAAACGCTGTTTCCACCACGCAAACCCATTCTCGCGCATTTCGTTCCAGTTGTAAGTTGGGAAACTCCAGTTTTGGCCCTTTACTGCAAAATCATCCGGTGGGGCGCCGGCCTGCATATCCATATGGTACAATTGCGGGTTTTGCCATGCATCCGCACCATAGCGATAAACGCCGATGGGTATATCCCCTTTTACTATTATACCGTTATCGTGTGCGTACTGGGTAGCATCTTTTAATTGTACATGCAGGTGGTATTGTATAAAAAAATGAATAGCGATTTCGTCGTATGAAGGAGAAGACAAATTAAGCAGGGGTTCAATCTCCTTAGCGTTGTATGTTTTATGTGAAGGCCAGTGGATGAAATCAGCGCTGTTATGTTTATCCCTTAAATAACAAAATGCGGCATAAGGCACAAGCCAGTGCTCATTCTGTTTAAAAAATTGCTGGTAATCATCTGAAGCAAATAAAGATATTTTCTGTAAAGGATACACTTGTTTTATGATGCTCCATTTCAGTTTGTTCACTGCTTCGTAATCAACAGTATCTAATTTGTTTAAGCGCACTTTTTCTTCGGCAACGGCTTGTAATAAATGCTTGTTCCCAGGCTTAACCATACTTTCCAAATGCAGGTACATAGGGTGCAACGCAAAAGCAGAAATTGCTGCATAAGGGTACGAGTCTGTCCACGTGTGTGTGGCCGTAGTATCGTTTATCGGCAATATTTGTATCAGCCTGAAACCCGCTTTTTTAGCCCAGTCAATAAATGGCTTAATATCGGCAAACTCGCCTAAACCGCAACTGTTTTCGCTGCGCAAACTAAACACTGGTATGGCAACTCCCGCACCTTTCCAGGTATCGTTAGGCAATACCGCAAACCCGTCGTTTATAATAGTTTGCCTGTTCTTTGAAACGCTGTCGTACAGCACACGGTTATTGCCACCCTCAAAGCGAACTATTGTTTTGGCATTAACGTCGTAAACGGCATATTTATACACTACTGGAAAGATGGCATCGGTAAGGTTCAGCTTCACATTAAAAAAATCTTCTTCCTCTCCCCTGCTTAACAAAACGGCTTTTGACGCGTCCCAACCCCCTAATTCTTTTGTTGAGCCGGATATACAAAGCGTTTGCCCTTTTTCAAGCAATGGCGCCTTTACTTTAAAATGATGCGTAACTGTTTTTGGCGCGGTGCGGGCAACCGGTGTAAAATTATGCCTTAGCAAAACATGCTTGAAAGGCTCCGTATAAAACGCATTTTCGTAATACCCGGCAAAATTCCATGCATCATCAATAAGCACTTCCGCCGTTTTCAGCAGGCCTGGGTATAATACTTTATCTGCCCCCCAGTCAAAACTTAAATAACCATCCTCGTATTTAATAAAATAGTTGTAGACGATGCCTTCATCAGCAATCGCCCCTTTATCTAATTCAACAGCCGCTGTCCAAAACTCTTCATTCAAATATTGCATCGGAAGCGCTTTTGAAAGGTCGTTGCTGCCGAATATTGCATGATCACCCGTTATATAAAGCGTTTGCCCGAATTTTGTATGGAACCTTAGTTTAAAGGTTATTTGTGTTTTAGTGTCAGCCTTTTTTTTGGTTGCAGGTTTTTTAGCAGTGGCAGCTTTCTTTTCTACAACCGGCTTAATCTCTTCCGCTAATTTGTCTGTTGTTTTTTTGGGCTTTTCTTTTTTTGGGATTTCAGTTTTTTTAGCCGTTGATGTTTTAGCGGACTTAGCAGCTTTGGTTGAAGCTTTTTTGGTTTTAGTTTCCTTTTTCTTAACCGTACCTGCAATATCCTTCCCATTTTTTAGACCAATATGAATATCACCGTTGATCTTTACTTTTTTCGATGTTGCTTTTACTAACTTTTGTCCAGTAATGTTTTCGCCATGCTCACTTCCGTTGCCGGTTGTTTCAATGGCCTGTTGTGCTATGTTGTTTTGTTCGGTCGCCAATTTCATAATTTTAAAAGTGTGCGAATTTAGAAAAGAATTGGTAGTTAACAGTTTATAACTTCCACTTTATTAATTATATAATGATGCTATCGTGCGTATAGTTAAGGATATTTAATTGAAAATATCTGTTGAGGGGAACAGACGGGCACATAATAGCAAAGCGATTCCATGTTCATTTTTTTCATACAAGCAGCATTATCAGGGTTAAGAAATAAAGATTTTCATCTTTCAGGTTTAAAAGTACATAATGTGTAATTAATACACAAATCTATTCAAAAAAACTTTCCCCCAAACGGCGTTTTCCTGTTGGTAATAATGCAGAAACCATGAAATTTGCCTCGCTTTCTTAAGCGCCATTACTAACATTTTATATGAAAAATAATAAAACTGCTGCCCTGGGTTTCATTTTCGTTACCCTTCTTATTGATACCATAGGCTTTGGAATTATTATTCCCGTATTGCCCGACCTGCTGAAAAAAATGGTTAATGGTAATTTAAGTGTGGCTTCAGAATACAATGGAATGCTTACGCTCGCTTATGCGTCTATGCAGTTCCTGTTTGGCCCCGTGATAGGTAATTTAAGCGACCGCTATGGAAGAAGGCCCGTTCTGCTGTTTTCGCTGTTTGGGTTTAGTATAGACTATCTCATACTGGCATTAGCGCCAACCGTGGGCTGGCTGTTTATAGGCCGTACCATTGCCGGTATTACAGGCGCCAGTTTTACAACAGCTTCTGCATACATCGCAGATGTAAGCACACCCGAAAAGCGCGCGCAAAATTTTGGCATGATAGGCGTGGCTTTTGGGTTGGGCTTTATTATTGGCCCAACGCTGGGCGGGCTGCTCGGGCAAATTGGCACAAGGGTGCCATTTTATACATCGGCAGGGCTTTGCATGCTTAACTGGCTGTATGGCTATTTTATTTTACCCGAATCGCTGCCCAAAGAGCACCGCCGCAAATTTGAGTTGAAAAGGGCTAATCCGCTTGGCTCGTTGTTGCAGTTAAAAAAATACTCCACCATAGCAGGGCTGGTAACTTCTCTTACGCTGGTGTATTTATCTGCACACGCTATACAAAGCACATGGGTTTATTTTACGATGTACAAATTTGACTGGAGCAAGGCCATGGTAGGCATTTCATTAGGATTTGTGGGATTGATGATTGCAATAGTGCAGGGTGGATTAATACGCATCATCATACCAAAAATAGGCCAGCACAAAAGCGTATATATTGGTTTGCTGTTGTACAGCCTGGGTTATATTTTATTTGCATTTGCTAACCAAGGATGGATGATGTTTGTTTTTTTGGTGCCTTATGCATTGGGCGGTATAGCCGGGCCTGCTATACAGGGCATTATCTCAAACCAGGTGCCACGAAACGAGCAGGGCGAGCTACAGGGCGGCCTGACAAGCCTTATGAGCGTTACCACTATTGTTGGGCCGCCGGTGATGACATGGCTGTTTGCCTGGTTTACCAAACCTTCAGCGCCTTTTTTGTTTCCCGGCGCTCCGTTTGTGGTGGGTGCATTGCTAACCCTGGCAAGCTCCTTTTTTGCATACAGGAGCTTTAAGAGAGGAAATATATAGTTGTTGGTAACATTTGATCAAAACACAAATACTAATTATTTTAGTTCCACGTGGAACATTCTGCTAAAATATTTATCTTTTCTGTTGGAAATACCAGTTACATTTAGTAAATTACAGGTATGTTTTGGCATAAATTAATTGATTTGTTTTATTCGCGTGCTATTCCGTCGTGTTATGGGAACTGAAAAAACAAAAAAATATGGTTATTTGTAGGGTTGTGTACGGTTTGGGGAAGATCGAGCTTTATGCTTTAGGCTGAATGCGTTAAACGATGAAATCCGGGGCATGTCGCTTATGGTATAAAGCTTGGACGCTTCCATCCTCACCACCCCCGCCTGAGTGACGCGGTCGGGCAGGCTATAAATCCCCCCTCCATAGGAGTCCTTTGGACAAAACTTGTCCCGTCAAATACGGGATCTTGGTTCAGAAAACCATTCTTACAAAAACGTTGTCATTGGTGTATAAGTGTAAGACTGGCGGGTGAAAGTTGATTCGTAAAAAAAGGTAAGTGAGCAGTTGATTGGTAAAGGCAGGGTTGAGTGGTTTTAATTCGTGTTAAAATAACTGTAACATAGACCTATAAGGTTTTTGAAACCTTATAGGTCTCATTAGAATATTCTGTATTTAGATTCGCATAATAAAAAGGCTTCTTCGCAAAGTCCCTCTCCGCGAGGAGAGGGATTTAAGGTGAGGCCACCCCCGAAAAAAACACCCCTATGCGTGAAATTTTGTGAAGGTACCCCTCCCCTTGCTTTTTGTTGCCATAACTGAACGGTAGTTGATTGGTGGAATAAAAAACACTCAATGTAACATAGACCTATAAGGTTTTTGAAACCTTATAGGTCTCATTAGAATATTCTGTATTTAGATTCGCATAATAAAAAGGCTTCTTCGCAAAGTCCCTCTCCGCGAGGAGAGGGATTTAGGGTGAGGCCACCCCTGAAAAAACACCCCTCATGCGTGAAATTTTGTGAAGGTACCCCTCACCTTCCTTTTTGTTGCCATAACTGAAGGGTAGTTGATTGATTGGAATAAAAAAAACTCAACATTCAACCCCTCAGAGCAACGCAATTAAAATCGGGTTTGCTGATCAATCTCTTAATTATTGATACTGTTGTGACGCGGGGCATCCCCGTCCGACCAGTCATCCGGGCAGGTCTCTCCGCGCGGAGAGAGAACGAGAGTGAGGCGAATTAACCTGAACAAAAAATATTGAATAAAATAAGCTATGATCTGATTCTTTCCATCCTATTTGTTGTGTTTAAGCTGGAAATCGTACTCATCAAATACTTTCTGCCATGAAACATTTCTAAGTGTACTATATTGGCGACTAGGAGGAGGAGCTAAATAAGGACCACTATCGGTGGTCGTTATAAAATCCACAACATTCGGATCGCCATCGTGGTTTTCATAAGAAAATATAACATGAGTATTTAAAATACCTTTTGTATCAATTAGATATTCAGTCACAGTATATACACGGTCCCAGCATAATTGCTCCGTGTGGTAATTGTGACCTTCGTAATCATAGCCACACACTTTAACTCTGCAATTAGGATTAGCCAATATTTGTTGAGAAACACGATCCAATATAACCATTGCCCCTTTACTAAGCACTGCACTGCCTGTTTTGAAAATTATACTTGGCAGACTATCAATATTGCAGGAAACAGGTCTTGGCAAATCCTTGAGGTGTACCCAAGTCTGCCTGCAACATTCAGGCTCAGGGCAAGTCCCCACCCCATTACTATCAACCGGAAAGCAAATTTGTGGTGTTAATTTTTCTTTGTCTTTATAATCGGGCACACCATCACCATCCGTATCTATAGCGCGGCCATGGCTATCTACCTGTGCACCTTTAGGTGTGTTTGGTTCAAGGTCAAACTGGTCAGGAACGCCATCGCCATCTGAATCGGGTAATACAGGCGTTGGCATCTTCATGTGATGAGGAGAACTTATCTCGCTGTAGATATAACCATTTGCTCCAGGCTTTGCCCGTTTTGTTTTAGAGCTATCCGTGGTTTGCCTTAGCGCTATCTAAATTATTTTTAGTTTGAGAGATTGAAATAACCGGTATGAGGAGAAAAATAAGTAACGTGCAACACACTGCACCTTTTAGCCATTGATAATATGGTAACCTTTTAAGCATATCATTTTTTCAATGACCTTATTACAGCGTCCGGTAAAAAATGTGATGCGTTGCCATGATGCTTTAAAATATCGCGGACAATGGTAGATGCGATGGATGTGTATTGCGGCTCGCAGGTAAGAAAAATAGTTTCAATGCTTCTGTCCATCGTTCGGTTGGCATCTGCAATGGCTTTTTCGTATTCAAAATCGCTCACAAAACGGATCCCGCGCAAAATATAGTTTGCACCGGTCTCGCGGCAAAAATCTATCGTCAATCCTTCATACACATTGCTTTCAACGCGTGGCTCATTTTTATATATCTCGTTAAACCATTCCACCCTTTGTTCTGGAGTAAACATTGGGGTTTTAGCAGCATTTATGCCAATACCTACTATTATTTTATCAAATAGGGGCAATGCGCGGTTTATAATATCGGTATGGCCCAATGTTACAGGATCGAATGTACCGGGAAATAGACAGATACGAGACATAGATTTAATCAACTTTAGACGAATGTACGACTTGAAACAATCTACGAATTACGAATAAGATACGAATATACGAATGAAAGAGCGCACAAGCTTATAATTGCCCAATTTGCGAACCTTGCTTATTTAGAAGGATTGCAATAAACAACCTAATAAAAAACTGAGGGGTTTTCAATTCGTAAACTTGCCTACCGGCAGGCAGGTTCGTAAAGATTCGTATTCGCAGATTTAAGAATATACGAATCAGAAGTGGCTTTTCACTAAATACAAGTTTATAGACACTTACACTATTTAAACCTCATCGTTTCTTCATTCGTATATTCGTAAAGATTCGTATTCGCAGATTTAAAATTCGCTTCAATCCGCAATCGCCAATCTGAAATCTGCAATCACTTAGTTTTCCCTGTCGGCCAGCAGGTACAGCACTGCCATCCTAACCGCTACCCCGTTCTCTACCTGGTTCAAAATAATGGAGAATGGCCCGTCGGCAACATCGCTGTCCAATTCCACGCCGCGGTTAATAGGGCCCGGGTGCATGATGACAATGTCTTTATTCAAACTTTCAAGCAGCTTTCTGTTTATGCCGTAAGCAAGGCTATACTCTCTCAGTGAGGAAAACAACGGCTGGTTTTGCCGTTCAAGTTGTATGCGCAGCACATTTGCCACATCGCACCATTCAAGCGCTTTCTTCACCTTATATTCAACCCGAACGCCCAATGCTTCAACAATATATTTAGGGATCAGTGTTGGCGGCCCTGCAACCATTACCTCCGCTCCCATCTTTCCAAGCAGATAGATATTACTCAGTGCCACGCGGCTATGCATAATATCACCGATGATGGCCACTTTTAATCCTTCCAGCCTGCCTGTTTTTTCCTGCATGGAAAAAGCATCCAATAAAGCCTGTGTAGGATGTTCGTTAATACCGTCGCCTGCGTTTACAATGGCGGCATCAATATGGTTGGCGAGAAAATGAGGAGCGCCGCTGGCACTGTGCCGCATTACCACCATATCCACCTTCATGCTTAAAATATTGTTTACTGTATCAAGTAAAGTTTCGCCTTTTGCTACCGATGATGCACTCGCAGTAAAATTGAGTGTATCAGCACTCAGCCGTCTTTCAGCAAGCTCAAACGACATACGTGTGCGGGTGGAATTTTCGAAGAACAAATTCACAATTGTTACATCACGGAGCGAGGGGACTTTTTTAACCGGCCTTTGTAAAACTTCTTTGAATTGTTGTGCTGTGGAAAGAATTAGCTGGATATCCTCTTTCTTGAGGTCTTTAATGCCCAGCAAGTGTCGCGTAGATAGTGCCATTAAAAAGCGAAGTTACATTAAAAGTTTGTAGTTTGTAGTTTATAGTTTGTGGCTGCAGAGGATGGTTTATAAGTTGTTAGTTAAGCTTTAGCCTGGGGCCTACTGCACAATAAGTGTATATACCCCGCCCTTCACCGTACTAAATTCGACGGAACCGTCATTCACTGCATTTGCATTTACTCGAGTTCCGTTAAAGGACATAGTAAATTTTGACCCGTCATGTATTTTTATGTGGCATTTATTGCCCGATTTTGACAATACTTCAACTTTTACCACCTTGCCATTTATCCATTGCATATTTATTTCAAAATTACCTCTCGCGCATATTCCCTTTATCTCGCCGGTTGGCCACTCAGAAGGAAGGGCTGGCAATATATCGATATAGTCCTCATTAGATTGAAGCAACATTTCGGCTATGGCTGCTGCCGAAGCAAAGGTGGCATCCACCTGCATTACGCTGCCTCCTTTTGCAAAAAATTGCGGAAAACACTGGTCCTTTAAATAGCCTTTGAATATCTTATAACATCTTTCACCATCATATAGCCTGGCCCAAAGCCCCAGTTTCCACGCGCGTGACCAGCCTGAGCTTTCATCACCTCTTTCATCCAGAAGTTTTTTACAGGCATCAATCAGCTGTGGTGTTTTAACCGGCGAGATAACATTGCCGGGGTAAAGCCCGTACAACGGCGACATATGCCGGTGCTTATCTTCTAACTGTCCCCAATCATCCGTCCATTCCTGCAGCATTCCGCTCTTACCAATTTGGGGGGGCGCTAATTTATTTCTTGCCTGCAATACTTTGGCTGCAAAATCTTCGTCTGTTTTTAAAATACCGCAAGCCTTGTTGTAATAGCTGAAGAGATCGTACAGTATCTGCATATCAATAGATGAGCCGGCGCAAATGGTAGTGCCAGGTAAAGTAATACCGGTTACTTCATCATAATATTCGCCATTGCCCGGCCGCAAAGGAAAGTTTTCGGGTGAGGTGGACGGATTCGTCACCAGCCATTTCCCATTAGGGTGCATCACTAAAAAATCCATGAAGAACTGCACGGAGCCTTTTATTACAGGATAAATATTTCTTAAATAGGCTGTATCCGTGGTAAAGGCATAATGTTCCCAAAGCGCCGTGCAAAGCCATGCACCGCCAACGGCAAAAGTGCCCCAGGTAGGGCCATCCATAGGTGCGGCAACCCGCCACAGGTCAGTGTTTTGGTGCAATACCCAACCGCGTGCGTTATAGTGTTCCTTCGCTACTTTCGCGCCCTCGTCGGTTATTTCATGCATGAATTTTATTAATGGCTCAGCGCACTCCGGCAGGTTACCCGTTTCAACCGGCCAGTAGTTCATTTCTGTATTGATGTTGGTGGTGTATTTAGCATCCCACATGGGGTTGGCATCCTGGTTCCAGATACCCTGCAGGTTGGCAGGCTCTCCCCCTGGGCGTGAGCAGGATATCATGGCATACCTCGCAAACTGGTAACATAAGCAAGCCAGTGAGGGGTCGGAGGATGATTGCAGCGCTATCATACGCCTGTTGGTGGGCAAAAAAGAACTATCTGTATTGGAAAGATTGAACGAAACTCTTTTGAATAGTTTTTGATAGTCTGCAAGTGCTGCAGCCCTTATACCGTCAACTGTTTTGGATTTGATATTCTGCAATGCGTTCATCACCCGGGCATGCTGGCCTGCCGAAACATCTTTATAATTTACAAAGTTTGTAGCTGCAACAAAGTAGAGAGTGACCGCGTTTGCATTGGTTACTACAAGATCAATATTGTCTTTAACAGTTACGGTTCCACCCTCGGTTACTGCCTTTACACGTGCTTCGTAACGTATCATCCCCTTTATGCCCATATAGTCGCCCGATTTGCCGGTGAGCACCAGGCAATCATCCCCATCGCTGTTCATCCTGAAATAATCGGTAGTGTAATTGCTCATCTCCTGGTTTCTCACGCCCCTCAGGTTTGCCTTGAAGGAAATGCTTCCGGGCTTATCAGCGGTTATGCGGATGGCGATTACTTTATCTGGCGAAGAAGCGAAAACGTCGCGGCGGTAGGTTACGCCATTTACCGTATAGCTGGTAGAAGTAATGCCGGTTGCCAGATCTAACCAGCGTTTATAATTGGTGGCTTTATCATGGCCGTTAAAGAACAATATTAAATTGCCGAGGCACTGGTATTTTTGCTGCTCCACGGGATAGCCCATCATTTGGCGCCCAAAAAGGTTATGGGCTTCCATAAACTTACCGGCGAACACGTCCTTCTGTACTTCCGGTAGAGCCTTGTATGCACCTTTAACCACGCTTGAGTAAGGGCCGCCGCTCCAGTAGGTATCTTCATTCAATTGTATCCTCTCCTGCCCTGTTTTGCCAAATACCATGGCACCCAGCCTGCCGTTACCAACGGGTAACGCTTCTTCCCATTTTGATGCCGGAGTATTAAACCAAATTAATGTGGATGGATCAAATTGTTTTTTATCTATCAGCGAGGCGATATCATCTGTCTGTGCGGATGCTGCAACGGTAAAGAATACCATTAGCAGCAGTATATATTTTCTCATGTGGCTCATATGCAGTTACAAACACCCGTGCCTTCACGCGGGCAGCCTTTCCTGGCCATCCATTAATTATACTAGCACCACTTCATCCACCCCGTCCTTTTCTTTCCATTTTACAATTACTTTTTGGGAGGGGAAGGTATCAATAGCCCTGCCCACGTAATCGGCCTGTATTGGCAACTCGCGGCTGAAACGGCGGTCAACCAGTACACAGAGTTCCACCTTTGCAGGCCTCCCAAAATCAAGCAGGGCATCCAGTGCTGCGCGTACTGTTCTGCCCGTCCATAGCACGTCGTCAACGATCACTACCTGCTTGTTTTCAATGCTGAACGAAATATCTGTTTTGTTGGCTATCTTCAGTTCCTTGCGTACATCATCCCTGTAAAAAGTAATGTCTAATTTACCGTAATTTATTTTTTGATTAACCAATTGCTGCAGTTCATGCACTATCCGGTCACTTACATAAATTCCGCGGGGCTGCATGCCAATTATCACTGTATCCTGTAAATGCAAATGGTTCTCTATTACCTGGTGTGCCAGCCGTTTTATTGATAATGCAACCTGTTGCTCTGTTAATATGGCTTTCAATATCTAACAATTTTGCACTAAAATACTTTAATAAGCGGCATCTGCAAAAAATTAGATAGGCTGGAACGTCGTACATTTACGTACTGAATAGGTAATATGAAACCCTTATCATCTCTATTAATTATTTTTCTTTGCCTGTTTGTTTTTGGCTTTAAGCCTTATACAACTCCTGTTTATATAACCGGGCATATAAAAAATAATTCAAAAACGTTAGGTGTTAACGCTTTTATATCAGTGTTCGTAAAAAATGGTAATAGAGTTATAGCGAAAACTACGACAAACGAAAATGGAGATTTTACATTAACCTTTACACCCCGAAAGAAGAGCCCGTTTGACTTTTATTGTTATAGCCCTTTTGTTGAGACCTTATTGCTTGAATCAGTTGACATTTTTGATAACGATACACCAGATATGACTTTTTATCTTCCTTGCGAACCTAAAAAAGACTCCCTGGGCAAAATAATATGTCCCAAATGCCACAAAGCTGACAAGGTATATCCTATTGAATATGGCGCGCCTGTATATGTGCGTAATGCTAACAAGCACGATAATCCATCCAACAAAAAAATTTCCCTGGGCAAATACGAGGCAGGAACTTGTACTGTTAGTGCAGCCCGATATTACTGCGACAGGGATAACATAAAATTTTAGCTGCCACACTTAACTAATACCCGCCTAATAATCTTCCAATTCAGTTTTCCCCCTATTCTGGCATCTATCTTGTTTAACATAGTGGGTAATAACCCAGGTTATAACTCACCCTGTATGGATAAAGAAGCTAAACAATTACAGCCTGCCGGTAATATTTTTACGGGTTTAGGCAATTTTTTTTCAGGAATATACAAGGTTCACATATTTATCCTGCGCTTTTTTAAAGAGGTTTTTATCCCCCCTTATGAGTGGAAAGAAGTAATAAACCAGTGTTATGAAGTAGGGTGTAAAACGCTGCCTTTAATAACATTAACTGGGTTTATAACAGGCATAGTGTTTACAAAGCAGTCGCGTCCCTCATTATTAGAATTTGGCGCGGCTTCATGGCTGCCCTCCCTTGTTACTATCGCTATTGTGCGTGCGCTTGCGCCGCTTGTAACTTCTCTTATCATGGCAGGCAAAGTTGGTAGTAATATCGGCGCGGAATTAGGCAGCATGAAGGTATCAGAACAAATTGATGCCATGGAAATGACAGCAACCAATCCTTTTAAGTTTTTAGTAGTAAGCCGTGTGCTTGCCTGCACCTGTATGCTGCCCTTATTGGTTATGTATTCGGGCGCGATCAGCCTGTTAGGCGCCTACCTTAATGTACACACCAACGAGTTAACCAGTTACAGGGCTTTTTTGCACGAAGCTTTTGCAAAAATTTCTTTCCTCGATATACTCTCCTCTTTTATAAAGTCTGGTATATATGGTTTTACAGTAGGCATCATCAGTTGCTATAAAGGTTATAATGCAAGTAACGGCACCGTAGGCGTGGGTAAAGCCGCGAACCAGGCCGTTGTTATGTCGATGTTCGCTATTTTCTTAGAGGAAACAATTGTTGTGCAATTTGTAAACTCATTCCTCCGCTAAACCAAAAAAATGCCTGGAACAATACCTGTAAAAGACAATGCGCAACGCGAAACTGTTATATCGGTCAGGAGCCTTCGCAAGTCGTTTGAAGGAGTTGCAGTGTTAAATGGTATAGACCTTGATGTGTATAAAGGTGAAAATCTTGTTGTGCTTGGTAAATCAGGATCGGGCAAATCTGTGCTGATAAAAATAATTTCAGGATTGCTTAAAGCTGGCAGCGGCAGTGTAACAGTACTAGGTGAAGATATAGGCGCTGTAAAAGGTAAAGAATTACAACGTTTGAGGCTTAAGATCGGTTTTTCTTTTCAAAGCAGTGCATTATACGATAGCATGACCGTGTGTGAAAATCTTGAGTTTGCACTTGTAAGAAATAAAAAAGAAATGAGCAGACTGGAGATTGACAAAGCAGTTAAAAAAGTCTTGGCTGATGTAGGGCTTTCTTCAAGCATAGACAAGTACCCATCCGAGCTTTCAGGAGGACAAACAAAACGCATTGGTATTGCCCGGACATTGATACTTTACCCTGAGATAATGTTATATGACGAGCCCACTGCAGGGCTTGATCCCGTTACCTCGATGGAAATAAATAAGCTGATAAACCAGGTACAGTCAGAATATAAAACAAGCTCCATTATAATAACGCATGACCTTACCTGCGCTAAAACTACAGGTACCAGGCTGGCTATGCTAAGCGAAGGTAAAATTTTACGACAGGGAACTTTTGACGAAGTGTTTAACACAAATGATGCACTTGCAAAAAGCTTTTACGATTACAATTTTATAACAGAACCATGAAAATAAAAAAGATAAATCATTCAGTAGTTGTAGGTATTTTTATAACCGTTGGCGTTATTATATTGGTAGCAGCCATATTTGTTTTAGGCGGCCAGCAAAAAACGTTTGTAAAAGCAATTACAGTAAAAGCAGTTTTTAGTGATATTAATGGCCTGCAGGCTGGAAACAATGTTTGGCTGTTTGGAGTTAAAATAGGCGTTGTAAGAAAAGTTTCTTTTTACGGGCAAACAAAAGTGGAAGTGGTGATGAGTATTGAGAGGGACGCCCAAAGCCGTATTCATAAAGATGGCACCGCCAAAATAAGTTCAGATGGCTTTATAGGTAATAAAATTATCCTGTTAAACGGCGGAAGCGTAAAGGCCCCGCAGGTTGAAGATGGTGACTATATAAATATTGCGGTAACTCCGGGTACAGATGAAATGTTTGCCACTCTTCAGCAAAATAATAAAAACCTGCTTGAGATAACCAATAATATAAAGGCTGTAAGCAAAAAACTGGCAAATGGTGAGGGATCATTAGGGCAATTACTGAATGACCCTTCTATGGCGAATGACCTTAAATCGGCCATTGCCCGTTTTAAAACAGTTTCTGCAAAAACTGAAGAAGTTATTGCCAATGTGCAGCAATTTTCCCTTGGCCTGAATAAGAGGGGATCGCTTGCGAATGAATTGGTTACGGATACTGTTGTATTCAATAATATTCGCGCAACTGTTCACAATTTAAATACTGCTTCTCTAAATTTAAATAATACTTCTCTTAAGGTATATGCTATTACTGACAGCCTGCAAAATGCCAGTGCAAGCCTGAGCGATACAAAAAAACCAATAGGTATGATATTGAATGACGAACAGGTTGCAAAGAATTTAAGATCAATGATACAAAACCTTGACAGCAGCAGCCAAAAACTTAACCAGGATCTTGAAGCTGTACAGCACAGCTTTTTATTAAAAGGTTTTTTCAAGAAAAAAGCGAAAGAGAAAAATCCTTAATATGATACCATCAGGCGCAGGAAAAATGATTGCACATCTTTTTCAAACCCTACATTAAATTAATTGTTAAAACCCTGCTGCGGTGAGGAATTTGTTATACAATATACCGCATTTGAAATACTGGTTGCAGGGGGTTACACATCTGTCATTGTTGGCATTATTGTAGTAATATATACGGTATGGGAGGAAGTTGTATTAAAAAATAAAATGCACTATTTCTTTTAGAACACTATTTACTGACAACTTAAAACCAAACAAAATGAAAAATATTTTAAAGATCGGTTTCGTGGCCCTTGCAACTATGACGATTGTTTCTTTAACATCATGTTCAGTTGAATACAGGGAGCGCCACAGAGATTACGACCGTGACCGTGAAGAGCATCATGACGGGATGACAAAACCGGTTGTTCCACCGGATAATTCAGCTACTGTTCAAAGTGCTGGGCATGTATCATAAAAGCGAGCCTTGCATCGCGAATTTGCGCGATGAATAACAGTACAGTAAATTAAAACTGTCGCCATGATATTTCTATTCCCCTTTGCTATAATGTTAAATGCATATTACTAAAGGGGAATATTTTTTTGATCAATGATATGCATCAACTAATCATCTCCCCGCATGGTTCTCACTAAAAATAGAATAACACCCGACAATGCAACTATTACAAGGTAAAGCGAAGTGCTTTTTACCATGCTAAACTTTAAGAGATTATGTACAAAGGGGGTGCCATACAAAGGCTTATTATGCTTGTATTATAAGTAAGAGGGGGATGTCATAAGTTTTTTATTCAATGCTTCTTAAAAGAGACTCGTAAGAGCCATCGTAAGGAGCAATAGAACCATTGATAAAAAAAGTAGGTGTGCCGTTAACGCCGCTGCGGATGCCGCTTTCAAAATCTGATTCCACCTTTTTAATAATGTGTGCACTTTTAACGTCTTCTGCAAATTGCTGTAAGTTCAATTGCAGTTTCTCGGCAAAATCAATAAAAATATCAAACCCCTTTAGTTTTTGCTGATGTTCAAATATCATATCATGCATAGGCCAGAATGAACCCTGCATACCTGCCGCTTCAGCAGCCACAGCAGCCATAAATGCGGCAGGGTGCGCTTCCTGCAGGGGAAAATTCCTGAAAACAAAATGGAATGAATTGCTGTTTTCTTTCAGCAACCGCTTTATCAGCGGATAGGCATGTCCGCAATAGGGGCATTGATAATCTCCAAACTCAACCAGGACAATTGATGAGTTAAGATTGCCTGCAGACTGGTCGTTATTAGATACCGGTGGTTTTAATACTGACATAAATATTTTATTGATTTTTAGCGGGAATTTTTTCAAGAGCTTCCAGTATACCGTCAGCGCCGGGGTTAATGCCATCGGGTGATAGATAGCTCCATTGTATCATCCCTTCTTCGTCAAGCAAAAACAGTGCCCTCCTGCTTTGTCCCTCTTTTTCATTATATACGCCGTATAGCCTGGATACAGCGCCCTTCGGCTCAAAATCAGCCAGTAACGGAAAATGTATCTTACGGTTTTCCCCGAAAGCTAAATGGCACCATTTGCTGTCAACAGATATGCCAATTACTTCTGCATTATACTTATGAAAAAAGCTGCGCATTTCATTATATAAGGCCATTTGGTCGCTGCAAACGGGGCTCCAGTCGGCGGGATAAAATGCAAGGATTATTTTTTTGCCCCGCAGGTCGCTAAGCCGTAATGTTTGATCGGGTGTAGAATGTAATTCGAAATCCGGCGCTATGGCCCCTGGTTGTAAGATCATACGGTTAATTTTAAAAATCAAGATCAAAGGTAATATTATATAGTAAATAAGGGCTGGGGCAAACCTGAAAGGTTTCCCATGGCGTAAGGATTATTTTTGTGGGAACATACTTACCATCCAAAAACATCTTTTACATACTCCCTGCTTTTTTCCAGTCGTCCTTCACCGCATTAACCGGCGGGGAATCAAAGGCAAGTTCAATAGCAGCACGCCCTTTAAAACCTGGTTGCTATGAAAGAATAAATTAAACCGCCCTGCCTTTCGGCCAGGGCGGTTTACAAGGGAAATAAATTGTACAATTATTTAGCCTTCACCAATTTTATAATTCTTATGCCATGCTCCTTATCAATCAGCCTTACATAGTATATCGTAGAAGCAAGACTGCTCATATCAAGTGACACTGTATTAAGCCCCGGTGCTGTTAAGCCTGATTTTGACACTACCAATTGCCCCAATGAATTCATAACCTGTGCCTCGTATTTGTTTGTGGTGGTTGCACTAAATTCAATGGTTGCCATACTTGTTACCGGGTTAGGGTAAGCCCTTATATAACCGCCCGATAACAAAGCATCTTTTGGATCATAGCCGGCAACACTGCCCGGCACAGTAACCGTTAACTGGCTTGGTGTTGATGCGCCGCAGCCATTTACCGCTTTTACTGATACTATGCCTGTTACGCTGCCCCAGTTTACGATCAGTTTGTAAGTGCCCTGGCCCGATACAATGCTTACACCTGCCGGTACCGTCCAGTTATAAGTATTGCCTGCAATATCGGTTACTCCGTAACTAAGGTTTGTTTGCCCGGCGGTTACACTTGCCAAACCTTTTATAGTTGAAGGCTGCGGCGGTACAGCGGACGCAACGGTAAACCTAAGCTTTCCGCTGGTAATACCTGACGGTGTTGCACATGGTGCAGTAATAGTGAGTACGCAAACAACCGAATCATTATTATTTAAAGTGGAATCAGTGTAAGTTGTACTATTTGCTCCCACATTTACATTATTCTTCTTCCATTGGTATATTGGATTAGTTCCTGTATTGTTTGCAGTAGCGGTAAACGTTACCGGTGTGCCTGCGCAAATGGTTGTTGTTGTATTGACCGTTAGTTTTAGCGTTGGTGACAGTTTTGGATATACAACATAATGCATTACGTTGCTCTTGGCCGTGTCTTTTGTTATACAACCCGGGCTGCTTGTTATTATACACCAAATAGAGTTACCGTTACCTATTAAACTGTCTACATAATTTTTGGCATTTGTGCCAACGGGTTTGCCGTTCTTATACCATTGGTATGCAGGCGTAACCGCATTTACCGGCGTGGCGGTAAACGTTACCTTTGTTTTAGCACATATCGGGCTGGGGAAATTGGTCGTCATGGTAACAGATGGTGCTACTATTGGGTTTACCGTAAATTTCATTTTTGCGCTGGTAATACTTGCCGGTGTGGCACATGGTGCGGCAATTGTAAGTACACAAATAACAGAATCCTTGTTGTTTAAGGCTGCATCAACATAGGTCGCGCTGTTTGTTCCCACATTTACATTATTCTTTTTCCACTGGTAGGTTGGGTTTGCGCCGGTATTGGTTGCGGTGGCTGTAAAAGTTACCGATGTGCCAACACAAATAGTTGTTGATGGCGTATTGATAGTAACTTTTAAAGTTGGCGCCAGCTTAGAATTAACCAGGTACACCATTACATTGCTCTTCGCTGTATTAGTTGTTACGCAGCTTGCCGTACTGGTAATAACACACCAAACACTGTCGTTGTTATTTAATAAACTATCCGCATAATTTTTTGTGTTCCCGCCAACTACAGCGTTATTCTTATACCATTGGTACACAGGCGTGCCGCCGTTTATTGCTGTAGCGGAAAAAGTTACTTTGGTTTTGGCACAAATTGGGCTTGCAACATTTGCATTAATACTTGCTGTTGGCGTTACAGGGATGCAATATACAAACCCTGCCTTTGTAGCCATGCCACCCGGCGCTGTAACACTTACACTGCCCGAAGTGCCGCTGCCAACAACAGCCTGTATGGATGTTGATGAAATTACATTGAACGATGCAGCCGCCGTACCGCCAAAACTTACCGCCGTTGCACCTGTAAAATTTGTGCCGGTTATGGTAACTACCGTACCTGATGCCCCGTTGCCCGGTGTAAAGGATGTAATGGTTGGTACTCCAAAAGCTGTTGAAACAGAAATAGTTTCTCCATAAGCGCCCTGCCCGGCTACAGATGTTTTATTGGCCCTGACACGATAATAGTACTTAGTACCCGGCGTTAGGCCTGTAACATTTTGTATAGTGCCGGCTATTGACAATTGGTTATATCCTGGTACAATAGACGAGAATGCTGTATCATTAGCTACATCCAGGTAATAATTGTTGACGATACCTGTTACAGGCGCCATCCAGTTAGCAGTAAAACCTGTGGTGGTTATATTTGTGGCCGATGTGTCTTTAGGAACAACCATGGCATAACTTTCAACAAAAACGTATGGCGTACTGCCTGTTATTGTTCCTGTATATCTGCGGCCGCTAAAGTCTTTTAATGTATCTACGCCTGTGGGTTGGTCAAAATTATAATACAACCTGATGTTAGCCGGCACCGATAGGGTAGTGCTTCGCATATCCGCCTGTATATTGGCTTTGGTAAGCGCTCCGCTATAAACTCTCACTTCATCTATATCACCACTAAAAAATTGAGTACCATTATTCTGTGCGCCAAGGCTTATAGTACGTGTAGGGTTACACAACAGCGGTGTGCCTGAAAAATTACCTGCGCCAATGGAATCGCCGTTCGCATATATGGTATAGCCGGCAGATGAAACGGCATAAGCTATATGGTACCAGGTACCTGGATTGTATGCAAACGGGGCATCGGCATGTTGTGTAAGCCAGCTTGAACCATTGCCTATATCACCATGTATAGTGTTACCGCTATTTAATGTTATATCAAAAGAATAATCTTTTCCGCTTCTGCTTGATAAAACAGTCATTGTAGCTGTACTGGCCGGCCGTATCCATGCTTCAACTGTGAAGCCGGTCGTTAAAGTTAAAGTACCGGTGTTTACTGATACAGCTTGCGTTATACCATCAAACAACATAGCGCTGCCCGGCGCAACCGGAGGAATAAATATAAATCCGCCTTTTGTACTTGTACCGGCAGGTGTAGTTACACTAACGATGCCCGATGTGCCGAACGCCGAAACTGTTGCTTTTATGCTTGTTGCAGAAACCACGGTAAAAGATGCCGCAGGTACGCCGCCAAAGCTTACCGCCGTAGCGCCTTTAAAACCGCTTCCGGTAATAGTTACTATTGTACCCGCGGCGGCTGAAGTTGGCGTAAATGATGTTATAGCAGGCTTGGCTATAGGGTGATTAAGTATCGTAGCAGTTGCCATATAATTATTACCAAGGCTATAACCGCCACCCTGGCCAAGGTTGATGATGAGGTTTTTTGACGATGCCAAAAGGCTGTCTTTAACAGGATGTATATAGATGACCACTGACGAACTGTCCTTTGGCAACACTACAGCGCCCTGCGTGCCTGTAATACCTGTTATTGGTGTTTGGGCTGCACTGTAAGTTAAAGTATAGTCTTTGTTATATACTGCTGTGCCTGCAACCGTATAATAAATAACAGTTGGCGTCGCAGCTTTTGAGTTTCTCGTAAAATGTACGTCCATCGCACCGGTGGCATCTTCGAATAGTGAATCTACGCCAATGGTTACATTCACTGCATCGGGCCCTGTACCCGGAATTGATGAACCGACTGTAAAGTATGATGTATCAGGTTTGATCTTAACGTTGCCATCTAAGTCGGTAATGCCTGAAACAATTACGCTTATATTATGGCCATTGGTAATTTGGATGAGGTTTATTGAAGGCACTATTGCCAATGTATTTGCAAAAGCACTCGCCTGCACAGGGATGATGGCGTTGCCAGTCAGGTCTGTCATTTGCACAGAGCTGCCTGTTAGTTTACTGCCATCAATATTTTGGGTATAACTAAAGGCAATTTGCGAACCCGCCGTATAGATGCCGTTGGACGGTTGCGGAGTACCGAATAAAGCCGGTGGTACACGGTCTATAAGGCCTGTTGCTACCTGGCTATAGACAATGTGATTAAACTTATCCTGTACCACAAGCCTTAGGTTATAAGCGCCGTCCGGAACATTGGTAATGTTCCAAATGGTGGTTGTGCCGGTGCCGCTTGGGCCTAAGCTGGTCTTAAAGTCTGTAAATGCGGTTGTCCAGTTAGAACTGCCCACGGCGGAATACTCCAGCGCTATCGTTTGCAATTTGGTGGTATCATAACCATTAAACTGAATAGACACAGCATTGTTTGCCGACATGTTAGCCACCCAATTGTTTGCCGGTGTTACAAGGTTTACAGGGCTGACCGTGGACGTAAAGTCTGCCGACAGATATACTGCACTGCTCTGGTGGTTATTTAACAAAAACTGCGATACGGTCGTTGGTTCAAAACAATTATCCGAAGCGATTATTTCCAGGTTATCATAATTAAACACACCCCCTGCTGTATTGCGTATAACACTAACCGTTAATTTTTGAGTGCCTCCGTTTGGTACGATATACCCCACGCCGTCAGGTGCTGAGGTACCGCCAATAAGTACGGTGGCTCCATCGGGATTGCTTGATGCATTAAGGAACACCACGTACTCCCTTGCGTTAGGGTCAATACTAAGATTACCAAGAAACAGCGTAAAGTTTGCTGTGTCGCTGATAAGATTTTTTTGGATAGGCGTATTGGTGGTAAGCACCATGCTGTCCAGGGCTATGGTATTTACTTCCGCAGGGCAGGTAGATTCGCCCGCCACTGTTTCAAACATTGGCGTTCCATACACAGGGTCGGTTTTGAGATTGACAGAAAACAAGCTGTTATTGTTGTCGTCTTCAAGTGTGTAACTTGTCGTCGTTTCGGTTGTATTCGCATTGGTGAGGCCGCCGCCTGCAGTTAATTTAAATTCAACTTCGTCGGTTGCGTTCGCCCCGCTGCCCGCGTCTTCAAAGCCTAATTTCAAAGCAGTTGAAGCGTCAATTTCCAGTTCAAAATTATAAGTATTGGTACTGCTGTTGGTAAGCGTAGCCGTATGGGTAAAACTGGTTTGGGAGCTAAAGCTGATGTTAGAGTCAATAGGGGCTTTCTGCAAATTAGCCGCATTATTGGCAAGCACCTGCTGCCAAACTTTTACCTGGTTTAAAAAGTAAGCTGCTGAATCTGGCTTCGTTTGTGCCGCAAGCTGCAACTTGGGTATTTGCACATCCCTGATCTCAGACAGCGTGTATAAGAATGTTGTACTAAGGCCGGTAGGCGCAAACACCATTACATTCTTTTTGGTGAATGTACATTGAAGGCTGTCGTAGTCTATCTCGCTGCCCACTGCGTATTTAATATTCATTGCCGCACCATAAAACACGTCGCCATCGCTGCCAATGCCATTATTGTTGGCGGCGGTTTTTATAATATTCGTCGTAGTGGTTGCCACGGACAGTTCGCCGTTTGTTGCTACGGTTGCCGTTGTCTGCACGCTGTTGTCTGCCTGCACAAATGCTTTTTCATCCACTGCAACGCCAATACCGTCAATGGTTTCCTCCCCAACTTTAATTTCTTCCGAGACCTTGTCTGAAGCAGAGCCCTGTGCCGAAAAGCTCATTGTTTGCTGGCTTGAACTACCTGTTTGCCACTCAGAGTAACTTATATTTCCCGGAGGGTCATGCAGAACCATTAGTGGTATTTGTGGTGTAACCGTAACAAAAGTTTGGGCGGATGAATCAACTGAAACACCGGTAACCACAATAGTTGGCAATGCCGGATGCAGGGTGTCGGTAGTTAAACTTCTGCCATGCGCGTCAGTATATGTTGCAAAGAAATATTTTGAATATGCTCCTGTTGAAGGATTGATGAGTGTATTAGGCTGGCCTGCTTTAAGGTTTATAACAGCATGCCCATTCACCACATTTATTGTATCATAATCATACTTGCCAATGGAGTTCTGAATGTCTGTCTGTAACTGCACCACGCCTTCATTTAACAGGCAGCCTTTGCTTATTGGCCCCTGGTAAATGTCAAATGAGGCAGCCTTTGTGGCCCCTTGCGGCCAAATGGCATATTGCGGGTTAGTGGGGCAATTGATGATGGCTATGGTATCAATAATGCCAGAAACCTGCACTTGTGGCGCCCGTTTATATACCAGGTTAAGCACCGTGTCTGCATCGGTAAGGTTTGCTTTTACAGAATCTGCAGGCAGCCCCCCAAAAAATGATAACACTGTACTGAAATCAAGTGACGGATTAACCGGGTCGTGTATGTTACCGGATATTAATTGCACCATATACTTCCTGGCAGGCAACCGTAGCGAGTAGTAGCCGCCCGCACCCGTAGTTACTTGCTTTTTTAATTCCGAAGCTCTTGGCTGGCCTAAGGAGTCAAACAAAACGTCATCAAATTCCAGCGTAACGCTGCCTATTGTATCGCGGCAGCCTGCTGTGAAGTAGCCTGATACCATGTGCGTGGTAGTGTCATTAAAATTAATGCCCGCAATGTTGTTAACTAAATTAACCTGTTGGGTTGACGGCGAAAACTGGTGGCTATGGAACGATGGGGTAAGAGTATAGATATCAGGCTCCTGAAGGTTAAGCCCATAGTTGCCGCTGGTTCCACCCGTCGTTGCAGAATCCCGTTCCGGAGTTGTATTAGAATTATTATTGCCAATACCCATTATCCGCACACTGTCAACGCCACTTACAATGGTTCCGGGGTTGCCTATAGTATCCAGGCAGCCTGTACAAACCTGATAGATCTGTCCTGTAATAGCAAGCAGTGTTGTGTCCTTAAAAGCCTGAAGGGAATACGAAGGATTGCTGCTGCTTAAAGTTAACAGGGCGTTTGCGGGACTGTACTTGTGATTGCCGGAAGTATCGGGATAGATCAAAAAACGCACTGCTGCAGAATCGCCATTAAGGCGGTCCCCATAAAAAACGCTGTCTAAGGCAAAATTGCCCTGGTTGTCGGTTGATACGCTGTCTAAAAAGCCCGCCGGCCTGCCTTTTAACGGCGTAAGGCTCTGGGCAAATATTTTTCGGCCATGTACTGAACTGCCATTGCGTGTTATCACTGACCCTGTTATAAGCCCATTACGGCCATTAGTAGAAGTAAGCACCTTCATCGTAACGGTGTCGCTCCAGTTACCGTAACCGCTCCCATAGCAGGCATTGTTGCCAAGCCTGTAATAGGTAGTAGCGCCTATACTGTCGTTACTGAATATATAGGAAGATGCTGATGTTTTGGCCGTAGCGGTGTCCCAATTATTGAGGTCTTTACTATGCTGCCATTGATACCTTAAAACCGAACCTGAAGGCAGGGATGAATTAAGTTTTACGCTGTCGGGTACCAATTCAGGAGGATAAGCCACCGTATGGCCGTTGCTTATGTTGGCAACGTATGTAGAAGCATCGCATGAGTAGCTTATGATGACTGCACCGTCTGCACCGGCATAGTTAACGCCGCCACCACCGCCGGGCCACACACCTTTTGAATAATAACCGCCGCTGCCCGCGTAGTAATATCCCACACCACCTGCACTGCTGCTACCCGGCAAACCGCTTGCAAATGGATTGGCTGCTGCACCACCACCGGCTGACCCTGGGTTGCCGCCTGCCATTGAATAAAACTGGTAACCATCATAAACAGTAGGACTTGCAGCGCCGCCGGCACTGTTACTGCCGCCATAAGCAATTAAATAACTGTTGCCATTAACGGTTATATAGCTGTTGAGTCCGGTATTGTTGCTGCTGGTGCCACCTGCGCCTACTGTTATTTGTATCACCTGGCCGGGGCTAACACTAAGCGGGTTAGATTGGGTAAAACCGCCACCACCGCCGCCTGTGCCGGTGCCATAACCACCACCGCCAAACGTTTGCACATAAATGGTGGAAACGCCTGCGGGCACCGTCCAGCTATATGTACCTGCCGTTTTATATTGTGTGCTCCCCGGCATATGCATACCGAGCCTTATAGTAGCATTTCCGCCATATTCCGAACCACCTCCGCCGCCGGGTGCAAGGCCATTATTATTATAGCCATACGTATTTTCAAAGCCATCGTAGTACCAATAGCCCTCGCCATACGACCCACTGGCGGCGCCTGATTGGCCTGTACCGTTGTTGCCGTTTCCCGCAGATGTAGCTGCGGTTCCGCTTTGCCCCGCGCCATAAAAATTTGCCGCGGCACCCGCACCGCCGTAATAACTGCCTCCATACCCTGCTGCACCATTACCACCTGCATAGGAGAGCAGAACATAGGCTATAGTTTTTGATGCCTGTCCGCCGGTACCATACACCCCGCTATAAGCAGTGTCATAGCTCCCGTCAGCAAAAGGGCCAAAAGTTGTTGGATTTGAATATAGATTGTCTCCATACCCTGAACCTACCCAGTTTTTGCCGGCTCCCCCCGGATCTGCATAGAAAAGCTGATCGAATGTTACGGGTATAGTTTTTGATTGTGTATATGCACCGCCGCCACCTGCAAGGTTAGGCTCAGAGGGCGATAGTTGCCCGTTTGCATAACCGTTTGGAGCCCCCCCGCCCCACAAGCCTACTACAATACTATCTACTCCTTTAGGTACAGTCCATTGGTCAGCAATATACCTACCCTGAGGGGTAATTACCTGGTATTGCCCCCAACTTTGGGCGGCCACACACATAAGCAGGGCTAAAGAAATAACTTTTGCAAGTTTTGTTAAGCTGTTAGCGGGTTTGCGTAAAGTTTTGGGCATACAAAAAGTTTTGGTGTGCATAATTACTCTTAAGATAAAATACAGGCGGTAAAGATTGTATATAACAACAACATTACTACTACCCGAAAGTGTAGTTTTTTTAGGGAACAAGAAATTTTAAAAGCAGTATTTATGAAGAAAATAAGCTACCGGCACAGGCACATCTGCATATATAAAAAGAGGCTGCCCTTTTTTTAAGGCAGCCTCCATTCGAAGCCTGATTAGCAGTAAGAAAATATAACTATACTGCAAATAATTGCCTGACCTTGCATTCAGCCCATTTATTTAGCCTTTACCAATTTTATAATTCTTACACCATGCTCTTTATCAATCAGCCTTACATAATACATAGCCGAAGCAAGCCTGCTCATATCAAGTGATACAGTGTTCAGCCCCGGCACAGTTAATCCCGATTTTGACATTACCAATTGACCCAATGAATTCATTACCTGCGCCTCGTATTTGTTTGTTGTGGTTGCGCCAAATTCAATAGTTGCCATACTTGTTACCGGGTTAGGATAAGCCCTTATGTAACCGCCGGATAACAAAGCCGTTTTGGGATCGTAACCGGCAACAGTGCCCGGTACGGTAACCGTTAGCTGGCTTGGCGTTGATAAGCCGCAACTATTAGATGCTGTTACTGATATACTACCTGATGTACTGCCCCAGTTTACTACAATTTTGTAAGTGCCCTGACCAGATACAATCGTTACTCCTGATGGTACTGTCCAGTTATAAATAAGGCCTGCAACACTGGTTACCGCGTAGCTGATATTTGTTTGCCCTGCCGTTACACTTGCTAAACCTTTTATAGTTGAAGGTTGTGACGGTGCTGTAGATGCAACGGTAAACTTCAATCTTCCACTGGTTATGCTTGCTGGTGTGGCGCATGGTGCAGTTATTGTTAGTACACATATAACAGAATCGCTATTCTTTAAAGTGGAATCAGTGTAAGTTGTGCTGTCCGTCCCTACGTTTATATTATTCTTCTTCCACTGGTATATTGCATTGGCTCCTGTATTGTTTGCTGTAGCTGTAAACGTTACCGGAGTGCCTGCGCATATTGAAGTGGTTGTGTTGATGGTTACTTTTAGTGTTGGCGCCAGTTTGGGGTTAACCACATACCGCAGTATATTGCTTTTGGCTGTGTCTTTTGTTATACAACCAGGGCTGCTGGTTATGATACACCAAATAGAGTTACCGTTGCCTATTAAACTGTCAATATAATTTTTGGTGTTGCCGCCAACAGGCTTGCCGTTCTGATACCATTGGTAGGCTGGCGTTACAGCATTTACAGGGTTAGCCGTCAAGGTTACCTTTGTTTTAGCACATATCGGACTGGGGAAGTTTGATGTTATGCTAACAGACGGTGTTACAATAGGGTTTACAGTAAATTTCATTTTTGCACTGGTAATACTTGCAGGGGTGGCGCACGGTGCAGTAATCGTCAACACACAAATAACAGAATCCTTGTTGTTTAAGGCTGCATCAACATAGGTAACACTGTTTGTACCCACATTTATGTTATTCTTCTTCCATTGGTATGTTGGGTTGGCCCCTGTGTTGGTTGCAGTTGCTGTAAATGTTACAGATGTACCTGCACAAATAGTTGTTGGTGTATTGATAGTAACTTTTAAAGTTGGCGTCAGCTTAGGGTTAACTGCATATACCATTACATTGCTCTTTGCCGTATTTGTTGTTACGCAGCTTGCTGTGCTGGTTATAACACACCAAACACTGTCGTCGTTATTTAATAAACTATCCACGTAATTTTTGGTATTACCGCCCACTGCTGCATTGTTCTTATACCATTGATAGACAGGCGTGCCGCCATTTACCGCCGTGGCAGAAAAAGTTACCTTGGTATTAGCACAAATTGGGCTGTGGAAATTGGATGTTATGCTAACAGACGGTGTTACAATGGTACAATATACAAACTCTGCTTTTGTTGCCGTGCCAAGTGGCGCGGTAACGCTTACAACGCCGGTTGCGCCTAAACCCACTACTGCGTTTATAACGCTGTCGGAAACAACGGTATAAGAGGCCGCCGCTGTACCGCCAAAACTAACCGCGGAAGCAGCGGTAAAATACTTGCCGCTGATAGTTACTGACGAGCCCGAGCTGGCGGTAGTTGGGTTAAATGAAGTAATATATGGTGTTGATCCAACAAACAGTTTTACGGTGTCGGCGCCGGTGCAGCCATTAGCATCTGTGCCGGTAACTGTGTATGTAGCTGATGAATCTGCCGTAAAGGCCACCCCGTTTTGAATGCCGTTGTTCCATACGTAAGTTACCGCGCCCGCCGCTGTTAATGTTTCCTGGGCGCCATATTGCACAGGGTTAAGGCTTGCGTGTACGGTAATAACCGGCAATGGGTTAACTACCACGGTATCGGGCATAGTAACATTGCAGGTGTTTACCGTGTTATATGTTATTATAAGCTGGCCATCGCCGCTGTTATAGCCTTGTGTATGAGTAACGTTGCTGCACAGCGTTGCACTTGTATAGCTGCTGCCGCCGCCGCCGCCGCCATATTCTACAGCGCCGCCGCCGCCATAATAGCCGCCACCACCACCGCCGCCCCAGTAGCCGTTTGTATTAGAGCTTGTTTTATCATTCACACCCGCACCCCCGACACCTTGCGTACCGGCATTGCCATATTGCCAATTAGCTGAGAAAAAACTGCCTATATTATAACTGCCCGCCGCGCCGCCACCACTTTGCGTACCACCACCACCACCATAGGCATAGGGCCCAAAAGTGCCTCCTCCTGCTGGCCCAGCGGCGCCCGTAGCGCCGCCACCGCCGCCACCCACACCATAACCGGAAGTTACATTTTGTCCCGTACCACCACCTCCTCCGGCAACCAATACACGGTTGCTCAAATTCTGCCCGCCTATTCTTATATCGGTACCACCGCCACCGCCGCCTACCTGGTAAACGGTATTATTTACATAACCGCCACCATTATAAGCGCTGTTTACCCCTCCGGAAAGATTGCGGCCATAGCCACGCTGGCCAACATAAACATAAAGTACCTGGCCGGGCGTAACCTGCATGGCAGCCTGCACCCTGCCACCTTTGCCCGGTGTGCCATAGCCATAAGTTTCATCCTCATATCCGCCACGCCCGCCACTGGCATCTACCTGTATGCTTGTAACGCCCGCAGGCACTGTAAACTGCTGCGCGCCACCCGAATAATTAAATGTTTGTGTGGCTGTTTGGCCTGTTGGCAGGTAGTATTGCATTTGTGCATAATACACCTGTGTATTGGTTGGGCTTACAGTAAAAGGAGCCGAACCATTTACACTGCCAAGCAGGTTGCCACCCGTTGCCGCATTATACCAGTTTACAGTTTGAGTTGCACCTGTAATGGTAAGCGCCGTGGAAGACCCCGAACAAATGGCAGGCGGCGCAACGGCGGTGTAGGGGTTTACCGTTATGTTTACCCGTAATCTGTCACTTGCATTGCCCGCCACCCAATAGCTGGTATTGGCATTAAGAACAGGTGTTGTAAAGTTTGCCCCAGTATAAACAGGTGTGCCACCAGTTGCCGATGTGTACCAGTTAAAGGGCGCTGTTCCACTGGCCGTAAGCGTTGTGGTGCCACCCGGGCAAAGGCCGGTTGCGCCGGTAACAGTTGGTGTAGCTATAACAGTAACCAAGGCCTGCGCAGTATTGCTGCAACCGGTTGAAACGTTAGTGCCTGTTACTGTGTATGTTGCAGTAGTTGAAGGTGCTACTGTTACCGTGTCTTTAGTAGATGTAACAGGCGACCAAGTGTAAGCATCTGCTCCCGTTGCTGTTAGTAAAACTGGTGTGTTTACTCCCACACTTGTATCAGCCGGCATTGCAATTACCACCGGCAATGGTTTTACATTCACTGTATCGTAAGCAATGGTGCTGCAATTACCAACAGCATTATAACCGGTTACAGTATAGATAGTTGTACCAGCAGGAGAAACTGCAATAGATGACCCTGTTAAATTACCCGGCTGCCAGGTATAACTATCTTCACCACTTGCGGTGAGGGTATCATTTCGTCCAAGGCATATGCTGCTGGCTTTGCTGGCAGTAACCTGGCGCACTACAACAGTATCGCTAACGGTAAAACTTGCCGTACATGCCTGTGCAGCGTTGTACACAATTGTCAGTAACCCGTTGCCGCCCTGGTAACCCTTGGTGTGTACTACGTTTTGGCATAATACCGGGTCGGTATAACTACTGCCTCCCCCGCCGCCGCCGCCATAAGTGGACCCACCACCACCATAGTAGCCACCACCACCGCCACCGCCATACAAGCCGCTCAAATAAACCGAATTGCCACCATAGCCAAAACCACCGGCGTTACCATAACCATCATTATTGTTACCACCCCCATTGCCACCGGAGGTTTGTGTGCCGCCACCGCCACCGCTTATAAAGCCTTCGTACGCTGCCCCTGCGTCACCACTAAGGCTGCCGCCCGCCCCACCATAATTATATGCGCCCGAACCGCCACCACCACCGGCAACTAATACCCTGTTGGTTAAGGCCTGTCCGTTTATCCTTATATCAGTACCACCGCCACCACCGCCGGCAGGATAATTGCCTGCTTGTAAGTTGTATCCGTCCCCGGTACCACCGCCGTTATAAGCCGCTTGAGCCCCAACGCAATACTGACAAACGGGACTTCCATTACCCACCCCTCCCACATAAATATATAATATTTCGCCTGGTGTAACATTCATTGTTGACTGTACCCTGCCGCCATTGCCGCCGGAACCACCGCTGTAATCTGAATAACCATCGGCACCTGCACCACCACGGGCGTCTATCTGTATGCTTGTTACGCCCGCGGGTACCGTAAACGTTTGTACACCGCCGGTGACACCAAAGTTTACAGTGTCTGCCTGCGTTGCGGCCTGTATTTGAGCATAATATATAATGGTTGCCGCTGGTGTAACGGAAAAGGCGTTGCCGCCGGTTACCGTGCCAAGCAGGTTGCCACCGACGGCGGCATCATACCAATTAACGGTTTGGCTATATCCTGTAATTTGCAAAGCACTTGTACCGCTCGGGCATATATTTGATGGCGTTGCGGCTGCTTTATACGGCGCTTGCGCCAGAGTAATACTAACCGGCACCCTCGTGCCACCATTGTCAGACACCCAATAGGTTGTATCGGCATTTATAGCCGGCGTGGTGAATGTTGCCCCTGTATATAAAACTGTATTGCTTGTATTTGAACTATACCAGCTAAATGGTGCTGTGCCCGACGCTGTGAGTGTTGTGGTACTGCCCGGGCAAATAACCGTGTTACCGGCAATTGAAGTTACCGGTGTAACGGTAACTATTGCGCTGGCAGTATTAGAACAACCGGTTGCTGCCGAAGTACCCGTAACTGTCCAGGCAGAAGTTGCAGATGGCGTAAACGTAATGCTGGCCACATTACTGCTATACGGCGATGACCAATAATAAGTATCTGCACCGGTTGCCGTAAGTGTTACACTGGCGCCTGCCGAAACGCTAACACCTGTGCCTGCGCTTACTACGGGTAACTGGTTTACATTAATAGTATCATTTGCTGTGGTACTGCAACCAGAAGGATTGCTGCCTGTAACGGTATAAATAGTAGTAACAGAAGGAGAAACAGAAACGGATGAGCCGGTTAAATTGCCCGGCTGCCAGGTATAGTTGCTGGCGCCTGAAGCATTAAGCGTAGCAGACTGGCCCGCACAGATGGTTTGTGCGGCAGATGCTGATGTGCTGCTAACAGTTACGGTTACCTGGCTGGTGTTTGTGCAGCCGCCATTGGCTTTGGTTCCCGTTACGGTATAAGTAGTAGTAGCCGTTGGTGTAACAAATAGCGATGCACCTGTAAAGGTACCTGGCTGCCAGCCGTAGGTATCCGCGCCTGTTGCGGTAAGCGTTACACCTGTGCCAAGACAGGTTGTAACATTTTGGCCTGCACTTACTGTTGGTGTAGTATCTACTGTTAGTGTTACAGGCTGCCTTGTTGCGGCAGCGCAATTTGCTATGTTATTGTATGTAATTGTCAAATACCCGTTGCCACCCTGGTAACCCTTGGTGTGTACTACGTTTTGGCATAATACCGGGTCGGTATAACTACTGCCTCCCCCGCCGCCGCCGCCATAAGTGGACCCACCACCACCATAGTAGCCACCACCACCGCCACCGCCATACAAGCCGCTCAAATAAACCGAATTGCCACCATAGCCAAAACCACCGGCGTTACCATAACCATCATTATTGTTACCACCCCCATTGCCACCGGAGGTTTGTGTGCCGCCACCGCCACCGCTTATAAAGCCTTCGTACGCTGCCCCTGCGTCACCACTAAGGCTGCCGCCCGCCCCACCATAATTATATGCGCCCGAACCGCCACCACCACCGGCAACTAATACCCTGTTGGTTAAGGCCTGTCCGTTTATCCTTATATCAGTACCACCGCCACCACCGCCGGCAGGATAATTGCCTGCTTGTAAGTTGTATCCGTCCCCGGTACCACCGCCGTTATAAGCCGCTTGAGCCCCAACGCAATACTGACAAACGGGACTTCCATTACCCACCCCTCCCACATAAATATATAATATTTCGCCTGGTGTAACATTCATTGTTGACTGTACCCTGCCGCCATTGCCGCCGGAACCACCGCTGTAATCTGAATAACCATCGGCACCTGCACCACCACGGGCGTCTATCTGTATGCTTGTTACGCCCGCGGGTACCGTAAACGTTTG
>Ga0206915_1043_pt1 | contig 31986 bp, 20 predicted proteins | sample Alteio_BWOrgHeat_70_FD_152945 | JGI IMG/M metagenome (GOLD analysis project Ga0206915, IMG submission 152945) | Enriched cells from forest soil in Barre Woods Harvard Forest LTER site, Petersham, Massachusetts, United States -... | ecosystem: Environmental > Terrestrial > Soil > Temperate forest >...
CACCATTTTTGACTTTGTGCCGCTATATTCGACAGGTTAATAGTGGATTGGGGATAATTTCACTCTTGATTAATCACGGCGCAGATGTAAATGCTGTACAGGAAGAAAAACAGGTAAACCCAGCAGGAAGAAAAGTAACAATAAAGAATTCGGCATTACAATATTTAATTTCTTTTGGCGCAATTGAGGATGTTCAACTATTAGTAGAAAAAGGTACCCGATTGGATATTTACCCTAAAAATGGTAAAAATTCAATTCTGTGCACAGCAATTTTCAACCCGCGACTGGATATTCTGCGATATTTACTTATTGATAAGAAAGCGTCAATTCCTGATTATTGTTATATTCGTGATGAAGGCAAGCCTAATCAAAAAATCATCACTTTGAGAGATTTGATTCTTGACCGAAAGGAAGCAGAAAATATTCACGAACGAGAACTGAAAAATGAGATATTGGCATATTTAAAAGAACATGGGCATTAGGGGACAGTTAAATTTTAATACTGCAAGGAACCCACCTATTCATGTATGATATATTAGGTACGGCTCTACACAAGGGCCCGTGGGCTAAACTCTGTGGAGAAAAAAACTGCAGCCAGTCGCCGCAGTACCCTTGTCTGCCGTTATTTTTTGCATAATGGATATTTGATGATGACCGAAGTTTGGGAAATCGGGACGGACATAGTGTTGTTGGTCAGGCGACCAACAACAACAGAGTCGGAGACTCTTAGTGTTGTTGACCAGGCGACCAACAACAACGGAGCTGTTTTATTCGTCTTCGTCATATTCCATTTTTGTCCATTTACCACCGATAAACTCTCTATCTGCTGCTTGTCCATAATCAAGGTTAAAAACTTCATTTAAAGTTTTGTCTTTAAGTATCATTTGCTCTAATGCAACAAGTCTTATGTCCTCGGGCATTTGGTCTCCTGTTAAAAATTGCCAATCTCCGTCATCATCGTGAACAACTCTTAAAATTTGTTTGTCAAGCTCGAGCCATTGCCTTGTTGTGAATATCCCTAAATTTTTCGCTTCTCTAAATTTGAATTCGGCATTTCTGTCAAGCAATGGTTGGTCGTATAAAAATTTCTCTTCAAAATTGTCTTCCCAAGGAAATTTGTCATTCCTGTCTGTCCAAACAAGTTGAAGTGCAGGAAAGTTTGTTGTATCATAAAAGCTTATTGCACCACCAAAATAATCTTCAATATTCCTTTCATCTACTGGTAAAAATTCAGCTCTACTATCTTTAAAGACGTTGTCATAATTTTTGAATGTCCAAATACTTTCTCCATTCTTAATTAAGTCCGCAACATCATTTATTATAATGTGCCCTAAATTGTCTGGAAGCCCAAAGCAAATAATTTCAGGATGTTTGTAGGTCTTGAATAAGCCAATACTATATGCGAATGACGGGAAATAGTCTGTCGAACCAACCATTATGACTTGAAGCCCATATTTTTCAATATTGTCCTTTGTCCGAGCAAGTAACTCGTCTTTGTCAATGCACTTATGGTCATTTTTTTCATTCATTGGGTAAATCTATACAATTACCGCCAACGCCTAGATTTGGCGGTTGTCTACTGTTGCAAATACGCAAATTAGGGGGTTAAAATTTTCGATTATCAATCATAGTACTACTCTTTATAGCTGTTAAAACGCTCGACAACTCGCTCATATGAATAGAACGCAAGGTTGTTAGTGACAAACAAAATAATAAACATTCTTTAAATATGAAAGCATTTCAAGTAATATATTGATGGCCTGTGGTAGTTTTTATTTTTTACATAAGAATATTGACGATGATGGAAGATTGGGAAACCCCGGCAGACCTCAATTTTTACTCGATTCTTCCTGTCTGACGGAGACCGTCAGACAGGAACGGCTTTCCCATGAACCGGCTGAGCTGGCATCCTCAGCCCACAAACAGGGCCATGAGGCATATTGCGGGAAAAAAAATGGGCTGCCCCTTTTGAGACAGCCCCTTTTTTATGCTTTCATGCGTTTTATCGGTTTATAGTTTTAAAAGCTTTAACCTGCCGGTATGCATATTATCTGTTACTACCACGATATATAAGCCTTTGGCAAAATTGCCCACCGGTATTTTAACCGATTCGCCTGATTGTTTTTGACTTTGCCATAAAACAGTTCCCTGTATGCTTACAACGGTTACTGTATATTGGCCTTTAAACCCGGCGACATGCACTGTTGCACCCGCGTTGGTTGGGTTTGGATAGATAGATGCTGAAAATTCATCCTCATCCGGCGTTTGCTTACTCTGCGATGCCTCTGTATAGAACGACCCCGCCGCCAGTGATGATGGCGTTGTAAACCCTGCACCCACACTGTATGCGCTGCTTATTATAGCCGGGTATTGGCATATTGACGCTACCTGCCACTGGTAGGCTTTGCCTGCTGTAAGGCCTGTTATAGTATCGGCATTGGTGTTTGCCAGGTAGGTTGTCCAGGCAGTATCGCCAACAGGCCTTACCTGCACATTGTATTTTACGGCACATGGTATGGGCGTCCACGATACAATGGCGCTGTTTTTAGTAACTGATTTAACGGTTAAGCCAGCCGGGTTGCCGCAGGTAAATGTAACTGTTACGGGTGCGCTGTAGCCTGCAAGGTTGCGCGCGTCAGTTACTTTAACCGTGTAGGTGCCGCTGGTTTTAACGTTTATGCGGCCGGTAGTTGCGCCATTACTCCATTTATAGGTGCTGTAAGTTGCGGTGTAACCCAACCGCACTGCGTCTATTTCGCTCCAGCCCGGTACCGCAGCACTGTTCATGGCAATACGCACGCCGTTAACCGGGTACAACGTTGCGGGGAAGGTAATATGCAGCATCCTGGCAGTATCGCCCTTAGGCCCGGCGGTGGCAGTATAAACAATTACGTAATTGTTTGTAAGCGCATTTCGCACATATACCGTATCAATAGCGCCGGGGTTATATGTTTCAAAAATATCAATATAGTTGGCCGGCAATGCCCCTGTAAACCCAAGTGCAATAAACTCGCGGGGGGCATCAGGCGTAAGGCTTGCCCAGGCCCTGCGGTCGTGCATGTAGGTTGGGAACAAATCCGGCGCGCCCAGCGCACGTGCGGCAGACCATTCATCGGCAGAATACTGGCTGCTGAATGCTATTACTGAGCTGGCAAACCTTTGATTGTTGAGCAGTACGTTTAAGGTTACCGAATCGCCCGCACACAGGTTAGTGCCCTTACTGGCCACAACAAACGGCGGCGTTAAAGTACGGTTGCGTATGGTGCCGGTTACTGTATAATTAGGCCCTAAAGTGTACCCGCCGCCATTGCTAAGCGTTATTTGCACCGTTTTATCGGGCGCGAAAATAGTGTCTTTAACCGGGTGTATGTATAGTATTGCCTCAGTAAGCCCTTTGCCCAGCACAATAGCGCCCTGCGCCCCGGTAATACCTGTTGAGGGTCCCTGGCCTGCGCCATAGGTTATTCTAAAGTCTTTACCAAGGGTGCCGGTGCCGCCAAGCGTGTAGTAAATAATAGTTGGGTTTGATACGGGGGAATTACGCGTAAACCGAACTGTGATTGAATCCCTTGCATCCTCGTTCAGCAAATTCTTATCCATGGTGAGGTTTATAGCCGAAGCGCCTAAATCAAATGAGGATACCCCTACCGAGAAGAATGAAGTATCGGGGCGCGCCTTGCGGTTGCCATAAAGGTCGGTAGCGTTGGCGGCTATAACCCTTATTACATGGCTGTTGCGGGCTATAAGATCAACATTCGGTACTACTACTACCATGGTGTTGCCAAATACGCCTGTTTGCACGGGCAGCGAGTCGCCGGTGGTAATATCTTTCATTTTGGCTGTGGCATTATCCAGAATGTTTTCAGTATAGCTGAAAGATATTTGCGTACCTGCTGTATAAATGCTGTTTGATGGTTGCGGTGTGCCGTATAAGGCTGGCGGTATTCTTGAAATTATACCTGTAACTGATGGTGAATAAGTAATACGGCCGCTTGCATCCTGCAGCAGAAGCCTTATGCCATAAGCGCCATCGGGCAAGCCTCCAATATTCCAGTTATAGGTTTTGCCTGTTGCCCCGTTGCCAAGGCTTGCCTTGCCAAATGTGGCTATGGGTATCCAGCTGGCATCGCCCACGGTTGAGTATTCTATCGATATGGAGCTAACCCTGCTGGTATCGTAGCTATTAAACCGTATGGGCACCCTGTTATTTGATGCCATATTTGCCAGCCAGTTATTAACCGGTGTTATAAGGTTTACACCACTGCCCGGCGTAGCAAAATCAACCGACAAAAATGCCGACCTGCTTATATCGCCACCGCAATTATCTTCCAGCTTAAGCTCAAGGTCGTGGTAATCGTACACTCCGCCGGCAGTATTACGTACCACGTTAACGGTAACCCTTTGCTGGCTGCCATTTTTAATGGTAAGCAGTATGCCTGCTGATGCATCAGCGCCATTAATTTTAACGGTTGCGGCATCAGGGTTGCTTGATGGGTTAAGGTACATCTTGTATTGGCGTGGGTTGGGGTCAATACTAAAATTACCTGCATACACGGCAAAGCTTGCAGTATCCCTGGTTAAGCCGGTTATTACGGGTGAGGGCGCGTTAATATAAACACTGTCTAACGGCACGGTGCCCTCCTCGTGCGGGCAGCTTGATTCACCCGCCACCGTTTCAAACATTGGCGTTGCGTATATGGGGTCTTTTTTAATATTCACCGTAAACAGGTCACCCGGGCTATCATCACTTAACGTATAGCTGGTAGTTGTTTCTACCTCAGCGGTTTTTGATGTGCTTTCGCCCGTTGACATCTGCATACTTATTTTTGCACCGCCCTTGGCGCCACTTCCGCCTATTTCAAAACCTGCTTCAAAAGCAGCAGTCTTGTCAATATCCACATCAAAATCGTACGTATTGGTGCTGCTGCTTGTGTAGGTGCTTGTATGTGTAAAGGTTGGGCCGCTGTTAAAGCTTATGTTTGAATCAATAGGCGCAGCGCGCAGGTTGCGGGCATTATTATCAAGCAACTGCTGCCAAACATGCGCCTGGTTGGTAAAGTATGCCGCTGAGTCGGGGTTTGCCACTGCCGCAGCAAGCAGCTTGGGTATTTGAATATCTCTTATGCCGCCGGCAGTGTACACATACGCTGTTTTTATACCGTCGGGTGCAAATATCATTACGTTCTTTTTCTTAAATACACAGTTCGCACTGTCCCAGTCAACCTGGGAGCCAACGGTGTATTTAAGGTTTAATGCAGCGCCGTAAAACAGGTCGGCATCAGGCCCTACGCCGGTACTTGATGCAGAGGTTTGAAAGTAATTGGTGCTGGTTGTTTTTACAACTGTTTCGTCGGTTGAAACGTTGGTGTTGGTAACATTAATATCGCCTGCAAGGCTGCCCCAGAAACTTGTTTCTATTGATATGCCCAGGCCTGCAGTAATGGAGGAGCCAATTTTAACCTCCGTCCAAACATTTTTACTGTCTGCCGACCTTGCCCTGAAGCTTAATGCCTGCGCACTGCTTACGCTTGTTGAACGTGATGCAAAACTGTTGCTGCCGGGGGGATCGTGCAGTACCAATAAAGGTATTTGCGGCGAAACGGTAACAAATGTGGGATTGCCTGCGGTAGCTACGCCTGTTACCACTATCGAGTCTAACCGAAGGGTGGTTATACGCCCGTAAGCATCTTTATACGTTGCTGAAAAATTCTTGTTATACGGCGGCAAAGTAAACGGCTGTAAAGCTTTTAGCAACTTTGTTGCCTTGGCGTTTATAACCGGCAGTGTGTCTGTTTCATTATCATTATCTTTCTGCTGTATGCTTGTTGACAATATAACGCTGCCGCCATGCAACGGGCAATTTTTTTCAACCGGGCCCTGGTACACGCTTATTATTGCCCTGCGCTCTACGGCCTGCGGCCATACAATATAATTTTTATAACCCGGGCAGTTTTTAAGCGTATTGCTGTCAAGCAAACCTGTAACGCTAAGTTTAGGTGCACGCTGGTAGGTAAGATTTAACTCTGCATCCCGCGTAGTAATATCCCTGTAAAAAGCACTATCGGGCATGCCCTGGAAAAATGCCTGTACCGCTGCATAGTTTAAGGTGGGGTCAACGGGGTCGTTTATGGTAAAGGTTGAATGAATTATGTTCAGCCTGTATTTTCTCGCCGGCAACCGAACCGAGTAAAAACCATTACGGCCCGTAGTTACCCTTCTTCTAAATACAACCCTTGGCAGGCTGTCAACCCCCAATGGCAGTGAGTCTTCAAATTCCAGTACCGCGCTGCCTATACTATCCCGGCAACCCGCGGTAAAGTAACCTGAAATAACGTGCGTAGTGGTATCTTCAAAATCAACATTGGGTATGTTGCCACTTAACAATACCGCTTTAACCGCCGGTACAAATTTATGGTCGCTGTACTTTGGCACTATGTTGTAAACATCCGGCTCCTGGAAGGCGAATGCATATTCGCCATAACGGCCGGGCGGGTTAATATAGGCTGTAAGCAATGAGTCTCTTATGTTTTTTGTGGGGTCGGCATCCGTACCAACCATGTGCACACTGTCAAGCGGGCCTTTAACGTTATCAGGTGCATTCAAATCGTTCAGGCACCCTTTACATATTTGGTACACCTGCCCGGTTATGGCAAATACGGTTGTGTCAATAAGCGGCTGTGTTTCACTTAAGGCATAATCAGGGCTGGCCTTGCTTATAGCCACTACTGTACTGGCAGGCTTGTACCTGTGGCCGCCCGTGGTATCTGCAAATACTCTAAACCTTACACTGTTTGAGTCGCCGCCGGCAACGCCGCCACCATAAAAAATATTGGTAATGGTAAACTTGCCCTGCTCGTCTGTAAAGGCGCTGTCTAAAAAGCCCTGTGCCCTGCCCTTAAGCGGCGTAGCATTAGTTATAAATACTTTTCTGCCAAATATTTTTGTTCCCTTTAAAGTAGTAACATACCCTGTTATTTTGCCGTTACGCCCTGGATTTTCAAGGGCAAACACCGTAATAAGCACATGGTTGCTAAACCCGCCCCAAACGGGGGTTACCGGGCTGCTGCAGGCGTTTGTGCCGCGGCGGTAATATGTATTTACCTGTATGCTATCCCTGTCAAACCGGTAGGCAGATGCACCGCCGTAGCCGGTTGAGTCACCTATTTTAACCGCATCTATCTCGCTCCAGCCCGGTACAGCCGCAGAGTTCATGGCAATGCGTATCTGGTTTACAGGATATGATGTTGTAGGGAAGGTTATATGCAATATACGGCCGCTTACACCGGCAGGCGCTGCCGTTGCCTGGTAAACCCTGTCAAAGTTGCCCGTGTTGGGGTTTTTAACATATACTGTATCTACTGAGCCCGGCTTATAGGTTTCGTAAATATCAATAAAGTTTACCGGCGCGGGGTTTGAGTAACCCAACTCAATAAACTCGCGCGTGCTGTCTTCAGCGTGTGGCGCCCACGCTAGTGCATTATCCTGGAAGTTGGGGTAAACGTTTGGTGCGCCCAAAGCCTGTTTTGCCGAAAAATCAGTAGGGGTGTATTGGCTGCTGTACCTAATAACTGTATCGGCAAACCTTGCATTATCGCTTTGGTCGGGCAGGTTAACCCAATTAACGGCATCAGTACTTTTTTGCCATTTGTAGGCAAGCGCTGTTTCAGTACTGTTGGGGTTAGTTATATTGGTAATGTAATCGTAGGTTAACTCGGGTGGATAGGCTACTGTGTGTGCATTGCCTATGGTGCCCGCATAATTTGCGGGGGAGCAGTAGTTGCCGGTAAGGTCAATAATAACACCACCGTTACCACCTGTGCTTTGGCCGCCACCACCGGGGTTAAAACCCGCGCCGCCATTGCCATTGGCGCCGCTGCCGGCGCCGTTCTTGCCGGTGCCGCCGGCGCCGTACTTTGAGGTGCCCAAAAATTCGTAGTCGCCATTTGTACCGTTGGCGCCTGCTCCGCTGCTGTCACCTGCCGCGCCGCCGCCGCCCCAGTAGCCAAACGAGCCATTTTCACCACCATTACCGCCGGGGTTGGAAATTGCAACTACACCGCCTGCTGCGGGTGCGAAGCCGCCGTACCTGTTACGCCCGCCGTTGGCCCCCAGCGTAACTGAGTCGGTAGTAGAGTCTCTAAGGTACTTTACAGCCACTTTTGTTGGTTCGCCATCATAGGTTACAAGAGTGGTGGCGTAGCCGCCCTTGCCTATAGTAATAACTAATTGCTGGCCCGCAGTTACAGGAATACTTACACTTTGCACAAAAGCGCCGCCGCCGCCTGCATAAGCTGCTCCAAAAACATGGCTCTGGCTGCCACCGGCGCCCCAAATTTTTAGCGTAATGGTTTTTATGCCCACCGGCACCACCCATTTACCGCTTTGCCAGATATGTACCTTTTGGGCTAAGGCACCGATAGATAAAAAAGTAATGGCAAGGGCAAGGGCGAAGCGTAAAAATTTTCTCATATGCAGCGATTACTGGATTTTAAAAATTGTTTTATATACGAGTTTGGTTGCTGTTCCTGGGAAAGCTATGAATAAATAAGCATATGTTAAAAATACATTAAAAATGTCAATTTTAAAGTTATCAAATATTTTCCCACGAGAAAAAATAAATCGGTGTGTAGAGGTGGGGTTAACCCGCTCTATGAAGCATCCGATCAGTCCGGACTTAGTAGTTTTATGCACATGTCACTGAGGGGGTAATTTAAACCCAGCCTAGGATTAACAAGAAAGCCAGCTCTACTTATATATTTAGCAGTTGTACTAAACTTGCCACAGAGTTAGCTGGCCGACACACAAGGGCCCGTAGGCTAAACTCTGCGGAGAAAGGAAATGTCAGTTTTAAAGTTATCAAATATTTTTCTACGAGAAAAAATAAATCGGTGTGTAGAGGTGGGGTTAACCCGCTCTATGAAGCACCCGATCAGTCCGGACTTAGTAGTTTTATGACTCATGTTTCTCTGGTTATAGTAAGAGCCGGAGAAACGGGCATAGTACTGTTGGTTAGGCGACCAACAACAACAGAGAGAAGTAAAGCAATGAATATTTATTGAGCTTTTGTGCCCTGAATTCCAGACGGAGTCTGGCTTTCATTATAAATCCAGAGAGCGCTGCGCTAACTCTCAGGATAGCGAGGGCAATGAATATTTATTTAGCTTTAAAGCAGTGAATGCCAGACGGAGTCTGGGTTTTATAATAAATCCAGAGAGCGCTGCGCTAACTCTCAGGATAGCGGGGGAGTCTGGCTTTCATTATAAATCCAGAGAGCGCTGCGCTAACTCTCAGGATAGCCTTGAAGGAAAAATAGTGTTATTATTAGTAAATTCAAAATAAGATATTTATCTTACTATTAATTTGTTCAAAAAATGAATAGATAAAGCTAATATATGCCCATTAGTATAAAATCTTGGATGGTTTACATTTTTTTATTTTTAGTTTTATTATCTTGTGATAATTCATCGAATGATAAAGACAGTTCTTCAAATGATACAAATCAAGATTCCACAGAAAGAGGAGATTTTAATATTTTATTGATTAAAAATAATTTTACCGAATATACAAATAATATAGTAATATTTCGACTCTCATTAGACATTGAAAATAGAACTCTTTTCAAGATTACCAACCTAAAAATTATTGGGTTTCTTGAGTTGGAATTTGAAAACGAACCAATGGTGTTTATTCCAACCCCACTTTTTGATGAAACTGAAGATGAATACATAAAAGGGATTCTTCCTTCAGATCCTGATATGCGGACTGATTGGGCAATAAACCTTAATAATCCATGGTTACCAAATCAGAAAAAGACTTTCAATTTTACTATACCCGAACAAAATAATGGTCTGGTAGCTGATTTACAAAAAACTAGCTTTGAAAGAACTCCTCAACAAGCTTTTCTTATCATCAGTTATAATGCAATAAGCGTAGACGGCGAATTTAATAAAACAGAGAAATATGATTTAATTGATCAATGGAAAGAGTTTCAAACAAAACTTGGTTTGCGATAAAAATTATTATTATAATTAAAAAAAACTAAATGGATATTCCAACTCATCTAAAACACAAGCCAATAATTGGCGTAAAAGATTATGACGATGGTGATGCGCAAGCTTTATCAATTGGCTTTGCTCAATGGGAAAATGAAACTGATGATATTTCGGCAAAGATTTTTCGATATAACGATCGCTGGAGCCCACAGAGCGAAGAAATGCCGTTACATCGGGTTATCGATTTGAGCATATTAATAATTGCTTCTTTTCTTGATCAACAAACTTCTTCTATAACTGATTTAGGCGAAATAGTTGTGGATAAAGAACATCTTAATAAAATTAAAGAATATTATCAAGATAATGAAGAAAACCTTAAAAAGAGGATTAAAGAATTGAATAGAATAATTGATCTTTTTTTAAATAAGACTTTAATTTCTCCAATTAATCCAAGTGTTCCATAGAGGCATCTGGATTTCTTAATAAAAGCTCTTTTGCAAAGAGTTTTGAAAAGCTGCCAAAAGCGGCTTGAAACGTTTTTTTAATAGAATGGATTTGATGATAATTTTGATTTTAAATAATTGAACTTGAAACCTAACCTTTCGGAAAATGCAATTATTTTGTCAGTTGTTTTTTTGTCGATAGTTGGCGGCAAATATACATTCTCGATAAGGGTCGCCAAGTCGACTTCAATCAGTTTACCTTTTTCTATAGGCTTATCGTCCCAGTAATCTTCGCTTTGAATTGCGTCTTGAATTTGAATAAACATTCGAAATTCTTGTTCATGAATGAATTCTATTCTTTTATGAATTAAGGGAACTATTAAATTGTAGCTTTTATGTGGATAGTCAATCTTATGATACCATATATCTTTATCGTAGTCTAAATATCGAACTTTGCTTAATGATATTTCCTCACTTATTTTCGCGATTGTGGCGTCAATCCGTTCTTTTGTAGATTGAATTGCCACGCCTTCGTTACTTTTTAAATAAAGTCGCCACATAGCATCAGACTCAGATTCGTTAATATGCCAGCAATTAATAATTACACCTCTTTTAAAATTTTGATGAGTTAATTGTATTCCTCTTATATTTTTTAACGCCTGTTCTTCGTCATATTCATATTGAAATTGCTCTGCGTGATGCTTATACGTGTTTATTCTAAATTCAGATTCATGTCTCGGTATGGAACCTTCGAATGGGTCGCTAAACTTGTCAGCGCGACAGAAGAACAAGGATTTTGTATCAAGTAATGATTGGAATTTGTCAAAATCCAAATAACGCCAGACAGTCGCAGCGGCGTCTAAAGGAATGTAGTTTTGATGATTGTAAATTGGCATATTAATATCGAATCAACGTTGAAGCATTAGCGAAGGCAAGGGATTTCGAGTTCCGTCGCGCCGGTAGCGAACCTTAACCCTCACCCCCGTTCCTGTCAGACGGAGGCCGTCAGACAGGAACGGCAATGAACCATCAGCAATGAACCATGAACCTCCCTCACCCCCTACACATCCGTTTGCGGGTTGTCTTCCTGGTTGTTTTCCAGGGCATGCAGGCGCAGTTCTTCCAGTTTCTTTTTGCTGTATGATAACCTTGTTATTACTACAAATAATACGGGCACAATAAAGATTGCCAGCGATGTTGCGGCGAACATACCGCCCATTACCGTCCAGCCAATGGTGTTACGGGCTTTGCCGCCCGCACCCTGGGCGAATACGAGGGGCAATACGCCGAGGATAAATGCCAGCGAGGTCATAAGAATAGGGCGTAACCGAAGCTTTACCGATTCCAAGGTGGCTGATACTACGGGTATGCCGCGATCAACACGTTCTTTGGCAAACTCAACGATCAGGATGGCATTCTTGGCTGATAAGCCGATAAGGGTTATAAGCCCTATTTGCGCATAAATGTTGTTGGATATTGAGGGTAAAAAAGTTAATGTGGTTATGGCGCCAAACATACCTATCGGCACGGCAAAAAGCACCGAGAACGGCACCGACCAGCTTTCGTACAATGCGGCGAGGAAAAGGAACACGAACAGGATGGATAAAGAGAAAATATATACCGTGCTTGAACCGGAATTTATTTCCTGCAGGCTTAAGCCGGAAAACTCATACCCATAACCGTCGGGCAGGGTTTGGGCTGCCACTTCCCTTAAGGCCTGTATGGCCTGCCCGCTGCTAAAGCCCGGTTTTGAGTTGCCATTTATTTCTGCCGTACGGAATATATTGAAGTGGGAAATAAGCGGCGCGCTTTCTGTAACCTTATAGCTTATCACATCGCTCAGGGGTATCATCTGGTTAGTTGCATTCCGTACATAATAATTGCCCATGTCTTTTATATCTTCCCGGTAAATGGTATCTGCCTGCGCCACCACATGAAAATTCCTGCCGTATATGGTAAAGTCGTTCACATAGCTGCTGCCGAGGTAGGTTTGCATGGTGTTATATACATCCGCAAGGTTTAAACCAAGCCTTTTGCATTTATCCCTGTCAACAGTTACTTCGTAGCCGGGCGTATGCGCGGTAAAAAAAGTAAATGCACGGCTTATTTCAGGCCGCTTATTTACAGCAGCCACGAAAGTGTTTACCACCCGTTCAAAGGCTTTAACATCATCATTTGTACGCCTTTGTTCCAGCTCAAACGTAAAGCCGCCGGTTTGCCCCAGCCCCGGAATAGCCGGTGGCGGAATTACCACTATGTTGGCCTCCTTCATCACAGATAACCGTTTTATCAACTCTGCCATCACACCCTCCATTTGCAATTCTTCGCTCTTACGCTGATCCCACGGCTTTAGCTGTGTAAATATGGTACCGGCATTTGATTTTGTGGCGAATGTAATTGCATTCAATCCGCCCAAGGCTGCAAAATGCCCAACGCCGGGTGTGCCCCCTATGATACTCATCATAGAGTCCAGCACCACGAGGCTGCGGTTGGTGGAAGCTGCTTCGGGTATTTCGTAAGTGATATATAAACGGCCTTCATCTTCGGTAGGAATAAATCCTGTCGGTTTGTTTTTGAACAGGAGTACCGCGCCTACGGCAATACATACCAGCAATACCACAACATAAGGCGCCTTTTTTATCCAGCTTTTTACGCCAAGCGTATAATTAATGGAGAACTTTCTAAAGAACTCATTGAACTTGAAAAAGAATTTATTAAGGCCTTTTGAATTTTTATCGAGATGTATGGGTTTTAATAACAACGTGCATAGGGCAGGTGTTAATGACAGCGCTACAAATGCCGATATAATAACAGAAACGGCAATAGTAATGGCAAACTGCTGGTATAGCCTGCCCACGAGGCCGGGTATAAAACCAACCGGCACAAATACCGCCGCAAGAATAAGCGCAATGGCAACCACCGGCCCCGATATATCTTTCATGGCCTTGGCTGTAGCTTCTTTTGCCGTTATTTTTTCTTCATCTATATAATGCTGAACGGCCTCTACCACTACAATAGCATCATCCACCACAATACCAATGGCCAGCACAAAACCAAACATGGTTAGTGTGTTTATGGTAAAACCAAGCGGTATAAAAAATATAAATGTACCGATGATGGAAACGGGTATTGCGAGTACTGGTATTAAAGTAGAGCGCCAGTTTTGAAGGAATAAGTACACCACCAGTATAACCAGGCCCAATGCTATAAGCAATGTTTTTACAACTTCGCTGATGGAAACCTGCACAACGGTTACCGCTTCAAAGGGAACTACATAATCAACATCTTTTGGAAAATAGCTTCTTAGCCCATCCATAGCGGCATAAACACCTTTGGCTGTTGCCAGGGAATTGCTGCCCGGCGCCTGGTAAACAAGCAGGTACGATGCCCTTTTACCGTCAACAAACGAATTACTGGCATAGCTGAATTTACCCAACTGAACCCTTGCCACATCTTTTAAATATACAATAGAACCCTGCTGGGGATTTGAACGAACCACAATGCTGTCGAACTGGTTCTCACTGCTTAAACGGCTGTTGGTTATAACAGTATATTCAAATGAAGTGGTGTTGGTTTGCGGAGGTACGCCCACAGAGCCCGCGGCAACCTGCAGATTTTGTTCCGTTATGGCATTGGTAACATCGGTGGCAGTAAGGCCTAACTGTGCAAGTTTATCGGGCTTAAGCCAAACGCGCATACTAAAATCGTCGGCACGTGTAAAAACGTCGCCCACACCCGGTACCCGCAACAAGGCATCCCTTACAAATATATTGGTATAGTTATCCACAAAGGGGACGCTGTGAGTGCCTTTGGGAGAATACATTGCCACCAGCATTAGTATGCTTGGGTTACGTTTGCGTGTGGTTATACCGAGGCGTTTTACCACATCGGGCAACGGCGGAGTGGCGATACCAACCCTGTTTTGAATATCCAGCGTTGCTATGTCAACGTTCGTCCCGATATTTAAAGTTACCGTAATGGTTGACTGTCCATTGCTTGTACTGTTGCCCTGCATATAAGCCATGCCTGGGGTGCCGTTTATCTGCGTTTCAATAGGGGTGGTTACCGTTTGCTCTACCGTTTGAGCATCTGCGCCGGTAAATATGGTGCTGACGTTTACAGTTGGCGGTGTAATTTCAGGATACTGGCTTATAGGTAAACTTAACAATGCCAGCCCGCCTACCAAAAGGAGTACAAGGGATATTACTATTGCTGTTACGGGCCTTCGTATAAAAGTATCTGCGATCATGTTGTTATTGTATGCCCCCATCCCCTGAAGGGGGGTATGAAAGCGTTGTTATTGTGTGCCCCATCCCCAGAAGGGGTATGAAAGCTATTCTAATGACTTATTTTTTTGCCGGGGTCATTTTCGGAGGCCCTATTTGCACAACAGAGCTGTCCCTTAATTTTTGAATGCCCTCTGTCACTATTTTTTCCCCCTCGTCCAAGCCGCTTATCACCACCACCTTATCACTTACTTTAGGGCCAAGTACCACTTTACGTTGTGTTACTTTATTATTTGGTATAGTAACAAACACAAAATACTCACTCATTTGCTCGGTAACAGCTTTATAAGGTATAAGCACAACATCTGAACCTGTATTATTTTTAATTTTTATATTACAGGTAATACCTGCCCTTAATTCGTTTTTTGAATTTTTAAAGATGAGCCTCGCTTTAATGGTCCCTGTTTGAGGGTCAACTGAACGGTCAAGAAAAGAAATATGCCCCGGGTATGAATATTGGGAACCGTCCGGCAAAACAAGCGTAAACACAGAATCTTTTTCATCATTACCTTTTTGAAGAAGTTCGGTAAAGCGGGGTATTTGCTTTTGGTCAACCTGCACATCAACTGCCAGCGGGTCATCGGAAGAAACAGAATTAAGTATCTGCGAGCCCGGCGAAACGGCTGTACCTATTTTAACCTGCGATATGCCAATGGTGCCGTCAAAGGGTGCGTAAATGCTGGAATATTTAAGGCTGGTTTCCACGCTTCTTACATTTGCTTCGGCGGCATCTACCTGTTTCTTTGCAGCATCATAAGCGGCATCCGCATAATCAACCTGCTGTTTGGCAACGGCATCCTGTTTATCAAGAAAATGGTAACGGTCGGCGTCTTTCTGTGCTTTTACCAGGTTGGTTTTCTGCACAGCTACATTTGCAAGCGCCTGCTGGTAATTTGCTTCATACTGCTGCTGGTCTATCGTATAAAGCTTTTGCCCTTTAAAAACACGGTCGCCATCTTTAAAAAATATCCCGGTAATATAGCCTGCCACCTGTGGCCTTATATCAACCTGGTAAAGCGGTGTAATGGTTGCGGGGTATTGGTCGTAATAAACAGCACTTCCTTTTGAAACGGTAATAACAGTAACGGGTACAGGCGGCGGGGGCGGCTGTTGCGGCGGCTTACCACCGCATGCTGACAGAAAAACACCCGCTATAACCGTAATGCCTGTCTTATATATTGTATTTATACTCATAGAAAGAGTTTGATTTATTTATTATTGAATTAAGCCCATCGCTTTTTGAACAGATATTTTACTCACTAATACCTGGTACAATGCATTGGCATAAGCTATTTCTGCATCCCTTAGGTCAGTCTCGCCGGTTATTACATCTAAGTAAGTTTTTATACCGGCCTTGTATTGCACTTCCAAAGTATTATAAACATCAGAGGCCAGTTGCAGGTTTTCCCTGAATACATTGTAGTTATACAGGTTGCTTTTATAGCCTGCCATAGCCTGCTCGTATTGTGTATTTATAGTGTCTTTGAGGGAGATAACATCATAATCCGATCTTTGAAACTGCAATTCGGCTCCTCTAATGTCCTGTACCCGCTTAAACCCCTGGAAGATGGGCAATGCTAACTGCAGCCCGATATAAGAGGTTGGATAATTTTGTGCATACAGGCTGGAAAACTGGTTATTCAGGTAATTAAAATTATATGCCCCAAATGCAGAGATACTGGGAAAATAGGCAAGCTTAGTATATTTAATATTCGCCTGCAACAGCCGCCTTTGGGTTTCCAGTATGCGAAACTCTATACGGTTCTGGTAATTTATTTCCAGAGCGGTATCAAGGTTAACCTCGTTTTGCATTTGCACGGAATCATACCTCACTTGCAGAAAACTACTGTCGGGGTAACCCATCAGTTGTTTTAAAACCGCATATTTTGCTTTTAAAGAATCTTCAGAGCCTTTCTTTTGCGCCATGGCATTATTCAGGCTTATGGTGGCCCTTTTATAATCTATTTTATCCACTATGCCTGCCTGGTATTGGGCATAGGCATCTTTAAGGCTGCGCTGAAGGCGAATGATGTCTTCCCCGGCAAGCTCTATTTGTTTTTGTGTAAGCAACACGCCATAATATGCCTGGCTTACACCTACCACTATATTAATTTTTTCCGCTTCTGTTATTTGCCTTACCTGTGTACGCACGTCCTGCGCGGTATGGCTGGCCAGCAAAACATCCCGGTTAAATATATTTTGCGTAACGGCAAGCCCCGCTGTGGAAGTATTGTTCGTACCAATACGTATAACGGAATCACCAAATTTGCTGGCGGGCAATTGAAAATTGTGTTGCAGGTTAGCGTTCAGGTTTAATTGCGGGTACCAGTCTGCAAGCTTGCTTTTTATAGTGGTTTCAACTATTTTTTGGTCAATCAGCGATTGCTGTATCAGCGGTTGGTGCCTTATAGCAAATTCCACACATTGCTGAAGGGTAACCTGCTGCAGGGTATCTGTTTGCGGGTGCGCAAACAATGGCAAAAATAATATTATAACCGGTCTGATGAAACTTATAAGTCTTTTCATATATAGTTAATAAAAGCCGTTATCAAATGGTTACTACCACGCACATAAAGGGATTAGAAGGGGCAGGCAAATCTTTTTGGAAAAGGTGTTTTAAAAAACAAGAACAAAAGTAATGCCCCGGCGGATAAAAATCAAACGATTGTTTAATTTTTTTATGAATGATATGGGAAGCAGGCTTTTTTGTAGGTGAATGGAGATTGTTTGATGCCATTGCTGACCGAATATTAAATTCATATTTGGCGGTGTGTAAAAATGAATATATTAGCGGTAACCAAACCTTAAAATGATGGAAACCTTTTTCATTTTTTACTCTTTATTTTGGCTCGTAGTAGCCGTTCTTTGTATTGCCGGAGAGTGGAAAGTATTTACAAAAGCCGGCCAACCAGGCTGGGCATGTATCATCCCTTTTTACAATATTTATGTTATGACCCAAATTACGGGTAAGCCGGCAATATGGGTACTCTGGTGTTGCATCCCTGGTGCAAATATTGTTTTCGGTATTTGGCTTATCAATATGCTCTCAAAAAGCTTTGGGAAAGAAGAGGGTTTTACCGTAGGCCTTATTTTTCTTCCTTTTATTTTCTGGCCTATGCTTGGTTTTGGCGACGCAAAATACATCGGCCCTTATGGAGACCCAGTTGCATTTCATGCCGCACAGGAGAAAAATAAATTTTCTTTTGAGGATACCCAGAGTTAAAAAGATGGTTACTGAACAAATGATCAAGCCCCGCCAGAGGGGCTTTTTTTATGGTATAAACAACCTGCCTCTAAATATGCCGTGACCAAAATTTGGAAGCCGTTTTAAATAAACTATCAAATTGCATTCATTTTTTTATTTTTATTGACAATAATTGACCATCTGCATATATAAACCTGAAAAATTTTGTACCAAACTTTGTGTATTCTTTGTGAACACCCTTTGTGCCCTTCGTGGTAAAAAAGAGAGAACCACAAAGGGCACAAAGAAAATACAACACAAAGGACACTAAGGACTCTCTTGGTTGTTATATGCAGATAATCAATTAATAATAAAATAACTGTCTGTTATCTAAAAAACTGCAATATGAAAAAGATATTCTTTTGTTTTACCCTGATGCAGCTTGCCATTACGCTGGCCTTTTGTCAGGATATGGACAAAATACGCAAAGATTTTGAAGACCGTACAAACGGTAAAGGCGGCATCCCTTACGGTAATAACCCAGCCGCCGGTAAATACTATGACATACGGGGATTTAAAATGTATTGCGAAGTGTATGGCGAAGGTGCACCCTTGCTTATTATACATGGCAACGGAGGCTCTATCAATAATTTTGTACTACAGATACCTTATTTCTCAAAAAAGTATAAAGTAATTATTGCGGATAGCCGTGCACAGGGAAAATCCGCTGACGCAGCAGATTCGCTTTCGTATGAGATGATGGCGGATGATTATGCAGCGCTGCTTACCACCATGAAAATTGATTCGGCTTATGTAATAGGCTGGAGCGATGGTGGTATAAATGCTGTATTGCTGGCGGTAAGGCATCCTGAAAAAGTTAAGAAAATGGCTGTTACCGGAACTAACCTGCAGCCCGATACCAATGCCGTTTATAAAGAGGTATGGGACATGGTAATGCCATCCTATAACCAGTTAAAGCAAAAAGCAAACCTGAGTGCAGATGAAAAAAAGGAATTTAAACTATTACGGCTGTTAGTGGAACAACCCCATATTCCGTTAGCCGACCTGAATAAAATTTCAGCGCCTGCACTGGTGATGGGTGGTGACCATGATGTAATTAGAGTGGAGCATACCATGCAGATATTTGAGAATATACCCAAAGCTTACCTGTGGATATTTCCCGATTCCGGGCATAGTACGCCGGTAGTATATGCGAATGAATTTAACAGCAAGGTGGATATATTTTTTTCAACACCATACCGGACAATAACAGGGGAAGGGAGATTTTTTTAAGTTAAAAGTTAAAAGTTAAACGTGAAACGTGAAACGTGAAATGTGAAACGTGAAACGTGAAACGTGAAACGTGAAACGTGAAACGCTCACGGGTTCACAAGTTCACTATTTTAATTGTTTCACGGGTATTGTTTTTTTCTCACTTTTAACTTTTAACTCTCCACTTTTAACTAATACGGTTTCTCCTGCTTCAAGGCACGCAGCATTTCACCATAATGCATGCCTTTTGACAAGGCGTTAACCGCCAGTGCAATTCGTTTTGTTTTTGTTTGCTCGGTTTTGGCGTCGGTTATCCATTTGGTAAAATAATTCTGGTGCGATTTGGGAAGCTTATTAAAATGTGCAAGCGCTTTGGGCTCATCTTCCAGGCATTCTATCAATTCGGCAGGGGGTTTTATTTCGGCCCTGTCAATTTCTAACTGTACCTGTAAAGAAGCGCCTTTTCGTTTCTTCGTGCCCCTTCGCATATCAGCATTTATGGGCATAATAAAATCACCGCCGCCCATAGGCAGCAATGCAATGGCATTTATCGCATAGCTATCCAGCTTACCCTTTACCCTGAAAGTTTTTTTAACGCCCGGGTTTAGTTGCTGAGCTATGGCCGCAGGGATAAGAATATAGGTCCATCCTGTTTTTTCCCCCTGCTCTTTAAATTGCATAATTGTGGTGCTAAATTGAACCATTTAAATTCTTTTTTATATATCTTTAATTATTACCGGCTTTTAAGCAATTTAATAACTATAGAACTAAAAAGATACAATCGTTTGATAGTATATTGTGCGGTTGTAGTTTTTTATTAATGGGAAAATGGCGCAGGCTATTTCTTTTATTAAAATTATAGATACAGTTTATAGGAAAAATGAAAGTACAAACACCCAGGAACCGCGTTAAAAAACTACTTGCTTTTGAACAGGCAATTGATTTGAATATCCTCATGTCTGTTACCGACAAATACGGGATCATTATCGCCGCCAATAAGAAATTTTGTGAGATATCTCAATATGAGGAGCACGAACTGATTGGCAAAAGCCATAATATTATAAATTCGGGCTATCATCCAAAATCCTTTTTTAAGGACATGTGGAAAACGATCCTTTCGCGCAATGCCTGGCAGGGGGAGATAAAAAATAAGGCTAAGGATGGATCTTATTATTGGGTTGACACAGTCATTGTTCCGATATGTGACGATGATAATATGATTGAAGAATTTCTTTCCCTCCGCATTTTAATCACTAACCGGAAGGAAGCTGAAATAGCATTAACCGAAACGGCTTTTATTATATCGCACAAAATACGCCAGCCCTATGTAAACATGCAGGCGCTGCTTACCGTACTTATGCTGGAAGACCTGCCGAAGGAAGATATAAAGCGAATGGCCAGGCTTATGCAAAATGAACTTGAAAAAATAGATGAGCTAACAAGGCAAATGGCACTGGATCTGCATAATTATAAAATAAAAATAGAGGCTAAGCAGAATAAGCTGTTATAGAAATTTAGTATAGTTTAAATTAACTATCCGCATATACCAACCGGAATAACCCTCAGTGTTCTTTGTGCTGTATTTTCTTTGTGCCTTGGTGGTTCTATTTCTTTTTTTACCACTAAGGGCACTAAGGATGATCACAAAGAACACAAAGTTTGTTACAAGTGTTTAGGTTGACATATGCGGATAGTCATTAGTTTAATTATAATTTCAGCCTTAGCTTCATTTTATTAAGCAGTATTACAATACCCATTACGGCTACTGCAAAAAATGCCGACCATAATATACCTATCCACCCATGGTCAAGGCTTTCAGGAAATAAAGTAATGCCTAAAAAACCAACGAGGTAATAAATAAAATCGGGAATAATGTAGGTAAGCAGCGGGTTTGAAGCTGCCGGTTTAAAAAATGCCGTCCAGCGCTGTATTTTTTTAATATCTGTAAGCCAGTATAAAAACGCAAAAAGTATAGTACAAAACCCTGCGCTGTATAAACACCAGGTTGGCGTTGCATAAATTTTTGATATTTTATAGTATGGCCTTAAAAAATAGCCCGCGGCAAATAATAAAATTACGAAAAGCAATGCCTGTATAAACCTGCTTTTAATGGTTACCGGTTTTGTTTCATCAAAAAATAACAGGCTTACCACCACGCCGCATAATACAATTGAGGTGTGGGATGCATTGCCGCTTTGCGCACTTATCCAATGCCAGCCTGACCCGCTTATGCCGGGTATTTTACCCACAGCATACCACGCGGCACATAACGCTATCATGCCAATAAGCGCGTATTTATTACCCCTGAACAATTGGTAAAAAATACAACTGTATAAATATGCCCAGCCTATCAGCCCTAAAATTCCCCACCAGCGCGGCGTAATAGGGCCGCCTTTATCATCGGTATAAATATACGCGAGCGCTATTAACGTAATAACCCCGACGGCTTTTAAAATGCCAACCAGTATTTTATTTTTTGTATAATACACTTTCCATATTAATACAACTGAAATAAGAAACAATAATCCCCAAAGGTCAATTGATATGCCCATGGCCTGCTGGTTATAGCCACCCTCGGCATTAACCATAAATACGCCAAGCACCAATAAACCCAGGGTACGAAATAATATATGTTTTTGCAATTGCAAAAAGCTGTCGCCTTTGGCAAGCCTGCTGTTTATAGCAAATGGTATTGACATGCCTACTATAAATAAAAATGCAGGAAATACAACATCTACAAAGCTCATCGCGTCGTCGTCTTTATGCATGTGTTTCATCCAGGCAGGTATATCTTTTGCGCCTGCAAGCTCATTCACAAATATCATTACAAGGATGGTGATGCCGCGAAGCGCATCAATAGATAATATTCTTTGGGTACTAAGTTTATTATATTGCATTTGGCTCGTTATTTAAAACTGGTTTAATTTTAGCAGTTGATGGTTAAGGGCATCGTTGGCTGATACCCTGGTTAAAAATAATATATGAAATACAAAAGTTACCTGTTGGTAAGTATAATTGCGGGCGTAATTGTAATACTTTTTTTTGTGTCTTTTACAAAAAAGTACGAAAGGCCTAAAATTATTGCCGGCAAACAAGCCCATGCCGCAAAAAACCCGGTGATCATTGGCTATGTGGGCGGTTACAGGGGCGTTTTGCGCGCTGACTCTATTGATGTGTCGCGCCTGTCGCACATAAACTATGCTTTTGTTGATATTAAAGATAACAGGGCATGGCTGCACAATGGTAAGTTAGATGATATTAATTTAAAGAAACTTGTTGAATTAAAAGCAAAAAACCCTGACATTAAAATTTTAATATCAATCGGCGGGTGGACATGGAGCAAACATTTTTCTGATGCGGTGCTTACAGATACATCCACTAAAAATTTTGCAACAAGCGGGGTAGCTATTGTTTCAAAATACAATTTGGACGGGATAGATATAGACTGGGAATTTCCCGGTATGGTTGGCGACAGCAACAGTTACCGGCCAGAAGATAAACAACATTATACAAGGCTTTTTAAAGACCTGAGGCAAGGATTAGACAGCCTTAAAAAAATTACCCGCAAACAATACTTTGTAACAACTGCAGTGGGTGCTTCGCAACAATTTATTGAGCATACCGAAATGGATAAAGCGCAGCAATACCTGGATTTTGTTAATATTATGAGCTACGATTTTACAGATGGCACAGATACCATGGCCATACACCATACAAATTTGTACGCTTCAACAAACGACAGCACAAAGCATTCTGCAGACATTGCAGTGCGGCTGTTTATGGCAGCAGGAGTGCCTGCCAATAAGTTGGTTATCGGCATTGCATTTTATGGCCGCGCCATGCAAATGCGGACAGATAAAAACCACGGGTTAAACGAAAAGCGGGTAAAACCTGTGCCTTTGGGCGGCTTTACTTATATACACGACAGCCTTGTAAATAAAAGGGGGTATATACGCTATTGGGATAGTATGGCGCATGCCCCCTACCTGTTTAACGAAGAAAGGAAAATTTTTATTACCTATGATGATGAAGAATCGGTTAAAGACAAGTGCGATTATGCTAAGAAACACAAACTTGCAGGCGTGATGTTTTGGGAATATTTTGGCGATAGAAAAGAATACCTGCTAAAAACAATCGCCGATGATCTGGGCTATAAAAAGAAGGACTAAAATTTTAGTTAACAAAGAATTTAAATTGGATTGATTTTTTATGCTTCAATTGCGTTACCTTTGCATAGAATTTATGAGTTTTAACACGATTTAGTAAGTGAACGATCTTATCTGCTACGCAAAATCTGCTAACGAGTTAGTCTTCTTTACTCCGGTGTTTTTCCTCAAATCTTTTTTAATATTTTAATTAATTAACAAGCATGAACATTTATGTTTCAAACTTAAGCTTCAACGTTGAAGATGAAGACTTAAGAGGATTTTTTGAAGAGTATGGCGAAATTAAATCTGCCAAAGTTATTACCGACAAATTCACACAAAAAAGCCGCGGCTTTGGTTTTGTGGAAATGTCTGACGACGAAGCAGGGCAAAAAGCCATTAAAGAATTGGACGGCGCACAGGTTGAAGGCAGGGCTATTCGCGTAACTATTGCCAAACCAAGAGAAGAAAAAACCGGTAACGGTGGTGGCGGCGCAAAACGCTCTTTCAGCAACAGCGGCAGCGGCAGGTGGTAATATAATCTCCATGCAAATGCATTAAAAAGGGAGTTCATTATTATGGGCTCTCTTTTTGTTTTTAGGCACGCTAAGAAAGCCGTTGGGTTGATATATCTACGAAATACGAATTAGTACGAATATACGAATGAAGAATGATGGGATTTAGTCCATCTACGAATTAAGAATGAGATACGAATGTACGAATTGAAGGAAAAGTCCATCTACGAATTACGAATTAGTACGAATATACGAATGAAGATTCCTGCGTTGCCTTTTTCCGCCTTAGATATTTCGGTTGATTTTCCCAAAGGTAAGGCGTATCCCCACAACCCACAAACCCTTGGCGACCAAATTCTTAAGGCACGAATGGACAAAAGGTTGACTCAAACAGAGGCAGCGGCATTTTTTAACGTCAGCAAGGATTGTGTCTTTCGGTGGGAAAACAATCAGTCCAAGCCGCAAGGCCGTCATACTTCTAAAGTGATGGTTTTTTTAGAGGGTGGCTGATATTCCAAAATTGGGAAGGTTTAGTACTACTGCAAATTTTTACCCGGCATATAATATTATTGCTTTACAATTTTTTGATTATTTACTGAATCATTTGTCTTAAGCTGTACCAGATATATGCCCGAAGCAACATTCTGCATGTTTATTTGTATATTATTTTGCCCTTTCACGAGTGCTACAGACTTGTTATAAATAACCTCACCAAGAGAATTATAAACAGTTAAGTCCCCCGGAGAAGATGAACTCGCAGTAAATAACACGGTGAAATTCCCATTATTGGGGTTCGGTTGTACACTCATTTTGGTTGATAACTCCGTATTACTTTGCGTCATTTCAGATATTATTGCACTTGACGATAAGGTAGTAAAAGTAAAACTTGGACTAAAAGAGGAATACACATCGGGGTTAGTAGAACATTTTGTTGCAATGCGACCTTCATAAACAGTTCCAGGTGTTAAATTTTTAATAACACCCTTCCCTGTATTTGTAGGTATTGCTATAGCAGACACAGATTTATTTGTCCAACTCAATGAGCCGTATATTCGATATTGAATTTTATAGCCTCGTGCACAATTGAGTATGTCCCACGTTATCGTTGCAGTTGAAGAAGTTACCGCTGAATTTATTCCTGAAGATGGAGGAACGCAATTGACAACATTTACAGTAACAACTTGAGCCGTGGAATCAGTACAGCCATTGACACCGGTTATTAGAACTCTATATGTCCCGGAATCTTTTACATTAATAGAGGTTGTTGTAGCGCCCGTATTCCATACATATGTATTTGTTCCGCTCATTGATAAAGTAACACTATCTCCGGCACAAATAGTTGCATTAGGTTTATTGACAGTAATTGAATCAGCAGGCCTGGCTAATTGGGCTACGTTAAATTTATCTGATAGTTTTTCACATTGATTAGAATAGGTAATTTTGACTGAGTAGTTACCCCCCGATTTTACCCAAATATTATTTATTGTATCGCCCGTATTCCAAAGATATTTTGCTGCTGAGGTTGAAATAAGTTGAACACTATCACCGGAACAGAATTGGCTATTGCCAGTGATTATTGGGGAAGCATACAAATCACAAAAACTGTGTTCAACTTTACTTAGAATATTACCAGCTTTATCATAGGTTATTTTAACCGATGAACTATCGGGATAAGCAATAGAATCGATCCTACCTAAATTATCTTGATGGTAGTAGGCTGATTGTGAAAATGAAATATTTCCATAAATCCCAATAAATAATATGAGTGATATTTTTTTTATCGTGTCAAATTTAAGATTAGGAGTTCAAGTGTTAATATAAGAAAGGGTGCGCTAAATAAAATCCAATGGAACGCCGAGTTGCCAATTAATTTTTTATCTAACGAATTGGCTATTTTTTGAACATTTGAAAGTCTATATCTATAGTGAGTAAAGCAAAAAAATAGAATAAACATTCCGCCAAAGCAAATCGAAACTAAAGGAACACTATTTTTAGAATCAATAGGCAAATATTTAACGAATATAATGAATATAATAAGTAAAGTAAAACTTAACATCGCAAACACAGAGTTATGTGCAACATACAATGCAAGTTTTTGCCCCCTGCGATACTTTCTTATAAAGGTTATGTAAAATATATAATCGAAAAATTTAACCATATACCACTATTCTACCATTTAAAAATTACTCCGTTGTTATTAAGTGACCCATTTAAATTCGCCCCTATACTTTTGCCTGTAAATCCATATGATGCTGCATCTACCAGAAAATATGCAGCTCCTCCTATCCATGTTACCGGGGCCAGGGGCGTAAACTGAAGGGCAACCAATCCACCAGTTACTCCCAAATCTAAAACGTTTGATGCTTTGACTTCTTTCTGAGAGACAATTTCAGCAGTGTTTGTGATAACGGAAACACCTATCGCAATTGGTTCGATTATATCTGAAACCTTTCCCAAAGTCTCAGAGCCTTCGCCAGCTATTTTATAGCTATTAGCATATCCCCCTGCTTTATTAATGAAATTTTCTGTTCCTAATTCACCGGTTGTATATAATTCTCCATTTTTACCGAACCAGTATATGTCATTATGAGAAATATTTAGCTTTAAACTCACTCCGTTATCGACAAAAGAAGCTAAATAATCTGTTAAATCAGCTTTATTATTTCCATCATCCCTATTTCCAGTTAGTCCTGTATAATCAAAAATATTTACTGCATTATTTAATGCGTAAACATATCTGTTTATAGTCTGCGGGTTGTTTACATCATAATCGTGAGGGTCTCTATTAAAGAACCTGCCTCGTTTGGCATCATAATACCGTGCCCGTACAAAATATACACTGTCATTTTCCTTCTGTACACCATACTCACCCAACCACGTATAAGGCTGGCTGTTATTCCCTATATGTTTCCATATCTTTCCGCTCAAATCATAAATGTAACTGTCTGTAACGTTGGCAGAATCATCAATCAGTGCAACAACATTATGTTTTATGTCGGTTATATAATAGCACGCTTTCCCCGCACTATCAATGCGTGCTATAAGCCCTGAACCATAGATATTCCAGGCAGTAGTTGTTCCGGCGCTATTTTGTTCCATGAGCACATTCGTCAACCCCAACCCCGCATTTATAACATAGCGTTTTTCAATTCCATTTTCTGTACGCTTTATCCTGTTAAAAAATGCATCATATCCAAATGAAGTTGTTGCGGTATCTGATGAAAAGGAAGCGACAACATTATTTGCTGTATAATTGACGTGCACACTGTTACTGTCACCTTTTATTAATGTATCATTGCCAGACTTATCAAAATAATGTGTCGCTAAAGAATCCTGAATAATCTGATCAGCGCTATCATAAATAGCTCCATAGTTGGTTGATTGCAGTATTTTAGGATAGCAATTTCCGCAGGCTATATTACTAACATCTCCCCATGATGAACGTGTGACAGTGTCCGCATATATAATGGTGCCATTAGACTTTTTCCATATTTTGGAAATGACCATTCCATTGTTGTCATACCCATACACACAATACATTTTATTAGGGTAGGTCACTTTTAATAACTGACCCGCGGCATTATATGTGCTGGTGTACATCGCATTTCTCCAGTCTTTGACAGTAGTAATCTGGTTTAGCTTATTGTACTTATACGTTATGCTTTTGCCCGTTTGGTATTTTAGTGAAAGAAGATTGCCGGCAGCGTCAGAATGATAAAGGATCGTATTTCCAAAAGGGTCAAAATATTCCTTCGCATGATTGGAGGCATCATAAAATAGGGATGAAGTACCTAGCGGCCCTGTCGCTGTTTTAATATTGTTATCGCCATCATAGGAAAAATTAAGATTTTCACCAGTTGAGTATACGACTGTTTTGGGCAAATTTGCTTGTGTGAAATTAGTGGTATTGATAGAAACACCGTTTGCTTTAGAAATTAGTGTTACCCTGCTAATTTTATCAAGGCTTTTTGTTTCAAGGTGCCCAAGTGCATCCTGATATTGATACGGGCGATTAACACTGTCGTATATTGTTGCAGTGGTATTGCCATTCGGGTCTGTCACATTCTGCGGGCTACCCAATTTATTGTAGGTAATAATTGAGTGTACTTGATTTGGGTCTTGAACGTCCTTGATTTTGCCAAGTGGGGTATAAAGAAACTGAGTAGTGAGGCCCCGGGCATTTGTCATTGAGGATAGCCAGGAATTTTTGAGAAATGTTTTGGATGATGTGAGTGTTCCAACAGTAGTTGAATAATTTCTGTTAAGGGAATCAAAGCTATAAGTCGTAGTGATATTTGTAACAATATCAGTACTTGAAATAATATTGCCATTATTATCCCGCGTGATGTCAGTTTCTCCCCCCAAAGGATTAAAAATTTGCTTCGGGCGACCTACCTTATCATTAACATATTTGGTAATACCGCCGTTTGCACTTTTTGTGGCAATGATAAAATCCCGGTCATCATAATATTTTCGGTCTATAGTGTCCTTGTAAACGTTGAGGGTAGCAATCTGCCTGTCCTTGGAATCAAAAATAAACCGAGTAACATAGAACATCTTGTCAGTCAGCGAAATTTTATTACTGTTCTTATCGTACGCTGTGAGAATGCTTTTGCCGTCAATATCCTTAAATCGAATCTCTAATCCACGGCCATTGTATTTCCTGTTGGTACGTTGACCAATTTGATTAGTCCTGGCTGTATCCCACCCAATCGCATTGCTGGAGATAACAACGCCTCCCGTTGGGGTTTGGATATGCGTGATATCACCCGCTGGAGCATATACGTACGATGTTGTATTAAGTTCATTTTTTTCTGAAAGTAACTGACCTTTCGAACTAAAGGCTCTTTCAATATGAGTCAAATCCGGCAGCACCGTCTCTATTTCATTGCCCGCTGAATCTCTATTATGCAAAGTTTGAAATCCTTCACCATCAGTAACGCTTGTCGGCAACGAATGGGTATCATATTGCATAAATTCATTTACACCTAATGGCCTATGAATTGCAGTAATATTTCCTACAGTATCTTTTTCAAAAGATGTTTGATTACCATTTTTATCAATTAAAAGTGAATCAGTGTTATCGGCATAATAGCCATGTACAATGTGATGCCCTTCTTCATCTTGTTCGTCATGCACTCTGTAGAAGCTATCGGCCAAATACACTTTATTCGAGCCATCGGGGAATACAACGGTTGTATAATTAGTTGCCGGTGTATTTGCATAGAAGGTAGTTGCTTTTCCGTTAACATCGTATTGCGTAGTTACTTTTCCATTGGTGTACACATTTTGTAAGAGAAGGTTACCACCCGGATTAATGATGTTGGTCATTAAATGAGAACCATCATATTGGAATGAAGTCGTATCTAAATCAGGGTCAACAATTCCAGTTATATCACTGCCGGAATGTAGAAACTGAACAGATCGACTTGCCGGGTCAGTAATCTGCGTAATTTTTCCAGTTGCGTCATTTGTAAAATCCCAATGTCGGCCACCTTCGCCTGTAATGTTAATGAGAAATCCATTCCCATCATAATTCAAATCGGTTGTATTCCCATATCTGTCTTTTATATAATCCAGCTTACCTTGGGCATCAAAAGAATATACTGTTCCATTTTTGAAAGTAAGGGTATATATATTTGTAACCGGGTCTTTATATAGCTTCTCAAAGATGCCTGCATACTTCGGAAAAGATGCGCCATTGCCATTATATAGCTTTATAAAAGGCACACTATATCCTTCTCCATAAAAGACGCGCCAAACCGTATCGTTGTCATTTTCTATTTTATAATCAAAATTATTCGACCACCCCACGCCCAGATTACTTGCATACGCAGTATTATTCGAGTTGTAATAGACCTTAAACTCCAAAATACCCGCTACGGTATTCATACTCAAAACTGAATTATTGTACCCATAGTCAAGTGTCGGAATTTTTACAGGTTCCCCTGCATAACAAATTTGATATCCGTCTTGATTTACAATATTATTTTGAGGGACAACTTGTGTAGATTGACTGCTTGTAGGTTTTACGGTAATAAAACCATATATACTGTTAGGATTACTACTCACACCACAGGAATTAGTGACAACAAGGCTTACAGTGTTTGAATTCGATGCGTTATACGTAACAATTGGGTTTTGCAATGGTGAAGTACTGGGATTGCCATTTTGAAATTGCCATTGATAAGTACAGCCAGTACACGGATTTGAAGGGCTAAAAGACACCGATTCTCCAACGCTTATATCGTTACGATTATTTGACGTATAAAAATCTGCGCTCGGCGGTGTACTGTTAATATCAATCGATAATTGACCCGCAGCAGATGTAGCATTTGAAGCGCCACATCCGGTGACATAGCATGAATACGAACCTTCATCATCTGAAGTGATATTATTTATTTTTAGAATCGCACTATTTACATTTTCATATTTTGTTCCGTTGGTAAGATTTGTTGTCCCTTTTTGCCATTGATACGTATATGGGCCATTACTGGCAGTCACTGAGAAATAAGCAGTTGCGCCAGCACACAGGGTTTGAGAGGCAGGCTGCGTAGAGGATACGGAAACAGCAATACAGGGGTTTTGATAAACTTGAAAAGTTGCTACTGCTATACCATTACTAAAAACTGAAATCGAGCCGGGTCTCAAAGAGCCAGTATTATTTTGTGTAACAGAATAGGTAATAGTAGAGCCATTTCCATCTGCGTTGGGAATCCATGACTGATTATTGCTTACTGGTAAGTATGGGCAATAATTGCCTGAGGTTACGCCCAAAGTAAAAGAATTATTTTGCGCTTCCCCTGATAAGATTTGGTAGGTGGGAGACACAAACCAACCAGAGCAGGCAACATTTGCACCTGCCGATTGGCGCCAAACTACATTACAATATGAATAAAAATAACTTTGACATGGGCCAAACCATGCGTTGCTTAATAATAAATAAACGACTCCTGTAATATTAGAATCATACCAGCTTATATAGGCAGCATGTGGACAGTCGGCCCGACCACAATCATTGTTAAAACAAAGAGAGTTGAGGCTTGCATCGAATAAACTGAGTTCCCCGTCAAAACTTGCACCTTGAGTAGCAGGATAAAAATCGCCGCAAGTGCTCCATTCGTAAGTATTGCCCGCAACAACGTTAAATTTTGCGTAATAACCGCCATACATAGAGCCGACGAAACTCCAATTGCTGGAAAGTGTTGTTGAAAAAATACCAGACGGCGAATTCAAATAAAAGCCTGAAGATGAACAACCGGGATTTATGCAAGCAGGTGGTGCTTGAGACAAAGATTTATCAGCAAATAGGAAAAATAATAGGGCGAAAAAAAATATAACTTTCTTCATGTTAATCAGTTGGGTGCGTTCTTGATGGTAAACACAGTTGGTTTTGAAAGAATTATTTTTTTATCAGCTTCACTCATTCTTAAGAAATCTGCTTTTTTGATCATTTTAATCTTTGGGACGTCAGAAGCAATAAGGTGATAAATTACAGGATGATTTTTTTTAAAGTCTTGTGCCGCTTTATCTAGGTTTTGAGCATCAATTTCAGGACTCCCGGTAACCCTCCACATATAATAACCATTGTTAAAATATTTATTTCCCAAGGTGTCGACAAAATTATAGCTATCCTTACTTATCGCTGAAACAACAGACATTTTATGATTTGCACCAGTATCACTTTGGGCGAATAAAAAACCATATGCCGCGAATACGATTATTATCGTCAAAATAATTTTTTTCACTGTATTATTTTTGAATATGAATATTTAAAAAATGACCTTTCAAATAATTTTGATAATTCTGTTCGGTGGCCTGACAATTAGATATATAAAAGCTATGCTTTATTATTACTATGTAAAATATAGAAATCCCTATGGGGAAGCATGCGAAAGTAGAAATGTTGATTTCATTGGTAGGAATTTATGTGAATGACTTTACAAACTATCGAAATCACTCTTAATATGTCCACTCCCCACGAGTACAGATTGTTGTAGTGAACTGAAACCTACCCATTTTTTTTGAACAATGCAAGCTTTTAGCCAAATATTTTTGGAAATTTAATTTGAGGGAGGTTCGTTATTAGAAAATAAAGTTGACTGCAATGTTTAGAATGGGTTAGAACCTGGTGAAGAATGCGATTTGC
>Ga0206915_1044_pt1 | contig 31881 bp, 28 predicted proteins | sample Alteio_BWOrgHeat_70_FD_152945 | JGI IMG/M metagenome (GOLD analysis project Ga0206915, IMG submission 152945) | Enriched cells from forest soil in Barre Woods Harvard Forest LTER site, Petersham, Massachusetts, United States -... | ecosystem: Environmental > Terrestrial > Soil > Temperate forest >...
CGGTGAATAGCAGGACTGCTACAGGATTCACGACGGATGAGCTGCGTCGGGAGGACAACGCTGGCGGTTGGAACACCGGGGTGCTCAATCTGTTTTAACAACAGTTTTGCTGATTGTCGGCCCAACTCTTCCGTGAAAACGCGCATGGATGTTAACGGCGGATGCAAAGCGACTGCGTCGAGCGTGTCATTGAAACCAGCGACCGAAAGATCCTCAGGAATAGAGAGATCGTGGTCGCGGGCAGCTTTGTAGGCTCCGCGCGCCGCCGGGTCGTCTGCAGCGAAGATGGCGGTTGGTCGTGGATTGCCTTGCAACAGCAACCGCGTGCTCAGGTATCCCATCTCCTCACCATCCAGTGTCGGCAGATCGCTGCTAAGGATCGACAGATGGGCCTCATCCATCGCCTGCCGATATCCCTGAAAACGACGAAAATACCATGGCAGGCTGAGGTTTCCGGCAAAGCCAATGTGCTGGTGGCCCAGAGATATCAGGTACTTGGTGAGGTCATATGCGCCCCGAATATCATCGAAAAAGATGGACTGCGGTGTGTTGTGTGGCCACTCGCCGACAACGTTATTACCGAGCGCGATCCATGGAACGTCGTGGCGGCTGAGTAATTCAAGCATGCTGCGCGAATTCGTCCCTGCCACAATCGCTCCGGCAACCACGGTCTTGCGCAGCAGGATCTCGGGAAGCATCAACCGGTCTGTAGCAAACGTCAGTGAGTATTGGAGTGGCAGGAAGAGCAGACCATAGTCATGCTCAGCGCAATAAGCCTCCGCGCCCATCAGTATTGAGGAATGAAAAGGGTGGAGCACGCCGCGATTACTTAAAAGAAAGGCAATGATGCGTGATGTTTTGCGCGCTTCCAGATCGAAGTTTAGCCGGTTCGCCGCATCCTCGATGCGCTGGCGGGTCGCCGCATTCACTCGTGCGCCGCCACGCATCAGTCGTGAAACTGTGGCCGCACTCACTTGGGCTTCACGAGCAACGTCGGCTAAGGTCACCTTCTCAATGCGCACTATCCAGGAATTCCCCCGAGTCTCGCCACAAACTCTGCGTCAATTTCGCAAGTATGCACGATTCCACGGTTTCTATGCAATATTTCTTCGATGGACGATGAAGTGGGGAAAAAGCGAAGCCGCAGAACATGTTCAGCTTGCAAAACCCCATACGTGGGTTCGATTCCAACCCGCGCCTCCAGTTCCCCGCAGGTTACATGCAGAATCAAAGCGTTGAGGGGCTTCGGTCTTTATAAACTGATTGCTGCGCAATGCTCTCAGTGATTGTCGAAAAACGTAAATCGATTCTTGCACAAAACTCCGATTTTCAATTTCAATCAAGAATATTTCGCGTGAGGAACTTAAACGGATGCGCCTAGCTGCAATAGTCTGCCTTACCTTCTTCTGCACACTTACTGTCATTGCGCAGAATCAGCCGGTCTCCAAGTGGCCCATACAGGACAACGTCTACGTCATTAAGAATTTCCGTTTCGGCACTGGCGAGACACTTCCTGAACTCACATTGCATTACCTGACACTTGGTCAGCCGCATCGCGGAGCCGACGGTCATGTGGACAATGCCATCCTTCTCCTTCATGGCACTGGAGGAGATCGCCACACTCTGTTGAATCCAGTCTTTTCGAATGTTCTCTTCGGACTTGGCCAGCCATTCGACATCACAAAGTATTTCCTCATCCTCCCCGATGACATCGGTCATGGAGATTCGTCCAAGCCGTCCGACGGCCTGCATATGAAGTTTCCCCAGTACGATTACGACGACATGGTCCACTCACAATACATCATGCTCACCGAAGGCATGCACGTCGATCATCTTCGTCTTATCCTTGGAACCTCGATGGGTTGTATGCAGTCCTGGGTGTGGGGTGAGACCTACCCGCAGTTCATGGACGCACTCGCACCTTTTGCATGCTATCCAGTCGAACTAGCAGGTCGAAACCGCATGACTCGTTACATCGCCATTGAGAGCATCAAGAACGATCCGGCATGGAAGGATGGAGAATACATCAGCCAGCCAGTCGAAGGGCTGCGCGGAGCAGAAGCTATGCTTCTCATCATGGGATCTTCGGCTTTACAGATGCAGAAGAACTATCCCACCAGAGCCCTGGCCGAAAAATATGTTGATGATTATATGGCGCGGTCCATTCCTCATGTAGACGCCAACAACCTGATTTACTACGTGAACGCCTCGCGGAACTATAACCCTGAGCCCAAACTCTCTTCCATAGTTGCGCCCGCCCTTTGGATCAACTCTGCCGACGACTTTATTAACCCGCCGGAGCTCGCTCAACAAATCATCAGCGCGCGTGTGCTTCCCAAAATGCCTAAAACAAAATTCGTCATTCTTCCCATCACGGATGCCACCCGAGGCCATGGAACCCACACTCAGGCTGCCATATGGGAAGATGAGCTCATCAGATTCATGACGGAAACTGAAAAGAAGCAATAGCTAAAACTGGCAGCCAGGCGCAAATGACCCCGCGCGCGCCGCTTTCTCCGCCGCGCGGTTCGATCCAGGCCTCGCGCCTCCAATTCTCTCAACAACTTAGCTTGGACAAATTTCTCCGACTTCCGCCTGTATTTCGGACAACGGAAAAATTGGATTCACTTCTTTGTGTTGCCTATTCTGGTGCAGTGAATCACCGCGGTCCGCGCGCCATGGTAACGGCGTTACTTTTGCTTTCAGTCACGGCCGGCTTATCGCAGGAAAAGCCAGACAATTTTGCCTGGGAAAAAGCGCGGGGAACGATCGTCGATCCTATGGTTTGCCTCGACGATCCCGCACAAAGCTATGCTCTGTATCTTCCTTCTGCCTACTCTCCGGATCGACGCTGGCCAGTGATTTACGCCTTCGATGCGGGCGGTCGAGGGAGAACGGCGGTCGAGGTTTATCAGTCGGCTGCTGAAAAGTACGGTTACATTGTCGCCGCCTCCAACAACTCTAAAAATGGGGCAGCATCCATTCAAACGGAAGCATCCCAGGCGGTATGGCTGGACACACATCGCCGCTTCTCCATCGATAAGAACCGGGTCTATACGACAGGATTTTCCGGCGGCGCGCGCGCGGCCACTTCTTTTGCCCTCTACTGCTACACCTGCGCCGTGGCTGGCGTGATCGCCCAAGGCGCGGGGTATCCCGTCATGGACAGGAAAACGCCTCCGATCAACGACCACTTTGCCTACTACGTAGCAATCGGCGATGTAGATTTCAATTTCCCCGAGATCATGACGCTGCGCCGTAAGAAAGACGAGCAGGGGATGTCTTTTAAGATCAAAGTTTATCCCGGCCAGCATCAATGGGCGCCTCCTGCGATCGCGGAAGACGCAATCGAGTGGATGGAAATAAAAGCGATGCAGAGCGGCGTGGAGAAGGTCAATGCGGTATTCGTGCGCAGGATCTTTGAACGGACCCAGGCAGAAGCGGCGCAGGCGGAACGAGCAGGCGACGCTCTCGGTCAGTATTACGCGCTGCGATCACTGGTGCGGGATTTCAATGGCCTGGAAGACATAACTCAATTTGAGGCCATGTTGGCCGCGCTTAAAGTTTCCAAAACCTGGAAGGACGCCAACCGCGATGAGCAGCGTGAAATTGCGCTGCAGGCATCGCTGACGGCAACAGCCAGCCTTGAACTGGGCCGGCTTGGCTCAGTGGAAGCGGCCAACCAACCAATGCTCGCTCAGCACATCGCTTCTATAATGAAGAACCTGCAATACGGGGAGAAGTCGAACGGAAGTGATCGCGCCGTCTCCTCACGGGCCTTTGCCCAGCTTTGGATGGAAGGCATCGAAGCGGGACAGGATCAGTTTCGTCAAAGACGTTTCACGGAAGCTATTTCCTATTTCGCATTGATGGCAGAGGTCGCGCCCGATCAGCCGGGACCGCTTGTTTTGCTGGCCGAAGCCAATGTCCGTCTAGGTAACAAGAAGGAGGCTCTGAAAAATCTGAAAGAGGCAGTGAAGCGTGGGCTCAAATATACAAAGACGCTCACTGAAGACCCGGAATTGCGACCATTGGCTTCTGATCCGACGTTCCAACAGATCGTGCAGGGGACAAATTAATGGACGATAGTTATTCCACTACCCAGCAATTGCATGGCCCAGATTCTTCCTGCATTTTCACTAAAAATCTCTTGGATCATTTGCACTGTCCCTTGCCTTCGAGGCTTACACTGGTTCTTTGAGGAGGATGTTGTGGAAGCTATCGCAAACGAATTTTTTCTACAGGCCGAAGCGCGTATCGAGCGCTACAACCTTTTAAAGCACCCCTTTTATACTGCATGGACAGCGGGTGAGCTGACCCGCGAAGATCTTCGGGAATATGCCGCTGAATACTGGCATCATGTGTCGGCATTTCCTTCATATCTGAGCGCTCTGCATACCCGCATGGAAGATGGGCCCGCGCGCCGGATGGTAGCGAGCAACCTGGCCGATGAAGAAGGCGTTTCCGCTCCGGATGGACGCGCTCACAGCGACCTTTGGATGGATTTCGCGAAGGGCATGGGGGCAAACGAGAGTGAGGTCAAGACGCGCACGCTGCAACCGGAAACGCAGCAGCTCATCTCCTCGTTCAAACATATTGTCGGTGAAGAAAACACGACGGCGGCATTGGCAGCACTCTATGCTTACGAATCGCGCGTCCCGGCGATTGCGCGCGAAAAGGCGGCGGGGTTGAAAGAGCACTACGGAGCGGACTCCACCACCGCGCGCTACTTCACCCTGCACCAGACTGCGGACGTGCTCCATGCCGATGTCTGGCATGAATTAATTGCAGACGAACTGGCACGTGCTCCAGAAACTGCTCAAGAGGCGCTGCTTTCTGTAGAGCACACCGCGGCTAAGCTCTGGTCGGCGTTGGATGGCATCGAACGCGGACGGCAGATGCGCAAAGAAGTTGCTGTTCCTGCCTAATGTCTCCGGACACTAAACTGCGGTCGCTAAAAACAGCGTAAGGGCGTGAGCGGATTCACGCCTTTACTTATTTTTGCGGACTGTGCGTGGTATCCGAGGCTTGCGGTGTCATCTTTCGCTTACGCGAGAGAAGGATCGCCTGACGGAACGTAGTATGTATTCGCATCTTGCAGTGCTTGCAGCGAATGGGATACTTCAGAGCCGCAAGAAAGCGTACGTCTCGTAAACGAAACCTGGAAAGCCGAAAATCGGAGGAATAGCAATCTGGGCAAAGCATATCAGTATTACCAAAGACCATATGACCGTTGGATGCCCACTCTCCTTAAACTATTGCACATGATTTGAGAAATTCATCGTGCAACTTTTACGCGAAACGGAATCCATTCTGGGGTACTGTATCCTTACGCTGCTTCAGCGGAGGTAGCACAATGGTCTGGGACGTTTCGTTTACGTGTGATATTTGCGGAAAGAAGAAGGGCGAGGCCAATCATTGGTGGATGGTAATGCTTGGCGATGTGCCTTGCTTTGAAGAAGGCCAACCCGCTCTGCGTTTTACACTGCTGCCGTGGAATTTGGCCGAAAGCCGGAATCCGGAGATGCACCATTTGTGCGGACAGGGATGCGCCATGCAGGCCATGGAGCGCTTTATGACGCATGGCACGCTTGAATCGAATCTCGCTGCCCATTCCCGTCGCTAAGTATCATTCACTAAAAAGATTGGGCCGCTCCAGGGGAGCCTTCTTTCCTTTACGCTCGCGCGAAGCCGGCGCGGGTGAAGCGGAAAGCATTCCCAGTATTTCTTTCAACTCCATGCGCAGGCGTTGCAATCTCAGCTCATTCTTATCCGCGTGGCTCCCGGTGCTTTGCCTTTTCAGCGGCAGTTCCGGCTGCGCAGTGTTTCGCTTTCTTGCTTCGCGTCCTTCCGATTGCAGCAGTTGCCGCGCACCCGCGATGGTATAGCCCTGTTCATGCAACAATCGCTTGACGTGCAATGCCATTTCGACATCGCATTTGCGATAGAGACGCTGCCCGGTGCCACTCTTGTTTGGCTTCAGTTGAGGAAATTCAGATTCCCAGAAACGCAGGACGTAGGCTTGGACCTTGCATAGCCTAGCCACCTCGCCGATGCGGAAATACAACTTGTCCGGTATTGCGGTCGATCCCGCTCCCTCCCGCTGTGACGCCCGTTGTGAGACATGCTTCTGCTTCTGCATTCAAAGCCCGGTTGGCTGAACTGCGGCCATCCTCAAGAGTATAGGCCACGCCATGCATGCTTTCGCAACTGAAACCGCATCTGGAGTCTAGGCGCGCCGAAGCGACTCCGCCTCATCGGCAGAAATCGCCTCGCGTGATGGAACCTCTCCGCCGGCGGCGCGGTGATACTGCACCGGCCACGCGATCTTGTGTCCGAGATCGGCGGCCGCATGCAAGGCCCAGTAAGGGTCACGCAGAAATTCACGGGCCATCAGAACCAGATCAGCCTGACCGGTACGCAAAATGTGCTCCGCCTGCGCCGGCTCTGTAATCATGCCGACGGTTCCGGTAAGAATACCGGTGTGCCGACGAATCTGCTCCGAGAAATGCGTTTGATAGCCAGGACCGATCGGGATTTTGACGCCTGGGACCAGACCGCCAGAAGAGACGTCCAGCAGATCGATCTTGCGCAAACGCAGATGCGAAGCGAGGGCAATAGAAGACTGGATGTTCCAGCCCCCATCGGTCCAATCTGTGGCTGAGATGCGCACGAAGAGCGGCCTCTCGTGCGACCACTCTTCGCGTACAGCGTCGACAACGCGTGCCAGCAGGCGCATGCGGTTTTCCAGAGAACCACCGTAGATGTCGCTGCGCTGATTGCTCAGCGGGCTCAGGAACTCATGCAGCAGATAGCCGTGCGCCGCGTGAATCTCAATGACATCAAAGCCGGCGAGCGTGGCGCGCCGCGCTGCCTGCGCGAAAGCGGCTACAAGGTCGTCAATTTCCACTTCATCGAGAGCGCGGGGGCGCGGATAACTTGCCGAAAAGGGGATCGGGCTCGGCGCAACTACGTTATCCCAGCCGCCTTCTTTCGCGGTGGCGATTCGTTCTCCCTGCCAGGGCGGGCACATGCTTGACTTGCGTCCAGCATGAGCGAGCTGAATTCCGGCGAAGGTTCCCTGGCTATGCAGAAAATCGACGATCCGCTTGAGCGGAGCGATGTGCTCATCTTTCCAGATCCCGAGATCGGCGGGGCTGATGCGGCCTTCAGGAGTGACTGCGGTCGCTTCCGTGATAACCAGCGATGCTCCGCCGACAGCGCGGCTCCCAAGGTGGACCAGATGCCAGTCATTGGCGAATCCGTCTTCCGATGAATACTGACACATTGGAGAGACCACGATACGGTTCGGCAGAGTGATATTCCCAAGCTCGAGCGGGACAAACAGGCTGGCACTATCAGCAGGCATAATCGGGATTTCTCCTCAGGGGTGGAAACATTTTGTCTCTTGGCACAGGAATAAGATGCTGCAGATGGCAGATTGTCGCAGAGCGATGAAAGTGCATAGCTCTGACTGCTATTCGCGATGACAAAAATGAATGCAAGAAAGAGACAAGAACAAAAAGAGGCTTCGCGCGTGGAGAAGCCTCATAAGTCCTAACTCGCTGTGGCTGTGTTTTCGCTGACGCAATCTTTGCCTCCGTTAAAACCCCTCCCTAAGTGGGTTTTGCTGGAATGCGTCGATCTATCCTACAAATAGAAGCAAATCAAGCAGCCGTCCTATATGTTGTATCTCATATGAAGATATGTCAAGAAAATTGCACAAAATTTTGAGCACATGCAACGAGCTGACAATACAGGACAGCGCGAGTGGAACGGACGCTTCTTCCTCAGCGTATCTGTTGCAGGGAGAATTCGATTCATGAATCGTTGTTTTGTGGTGGTCGTGGTGGGTGCGTTGTTTTGTATAGGGGGCTGCCGTCTCCAGGTGGACCAGGCCAAAAATGGCGGAGACAAGAATGTAAAAATTGATACACCCATGGGCGGCCTTCATGTGCGCACTGACCAGATGAGCGCGGCAGATGTGGGCTTGCCGACCTATCCAGGCGCGCAAGTGATCAAGGGAAACGATAACGACAAATCAGCGGACATCCACATGGGCTTCGGCAAATGGCAAATGCGGGTCAAAGTAGTGAACTATCAGACGCCGGACTCGCAGGATCAGGTGATGGCGTTCTACCGCAAAGCGCTGGGCCGCTTCGGCGATGTCATCCAATGCAGCAATGACAACCCGGTCGGCACGCCGACGATAACCCGGGAAGGTCTCACGTGTGGCGACAGCGGAAAGAATGTGCACGTGCACCAATCGGATGGATTGAACCTGCGCGCCGGCTCGAAGCATCACCAGCATCTCATTGAAATCAAAAAGGGCGACAGCAACAATACAAAATTCGCGCTGGTGGAGCTCGAGCTGCCCGAGGCGGAGGATAACTCGTCTGAAAGCCAGTAGCGTTGCGTTCCCTTCTGCGGTGCGATAGGGTCAAACATATGGATTCAGTCTGCCACCACTGCGGCGTAGCTCTCGGGAGCTCTGAACTTTTCTGTCCGCATTGCGGGGCACCCCAGTTGAGGTTTGAATCCACGGAGGAGCAAACCCCGTACCAGGGCGACGCAAATGGTTCCTCCGCACGTGCGGGCCAGCTGATTGCATGGCGTCCGGCGGTGCAGGCTGCATTGATTGTCGCGTTGCCCGTAGGCATACTCAGCTCGCTGCTGGACTTCGGCATTCTGTGGGTGCTTGTCGGCGGCTTTGCCGCTGTGGCGCTCTACCAACGCAAAGCCGTGACGATTGCAAACTCGCGTGCCGGGTGGCGGATTGGCATGCTGGTGGGCATGCTGGCAGCTTTTCTATCGAGCGTCGTCGATGGCCTGAGCATGGTCTTTGAACGCTATGGTCTGCATCGCGGCGTATCGATCGATCAGAGGCTGATGAGCCTGACGCAGCAGATGACCGATCAGATGGTGCATCAGAATCCGGAGGCGGCACAACAGATTCCCTGGTTCATTCACTTCTGGCTCTCGCCTGATGGACATGCGGCGATCGTCCTATTTATGACCGCCTTCGCTGCGATCATGATGGTGGCTTTTTCCTCAATTGGTGGCGTACTGGGTGCGCGAGTCCTGGGGGCACGCCGCAGGCTTTCAATCCATCCATAGAACCATAGAAGCCACGCGTCCTGGAATGCTCTGAATGGATGGCTTGCCCCGCAACGCCAGCTCCCCGTATCATCCCGCAAGAGCCTTTATGACAGACACACTGACAAGCTCCAAGCCCGTACTGCGCGAGAAGGGCCGCATCTTGTCCGCTTCAGAGATTGAGCGGACGCTGGTCCGGCTTGCCCACGAGATTATCGAAAAGAATGATGGCGCCGACAACCTCGGCCTGGTAGGCGTGCAGCGGCGCGGCGTTCCTCTGGCCAGAAGACTGGCGACGCTGATTAGCGGCATCGAGAAGCAGCCAGTCGATGTGGGCGTGCTGGACATCAGCTTTTACCGGGATGACCTTACGACAAAAGATGTTCGCCCAGTCCTCAACCCCGGCGACCTGGGTTTCGATGTAAACGGACGGAACGTCGTTCTTGTCGATGATGTTCTCTACACAGGACGCACCGTGCGCGCCGCGCTCGATGCGCTTTTCGATCATGGACGCCCGCGGCGGGTACAGTTGCTTACGCTGATTGATCGCGGGCATCGTGAGCTTCCGATTGAGGCGACGTTCGTAGGACGAACGGTTCAGACCAGCAGCCGCGAAATTATTGAGGTCAAATTGCGCGAAGTCGATAACGATGAGCAGGTCCTGATCGTAGAGCGCGTAGACTGACAGTTGCGGCGCAGGAAAATATTCCTCACTGCGCCTTACCTCGAATCGATCCGCATGACCAAATTACAAGCGAAGCCGCGTAAAATGCCCCCACCCAGCACGTCGCAAAACTATTCTCATCATGCAGGTTCAGTCCTCTCCGTTGTCGATCTTGCACTAGATGATGTCAGCTCCATTCTCAAAGCTGCTTCCCAGCTCGAAAACGAAGACCCGTTGAAGCGCATGAAACATCTGTTCAAACGGCGCGTTTCGCTACTCTTCTATGAATCGAGTACGCGTACACGTACCTCGTTCGAGCTCGCGGCAAAGCAGCTTGGCGCGGACACGGTCCTGGTGAGCGCGCTTTCTTCAAGCATCGAAAAGGGCGAGTCGCTGAAAGATACCGGGATTACACTGCGCGCTCTGGGGACGGAATGCATTATCCTTCGTCATCCTTCCTCGGGCGCGCCTTACCTGCTTTCACGGGCGACCGGGCTGCCAATTCTGAATGCAGGCGACGGCATGCACGAGCATCCCTCGCAGGCACTGCTTGACCTGCGCACAATGCTGTCGCATCTCCGTGGAGCGAAAGCCGCCTCAGTATCCGTGTCCGACACAACCCTCAAGGGCGTCACCGTTACCATCTGCGGCGACATTTTTCACAGCCGCGTCGCGCGCTCGAATATGCTCCTGCTGCCGCGCCTCGGTGCGCACGTGCTGCTTTCCGGCCCGCAGGCCCTGTTGCCTGAAACGGCTGCGTCTGCCGGACCGGGAATTGCTGTGGAACGCGATTTCGACAAGGCCCTCAAGCAATCGCAGGTGGTGGTGATGCTGCGCATCCAGGCGGAACGGCTGGCTGGCTTAAATGTCGATCTCGATGAGTACAAGCTGCGCTACCAGGCAAACGCGGAACGCATAGCAGCCCACGCGCCCGATGCCCTGATCCTGCATCCGGGGCCGATGATTCGCGGGCTCGAGATTACAAGCGCTGTGGCCGATGGGCCGCAATCCGCCATTGCCGAACAGGTGCGGCATGGAGTTGCGATTCGCATGGCCCTGCTTGACCGTGCGCTGGGAGCGCATGGTTCGAAAGGAAAGCGCAAATGAAGCCGATTCTGATTCGCGGCGGACGTGTGGTTGATCCCGCCTCGGGCGTAGATGCCGACCGTGATCTATTGCTGAAGGATGGCCGTGTATCGGCCATCGACGCGCCCGGCAAACTCAATGCTGCGGCAAAACAGGACGCGGCGGAGATTCTCGATGCCAAGGGCCTCGTCGTTGCGCCGGGACTTGTCGATATCCATGTTCATCTGCGCGAGCCTGGCCAGGGCTATAAAGAGACGATCGCTTCCGGAACCGCTGCGGCGGCAGCGGGCGGCTTTACCGCCGTATGCGCGATGCCGAACACTATTCCCGTGAATGACTCACCAGACATTACGCGCTGGATGCAGGCCCCTGAACGAGGCGCGCAGATTCGCGTCTTCCCGATCGCCGCCGCCACGCGTGGCAGCATGGGCGAAGCGTTGACGGAATACGGCGCATTGAAGGCCGCGGGCGCTGTGGGCGTGACCGATGACGGCAAGCCGATTCTCGGCGATTCCATCATGCGCCAGACGCTGGGCGCGGCTGTCCGTGTGGGCCTGCCTGTGATTCAGCATGCCGAAGACACACGCCTTACCGGCGGCTGCTCCATGAATGCAGGCGCACTGGCGTTTCGGCTTGGCCTGCGCGGTATGCCAGTCGAGGCGGAATCCGGATTGGTGGAGCGCGACATTCGCCTGCTTGCAGAACTGAAGGACAGCCGCGCTCACCTGCATGTCGCGCATCTTTCCACAGCCAAAGCACTGGAGGCTGTGCGACGGGCGCGTCGCAATGGTCTGCATGTGACCTGTGAGGTGGCGCCGCATCATTTCGTCCTGAATGAAGACGCTGTTGCGGAGTACGATACGCACGCCAAGATGAATCCGCCCCTTCGCGCTGAAGCCGACCGGCGGGCGATGCTTGAAGGCATTATCGAGGGCGCTGTGGATTCGATTGCCACCGATCACGCCCCCCATGCGGCACACGAGAAGGAGCAGGAATTTGAGCGCTCTCCCAACGGCATTACCGGACTCGAAACAGCGCTGGGTTTGACCATGGCGGTGCTGCACGGCAAGCACAAGCTGCCGCTAAGCCGGATCATTGCGCTTCTTAGCACACAGCCCGCGGCCGTACTGAACTTGAAAGGGCGCGGCAGCCTGGCCGTCGGCTCGTTCGGCGATGTTGTCATTTTTGATCCGAAGAACCACTGGACCTTTCATGCGTCCGCATCGAAATCAAAGTCTAAGAACACGCCATTTGATGGCTGGTCGATGCTGGGGAGCGTCGTCGCGACCATCAGCGAGGGGCGCATCGCCTATCGCGCATGACTTTATTCACAGCACCCTGGCCGTCATTCTGACGACCATAGGGAGGAAGAATCCATGCAAGTATGTTCAGCCGAGCTGCTCAGGCTTTTCTGGCAATGTGCTCGATGTATTGCCCAAGGGCTTTCCGGATAACCCCAATATCCGCTGGATTCTTCGCCCAGAATGACTACTAAAGCTTGACTTTGCTTGGATCGAAGCTGGGTTTGGGATACTTCATCTTGAGCTTGCCGATTGCATTGACCAGAATTTCTGAGATGGCCGCATTGCGGTACCACTTATGGTCGGAGGGGATGATGAACCACGGCGCATGGCTGCGGCTGGTGTTTTCAATTGCATCCTGATAAGCCCTGGTGTACTGCGGCCAATAGCCTCGCTCTGCAAAATCGGCTTCGCTGATCTTCCACCGCTTGTCGGGATCGGCCAGGCGCTCAGCCAGACGTCGTGTCTGCTCCTCGCGACTGATATGCAAAAAGAATTTGAGAACGGTGACGTTGTTTTCGAACAGCGTGCGTTCAAAATCGACAATCTGCTGAAAGCGCTCTTTCACTAATTTGTCGGAAACCTGCTTGTGTACACGCGTCACCAGCACATCTTCATAGTGGGAGCGGTTGAAAATACCGACGGTGCCGAACTGCGGAACGGCGCGGTGCGCGCGCCATAGAAAATCGTGTTTCAGTTCAAGCGGTGTGGGAACTTTGAACGAAGTAACGTTGCAGGCCTGCGGATTTACGCCGGTAAAGATGTGGCGGATGGTGCCGTCTTTCCCCGCAGTATCTATGCCCTGCAGCACGATGAGGACAGCGTGACGACATTCAGCCGTGAGTAATTCCTGCAGCGCATCAAGCTTCTGCCGATTCCGTTCGAGATCGGCTGCAGCTTCTTCTTTGTTCCGGTATCGTCCTGTGTCGGCGGTGGCGAAATGCGAGAGCTTTACTTTTTGGTGGGGCTTGACCAGATACGGACTTGAGATAAGTCGTCCAGACATGCTTTCTCCGGAGACTGGCCGTCCAGACGGCTGCGCCTTGAGCGCATCGGCTGAAACCGTCTGAACAGCATGGCCTCAAAAACTATTTCGTCTGCGGCGTCACTTGGGGGGCAGCGTCCGTCTTGGTCGTTGCCGTTTCCTGTTTTGCGGCATCGTTGCTGCCGCCCTTGATGCCGTCCTTAAAGCCGCGAAGCCCTTCACCAAGGCCTTTGCCGAGTTCAGGCAGTTTGCGCGGACCGAAGATCAACAGCGCGATGACGAGGATGATGATTAAATGCGTCGGTGTAAACAGGTTATCCAGCATAATGGATGCCTCCCGGGCGCACGCGCGCGGGAATTTCCTCCGTTTCTGGTATTGTCGCACAGTGCGGCTCATGGAAGCGAAACCGCATGTTCAGTACGCTATCAATTTGGAAGTGGATGCAAACCATCGAGCCGTTTCCTGGCCATCTGGGCAAAAGCGACCAGGTTTTCCGTCTCACCCAGTGTCAGGCGGCGATGCACCTTCAGCAGCGGATAGATGCGTGAGCCGCCTATTCCGAGGGTAGGAATTGCAAGCTGGCTCCCGGGATATTCACTCATCGTCCATTCCGAGGAATAGCGGCGACGGAAAACTTCTCCAAAGTAGCTGCCCCAGAGTTTCGTAAGCCACTCAAGATCGTCCGCAGGCGCCGGAGCCAATGCGGCCAGAATACTCTCCAGCGCTTCAATGGATGCCGCGGAGTAATCGAGCTGCATGCGGTGTTCGGCGGCAGCGATGCGGACGGCCTCTGCGGCGTAGGCCTGCATCATGGCGTCGAGTGAGTCAAAGCTGGCGGTGGCGAGACGTTCTCTTGCTGTCATGGTCCGTGAGAGCCTGTTGTGAACTTTAAGGCATCACAGCTTCCAGAGTAGCTGTATCCTGCGGGATTTGCAGCTTCGTGATCTGACAGAATGGCGGTCGGCCATGTATCTTTGAACTTTACGGGAATTTTCCGCTCTCCCGGATTTGCTGGAGGACCTTTTCTGTTGAGAAGCACGCGTTTTTCTTGTCTGGCTTTTACTGTATTCGCCATTTTTGTTTTCTGTGCCAGTTGCCGGGCACAGTCTCCGAACAGACAGCCGGTCGTTGCTCCGAACTCCGCACTTGCGGGAGTGAAATACGACTACAAATGGGAGATCTACGGCGGCTTCGCCTACTCGCACTTTAACGCGGGGCCGAACCTGTTGCAGGGCGCAAATCTGGGTGGCTTCGATATTCAGGGCGCGCGCTTCTTTACGCAGCGATGGGCAGCGGTAGCCAACGTACGCGGATATTACGGGACTTCGGGTGTCGTGCCCAACTCTTTTGGAATTCGCGGGCCGTTCGTGAGCCAGCACATGTTCATGGGGGGAGCACAGTTCCGCGGGCCCAGCAACGAGCACGCGTCACTGACACTGCATGCTCTCGTCGGCGGCGCTTACGGAAGCTTCGAGCGTAATCTCGACGGTGTCCCGCCTGGGGCACTCGGCTTGTTCAGCAATCAGTTTGCTTTTGGCAGCGCCTTTGGCGGGTCGATTGATCTGAACCGTTCGCCGCGTCTCGCCTTCCGCATTTCTCCGGATGCGACATTCGTAAATTATGGCAGCGCCGGTCTCAAGGATCAGTTTGCGATATCGGTCGGCCTGGTCTACCGGTTGGGCAAAGGCTTGAAGTAAATTCATCGGGATACAAACAAAAGGCCGGGCTCGCATCGTGCGCGCCCGGCCTTTTTCCTTGCATGGGTAAAACCGTTCGTCCGAAAAAAATGCAGGCTTCACCGGTTTATTTCAGCGCTTCACCCATTCGCATCCTCTTCGGGCAGGATGAATCTGATACACCAAGGAGAACCGCATGCAGCAGCGCACATTAGGGACGCAGGGTCTTATGGTTTCCGATATCGGATTGGGTTGTATGGGAATGTCGGACTTTTACGGACCCCGTGACGAATCAGAATCGATTGCCACACTTCATCGGGCGCTTGATCTCGGCATCGATTTTTTTGACACATCGGATGTGTATGGCCCGTATACGAATGAAGAACTGGTAGGCCGCACTCTCGGGCCGCATCGGGACAAAGTCATCCTTGCCACCAAGTTCGGCATAGTGCGTCATCCGGACGGCACACGAGGTGTGAACGGACGACCGGAATATGTCCACGCGGCATGCGATGCAAGCCTGAAGCGGTTGGGTATCGACACCATCGATTTGTATTATCAGCACCGCGTTGACCCGAAGACTCCCATTGAGGAGACGGTTGGCGCCATGTCGGAGCTGGTAGAGGCTGGGAAGGTGCGCTATCTCGGGCTTTCTGAAGCCGGCGCAGAGACCATTCGCAAAGCACATGCTGTGCATCCGATCTCAGCACTGCAGAGCGAATATTCTCTGTGGAGCCGCGACCCTGAAGACGATATCCTACCCACAGTGCGAGAACTCGAGATAGGATTTGTTGCGTATTCTCCGCTGGGGCGCGGATTTCTGACGGGACAGATTCGCAAGCCTACCGATCTTGCCGCAGATGACTGGCGACATAGTTCCCCGCGTTTTCAGGGTGAAAATTTTCAAAAGAATCTTGATCTAGTCGCAAATATTGAAGAGCTTGCCAAAAAGAGGAATGTGAAGGCATCACAGCTTGCGCTGGCCTGGGTGCTGGCGCAGGGTAAAGAGATCGTTCCCATTCCGGGCACAAAACGGCGCAGCTACCTGGAAGAAAATGCGGCTGCCGCTGCAATCGAGTTGTCACAGAAAGAACTGGCAGCACTGGATGCGATCGCTCCCAAAGGTGCGGCGCAGGGGGAACGCTATTCGCCCCAGCTTATGGGTATGCTGAGTATTTAAGCCTAAAGGAGTCCGAATTTGGACACAGTTGTTCAAATTCGGACATTTGCGGGGAGATGGTTTGATCAAAGTTGAACAAAATCATCTAATTTTTCTGATTCCTACTGGCCCGCAGGTTGCTAACAAATACTGGTAGAACTGGTCTACTGGTGACAAAGGTCACATTTTCCTATGAAGCGGTTTGGTTGTTTCCAGCTTGACGCAGCAAATGAATGTCTATGGTGCGACGCGAAACAGCTTCCGCTCGCGCCAAAGCCCTTCGCTGTGTTGCGTTATCTTGTGGAGAATCCGCAGCGCCTGGTCACCCATGATGAGTTGCTGGATGCCTTATGGCCAGAGACGTATGTACAGCCGCAGGTGCTACGCACTTATATTCTGGAATTGCGAAAACTGCTCGGCGACGACCCGGATGAACCGCTCTTTATCCAGACGGTTCCCAAGCGCGGATATCGCTTTGTTTCCAAGGTAACGACGGTAAAACCGGATGCAGTGGCATCCAGCGATGCGGGTGGATACCGCATCGTAGGGCGCGACGCTGAACTGCAAACACTGGACGGCGATCTGTCGCGCGCGGCGCGAGGCATCCGCCAGCTGATTTTCCTTAAGGGAGATGCGGGCTCCGGGAAAACTGCGCTCGTGGACGCTTTCTGCAGCCGCGTATGTAGTGACGACGGCGTCCGCATGGCTCGCGGCCAGAGCGTAGAGGGCTTTGGCGGCAAAGAGGCTTTTTATCCAGTGCGTGAGGCCCTGGCCCAGCTGGTCGACCCCGAGAAGCCGAGCCAGCTTCTGGTGAAGCTACTGCCTGCCTGGTTCGGCAAGAAATCAGAAACCGATGTGAAAACTCCTGCGCTCGGCGAAATTTGCGAGGCTGTGGAGGCTTTCGCCCAGGACGAGCCGCTTCTGCTGGTATTGGAGGACCTGCATTGGGCAGACGCCTTCACACTGGATCTGATTTCGGCTTTAGCGCGCAGGCGCGGCAATCACAAACTCATTGTGCTGGCCAGCTACCGTCCCTCGGAAATCGACGGTCAGCATCCCTTGAAAGGCTTGAAGGAAGATCTTTCCACCAGGCGCCTGTGCAGCGAGATCACCTTAGGTCCGTTGCACCGTGATTCTGTCTCTGAATATCTGCTGCAGCAACTTCATACCAATGCCCTGCCGGCGGGGCTGACGAGTTTCGTTCATCAACATTCCGAAGGCAATCCGCTCTTCATGGCCGCGACCTTTGAACATCTGCGTGGCCAGGGCCTGCTGGTCAACCGAGGCAACAAATGGCAACTCAGCGTCCCGCTGGCGGAGATTGAGTTAGGCATACCGGACGGCCTTCTGGGCATGATCGAGCTGCAACTGGAAAAGCTCAGCGAGAATGAGCGTCGCCTGCTTGAGGCCGGCAGCATTGTGGGAGCCATCTTTCCCGCGTGGGCGGCTGCGGCCGCACTGAAAGCCGATGTCGCGGATGTAGAGGATGAGTATGCTTCTCTGGCGCGGCGCACACGGCTGCTGAATGCGGCAGGACAGGATGAGCTGCCGGACGGAACCCGTTCCACGTTTTATGTCTTCGCACACGGGCTTTTCCGCGAAGCGCTTTATGCTCGGCAGTCGGCTGCGCGTCGCGCCGAGAGGCACCGCCGCGTTGCCGAAAGGTTGAGATCTCTCTTTGCGGACAGCGAAGCCAGCATCGCTTCGGAGGTCGCCCAGCACTATGAGGCGGCCGGTTGCTGGAAAGAGGCCATTGAGGCGCTCCAGCTTGCCGCAGATACAGCCGCCAACAGGGATGCCGACCATGCGGCTCGCGAACTGGTGAAACACGCGCTGGATTTAAGTGAACACCTGAAAATGGAAGAGCGCAAAATCGTCGAGCGACCGTTGATCAGCCGGCTGAAAAAATATTCCGAATATGCTCCGGCAGAGATGGTGTAAGTCGGCTTGCAACCGGTTCGCTCCGCTTCGATGGGCGACGACTCAACATCGCTCAAAGGCTTAATAATCTGCTATTTGTCCTTGATTGCCTTAGTACCGGCGTAAGCTGCGGATCTGACGGCGTAACGTAGCGATTTCGCGGCGGGTGCTGCGAAAAACTGGGATGATGTAGGAGCGGGACATCCGTGGCAACCCATGGAACATAGAGATCAGCAGGTTCAGCTGATCTTTCTTCGTTGCCAGGTCTCTTTCCAACGCCGCGAGTATCTGAGTCCGCTCGGGGGTCTGAGCGTTAAGCATTGTCCAATGGTAACCATAGGAGAGGCGCATTGTCACCCGAAGACAGCCTGATTGTTCTTCAGCACGTTACGAATTGGAACCAGAAATTACACTTCTTCCTGATTCAGAACAGTCAGGCCCCACACTTTCGTACTGCCATCCGGCAGCAAAAGATGGCGATATAAGCCTAAGCTGAAATCATCGCCACTGCAAGCAGTGCCAGGCCCATCCCCACTGTCTGGCTTCGCGTGGCGCGCTCACGCAGCAGCCACACGGCCAACAGAATAGTGCCTGCCGGATAAAGCGAAGACAATATTGCGGCCACATCCAACCGGCCCGCCAATGAGGAGGCGGTGAAAAGCAGATTACCGGAGGTATCCAGTATTCCTGCGATCGCAGCCAGAGGTAATACGGCTCCCAAACGCATGGCTGGTATGGGCGCGGCTCCCTGGCGGCGGCTATGCCTAACCATGACGGTACCGAGAGCAATCGCACAGAAAACGGACCCGACACGCGAAAACGTGAGAGCCCACAGCAAGCTGCCCCTGCCGGCAACATGGAGAAAAACCAGCAGTATTCCGAAACATATGCCAGCCAAGACAGCCAGCCACAGACCACGGGGATGAGCATCCGTGCTCGGAGTATAGGCAATCAGCCAGATAGCGGCTCCTGCTACGGCAAAGCCTGCGAGCTTCAAAAGGGAGGGCTTTGCTTCCGTGAAAAAAGATACGAGTACAGGAACGGCAGCGGCCAGAACACCGGACACGGCGGCAACCAGCCCCATTGAGCCAAGAGAGAGAGCCTTATACAGCGCCAAAAGGCCAATACCGCCAGCCAATCCGGCGATCAAACCAAATATCACTGTGTGCCGGGTCGGTGCCCCTTCGGGAAATGCAGCCAAAGCCGCAAGCAGTAGAAGCAGACTCAAACCATGGGCAATCAACAGGACAATGGCAGGCGTGGAGCGGCGTGTAACGATGCCGCCCACGAAATCAGATGCCCCCCATACGACGGCAGCAAGCAAGGCCAGCCCTGAGGCTTCCCTGCCTGAAATCATCATTGCTGCATAGAAGCCGACGGGTAATACCCATCCTTCGCCGTCACATCCAGATTGGGCACTTCGACGTCGACGGTGATCTTGTGGAACTTGTCGCTCATCGCGCCTGCATGGGTATAGTAGCCAAGAGTGTATTGCGCACGCACCGATTCGGTGATCTTGGCAAAGCTCCTTTGGATACCATTTTCAGAAGCCTGCGATTCCAAGGCACCGCCAGTGGCCAGCGCGTATTTCGGCAGGATGTTGTCGCGCATCGTGGGCAGGAGCGGGATATGCATCTTGTCGAGATAGCCTACGCCCCACAACGCGGAGTCTCCGACCAGAGTGCCGTACACTGAAATATTGTTGGTTAGCAGGTAACGGACCACTTCTTTATACGAGGCTTTGCTGCCCAGCTCCTTGCCGTCGCTGATGATGTAGAGGATACGGCGACGGCCTTTCGGCTGCTGCGCAAGCGATTGGGCCGCACGCAATATCGCGTCGTTCAACCGATGGGTTTCTCTCGGAACGACAATGAAGCCGGCGTTTCCACGCTGCGGAGCGAGATTTGGGTCGACCAGCCTCCCATTGACAGTCATACCGTTGTCCAGCGGACCACCCGGGGAGGGAACTCCCATGTCGCGACCGGACGATCTCGCGCTTTGGAGCGCCGCAGGCAGGCGGGCTCCCTGCGCGCCCGTGAAGTCGGTCACCATGTTGGTGCTGCCGTTGTAGGCGAAGACGGCTACGGAGTCGGCAGGCGTGAATGCACCGGTCACGGCCGCGAGACTTTGATTCACCTTGGCCATGACATCGGCAGGCAAACTCTGGTCGATCACAAAAGCTACCGAGAGCGGGTAGGGATCGACGGTGAAGAAGGCGATCCTCTGCCGCTGGCCATCTTCGTATATCTTGAATTGCCGCCAGGTGAGACCGCCGACCATGTTGTGCTTCGAATCACGGACAGTAACAGGCACATCAATGAAATTGACCCCGGTACGGATGATGTAAGCCTGGTTTTGTCCTGGTTTCGGAATCTCCGGCGCTTCCTGTTGCGGCGTAGTGTCCTGCTTCGGCGCGGATTGCGTATCCGATGAGGAGGACTGCGGCGCCCCGCTAGATGGCGCGGGGGGCGGCGTATTCTGCTGCACGGCATCGGGCGTGGTGCCGCTGCCGGGAGTTACCTGGTTTTTGAGGTTCGACAGATCGGGCGAACCGGCAGGTCGCGGTGCTGGAGCATCCGGAATACTCTGCTGTTGCTGCTGGAATCCAGCCAGCATAAAAAAGGCCAGCGTTGCTGCCAAGGCACCTTGCATCACGTAAAAAACCCCCGCCAAACTTCGTACAACTCCTGCCCTCTGGCGAGCGGCAGTATGATTGCACTGCTTTTAGATGCTTTCGACTCCTGTTTCGTTAGTCCTGGAACAACAGTCTAAGCTATTTAAAGATTAACAGATTGACCTTCTTCCTTATCTTTTCGACGCACAGACGCTGATTCCGTCATCTCCTTGCATTCGTCACTTCACATAGGAATATCCGTCTGCCGTGCAAAGACCTTTTTTCTGCTGGCATGAAACTAAACCCACCCTACCTGCACTATTCCGATAGTCGCGGTCGCGTTTTTAAAGCCTACTCTCCCTTCCACGCATATTTATCCGCGAGAAATAAGGAGAAATGACATGGGAAATTCAGATCAACACAGACAGATCGTCAAGCAGCTGCTTGACTCCAAAGCCATAGACTTTAACGCGATCGGTAAGGTTGTAGCAGAAGCAGGTCCCGGGCTCTCGCTCGCTGAAGAGCCCGGGGATTTTTTCTGCGGCACCAACCGCATCTTCATCCGCCTCTACTGGGTCACCGACCCGGGAACGCCGGTCGAAAACCTGGGCGAGCTCGCCGCAAACGCGGGTGTCCTACAAAGGTGACCGGCCAGCGTTGCAATACTCGAGGACATGAGCAGAGAATGAGGCAACCTACTCAGCGGCAGGCCGAACCAGGCACATGGAACGAGCAAGACCTCCTGCGCCGCCTTTGCCATGCCCTCGATATTGCAAAGCTTACCGTTGACCATCTTGCGGCGAACGGTTACACGGATTCACGTGATCCGTCGAAAAATATCCGGCCAGAAAAGATCATCTCTGAAACAGCCGTCCTGCTGCTAGCCGCCTCTGCAATCGCGCACGACGAAGTGAAGTCGCGCATTCAGGCCATTGCGGACCGCCTGACGCCATTCGCTCGCAACGATCGCGCGAAGGTCGGCCTGTGCCTTGAACCTTCCGTGGCGTGGGATTACGCTCTGCCGCACGTCTGCCTCGGCAGGATTGGCTATCGCGATTCGACATTCGACGAGCTGCTGCGACAGAGCCTGCAATCTCAGGCACGTGCCGGACGCGAACGAGTTCCCCATCGCATGCTCGAACAGGAGTGGGTCGCGATGGGCTGGGCGCAATCAACGCATCCTTTGAAGACCGTGCCTCGTACTGCCGAGCTTGGCTTGGCGCGCCTTTCGATTTTGAACCAGCCCATCGACCTGCTCGCGTGCACCCGCGACGATGTCTACGCCTTTACCCATGCGTTGATGTATGTCACCGACTTCAACCTGCATCCGGCACAACTTCCACGGCCACGCGCCATCCTGCTTGCAGAAGCGGAAGCCATGCTTGCCCACTGTCTGGATACGCAGGATTATGACTTGAGCGGAGAGGTTCTGCTGAGCTGGCCGGTCACGGGTAAAACATGGAGCGCCTCGTCGGCGTTCGCTTTCCGCGTGCTGGCACACGTGGAAGACCAAGCTGGCTTTTTGCCCACTCCGAGCACTCGCGTCAGCGAGGCCAAGGCACGCGAAGGAGTGGAGCGCACTCAGTATCTTCTGGCGACTGCGTATCACACGGCCTATGTGATGGGCCTGGTCTGTGCTGCCTCGCTGCGGCCGGGATACGCGCCGCCCGCTGTCATTCCTGCCTGCCATACAAAGTCAGGGAGTGCGAAACATATTCTGAAGTGCATGGATGCGGACGAGAAGCCCGCTCACTGGCGCGATGAATTTGATCAACTCGCCGCGCCGGAAGCCGATTTGCTCTCTGGCTTTCTCCTCAACATCGCATTGCGGAGAAAAGCGGCGAAACGCGATTTTGGCGGAATCTACGAGCTTCTGACGCTGGCTTACGATTTGGATCTGGCCAACCTGCCGGCAGCCAGTCAGGCTGCCGAGCTACTCGAACGCCTCGCTGTCTATTTCAAGCATAGAACGAACGCTGCACCCGATACTCTGCTATCTCAAATCGCGCCCGCAGCTGCATCCGCATTGGATAAATCTCTCTCCTGCTTCTAGATTCCGATTTCTCACGTACTTCACAACCATCGCAGAGTCTTTGCTGCCGGCTTCTCGGATATAGTGGATTTCGAATCCGAGAAGAGGTTTGGATGACTGAATTTTCCCGCAGGAAATTTTTAAAGACCAGCAGCGTTGCAGCAATGGCCTCCGTGGTTCCGGCAAAACACGTCATGCTCGCGGCCGAGCAGTCGCCGACGGCGCAATCATCAGGCGACGGAGACCGAGTGCGCTTCGCCAGCATCGGCATTGGAATTCAGGGCTCGTCTCTTTTGCGCGCGGCGGTGACTCTGCCGCAGGCTGAATGTGTGGCCGCGTGCGATCTTTATGACGGCCGACATAAGCTCGCGAAAGAGATCGCCGGCCCCAATATCAAAACGACGCGGCGTTATCAGGAAATTCTTGAAGACAAAGACATCGAATGCGTCATCGTCGCGGTGCCCGATCACTGGCACAAGCAGATCGCGATCGATGCGCTGAGCGCGGGCAAAGACGTTTATTGCGAAAAGCCGATGTCCCACAGTATTGCCGAGGGCAAGCAAATGGTCAGTGCCGTCGAGCGATCAAAGCATTTCATACAGGTCGGCTCGCAGAGGGTCAGTTCCTTGCTCTTCGCAAAGGCCAAAGAGTTATATGACAGCGGCTCGATCGGCGATCTGCTCCAGGTGGAACTGCAACTTGGCCGCAACTCACCCGGCGGTGCGTGGCAGTATCCATGGCCGGCCGATCTGTCGCCGCAGACTCTCGACTGGGATACATGGCTCGGCAATACACCGAAGCGGCCATTCGATCCGGAGACATTCGTGCGCTGGCGACGTCTGCGCGAGTATGGGACAGGCATGGCAGGCGACCTGATGGTGCATCTGCTCAGCGGCATGCAATTTGCTACCGGCATCCGTGCCATTCCCGATAAGGCGTTCGCCATCGGCGGCATCTTCCGCTGGAAAGATGGCCGCGATATGCCAGATCTTCAGGTGACGACATTTGAGTACGGACATGTTCCTGTTACCGTGCGTCTGACACTGGGAACGGAGACGCCGGAGGTGACACGTCTGATGGGACCGAAAGGAATCATCGAACTCACTAACAGTTCTGTAACCTTCAGTCCTCAGCTTGGACTCGATCGCTCACCCAGCTATGGCCTCAACGGTTTCCCAGCCGCGATGCGCGCCGAGTACGAAAAGCAGTGGCACGCCGAGCATGATGCGGTACTGGCACAACATCCGCTGGATGAGACCACGGTCTGGCATGGCCCGTCATGGGACGAGTTGAAACCGCACCTTACGAACTTCTTCGAGTCGGTGCGAACGCGCAAGCCAGTTGTAGAAGATGTCGTCTTCGGTCATTACGCAGCGGCTGCCTGCCACATGGCAAACACTTCCTACTTTGAAGGAAAAGTGATTACCTCTTAAAGAAGCTGATCTTACAGAAAAAATCGGATAAGCCTGTTCGCTCCTTCACGGCGCGTTCCGATCCAATTGTTGGCACTATTCCTACTGGCCACTATCTTCCGGTGAAGCGATCGCATAGTAGCCCTTGCGCGCCTGCACCTTCAGACCATCGCCTTTGCAGGAGATATCCAGCTTCCGGTAGCTGCCGTCCAGCTTGTTATTGGTTGGCGTATAGCTGGCCAGGTATTGTGTGCGCAGCTCGTCCTCAATCTGCTGGAATGCGTCTTCCATCTTCTTGCCGTTGTTGCCAACGTCGATCATGCGGCCACCGGTTTCGTCGGCCATCTTCTTCATGGCAGATGCGCCGGTGTAGCCAATTCCACCGAAACCGTAACCGTAGAAACCGCGATCGGCAATCAGCAGCACATAAATGATCGTGTTCGCTTTCTGCGCCGCAGCGATGGCATCGGTGATTTTGTCGGTGCTGCCTTGATCTTCTCCATCGGTTAACAGGATGAGCGCCTTGCGCCCCGTTTCCGAGCGCATCTTGTCGGTCGAGGCCTGATCCACCGCATCGTAGAGCAGCGTGCCTTTGGGCGTGCCGTGCACCGGCACCGGGCCCTGGCCGATGCCGGGAACGCCTCCGCTACCGCCGCCAACATTGATCTGCGCTTCGTTGATGGCCCGTTCGAGCTGTCGCGCATTGTTGGTATAGTCCTGCAGCAGGCTCACCTGCACGTCAAAGGAGACGAGGAAAGCCTCGTCTTTGGAGCGCAGGATACGCTTGAGGAATGCGCCGCCTGTCTGCTGCTCCATTGGCAGCACATTCTGCTGGCTACCGCTGGTGTCGAGCAGGATGCCCAGCGTCAAGGGCAGATCAGCTTCCGCCGAGAAGTTCTTGATCTTCTGCGGCTGCTTATCTTCGAGAATGTTGCAGTCGTCCTTCGTCAGGTTGGGGATGAGGCCGTTGCGTTTGTCGCGCACCGTGAAATAGAGGCTGACGAGGTTCACGTTGACCTTCAACGTCGTGGTCGCGCGGTCCTCCTGCGTTGTGTCGGGAGCGTTGCTCACCGGCGAGGCGTCGGGAGACGGCGCCTCCTGCGCGAACGCGGCAAACGCTGTGCAGGAAAACAGGAGCCAAGTCAGAAGTGGTCGACGGAGCCGGAGGTGCGTAGCTGGACGAAGTCGCATGTGTATAGCTATTGGACGGGCTATGGGTGGCAAAGGTCAATTCCTGTCTTTTTGTGTGAACTATGACCATGAGCCATCATTGATCTGATTGTTTCATCCATGCGGGTCATGCAGGCAGGAAAGTCTGACGATCTTCCAGGGATTTCATATAGCGCCACTGAAGCATCTTCAGCAGTGATAGATTTCCCGATGCTTTAACGAGCCAGCTTAACGATGTAAGCCATTGAAATCATTGGAGAGTGAACGGTAAATCAGACTGGTGCGATTAGCCTGGCGGCCATGGCACCAGATCGTCCTCGAATTCAGCATGACTTACTTCTTGACCGCGAGGAGTATCTCTTTCTGGTTTTTGAGAATTTCTTTTTGATTCGCCAGAATTTCCCGGAGAGTCTCTTGATTTTTTTCAATCGTAGCCTGGTTATGAAGGATGCTCTTCTGGTTTTCCAGGATCGTCACCTGGTTGTGGAGGATGCTTTTCTGGTTCGAGAGTACTTCTTGATCTGACATTTCGCTTCTGTGTCTCCTACGCTCTGGTGTCGTTAGCATGTAGAAGGTATCTGCATCCCGTGGCTCGAGAGAAGCATGTGAATGCCTGAGAACCTTCTGCTTCGCACGGATTGCGGCGCTCTTCCCATATGAAATTTCCGCGATACAAACCCGGTTGCATCCTACAGGACGCACGGCTCTGGAGCAAAGCCCCTAAAAATGGGTTTGCATCTCCACCCAGGCAGCAGACTGTAAGATTTCAAATCCTATCCGCAACACCTTAGTGGCAAGCTTTGCAACTGTTGTATTTTGGTTGCTGCGTATTACTCTGATACTTGAGGATTAATGATTCGTCTATTCCCTGCCTTGCTGCTGATTACTGCCACCGTTACTCTTGCACAAAACACGCCACTTGAACGAAACGGGCAGATCATCACGGTTGAGCCCTATGCGCCTAATGTTGTCCGGATCACACTGAGCAAGATTGCCAAGGAAGCGGAGGCGGAACCGGGCTACGGATTTGTGGCCAAACCAGACGAAACTGGCTGGAAGCATGCTGTGGCCGAGAGTGGGGCGGACATCTACACGAGCGATCGTATGACGGTGACCGTAGCACCGGCATACAAACATGATCCGAACCAAAAGTTGCCGGATACGGCGAAGTTCTTCTCAGGGTCGACCGCCGGCGCCAACATATCGGTCACACTGCCGGATGGCTCTCCTCTTGCCGAGATGGATGGCTGGCAAATGGCCGCGCTGAACCAGAAGGACGATACGCTCAAGAACGCGCGCGGCATCAAGCCGGAAGACCTGCCGCTCTATACGGTGGGTGCAAGCTTTCGCGCAGCCGACGATGAACACTACTACGGCCTGGGCCAGAACCAGGAGGGCTATCTCGATCACCGGCAACGGGCCATCACCTGTGCCGCGAACTATCTTGCTCCGGGCTCGCCAAGCTACTGCGTGCCCTTCGTAGTAACTAACAAGGGCTACGGTATTGTCTGGGACAACCCCTCATCGACGACGATTTATCCCGCCTTTGACGGCCAGACGAAGTGGACCTCGACGCTGGGCAGACGCGTGTCGTTCTTTGTGATTGCGGGCAAGACCACGGACGAGATTTACTCCGGCTATCGTCTGCTGACCGGCGCGACGCCGATGCTGCCTAAGGCTGCCTACGGCTTCATCCAGTGCAAGCAGCGCTACCGCTCCCAGGCAGAAGTGCTGGCTGTCGCCAATGGCTACCGCGAGCGCCATCTGCCACTCGATATCATCGTCGTTGACTGGTTCTACTACACCAAGATGGGGGAGTATGATTTCGATCCGGAGGCGTGGCCCGACCCGGCGGCAATGAACAAAGAGCTGCACGACAAGAACATCGAAACCATGATCAGCGTCTGGCCGCGTTTCGCGCCGGGCTCGCGCTACTATGATTTTCTGCTCAATAAGGGGTGGTTCGAGCACTATGCGAGCGGCGTTCCGGTCACGCCGGACAATCCTGCCGAGGGCAAACCGGTCGACGGCCTGCCGTATGACAAGGCCGGATCGGATATCGATACGACTAACCCCGAGGCAGCGAAGTGGTGGTGGCAGCTGATCCATGACAACATCGCTTCGAAGGGATTCGACTACTTCTGGGCCGATGAGACCGAGCCCGATCTTCCTCCCGACGGCGCATACCTGAGCATCGGGCCGGGCACGCGGTACTTCAACGTGTATCCGCTGTTCCACACTGCCGCAATTTATGACGGAGTACGCCAGGACGGTGTGCGCCCCGGCATGAAGAACCGCTCGCTGGTGTTGTCACGCGATGCGTTCACCGGTGCTCAGCGCAACGGCACGATCTTCTGGTCGTCGGATATCTCGCCGACATGGGACTCTCTGCAACGCCAGATTCCAACCGGGCTGAACACTGCCGCCTCCGGTATTGCTTACACGGGCAACGATATCGGCGGCTGGCAAGACCTGCCCTACCGGCATACTCCCGCGCACCCGCCGCTCATCGACCCCGCAGGCGCACGCGATAATGTCCGGTACGACGATGATTATCCCGAGTTATATGTGCGGTGGTTTGAGTATGGAACATTCCTGCCCACGATGCGCACGCATGGCACCCGCAAATACAACGAGGTGTGGAGCTATGGGACGCAGGCAGAGCCGATCCTCGAAAAATACCTTAAGTTGCGTTATACCCTGATGCCCTATATCTACTCGCTGGGGTGGTTCACCCATCAGACCGGCGCGCCATTCATGCGGGCGCTTTTCATGGATTTCCCCACCGACGAAAAGGTCTCTGACATCCGCGACGAGTACATGTTCGGCCCGGCGCTGCTGGTCGCACCGGTCGTACACCAAGGTGCAACCACACGTGAGGTATACCTGCCCGCTGGAACCGACTGGTATAACTACTGGACCAATGAGAAGCTGCATGGCGGCCAGACCATCACCGTTCAGGCACCGATCGATACCATTCCACTCTTCGTCAAGGCCGGCTCGATTCTGCCCCTCGGCGCACCAGTTGAAAGCACACATGATCATCAGCCCCTGCAGAAAATCAAGGTGTACCCGGGAGTGAACGCCGAATTCACACTCTACAACGACGACGGCACCACCTATGCGTACGAAAAAGGCGACTACAAGACCACCACCCTACGCTGGGATGACCGGAACAGCAGGCTGACACATGAAGGCGCCAAGGCGTGGGACGGGAGCGAGAAGGAACTGTTGGAGGTAGTGGGTCGATAGTGGTCGGACAGCCGCGATCATTCCCCCGGAAAGCCCCGCTCGCAGCCATCTGAGCGGGGCTTTTCGGTCAGGTTTGCCCTATGGTTACGCTGTCGGATTTTTAAGAATGTCCGCCAAAGCGCGCAACCGTGTCGAGTCTGCCGGACTCTTCGCCGTGGCGGCGCTTGCTTCCAGGGACGGTGCCATACCCTTCAGCTTCGCCACTTTCTTCTCGTTCATGTGCGACCTCTCTGCGTTCTGGATCGCCTTCTGCAGAGAAGTGACTTGTTTTGACGGCAAAGCCTGCGACCGCGCCAACTGATCCACGTATGCCTTTGCCACTACCAACTGCGCGGGCCACTCGATCTTCTGCTGGTTCTGCACATTAAGCTGAGCTACCTGAACCGCCTTTGCCGCGTCGATTTCATTCTGGGTTAGAAACTTCGTCGGCGTCAGCTCAAAGATATCCAGCCCGCGCGCAATCTCGGAAGCATAGATCGAGCCGTTGTACCAGTATGCGGACCAGTCACCGCCTAACACCAGCATCTTCGGATCAATCGGTCCGCGATCGAAGTACGCGATCTCAAACGGATGAGCCGCGTCCGTAAAGTCCATCACCGAAATGCCACCCTGATACCAGGACTGCACTTCGATATCGCGCCCTGGAACCGGGATCAGCGAACCGTTATGCGCCACGCAGTTCTCCGTATCACCTTGCGCCGCCGGCAGCTTGTAGTAACTCGCCAGGCTCAGCTTATCGTCCTTCAGGTTGAAGATCGCATCTGCTCCCCACTTGTTCGGATCGTTCGGACGGCACCGCGCTCCCAGGCCGCCGCCCCACTCATCGGTGAACACCACCTTCGACCCGTCGTTCGAGAACGATGCCGAGTGCCAGTAGGAGTAGTTCGGATCGTTCACCGCATCCACGCGCTTCGGATGCACTGGGTCTTTGATGTCGAGCAGAATTCCGTTGCCCGAGCACGCGCCAGCTGCCAGCCCCAGCGCGGAGTACACCGTAATGTCGTGGCACTGGTTTGTGTCCGCCGGCTTTTCTTCGCCCTTGTCATGGCTGCCGCCGTTGTTCAAGCCGTTCAACGCGCCCGTCCGCGGATCGACGAACACCCGCGGGCTCGACACGATCTTCGCCTCCTGCGGAGCCGCTATCGGGACCTTAATCACCTCGATGCGGAACAGCGCCGTGTTTGGGTCCTTGTCCGGAGTCTCGCCCGAGCATCCAGCAAGCTCTTCCGGCTGCCGCACAAACGATGTCCCCGACACGTAGATATAAACGTTGTCCTTATCATTTGGATCCACCACCAGTGTGTGCGTGTGCGAGCCGCGGCAGGTCTGCACCGCCGCCACCTGCTTCGGGTTCCTTATGTCCGAAATATCGAAGATTCTTACGCCGCGGAAACGGTCCTTCTGCGCAGCCGGCAAGCGGCGTTCTCTTTTTTTCTGTGCATCCGGCTGGGCTTTTTCCCCTGCGGCCGGCTGAGCCTGTGGAGGCGCCGGCGGTTCCGGCGGAAAACCCTGCGTGCCGCAATCCAGGCGTCCATTCGGCATCTCGACCGACATGAACAGCAGATTTCCGTAGACCGATACATCACCCTGTCCGCCTGGACACACCAGCGAAGTCAACAACGCGGTCTTCGCCGGATCGGAGATGTCGTAGATATTGACGCCGTAAAAGTTTCCCTGAAACAGGTGATTGCCCTGGAACGCAAAGTCAGAGTTCGCAAACGCAAGCTGCGCGATCACCATCTGCATCGACTTCGGCATCTTCGCGATGTCACTCACACCCATCTGGCCGAGCGTCTTTTGCACCACCGGGTCGTCCGGGGACGCAGCCGTAATCTGAAATGCGTCAGGCTTCTTCAAAAACGCGACATGCTTCATTCCCATGGCTGCCTCACCCGCGTCATACAGCCCGGCCTTCAGCTTGAAACGAGGATCGTTCGTGTCCGAGCCGGTCATCCCCGCCGGCAGCGGCGGAGCCGGCTGTGGCTCAAACGGGTTCTTTTCGGCTTCCGGCTCCTTGGCGGCCGCCGCGGGCGCTTTAGCTGCAGGTGCGGGCGTAGAGGGTGCGGCTGTCTGCGCCTGCATCCAGCCAACGCCGGAGAGTAAAACAACCGCGGCCATACCGGCCAAACGGAATGCTGCGTTCTTGACTTGGTTCAATGTTTCTCCTTTAACATGTTCTGCATAATTCTGATCTCGGCCCGTTGTGTATTGTCCGCATCCGTCGCGAAGTTGAAGATGTCGGCGTCCTGCCCCGCGCCCGCGGTATCGAACAAATCCTTCACCATCACCAGTGCGCCATTGTGGTGCTGAATCATCCCGGTCAAAAACAGGTGGTCGAACTCCGCACCCTTCGCCTTCCGCAGCGCCTCCATCTGTTCCGGTGTCAGCATTCCTGGCATTGGCGCCATCGGTTTTCCCGACAAATTCATGTCCGGCATCCCCGGCATCGCCATGGAGAGAGGTTCTCCGCGAGCAGCCAGCCACCGCTGCATAAACCTGATCTCGTCCGATTGCGAGCTACTGATTTTGGCTCCGAGCGACCGGATATCCTTGTTCTCCGTATGCGACGCTATCAGTGCCGTCATCTCTACAGCCTGTGAATGATGCATGATCATGCCCTGCATGAACTCCACATCCGCTTGCGAGCGTGGCGGCAGGGTGGGCCTGGTCGACGGCGGCAGCGTCTTGCTCGGTTCTCCAGGTGCCCCCGGCTGCACCACAACAGGGGTCGACGCGGGGCCAGCTTGTTGTGCGTACGCATGTGGAGAGAACAAGTTCGCAGGGTCGCTTGCGGTTAGCAGTATGCCAAGCAACATCAGAGCTGCTCTCGCAAACTGGCGTTTGCGGTAAAAACGGCAAAACTTTACCTTCGGTCCGTAGCCAAGCATTTCGGTGCTCTTACGCTACCACGAAGCAACAAGACGCTGCTTTTCCCATCAGAATCAGTTGTGGTAGCCAAAGACTATGCTTACTCCGTCCGCATCGGAAACGATGATCCACTTCTGGTTTGGTTTGATTGGGCTGTTCAGGGGGTATATCTGGATATGCTTATGGGGGTAGAGCGCCAATTTAGCAATGCATATTACATTGCGCGGCACTATCACTGACGAGTGGGGCTTCGTCTGTCGGTTTGCCGAGAAGAACAATGTCCAATACCGGACAACGGACACTCAATACTGAACACCATTCTTGCTTGTTGCTACGCGAAGGAATTGATGCCAAAAGAGATTCGAAGTCAAGAGACTGGCACGGAGATTGCTGTTTTCTCATAGACGGAGCCGCCAAAATGACAACATTCACCCGGAATCTGAAATTCGCCGTGAGACTGTTGCGGAAGAGTCCAGGTTTTGCATTTGTCGCAGTCATGATCATGGCGCTTGGTATCGGAGCGAATACCGCAATATTCAGCGTGGTGCACGCCGTTTTGCTGGAGCCGCTGCCGTTCCCTGACGCCGACCGTCTCGTGCAGCTTTGGCACGTTCCTCCTCAGACCAGCTTTCCGGGAATGACGCA
>Ga0206915_1045_pt2 | contig 31540 bp, 28 predicted proteins | sample Alteio_BWOrgHeat_70_FD_152945 | JGI IMG/M metagenome (GOLD analysis project Ga0206915, IMG submission 152945) | Enriched cells from forest soil in Barre Woods Harvard Forest LTER site, Petersham, Massachusetts, United States -... | ecosystem: Environmental > Terrestrial > Soil > Temperate forest >...
ACCATCAATAAGTTTGATTTCGGCGGTAAAAAATTGCGTATTGAATTTTATGATGTACGGGATAGCCTGCAAATTAAAAAACCGGATTGTGCTAAAGTGGAAGTCACCAATGAGTCAGAATTTGCCGGGCCAAACGGGGCCAATAGGCAGAAATGCTTTTGTTACAAGAAAAACAGGATCAAGAGTTATACAGTCAGCTTCTATCAGGGAAGTAATTGAGCAATTTCTTGTTGATTTGAAGGAGTATAAAGAATGAAATAATTGTAAACCCTTTTACTGTTGAGTAAACGAAATATAGGAACTTGTAAATTGCTCATGCTGCAACCATTCTTTCTTTTATGGTTTGCTTTAAAGAATAATAGGATGGGTTGTTAATCCAGTCGCTCTCGCGGGCAATAAGCGTGTTAATGAATGCACCTATCTGTACGCTAAGCGGGAAAAGAATATTGTGTATGTCTTTTTTGATCTGCAGTGTAACCGGTTGCTGGGTTAATATCAAAATATCCCAATCACTTTCTTCAGTAGGGATACCATAGGCACGGCTGCCAAATAAAAATACCTGTGCACCGGGCATAACACTTTGAATGTTCGCTTTAATGGAAGATAATATGTTACTTTCTGTAATCACCAGGGCAAATTTAGTATTTTTAATCCGCTTGAAAATAAACCTATCTTATCAATTCAGGGCAAACGCATTATAAATATTAGCAGGCTGTTTTGGGCTTTATGTACCGTTAGGTACATTTTGTGGGTAGAGCAATTATGAAACGAGCACCAAGCGTTCCTATCGGAACGCCTCGTGCTTGCTTTATCTGTCTACCCACAAAATGTCCCTAATGGGACATGTAAAATGATTTTTAATTTTTCTAAAATTTATAATGCGTTTGCCCATCTTATCAATTCTTATCATCATCTTCCGTTTCTTTCAATTCATCGCGGGATTTGCCGAGGTGTACTTTGGGGTTATCCTCTGTGCCTGTAGAAAAAACACATGCTTCGGGCCTTGTTTCTTTAACATATAGTATTAAAAATAAATGATACAATAAGTTTAAAATTTTTATCTTCACCCTGTAAATGAAATTCTCTGCTTTCATATTGCTTCTTGGTTTTGCAACTTATTATAGCGAAACAGTTTCGTTAACGGCTAATAATTGTGCAGCTTCGGTTACCAGTACACCCTGCTCAAATAAAAGTGCATGTTGCTCAAATAAAGAGGCCGGCATGTGTACGAAAGACCATCAAAACCAATCATCAAAAAATACCGGCGGAGGCTGTAATAAATCTTCCTATTGTTTTGATTGCCCGCTCTGTTACAGCATAATTTTAGAGAATCGCTATGAAACAAAAAGGATTGTTAGTTTCTTCAAAATAAAATATTCAACTCCTGAATATAATTTGATCCCCGGATACATTTCCAAACAATGGAAGCCGCCAAACGTTGGTTAATTTAAAATAAGAAATTAGTAATGAGATTTATTTATTTAACCACAAAAATATAGTTATGAAACATATATTTTTAATGGCAATGGCTGCTATGGTAACCTTCAGCGTATTTGCTGACGGCAGTAAAAAGAAGCAGTGTTGTGCAAAGTGCACTCAAACACACTGCACGCCGCAATGTGCAGCACAATGTGCAAAAACAGTAGCTAAAAAGCCTTAAAAAGCTTTTTTAATATGGCCCCGCCACCGGCGGGGCTTTTTTATGCGTTATCGAAGGAGAGGTTATTTTGAAAATTACTTATCGTACACTTGTTTTTATTCCGACTAAGGAAAACAAAAGTGCTACAAACCACCCGTCCTTCCTCCGTCAACAGAAAGATTTACCCCATTAATATATGATGCTGCGGGTGAGCACAAAAATGCTACGGCAGCAGCAAATTCTTCAGGCTCTCCAAGCCTGCCTGCGGGTATAAGGGAAACACTTCGCTTTACGATCTCATCTACCGTTGTGTTTGCATTTTCGGCCTGTTTGGCAAAAAGGTAATTAATGCGGTCTGTTTTTGTAAAGCCCGGCAATACATTGTTTACAGTAATGCCATTGTTGCCAATTTCATTGGCAAGTGTTTTTGCCCAATTTGCAACTGCTGCGCGTATGGTATTTGAAATGCCTAATCCATTTATCGGCTGTTTTACCGATGTTGAAACGATATTAACAATGCGCCCATAACCCGCCTGTTTCATACCCGGAACAAGTAATTGCGCCAGTGTGTGTGAAGTAATAAGATGGGAGCGAAATGCTGTTTCAAGCTCATCAGCCTTTGTATCCATCATTGGGCCGGATGGCGGCCCGCCTGTATTATTTACAAGTATGTGAATGGGTTTGCCCGATTTAACGTACTCCTCTACCTTAACCTTCACATCTTCCGGCATAGAAGTATCTGCAATGATATAATTATGTTGCTGCTGCTTTGAGGTATCAAGATTTGCTATAACAGTCTTTAGTTTTTCTTCATTTCTTGCCAGCACAATAACATTGGCGCCAAGCAGCGCAAGCTCTTTTGCAACAGCTGCACCCAGCCCCTGCGATGCACCGCATACCAGCGCTGTTTTATTAGTAAGATCAAGGTTCATGTTAAGCTTTTATAATCTTCCCTTACAGGATAAAAAACATCCAGCAATTTACAATCTGTTATGGATGTGCCGTAATGTTTTACATGGCCTGGTATTACAAATACTTTTCCGGGTTCAAGTATATGCGGCACGCCGTCCACTACCAGGTTGAATGTACCTTCCAAAACATGTGCCACCTGTTCGTGCATGTGCGAATGTTCCGGTAAAGTATAACCCGCCTTCACATCCCAGTAAACAAAACTCATGTTATTTGTATGAATGAAGCGGGCATTGTAGCCGGGCACAATCTCCTTTGGCCGCTGATCGTTTAAATCAATGTATGGCATCGGTGGTATAAGTTTGTTAGTTCACAAGTTCACGGGTTCACAGGTTCACAAGTTTGGACGGCGAATAAGCTCATATCAGTAATTGACGTGTTTCAGTAAGTACAATGCTTTTTTAACTTCATAAACTGTAAAACACTTGAACTTGTGAACCCGTGAACTATTAAACTTTGTATTTACACAATTCCTAAGTCTTTTTGTATCTCTTCGAGCGACCTGCCTTTTGTTTCGGGCAATACTTTCCAGGTAAATATTAAGTTAAGCAGCATCATACCACTGTAAAAAACAAACGAATAGAAAGCTCCTTGCTTATTGCCTTCAACAATTATTGGAAATGTCCACGAAATAATTGCAGCCATTATCCAGTGCGTAAAGCTGCCCAGGGAGCCGCCTTTCGAGCGAACCGAGTTGGGAAAGATCTCTGAAATAAAAACCCATATTACAGCGCCTTGTGAAAAGCCAAAAAAAGCGATAAAGCCTATTAGATAAAGAATGATAAAATGATTGCCGGAAATTGGCGGATTAGCAGGATCAACACCATAAAAAGCATTTGCGGCCATCCCAAGAAAAAATATCATTCCCACTGAACCGATGATCAAAAGCGTTTTTCTCCCAACTTTGTCAATAAACGTCATTGCCAGTAAAGTAAAAAATAAATTAGCCGCCCCCACATATACCGGCTGCAGGTATGCCTGGTCTTTTGTAAAACCAGCCATTTCAAAAATGCGGGGCGCGTAATATAAAATAGCGTTGATGCCCGATAATTGATTGAACATAGCCAATACTACTGCAAACATAATGGGCTTGGAATATTTGCCGCCGAATAAGCTTTCTTTGGTAACATCTTTTGGTAATAAATTTTTCGAATCGCCGTCCTTTAATAAAGCATGCTCCTCCTGTATTAATTTACCGGCATCCTTCTCCCCGATCTTTGTAAAAATCACCTCAGCTTCTGCATCACGGCCATTCAATACAAGCCAGCGCGGGCTTTCGGGTATGGTACGCAGTAAAATCGCGAATAATCCTGCCGGCACCACCATTATCCCCAGCATCCATCTCCAGGAATCTTCACCAATATGTATAAATAAAAAATTAGTAAGATAAGCCACAAAAATCCCTGTAACGATATTCACCTGGAACGACCCTGCAAGGCGGCCGCGCAAACGGGCCGGGGATATTTCAGATATATACATTGGCCCCACCACGGATGATGCACCCACAGCAAGGCCGCCAATAATACGGAATGTGATAAATAACAACCACACGGGCGTTAAAGCACAGCCAATGGCAGAAAGTAAATAAAGTATGGCAATTACGTAAAGCACTTTTTTTCTTCCATAACGCTGCGCGGGCACCCCGGCTAAAAGCGACCCGAATACGGTGCCTATCAGGCTGGCAGCAACCGTAAAGCCCTGGAGAAAGCCGCTTAATGACCAAAGCTGTTCAATTGTTTTCTCCGCACCGGATATTACCGCGGTTTCAAATCCAAATAAAAACCCTCCGAGAGATGCAATAAGGGCGATACGAATGGGGTATGTATTCATGTTTGCGCGTTTTAGTTCTTAAATGTATCTGTAAGTTTTTGATTAAAGAAATTTTAAAAAAGTAATTTAATATCGTAATATTTGTGTAACTCGCTTAAGTTAGAAAATCAAATCATAAACTATTACTATGTTATGGGGAATTGACCTTGGCGGAACAAAGATAGAAGGGGTGGTACTGCGCTCGCTGCACGATGTAACACCCGTTGTACGAACAAGGGTTAACACCGAGGCTTACAACGGTTATGGGCATGTTATTAGCCAGATACAAAAGCTGGTGGAAGAAATGAAACAAAAATCTGGTTTAAAGCCCGAAAGTATTGGGTTGGGAACGCCCGGAGTATTTGACCCTGTATTACAGGGAATGAAGAATTGCAATAGTGTTGTATTGAACGGACAGCCTTTAAAAAAAGACCTTGAGCAATTATTAGATGTGAATATAGAACTGGCCAATGATGCCAATTGTTTTGCCCTTGCTGAAACACATTGGGGCATTGTAAAAGAGAAATGCCCCGGCGCGCGAATGGTATTTGGTATTATAATGGGTACAGGAGTTGGAGGCGGCATTGTAATAGACGGCAAAGTTTGGAACGGCTTGCATGGCATAGGCGGAGAATGGGGGCATAATTTTTTAGATGAAAGCGGCGGCCCCTGCTATTGCGGAAAAAAAGGCTGTGTTGAAACAGTTTTGTCAGGGCCGGGATTACAACGTTTTTATACAGGCATTACAGGAGAAAGCATCACGCTAAAAGAAATTGTTGCAAGGTTTAAGCAGGGGCAGGATGAAGCAGCGATCAGTACGATAGAAAGGTTATGCCATTATTTTGGCAAGGCGGTTTCAGTTGTTATAAACCTACTTGACCCCGATGTTATTGTTGTTGGGGGCGGCGTAGGAAATATTGACGAGGTTTATACTAAAGGATATGAGTGGCTTAAATATTTTATATTTAATAACCGTATAGATGTGCAGGTGTTAAAACCGAGTTTGGGTGATAGTGCAGGCGTATTTGGCGCTGCGGCGCTGGTGGCGGAGTAGAATTAATTTATTTGACTATTTTTATTATGTACCGAGATCAAAGAGAAAAAATGCTTGCAGGAAGAAGGCTGATTTTGTCACGAAAAAGATTTATCACGAATTATTCGATCCCTTTTACCGTTGGATTAATGGGATCTGTAGCGTTGTTTTTTTCTTCGAATCTGCTTTTTGACAGTACGATTCCTTTTTCACCAGCCGTTTTGATTTTATTGGCGATACCTGCAACGGCTATTGCATTGTTTTTAAATCAATATACTGCATTAAGGCTCAAACAAATTGATACAGGTCTATCAAAAGAAAATAACTATAAATTCGCTAAAATAGCTTTGGAAAATTTGCAGTGGGAAATAAATGTCGATACAAAAGGTTATATTGAAACTTTTAACCCCCTTGGTGATATTACAACATGGGAAGATCAAATGATTTCCATAATAATCGATGATAACGTTATTCTGATAAACAGCATATGCAATGTTGACTCAATAGTTCTAAACCAGTCTGCTTTTTCTTTAGGAAAAAACAGACAAAATGTAAGGCGGTTTTTGGAGCAATTTGAACTAGCGTCAAGCAATTATGTAAGTATTCATAGTAATTAATCTTATGAAAAATTTTTTATCTGCTTTTTCCTTATTCATTACCTGTATTGCATTGCATGCACAAACAGCTACCTATAAAGAGCAATACCGCCCGCAATTTCATTTTTCGCCGGCAATAAACTGGACGAACGACCCAAATGGCCTTGTGTATAATAATGGAGAATACCATATATTTTACCAGCACAACCCTTTTGAGAATAAGTGGGGGCACATGACATGGGGGCATGCTGTAAGTAAAGACCTGGTGCATTGGCAACACCTGCCGGTTGCCATAAAAGAAGAAAATGGCATCATGATATTTTCGGGTACCTGTGTTGTTGATAAAAATAACACCAGTGGCTTTGGACAGAAAAACGGTCCCGCCCCAATGATTGCTATTTATACAGGCCATACAGATACCATACAATCCCAACACCTTGCTTATAGCCTTGATAACGGCAGGACATGGACAAAATATAAAAACAACCCTATTCTTAACCTGCATAAAAAGGATTTCCGCGACCCTAAGGTTTTTTGGTATGCAAAAGGTAAGTATTGGGTAATGGCGGTAGTGCTGCCGCAGGAGCATAAAGTGCAATTCTATCATTCAAAAAACTTATTGCATTGGGACTTGTTAAGCGAATTTGGCCCCGCAGGCGATACAACAGGAATATGGGAATGCCCTGATCTTTTCCAGGTGCCTGTTGCAGACGATCCGCTAAAAAATAAATGGGTGCTTACTATGAGCATTAGTACGGCGATGCAGTATTTTGCAGGCGAATTTGACGGCGTTGTTTTTACAAATGAAAACCCTGCAGATAAAATTTACCGTCCCGATTATGGGCCCGATTTTTATGCGGGCATTACCTACAACAACTTACCCATTTTACGAAAACCGGTAATGATAGCCTGGGCAAACAACTGGGAATATGCAAATGATATTCCTACAAAGCCGTGGAAGAGCGCTATGACATTGCCACGTGTTTTCTCGCTAAGTAAATTAAATAGTGAATGGCTATTGCGTGTACAGCCTCTTGAAGGCGTTGAAAAATTAAGGGAAAAAGATTTCATGGCACTGGAAAGCCACATTGTGAATGGCAATGAAAATATTAATTTAAAGAGCCAGCAATTTGAAATGGAATTAGATATACAACCGTCATCAAATGGCACAAGTGGTGTAAAACTGGCAGTTGGCAATAATCATTATGCAGAGGTCGGGTATAATTCTGCAACGCAAAAATTGTATTTGGACAGAAGTAATTGCGCTAACCAATCCTTTAATAAAAATTTTGCGAACCTATTTCATTTTGAAACGCCGCTTAATGAAATAAATGGCCACATAAAGCTTCGTGTATTTTTTGATAACAGTATTATAGAAGTATTTGCCAATGATGGCTTGGCTGCCATGACCATGCAGGTATTCCCTGATGCCGCGGATAAGGGCATAACATTATTCAGCAATAATGGCAGCAGTTTTTTTAGCAATGTAAAAATTTGGAAGATGAAATCGGCGTGGGAATAAGAATTACTCTTAGAAGCTTTGCTATTCAGAAGTAATATAAAAATGGAAAAGAGCGTCCTGCCTGCGCAGGCAGGCATCTCAACAGTGAACATGTTTAATAAAATAAAAATACTGCCGGCTATCTGTTAAAATCAATTTTTAGGCTCAGCAACTTGTTTAACTTTATGAGATGCCTGCCTCCGCATGACGACATAAGTTTGCTTATACAGTGTTCTTCTCACAACTACAATCCTAAAGCTCTATCCTTTCAACTCACAATAGACTTACAAATATAATCCGGTATAATGCCGGTTGCATTTATTTGCGTTTCTGCATTTTCCGCACGGGTGTTGCCTGAAAGTACAAGCGTAGTTTTTACACCAAATTTATTGCCGCCTAAAATGTCTGTATTAAGGTTATCGCCCACCATTAAAATTTCATCTTTGCTGTAAAAACCTTTTTGGTTTAGCTGGTCAAAGGCATACATAAACATTTGCGAATCGGGCTTGCCAAAATGGATAAATTTTTTATTCAGCATATTTTCTACCAGCTTGGCAATTCCGCCTGTTGCAACCGATACATCATTTTTTGAAACAGGGTATAGTTTATCTGAATTCGCAACTATAACGGGTATGTTTTTCCTGCGCAGCAGGTTCACGGTTTTATTAATATCTGTATTCCAGTCAAATCCCTCATCGTCCAAAAAAACAAAAGCTGCTATATCTTCTATTGCGTTAAGGTCAATATCCCGTACAGAAATATGTTCCAGGCCTGATTGTAAAATATATTCCGCGGAGTTTTCGGTGCCGAGGTAGGCTATTTTCCCGGTATGTATCTTATTTTGCAAAAACTGTTTTGCCATCATGCCGGAAGTGATTATCTCATGCGTTTCAATACTTTTTAATCCAAGTTTATAAAAGCTTTCTGCCTGCTGGTGCTGGCTGCGGCTGGCATCGTTGGTAAGTACCCGTAGCGCTATACCTTTATTGCGGATGAACTCAATGGTATCCTGCACGCCTTCGATCAGGCCTTTGTAATTCTTGAGCACGCCATACGAATCCAAAAAAATGGCTTTGTAATGTTCTGCAAGGGATAAAAAAGAGGTTTCCTTCATTGACGGTGTAATATAATTGATCTGAACGAAGATTTGGGTTGATTTAAAGGATGATGAGGATTTTTCCTTATATCCTTTTAATCTTCAAAATCCCCCCAAATCATGGTTCAGACATTAATTAAAAATTCAATGCCTTTAGTATAATATCTGCGTTAAAATCTTTTTCTATTGACGGCAGGTATATATCATACGCCTCTTTCTGAAGCTTGGAAGCAAATATCTCGTGAAAAAAATACCTGCCATCTTTTATCACATAATTCAATATAAAAAAACGGTACGCTTCCTTTAAAAACAATATCTCTTTTTCTTCCAGGGGATACACTTCATGGTATGCGGTTAGAAAAAGGAGAAACCTTTTCTCCATCAAAGGGCCGATATAATAACTGAACACTGTTCTGTCCCCAATGTCAGAAACTACGCGGCTTAAAAAATAAAAATCAAGCATTCTTGAATCCATGCGGAACCAGTCGTAATCCCATCTTGAGTACAACCTGAAAGAAGGTGAAACGGAAAAATTGCCGATATTCCAATCTACAAAAACAGGTATTTTATGAAAAGCATCTGCATTTATTTTTTCGCAATTCTCTAAAAATAGGGCGCTTTGTTTTTTTATCTCATCCTCATGCATCCGGTGCTCATATTTGCCTTCTTCAGTCTCTAATGCATGCAATAAATGATCAATATCAACTTTGAGTGTTTTTGAAGATGTGGGCAACGTATTACGGATATTATCACAGGCTTTGTGAAACAGTGCAACCTGCTCCCCCAATTTCATGATCTGTTCTTCATCCAGCCTTCTCGGTAAACGGTTCTTTATTTTTATGGGGCGGTAAAACACTACCCACGCATCAAGAATAATATTTTGAAAACGATAGACAAACAATTCATTGCCTTTCATTAACGACCTTGCTAAAAAATTTTCAAATGGTGCAGGCAGATTATTTGAAAGCGAATTGATGATGGAATGGTCCTCAACAAAGTGCTCATACTTTCCATAGTAAGAAAGCTTTGCAATAATAAAGCTACGGTCTTTAAATGTAACGCGATAAACGTGGTTGGTTGAAACTTTAGCGCTTATATCTGTTATATGCCCAATTTCCCTTGTGTTATCATATGCCTGCCAGGCTTCTTTAACGATAGCGGTAAAGTCTATGAAAGGCATAGCTTGTTTTATCAGATTATTTCGAAGTAGCGTTTCAACTCCCAGTCGGTTACCTTCTGTGTAAACTGTCTCCATTCCCATTCTCTTGTTTTTATAAAGTGGTCAACAAAGGTATCGCCAAATAATTCACCAGCAATTCCTGATGCTTTCATGGCCTCTGTTGCTTCGTGTAATGTTTTGTGAAATTTTTGGTTTGTTGAATTATGGTATTCACTTCCTTTTGTGCGCGGTAAATTTAAAGGTAATTTGTTTTTTATACCATACAACCCTGAAGCAAGGCTTGCAGCAAGAGACAAATAAGGATTAGCGTCAGCACCAGGTACCCTTGTTTCAAGGCGCGTTGAAATATGGCTGTGATTAATCACGCGCAGCGCAGTCGTCCTGTTCTCTATACCCCAGCTAACTGAGGTGGACGCCCATGCACCTTCCACATAACGCTTATAGCTGTTTATTGTAGGGGCGAACATCGGCAATATATGCGGCAGGCAATACAGTTGCCCGGCAATATAATGTTTTAATAATTCGCTCATGTTATCATCCATCGCTTCATCAAAAAACAGGTTTGTTTCTCCGTTCCACAGGCTTTGGTGTATATGCCCGCTGCAACCCGGTAAATTGCTGTTCCACTTTGCCATAAAGCTGGCTATGATGCCCTGGCTGTATGCAATTTCTTTTACGCCAGTTTTAAAAAGCACTGCTCTGTCAGCCGCCTCTAATATATCTGCATGGTCAATAGCGGCTTCATATACACCATTGCCGGTTTCGGTATGCAAGCCCTCCAGCGGAACATGAAAATCAGCAAAGTGCTTCATCAGCAGATCAATATACAATGGCGGAGCAACAGCAGGAGATGGTGGTGTTGACATTCTTAAAAGAGAATATCCAAACATCCCCGGCGTAAGCGGCTGTGGGTTTACAAAGCTTTTATCGTATAGCGATTGCGGTGTTTCTTTAAAATTAAAAAACTCAAACTCTTTAGCGAATATAGGTGTGTAACCCATGCCAATACACTCCTGCCTTATTTTTTTCAACAGGGTACGCGGGCATACACCGCCTGCATCTTTTGATAAACTAAAATCAGCAAGAAAAAAAGGCAGGTTATCATTCCACGGGATGTGCCGCAATGTATTGAGATCGAGCGTTGCAAAGGCATCAGGGTAACCGGTATCCCATCCGCTTACAGTAGTGTTGTCGTAACAGTTATCATTCATATCCCAGCCAAATATCACATTGCAAAAGCCAAGGCCTTCTTTTATTGCCTTTAAAAATTTCTCTTTGCTTATCATCTTGCCACGCAATACACCGTCAATATCTGCTACGGCAAATTTTATATTATGGCAGCCCGAACTTTCTATTTTTTGTATAACTTCTTGTTCATTCATATGGCACCTAAACTTTTTGCGGCATTGAAGATAAAAAATATTTATTGAGTGGGGCAATAGAATTGAAAATACTTACCAGGTTCATAGTACAATATACAAAATAAAAAAAGCATCCCCTTGCGGAGATGCCTTTTATTGTTAAGAAATAATAATTATATTTTCTTGAAACTCGTTACCAGCTCAGTAACGCCATCGCTAACCCTTACTGTTTTGATAGATTTGTTGTTCTCGAGGTGAGCGATGTACACATCGTCGCTGCCGGGTTGTTCAACTTTTTCAATACCGTTAACAAAATAATTGTAGTAAGTGCCTTTTACAATATCAAATATGTCTTTAGGAAGGTTGTCTGAACTGTAGCGGGTAATAGTGTAAACCCAGTTTCCTTTCAGATCATAAGCGGCGGTAGTGTTGCCGTCTTTAATAATGCTTCCTTTTGCAAGTTCATAACGGTTAGCATCTGCTGCAAAGCTTGTAGTAACTGTTAACATGGCTATCAAGCCAAGGGCGATTGTTAAGATTGTCTTTTTCATTTTTATTCGTTTTTTGTTTTTGTTTTGTTTGATTGACGACACAAACGTACAATGCATTTAAACGGCAATATTTGTAAATGATACCAACAGCCAAAGAACAGCGATGAAATACAGAAAAGAAGAGAAAGCGATATTTCAGATGTTAAAAAAAACTGCTTTATTTAACAGTTTGTTCATCAGGGCGGAAATTTGGCGAATGATATTTGCATGTATTACCGCATATTTAAAAGAGTACATTTGCAGCCGCAATAAAGTATGATGTATGGGTAAATTATTTTCTCCGCTTACTATAAAAAGTATAACACTTAAGAACAGGATAGCAGTATCGCCCATGTGCGAATATTCATCACAGGATGGTTTTGCAAACGATTGGCATTTAGTGCATCTCGGCAGCCGTGCCGTTGGAGGCGCAGCATTAGTGATACAGGAGGCTACAGCCGTTTCGCCTGAAGGGAGAATTTCGCCTGACGATATGGGTTTGTGGAAAGAGGAGCATATTACAAAGTTGCAACAGATAACTTCTTTCATTCACGGGCATGGCGCCATAGCAGGCATACAGTTAGCGCATGCAGGCCGTAAAGCAAGTGTTACAAGCCCCTGGAAGGGCAATAAATTTATACCGCTTGCAGACGGTGGGTGGCAAACGCAATCTTCATCAGCGGTGCCATTTAAAGAAACAGATGAAGTGCCTGCTGAATTAACGAAAGAAGGCATAGAAAAAGTGATCAGTAATTTTATCAGCGCGGCAGCAAGGGCAGTAAAGGCCGGCTATAAAGTGTTAGAGATACACGCAGCACACGGTTATCTTATTCACCAGTTTTTATCGCCATTGGTAAACAGGAGAACAGATGTATATGGCGGCAGCTTTGAGAACCGGATTAAGTTATTGCTTCAAATTATTGAAGGCGTACAGGCTGTATGGCCGCGGGAATATCCTTTGTTTGTGCGCATATCCTGCACAGACTGGGCGGAAGGTGGCTGGAATATTGATGACGCGGTAAAGCTATCTGCTATATTAAAACAAAAAGGTGTTGACCTTATTGATTGCTCCTCCGGCGGTGCAGTGCATCATCAAAAAATAATTATAGGCCCGGGTTACCAGGTTGGCTTTGCAGAACGCATAAAAAAAGAAACAGGAATATTAACAGGGGCGGTAGGGCTTATAACAGAACCACAACAGGCAGAAGATATTTTAAGGAATGAGCAAGCCGATATTATTTTACTTGCAAGGCAAATGCTGCGCGACCCTTATTTTCCGTTACATGCAGCCCTGGCATTACATGAGGATATAGCATGGCCGGTACAATATGAAAGAGCGAAACCTAAATAGTCGGGAAGTTCGCAAGTCCGGAAGAAAGTCATTGGGTCATTGGTCAGTAAGTCATTAGGTGAGAAAGTATTGAATGGTAATATTCAATAATCAATATTCAAGGAAAGAATGTTTATTAATCTTTGTTGCATTAACTTGAGTGTTGAATGTTGGGTATTGTTTATTGAGTGTTTGTACTCTCCATTTTATAAATTATAACCTCTCTAAACATTAAGCAATAAATCACTAGAATGCATTGGCATAAAACACAAAAGGCCCCCTTTCGGAAAGCCCTGTGTACCTGCTGCTGAAATATTTATTATCCTTTTACAAAATCTTGTACCAGTTCTGTCTCACCATTGCTTACTCTTACAGTTTTAATTGAACTGTTATTTTCAAGGTGAACAATATACACAACATCATTGCCGGGCTGTTCAATTTTTTCCATGCCGTTGAAATAATATTTATCGTAAGTGTTCCTTACAATATCAAATATGTCTTTAGGCAGGGCGTCTGAACTGTAACGGGTAATAGTGTAAACCCACTTTCCTTTCTGAGTGAAAGCAGAAGTTTTGCTGCCATCAGTTACGGTATATCCTTTTTCTGAAGCGAAGCTTTTTGCATCTGCTGCAAAGCTTGTACTAACTGTTAAAAGGGTTATTAAACCCAGTGCGATTGTGAAGATTGACTTTTTCATTGTTATACGTTTTAGAATTTTTAAATTGTTTTTGTTTGATTGACAACACAAACGTACAACGCATAACAGCGGCAATGTTTGTAAATGATACAAACAGAAAAATTGCAGCGATGAAACGGGAAAATGATGAGAATGTTTGGTGAAATGTTAAAGCATTTTAAGATTTGCATTCGATAAAGTAAGGAGTCAAATTTTTTGCCAACTTAAATTAAGATAAATGTTTTCTTTGGAAAGTGTAAAGGGCAATAAATGTTATAGGTATTAACAAACTTATCAGTGCAATTGGTTTTGCAAATGCCATTGTTCCGACATAAAAGAGCCCGACGAGGTAGGGGAGTATCTCGCCAATAAGCCATATCCAATAACCGTCTGCTTTTAGTTTCCTCATTTTTATGGCACCAAACAGGCAAAGGCCTGTTGCAAGCAAACCAATTAGAAATATTGGCATCCTAAATTCGTAACTCTTTCTCAACAATTCCAGGGTCTCAGGAGTGTAGGTATCCCCAACTGATGATGGCAAATTATCAGGGTTACCCTGATTTATATATTTATCAGCGATTTCAAAACCAATTTTTGCAAACACAAAGCCAACAATACTCAATATCAAAGCTACGCCGCATCCGATAAAAGTAAGAACCGTCAGCACCTTTAAAGTTCCGGTTTCTTTTTTTTCTTCAAAAGCCAACAGAAAATCTTTATTGTCTTCCATTTTTTCTGGTTCTAGGTGAATAAATAATTGGTTAAATTAAGGCAAAACACGATGTAATTTAAAATTCTTACTTTAAGAAAAAAATAAATAAAATCCTGCATGTTTTTTGCCCAAAACCCATAATAAATAAAGAATATTAAAATTTTATTACAGGATGGAATATATTGCGCAAATAACCGGGTTTTAATAAGCGGAATCGGATTTAACAGGCGACACTTTTTTTAATAGCTGAATTGTTTATTTTTGTTGAATAACCTGAAAATATTGAAGAACAGGACATGAAGAAGATAGAACTGGAAATAATCGCTTTGTCTCACAGCATCACTCAAACACACTCCTATGCAGTGGTATTGGGTGAGGTTAATGGCCTGCGCCGGTTACCTATTGTGATCGGCGGGTTTGAGGCACAAGCCATAGCGGTTGCGCTGGAACGTATGCAACCCAGCCGCCCGCTTACGCACGACCTGATGAAGAATTTTATGAATGCTTTTAATGTTGACCTGATGGAAATTGTAATAAACGATCTGCAGGAAGGCATTTTTTATTCAAAGCTTATCTGCATCAGTGAGCATGATACCGTGGAAATTGATAGCCGCACCAGTGATGCACTGGCACTGGCCGTACGGTTTAGCTGCCCCATATATACCTACGAACACATATTGGAAAGCGCCGGTATTTTGATGGAAGACAATAATAAAAAGAAGAAAACGGATATTACAGTAGATGAGCCCTCCACTGCTACAAGGGAAGAAATATCGCACATGAACCTTGAAGAATTACAAACCTTACTGAACGAGGTGCTGGAACAGGAAGATTATCTTCGTGCTATTGCCATAAGGGATGAAATGAACAAAAGGAAAAAATAGAGAAACAGATGACAGTTGATAGATGACAGCAAACCGATCACTGTTTGCTAAGCTTCTTCTTTCATAAGGGGTGTGTCATCCTCCATTTCTTTCTGTCAACTGTCATCTCTCAACTGTCAACTTCTCTTCTGTCAACTATCAACTATCATCTGTCATCTCCTGATTATGGTTTCATTTCCCAACTGCAAATTAAATCTCGGGCTGAATATCATCGGCAAAAGAGATGATGGCTTTCATAACATAGAAACCGTTTTTTTGCCGCTGCCAATACAGGATGCTTTAGAGATTATCGCGGCAGGCAATATAAATCCTGTAGAATTTAGCCATTCAGGGCTGCCAATTGCCGGCGATGAAAAGGATAATCTTTGCATTAAAGCATACCTGGTGCTAAAGCGGGACTTTCCGCAATTACCACCCGTTAAACTGCACCTGCATAAAGCCATCCCTATAGGGGCCGGCCTCGGTGGAGGCAGCGCTGATGGCGCTTTTACCCTTTTGCTTCTGAATAAAAAATTCAGTTTGGGCCTTTCAGAGCAGCAATTGATCAGTTATGCACTGCAGCTTGGAAGTGATTGCCCTTTTTTCATCATCAATAAACCTTGTTTTGCAGAGCACCGGGGGGAAAAGTTGACGCCTGTCGCTTTAAACCTTTCCGGTTGTACGATAGTGCTGGTTAATCCGGGCATGCATGTTAACACAGGTTGGGCCTTTTCCCAAATAAAGCCCGGGGTACCGGCAATAAGTATTAAAGATATTATGCAACAACCGCCTGACACATGGAAGAATACCCTGGTGAACGACTTTGAAGAAGCTGTAACCAGCCATCATCCCGAATTGCGGTTAATAAAAGAACTACTTTACAAAATGGGCGCTTTTTATGCCTCTATGAGCGGAAGTGGCAGTAGTTTTTATGGATTGTTTAAGGCACCCCATCGGATAAATGGCAGCATTTTTCCGGAGAGTTACTTTGTGAAGACGGTTAGCCTGTAAGCCACGTAGTGGCGACATCTTAGTAGTAAAAAGTGTGGTATTAAGCTCCGTCAGAGCGGCATTTTAGAAGGCTGCAAACAGTGGGTAAAACTACTCACGCTACATAAATCGAATCTTCCGATAATTCTTTAGCAATTTTTTTAATGGCATTGCGTATCTTATTTGTTTGTTCAAGGGAGGGGTATTTCACGCCACTTGCATATTGTCTTAACAAAGCGGGGTTTAAACCAGCCTGGGTAGCTACGGAACTGATTTTTAGGTAATCATGTTCCTGGAAGTAGGCCTGGAGGTCATATTTAAATTCAATGTGTAGTTCGCCTAAATCTAATCTGCTCCAAAAAAAATCTTTTTTCCCTTCATGGGCTACATAATCCTTTATTAATTCTTTCAAATTTTCTATAACTTGTTCTTTAGTCTCACCGTAAGGCGTTGGCATAAAGCTACCTTCAGTCTCAACCCTGCCCCATAACGAGCCATCATGCGCTTCGAGTATTATTTCTATTATCCCGTTTTTATTAAATGCTGTTTTCATAATGTTTAAATTTCTTTATAATCCTAATTTTTTCAACAATTTCCTGGCTAATCCCGTGGGCACTTCCTTGCTTCCATGATATGGAACTGATTGGGTTTCGCCGGTTAAAGGATTTTTAAAAATTTTGTGGCTGCCAGTCTGCCTTATTTCAATCCAGCCTGCCTGCTCGTATTTTCTAACTAACTCCGAACTTTTCATTTAAGAGTTGTTTTTAATGGCTGTTTCTTGTGCCTCCAATTTAATCCTTTCAATGTCGCAATACAAATATAGAAAGTAGCATTTTCGCTACCAAATTTTTATCGTCGTAACGCAGTTTTCAACTTAGATCGCTGTTCAGTCCCTTAATTTTTTAGTCTATCATCTTTCAAGGCTACTTGTTTTTCAACTTCCCGGTATTCATATTTTCTAACCTATGCTTGCTGCTCCTTTAAAAATTATTCAATGAAACGCCTGTAAAATTAAAATTAATCTAAACATTAGCCTTCTGCTACTAAAAAAATCCCTGTTTATAACCCGATGTTAATAAATAGTGATGATTGTATTGATTTTTTTCGTACTTTTATCGCTGCCTGCCATATATTTTCCTTAACAACTAAATTCGATTGAGTATGCCTGTAGATGACAGACATGCGGGATTATACGACCCGTCTTTTGAACACGATGCCTGTGGAATTGGGTTTGTGGCAAACATAAAAGGCAACAAATCGCACCAAATTATTTCAGATGCCTTAACGGTACTGGAAAATATGGAGCACCGGGGCGCCTGCGGGTGTGAGAATAATACAGGTGATGGCGCCGGAATAATGATACAAACACCGCATGAATTCTTTTTTGACGAGTGCATCAAGCTTGGTTTTCACCTGCCTGCATTTGGCAAATATGGGGTAGGGGTTATATTCTTTCCAAGAGAGATCAGGCTTCGTGAAGAGTGCAGGGATATTTTTAACAGCGCCGCCGAAAAGCTTGGTCTGGAAGTATTGGCATACCGTAAAGTGCCCGTGGACACCACAGGAATAGGCGCAACGGCCCTGTCAGTTGAGCCGGAAATGGAACAGGTTTTTATTGCCTGCCCTGACCACATCAATGATCCAACCGCTTTTGAAAGGAAGCTTTTTATACTCCGCAACTATGCAAGCCATACGATAAACAATACGGTAAAAAAAGATCCGATAGGTTTTTATATTGCCTCATTGTCTTATAAAACAGTGGTGTATAAAGGGCAGTTGATCAGTACACAGGTAAGAACTTATTTCCCCGACCTGAATAATAAGCGCATTGTATCAGCTTTTGGGCTGGTGCATTCCCGCTTTGCTACCAATACATTTCCTTCCTGGAAACTGGCGCAGCCATTCCGCTTTATAGCCCATAATGGCGAAATAAATACGGTACAAGGTAATATCAACTGGCTTAAAACAAGCGAGAACGGGTTTGTATCCCCCTATTTTAGCCGGGAAGAAATGGAAATGTTATTGCCTATCGTTTCGGGGGAACAGTCAGACTCCGCTACGCTGGATAATATGATAGAATTGCTCACACTTACGGGCCGCTCACTGCCTCACGTGATGATGATGCTGATACCCGAAGCCTGGGATGGCAATGACCAAATGGACCCTCTTAAAAAGGCATTTTATGAGTATCATGCCTCTATTATGGAGCCATGGGATGGCCCGGCTTCTATTTCATTTACCGATGGCAAAATTATTGGTGCTACGCTCGACAGGAATGGCCTTCGCCCTTCAAGGTACTGTGTTACCAAAGACGACAGGGTTATTATGGCATCTGAAACAGGTGTATTACCTGTTGACCCCGCGATGATATTGGAGAAAGGCCGCCTGCAGGCAGGAAGGATGTTTGTGGTTGATATGGAACAAGGGCGGATAATTAGCGATGAGGAATTAAAACAAAATATTTGCCTTCAAAAGCCTTATGGCGAATGGCTTAATAAATACAAGATAAGGCTGGAAGAGTTGCCCGAACCAAGGGTGATGTTCACTCACCTTGAAACTGACCAGATATTCAAATACCAAAAAGCTTTTGGCTATTCAACTGAAGACCTCGATACCATCATAGCCCCGATGGCTTTGGATGGTAAAGAGCCTGTCGGTTCTATGGGCACAGATGTGCCGTTAGCCGTATTAAGCGACCAGCCGCAGCATTTGAGCAGCTACTTTAAGCAGTTGTTTGCGCAGGTTACCAACCCGCCTATCGACCCGATAAGGGAAAGAATGGTTATGTCGCTCGCGGCATTTGTGGGCAACAACGGTAACCTATTAGCCGAAGACCCGCTAAGCTGCCACTGTGTAGCATTACAGCATCCTGTGCTGAATAATCACGAACTGGAAAAGCTTAGAAGTATAGATACAGGTATCTTCCAGGCAAAAACGCTTCAAACATATTTTAGGGCCGATGGCAAGCCGGGTTCATTAAAGGCAGGCATCGAAAGGCTTTGCCGCTATGCAGTAGATGCCGTAAATGATGGCTTTGAAGTAATTATATTAACCGACCGTGCTATTGATAGTGAACATGCACCTATACCTTCTTTACTCGCTACATCTGCTGTACACCATCACCTCATACGCAAAGGGATGCGCGGGCAGGTAGGTATAGTGGTAGAAGCGGGTGATGTTTGGGAAGTGCATCATTTTGCATGCTTGTTAGGTTTTGGCGCTACTGCCATTAACCCTTATCTCGCAATGTCGTCCATTCGCGATATGAAGCTTACGGGGAAACTGGATACTGAATTGGATGCCGATCACTTAAAAAAGAATTATGTAAAAGCAGTGTGCGACGGGTTGTTGAAAGTATTCTCAAAGATGGGTATCTCAACTTTGCAATCTTACCAGGGCGCACAAATATTTGAAATAATTGGTTTAGACAGGAATGTAGTTGATGCTTATTTCGCAGGTGCTACTTCCCGTATCCAGGGAATGGGGTTTGATGAGATAGCGAGGGAAACACTGGCCAAGCACTATTTTGCCTTCAGCCGTAAAGAAGTGCCGGTTGACAGGTTAGCGGTGGGTGGGTTTTACCAGTGGAAACGCAAAGGAGAATTTCATTTGTTCAATCCACAAACAATTCATCTTTTGCAGTATTCAACAAGAATGAATGATTACGCAACTTTTAAAAAATATTCAAAGGCAGTAAATGACCAGGCCGAAAAGGCTGTCACATTGCGAAGCCTCTTCCAGTTCAAAAGGGTCCGCCCTTCTATTTCAATTGATGAGGTAGAACCGGCGGAAAATATCTATAAGCGTTTTGCAACAGGCGCCATGAGTTTTGGCTCTATCTCCTGGGAAGCGCATACAACGCTGGCTATAGCCATGAACCGGCTTGGCGGCAAAAGCAATACCGGTGAGGGGGGTGAAGATGAAAGAAGATATACACCCTTGCCAAACGGCGATTCCATGCGCTCGGCCATTAAGCAGGTGGCATCCGCGCGTTTTGGGGTTACCAGCTATTACCTTACTGAAGCAGATGAATTACAAATAAAAATGGCGCAGGGTGCAAAGCCCGGCGAGGGCGGCCAGTTGCCTGGTTATAAAGTAGATGACTGGATAGGCAAAACCCGCCATGCCACACCGGGAGTGGGTTTAATTTCCCCGCCGCCGCACCATGATATTTACTCAATTGAAGACCTGGCTCAGCTAATATTTGACCTGAAAAATGCCAACCGCCATGCACGCATAAATGTTAAGTTGGTTTCAAAGGCCGGCGTAGGCACTATTGCAGCGGGTGTAACAAAGGCAAAAGCAGATGTTGTTTTAATAGCAGGGCACGATGGCGGCACAGGCGCTTCGCCAATAAGCTCTATCAAGCACGCAGGTTTACCCTGGGAGCTTGGGCTGGCTGAAACCCACCAAACACTGGTTCGCAATAAGCTTCGCAGCCGGGTAGTGGTACAGGCAGACGGGCAAATGAAGACAGGGCGTGATATTGCAATAGCAACTTTACTTGGCGCCGAAGAGTGGGGAATCGCTACAGCGGCGCTTGTAGTAGAAGGCTGTATTATGATGCGCAAATGCCATATGAACACTTGCCCGGTTGGGGTTGCAACACAGGACCCTGAATTACGCAAGCGCTTTGCAGGTGATGCAGACCATGTTATTAATTTCTTTCATTTCATCGTGCAGGAATTGCGGGAGATAATGGCAGAACTGGGCTTTAAGACCATTAATGAAATGGTAGGCCAGGCAGATTGCCTTGAAATGAGAGAGAATATCACACACTGGAAATATAAAAAGCTTGACTTATCCCGCATATTGTATAAAGAGCCTGCAACAGAATATGTGGGGTTATACAAGCAGGAAGAACAAGATCATGGTTTGGCAGATGTATTAGACTGGAAATTGCTGGAAACTGCAAAACCTGCGATTGAAAATATGGACAAGGTGCAAGCTTCATTTAATATTAAAAATACTGACAGGGCTACCGGTACCATTCTTTCAAACGAAATAAGCAAGAAGTATAAAGGTGAAGGGCTGCCTGCAGATACTATACATTTTAAATTTAAAGGAACGGCCGGGCAAAGTTTTGCAGCCTTTAATACTACAGGTGTAACGTTTGAATTGGAAGGCGACGCCAATGATTATTTTGGCAAAGGGTTAAGTGGCGCAAGGTTGGTTATTTATCCGTCTAAGCAGGCTTCATTTGTTCCCGAAGAAAATATTATTATTGGCAATGTTGCGTTTTACGGGGCTACTTCAGGCGAAGCCTTTATACGCGGTAAGGCTGGTGAGCGGTTCTGTGTACGCAACTCCGGCGCTAATGTAGTGGTAGAAGGTGTAGGTGATCACGGTTGCGAATATATGACCGGCGGTACTGCTGTGATACTGGGTGCAACAGGAAGAAATTTTGCAGCAGGCATGAGTGGCGGTATTGCTTATGTTTATGATACACAGGGCGACTTTACAACCCTTTGCAATAAAGAAATGGTGGATATAGACCCGGTATGCGGAGAAGATGGCCAGTTGTTGTTTGATATGATACAAAAGCATTACGAATATACCGGCAGCGCTGTTGCAAAATTTGTATTGGATGATTTTGAAAACCAGTTAACACATTTTGCAAAAGTGTTCCCGAAAGATTATAAAAAAGTGCTGCTGCAGAAAATGCCAGCGGTGAAAGTGAAGTAGCTGAAGAAGTTCAATAGTTCACGGGTTCACAAGTTCCAAAAGTTATTAAACGGAGATGTGCTGACCCTTTTGGAACTCTTGAACTTCCCGAACTTGTGAACTTCTGGAAGTTGTGAACTTCTGGAACTCGTGAACGTGTGAACTTGTTTTAACCTCCAAAAATGTAGAGATGCCATGGGCAAACCAACAGGATTTTTAGAATTTACAAGAGAGATGCCTGCAAAGCGTGAAAAGAAAGAGCGCGTAAATGATTATCGTGAGTTTATTGAATTATATAAGCCCGAAAATCTCAATCACCAGGCGGCGCGTTGTATGAACTGCGGTATCCCGTTTTGCCATAACGGCTGCCCCTTAGGAAATATCATTCCTGAATTTAATGACGCGGTTTATCGTAAAAGCTGGAAAGAGGCTTATGAAATTCTAAGCTCCACCAATAACTTTCCTGAATTTACCGGGCGTATTTGCCCGGCGCCTTGTGAAAGCGCTTGTGTCCTGGGTATTAACCAGCCACCGGTTGCCATTGAGGAAATTGAAAAGCATATTATTGAAATAGCCTTTGAAAATGGCTTGATAACGCCAAATAAACCCAATGTAAGAACAGGTAAAAAAATTGCAGTAGTGGGCTCGGGGCCCGCAGGCCTTGCCGCCGCCGCACAATTAAATTATGCAGGGCACACAGTAACTGTTTTAGAGCGCGATGATGCTCCCGGCGGACTATTGAGGTATGGCATTCCTGATTTTAAACTGGAAAAATGGGTTATTGACAGGCGAATTGAACTGCTTGAACAGGAAGGCGTAATATTTAAGTGCAATGCCAATGTGGGTGTAAACGTTAGCCTGAATGACCTGCTAAGGGAATATCATGCAATTGTACTGGCAGGTGGTTCAACCGTGCCGAGAGACCTCACAATTCCCGGGCGCGAACTGAATGGTGTTTATTTCGCCATGCAATTTTTAAAGCAACAAAATAAAAGAGTAGCCGGTAAAAACCCTTTTGCCAATCCCGCGATTGAAAGTAATATTTACCCCGAAGAATTGAGTGCTGCAGGCAAAAATGTAGTTGTAATTGGCGGTGGTGATACAGGCAGTGATTGTGTGGGTACTTCAAACAGGCATAAAGCAATATCCGTTACTCAATTTGAATTGTTGCCCAAACCTGCAGCAAGCCGTACGCCATTTATGCCATGGCCCACTTACCCAATGACCTTAAAAACATCAAGCTCGCATGAAGAAGGCTGTGAACGCAACTGGGCCATAGCTACAAAAGAATTCGTTGGTGATGGTAACGGCAATTTAAAGGCTTTAAAAATTGTTGACCTTGAATGGAAAATAACGGAAGATGGCAGGCCGGCAAAATTTGTGGAAATAGAAGGAAGTATCCGGGATATCCCCTGTGAAATGGCTTTGCTTGCTATGGGATTTGTACATCCCCAGCACTCCGGTATGATTGAAGAATTGGGAATTGAACTGGATGAACGCGGTAATATAAAAGCATCTGAAAAAGAGTATCAAACCAATATTTCCAAGATATTTACCTGCGGCGATATGCGCAGGGGCCAATCCCTGGTAGTTTGGGCTATTAGTGAAGGACGGGAATGTGCACGTAAAGTGGATGAATTTTTGATGGGTTCGTCACAACTTGAAAGCAAAGATCAAAATATTCATTCGCCGGTAGCTTTCGCGTAAAGATTATATATATAAAATAGTAATATTTATATTCACTAAAAACCCTGCTCTTATAAAAACCCTTGGGATGCCCTCTTTTTAGACTGATTTTATAACTGTGATGATGCCCGCTTGTTTAGACTGATTTATAACTTATAAACAGGTTTTCCCCATTAAATTTTTGCCAGTCTTCGCTTTTTTTAATAATAAAACTTTAAAATTTTTATGCCTGAGAAAAAAAATTTTTTAGGTTGGGTTTTGGCTCAAATAAATATATATTATAAAATATTAAATATTAATAAAACTGATTTTTTATTTGAAATATTAAATACATTTGAATAAATAATTAATATTATTAAAAAAATATATGTAATTGTTTGAAAAAATAAGAAGTACCCCTACAATCAAAAGCCCCATAAAAAATATTTGAATTATAAGGGTACTGTTTATAAATAACCAGTATGTTTTACACCAATATTTAACGCTTGCTGTTTTAAGGGTTTATTTAGGGAATTTACTCTTGGATCATCCGTATGAATGCTCAGCTAATTAACAATTATTATTTACCCCTTAAATCAAACCACTAATGCTAAAGAAAGTTATTTTAAGTACGTTGTTACTTGCAGTTTGTGCATGTTCATTTTCGCAAACCACCGACACAGCGAAAGCGGCAGCGGCAGCACCTGCCCCCACCGCGCCTCCGGTTACCATTACAGGATCTGTTGATGTGTATTACCGTGGTAATTTTAATGCCCCTATTGGTGCAACAAACAATTACACCAGCTTTACCAACTCACAAAACTCATTTCAACTGGGGATGGCCTCTATAAGGGCCGACCACAGTTTTGGCAAAGTTTCCGCCACCGTTGACCTGGGCTTTGGAAGAAGAGCAGAAGAGTTTTCGTTTGCAGACGGAAATACGCTTTTTGCGGTAAAGCAGGCTTACCTGTCTTATGCGCCCGACAGCACCTTTAAGTTTACTTTTGGTAAATGGGCTACCCACATCGGGTATGAGTTGGTTGACGCTTATGCAAACGCCAACTACAGCATGGATTATATGTTTAGCGAAGGCCCCTTCTCGCATACAGGCCTAAGAGCTGATATTGCACTTGGTGGCAAAACCGCCGCTATGGTGGGTATTGCAAATCCAACAAATGTAACGATTCCTTCACAGCCTTCTATTTATCACACGGCTATTGCCCAGTTAAGCACAGGCAACAGCAGCGGAAGCTGGAAATTTTTTCTTAATTACCAGGGCGGCAGGCAAAGTGCAGCTCAATCTATTCAACAGGGCGATCTTGTAATTAATGGTACGCTGAGCAGCACGCTTACAATAGGGTATAATGGTACTGTGCAGGGACAGAAGAACACCATCAAAAATGATCAGGGCACTCTCACAACTAATGCTACCTGGTGGGGTTCTGCCCTTTATCTTGATTATTCTCCAAAAGCATGGGTAACTTTTGCATTACGCGGGGAATATATTGATGATAAAGACGCGGTACTTCTTCCAACTGCTTTTGGTTCTTCGGGAACAATTTTCAGCGCTCCCGGAACAAATAATATTACCGACCTGACATTATCAGTTGATTTTAAAGCAGGCAACCTTACCATTATTCCTGAATTTAGAATGGATAACGCCAGCCAGGAAATTTTTGCAAAATCAGACGGTGCAGGTGGAGTAACGGGAACAAAATCTACCGGGAGCTTCCTGTTAGCAGCAGTTTACCATTTCTAAATCCTTAATAAATTGAAATAGTACATTTTTTTTTGAACTAAAAACCATCTTTTAACTAAAACCTCAACCACATGTTTTCAAAATTCTTTTTCCGAAGAAATCAATTTGCCTTTGCCGGGCCGGTTCACAGGCTTACCAAGGCAGAGAAATGGCGTATGGCGGGTGCAATGTACGGCGGTAAAATTGCCGGCCTTGCAATCGTATTGGCCGGGATGCATTTTTTGCCGGGCATGTTGTCTGGAACTGCGGTGCATGCACAAACTACCGATTCGCTAATGAAGGCGTTGACAGACACAAAAAAGACATTAGCGGACACAACAACAACTTTACAAAACACGGCAAATACCATCTGGACATTAGTAGCTGCGTTCCTGGTATTTGGTATGCAGCCTGGTTTTGTATTGCTTGAGGCAGGCTTTGCCCGCACAAGGGAAACAGTGAATATATTGATGGAGTGTATATTTGATACCTGTCTTTGCGGTATCTTATTCTGGGCGTTTGGTTATGCCTTTATGTTTAGTCACGGTAATGGCTTTATTGGTTACCATTGGTTTTTTCTAAGTGGTTCTGATCCAAATGGAGATGGTACTTTTGGCCTTGGTAGTGGCACTTATTTAACTACAGGCGTTCCTATTATAGCACACTGGATATTCCAGTTTGCTTTTGCTGATACCTGCTCAACTGTAACATCAGGCGCTATGATCGGCCGTACAGGCTTCCGTGGCGACATTCTTTACAGTATTGGCGTTACAGGATTCATTTATCCAATCATCGGCCATTGGGCATGGGGCCCGGACGGCTTCCTTGCTACCATGGGTGCAAAAGGCTTCTTCCTGCCTAACTTAGGCCAGGGCTTCCGCGATTTTGCAGGTTCAACAGTAGTACACACCATTGGAGGTATGGTCTCGCTGGCCGGTGCTATAGTATTGGGGCCACGCCTGGGACGTGTTTTCAAACGAGACGGAGGGGGGCCGATGCCTCCTCACAACCTTACCATTGCGGCAGTAGGTGGTTTTATCCTGTGGTTTGGCTGGTATGGATTTAACCCCGGCAGTACACTTTCTGCAGTAGATATGCAGGGTATTGGCCGCGTAGCTACAAATACAACACTCGCAGCTTGCGGTGGTGGTATGTCGGCAATGCTGATGGGGTTATGGACGGGACCTACGAAAGGGAAATTTGATACAGGCCTTACTACTAACGGCTTTCTGGCAGGGCTTGTGGCAATAACCTGCCCGTGTTACTGGGTTGACCCGGCTGGCGCTATAGGGCTTGGTTTTGTAGCAGGTATTGTAGTAGTATTAGGTGTTTACCTTCTTGAATATCTCAGGATTGACGATCCCATTGGCGCTGTACCGGTTCACGGGTTTGCAGGTATGTGGGGTACATGGTCACTGGGTTTATTTGCTGCGGGCAAATATGGGGCTACCGGCGCAACAGGCGCGGATAACTCAGCCCCGGTAAAAGGCCTTTTTTACGGAGGTGACTTGTCAGTATTAAAGGCGCAGATGATCGGTAACCTTACCATAACCATTGCTACCTTTCTTGTCGCTTTAATTATGATGTGGTTAATTAAGCAATTGCCTCATCCATGGAGCTTGCGTGTTGAGCCCAAAGGTGAGAAGATTGGCCTTGATATTTTTGAGCATGGTTCAGAAGCTTATCCTTCTACCGACGATGTGATGGCAGAATTAGGGCTGGAGAAGGCTCCTGCATAAATAGTAAAAGATTAATTTTTAGTATGAGCCCCGGGAATTATTTCCGGGGCTTTTTTATGTCAACTTGGCAAGTTTACCCAATACAAAAGAGTTTTCAACTATTTTGTCACATTTTTCCCCATTTTTGCCTCTGTCGTTCCATTTTGGAAATAATATTCCCATTTTGGCATGCTTTTGTCACTGACAAGTTTGCAGGCGCCAAAAAATATTTTTTATTTCCGAACTTTTTTTATGGCCTGCTAAGTATCATATATTTCATTTGATAAGCGAATGTTACAGGCTAACCCCAAAAAAACCTGATAATTATTTCCTGTTGAATTAAAACGGCTTTTGCAAAGTTTACGAAACTAACATATATAATATTTTTTAATGAAATAACTACTGGCAAGCTGGCATAGCAAAAAACTGGCATGGCATATTTTATGCGGTAATTACCGCGTTATTCATTTTAGTCAATCTTAAATATAAAAACATGTTACGTTTTTCAGTAGTATTTCTAATTATCGCAATTGCTGCAGCCGTTTACGCATTAAGAACATCAGGTGCCTTCCCCGAAATATTGGCATTTAGTTCTATTGTTGTTCTTTACCTGTCTTTGTTAGGAAGCCAGAACAAAGCGCACCAAAGGCATTAATTTTGCCGGAATCGTGTTGTTGAGCAAGGCCATAGTGGCTGTTTTTAACAATAATTGAATTTTTTACAGCAAATAAACTGTAAAATAAAAAGGAGACGCATGCGTCTCCTTTTAGTATTATATATTAGGTAGCAAAGAGCTACAATAAGGTTGAAAAATGTTTTTACGCCAGGTTATTTATACCAATTAGAAGCCAGTTAAAGAATATTTGTAAAGATTTTAAACAGCATCTGTAAAGATTGTCTGAAACTCTTCCGTGTGTTGCTTATTTTTATAACGGTTATTACTACAATTACCAATCTCATTTTATATGAAACCAACTGCTTTGGCTATGTTATTTTTATTGTTTGTATGCGGCATTTTTGCTCAGGATGCTGTTAGCTATCAAATGCCGCCTGCGGATATTGCTGCACTTTTGCTGGCAAAACCCACACCCGGTGTAAGTATAAACTCCAAAGGCACTTGGTTGTTGCTCAGTGGGCGGAACACTTACCCTTCAGTGGAAGAACTGGCGCGGCAGGAGCTGCGCATTGCAGGCCTGCGCATAAACCCACAAAATTTTGCGCCCAGCAGGCTTAATTTTATCAGCAGTTTTACGCTGGAAGATATTGGCACAGGTAAAACTTACCCGGTTGAAGGCCTGCCGCAGCCATTGCAGGCAGGTAACGTAAACTGGAGCCCGGGTGAAGGCAAAATTGCCTTTGCACAATACAATGCCGGCAGTGTTGATTTGTACGTTATAAACGTAGCCACAAAAAGGGCTGCCCGCATTAATAAAACACCGCTGAACGCCGTACTGGGCGCCGATATAGCCTGGATGGATGACCATACCCTGCTGTACCTTGCCACTGTTAAGCCGGCAAGCGCCGCACCCCCAAAACCGTTGATGCCGAAAGGGCCCTCAGTGCAGGAAAACCTTGGCAAAACTGCCCCCAGCGCCACTTATGAAGACCTTATTAAAACGCCTTATGATGAGCAACTGTTTGAGTTTTACGCTACCGCGCAACTGGTTGCAAACAAAGATGGTGTTGAAACCCCGCTGGGCAAGCCCGCCATTTACCTGCAGGCAGAGCCATCGCCGGATGAAAAATATATTCTGCTGCAAACTGTTAACAAGCCGTTTTCTTACTTAGTTACAGCATACAATTTTGCATCATCGGTTAGCATCATAACGTCGTCCGGGAAAGTTGTAAAAACGCTGGCGGTACTGCCTTCAGCCGAAGGCACACCTTCCGGCTACGATAATACACAGGACATTCCCCAAAATTTTGACTGGCGCGCTGATGAAGCCGCCGTTATTACCTGGAGCCATCCTTTAGACAGCGGCCTTATTAAAAAGAAGGTGGATTACCACGATGTTGTGTACAGCCTGGCCGCGCCTTTTACAGGCGATGCCAAAGAGCTGTTTAAAACACAGATGCGTTACCAGGGTGCTGAATGGGGCAACGACAGCCTTTGTTTTGTGTTTGAAGGGCTGCGGGCTAAACAAACCCAAAGGGTAGATGTTTTTAAACCGGGCACAGGCGCCATAGACAAACTGTATGAACGCTCAACAAATGATGCTTACAACAACCCCGGCACACCCGTAACACATGCAAACCAGTACCACCGGCAGGTAATAACTGTTGTTGACAATGGCACAAATATTTTGATGAATAATACTACAGGCTCTTCTCCAAAAGGCGACCTGCCTTTTTTGAGTAAGTACAACCTTGCCGCTAAAAAGAACGAAATCATCTGGCGTTGCAGCGAAGAATATTATGAATTTGTTGGTGCCGTGATTGACCCGGTTAAGCTAACAGCGCTTACCCGCAGGGAAACACAGACGGAAGTGCCCAACTTTTACCTGAAAAACCTTTCGTCCGCCGGTGACGCCGGTAAACAGCTCACCACATTTACAAACCCTTACCCGCAATTGGTGGGTGTAACCCACCAGAAGGTAGCCTACAAAAGGGCTGACAGTGTAAATTTAACAGGCGACCTGTACCTGCCTAAGGGGTACGATAAAGATAAGGACGGCCCGCTGCCCGTGCTGATGTGGGCTTACCCGCGGGAGTTTAATTCGGGTAGTGACGCGTCGCAGGTGCGGGGCTCAAAAAACAGGTTTGTTACCATAAGCTGGGCCGGGCCCATATTTTGGGTTACGCAGGGGTATGCTGTTTTAGACAATGCCGAAATGCCCATAGTGGCCGGGGAAGGCCAAAAACCAAACGATACATTTGTTGAGCAGCTTGAATTAAACGCGAAAGCCGCTATTGACAAGCTTGCTCAAATGGGCGTTGGCGACAGTAACCGTGTAGCAGTAGGCGGCCATAGCTACGGCGCATTTATGACGGCCAACCTGCTTGCGCACACCAAGCTGTTTAAAGCGGGCATTGCCCGCAGTGGCGCTTACAACCGCACGCTTACGCCTTTTGGTTTTCAAAATGAGGAGCGCACCTACTGGGACGACCCGAACCTGTATTATAACATGAGCCCCTTCAGCTTTGCCAACCAGATAAAAACACCGTTGCTGCTTATTCATGGCGATGCCGATGATAACCCCGGCACCTTCCCGATAAACAGCGAACGGCTGTTTAATGCCGTTAAAGGTTTTGGCGGCACAGTACGCTTAGTGTACCTGCCGTATGAAGCGCACAGCTACCGTGGCCGGGAAAACCTGCTGCATATGTTGTGGGAAATGAACCAGTGGCTGGATACGTATGTTAAGCATGCCAAATGACGTTAAGGAAGGCTAAACACATAGGCAAAAAAAAGGACACATAGTAATCAATGCCAAGGTAAGAAACGTTACTGAATTTGCCGGATGCTTTAGCTAAGCAAATCTTTGTTTTTTAAATCTGCATTTTCCAGTAATTTGTAAAATTCCTTCCTGCTGGCAAGCTCTTTTAAGGCATTTAAATGATTTATATGATGCATATCCGTTCCAACAAGGCTCACCATTTTTTGGGCAAGTAATTTTTCTGCAACAGCTTTTATCGGTTTACCATAATAACCTAACAGGGAAAGCAGGTTTATTTGCAGCAAACACCCTAAATCAATCATACGTTCGTAATAAGTAAACTCTTGATGATAAAAATTGTAACGCTCAGGATGCGCAATTACAGGTTGCAACCCCCTCATTCTTAAAGTAAAAATAGCCTCCTCAATATTTGGCGATGCTGCGGCATAAGACATTTCGATAAGAATATAATTTTCTCCAAAAGTCAATAACTGGCCGCCGGATTTTACATATTGCTCCATTCCCGGATCCACCATGTATTCTGCTGCTGCTTCAATTACAACAGGAATATCATTTGCCAATAATGCTTCACGTACCATATCAAGCTTAGGAAGAATAGTGGCGGGGCTATTAGGATAAATATCATCAAGTATGTGTGGTGTGCATATAAGCTTTTTATATCCCATCTCATGTAACTCTCTTACAAATGCAATAGTTGTATCAATATCCTCAAGGCCATCATCCAGGCCGGGCAGCAGGTGCGAGTGCATGTCGGCGCCAATAAAAGAAAGATCAGCTTTAAGACGTCTTTTAAAAAATGAAAACATGAAGCAAATGTACAAATTACTAAAGAGAAGAACTGGCTGTTTTATTTAAGGCAAGGCTTTGGTCGAATAACTCATATACAGAATTATTACTGATGTATTCGGGTACAATCCGCTTCATTTGCCTTACTACCTCATCATCATTAAAACTGCCGGCTACTTCAAGCAAACGGTTTATTTCTACAGCAGTTTTTTTATAATCATGCTCAATCGTTTTGGCTATGAGTATTTTTTTATTGTGCGTAGGAATAACTTCTTCCTCCTTATTC
>Ga0206915_1040_pt2 | contig 31286 bp, 22 predicted proteins | sample Alteio_BWOrgHeat_70_FD_152945 | JGI IMG/M metagenome (GOLD analysis project Ga0206915, IMG submission 152945) | Enriched cells from forest soil in Barre Woods Harvard Forest LTER site, Petersham, Massachusetts, United States -... | ecosystem: Environmental > Terrestrial > Soil > Temperate forest >...
ACCTGGCATAGGGCTCTTATTGCTCGCGATAGTTGCGCATCAGGCCGCCGTCGACGACAAAGGTCGACCCGGTGATGTAGGAGGCGTCGTTGGAGGCGAGGAAGGCCACGAGTCCTGCGACGTCGTCGGGCGTGCCGAGGCGGCCGAGGGGAATGTTGGCGAGCAACGCGTTGAGCTTGGGCTTGTCTTCAAGCAGCGATTTGTTGATGGGAGTCGCGATGGCGCCGGGGGCGACGTTATTGACCGTGATTCCCAGCGGTCCCAGTTCCACGGCAAGGTCCCGCATCAGCATGCGCATGCCGCCCTTGCTGCAGCAGTAGGTGGCGAAGCCGGGAAAGACCATGTCCTCGTGAACGGAGCTGATGTTGACGATACGGCCGGGCTTCTTTGCATCGCGCAGGCGGCGCACGAAGGCCTGGGAAAGGAAGAATGGGCCGCGCAGGTTGACGGCCATGACTTTGTCGTAGTCCGCCTCGGACGTATCCCAAAAGGCGGACTCTTTTTCCATGCCGGCGTTGTTGACCAGGATGTCGGCGGAACCGAAACTCGACCAGGCCGCTTCGATAAGCTTGCAAATGTCTTCGTCGCGGGTCACGTCGGCCTGCACAATCTTTCCCTGGCCGCCTGCCTGTTCGATGGCGCGTTCAGTTTCCTCGGCGCCTTCAGGGGTGCCGACGTAGTCGACAATGACCTTTGCGCCTTCAGACCCCAGCCGTTTGGCGATTCCCTGGCCGATGCCCGAGCTGGCTCCGGTGACGATGGCGACTTTCCCTTCCAGGCGATGCATGTGCGCTCCTTGGGGTGGGATGGGCTGGAGGTGCTCCCTTGGCTTGGATGCCGGTTCGTACTTCGTAGACTGAGTTCGCGGTTCCGCGAGCTTACATTTGTGGCCTCCCACCCTCTCGCCCGAAAAAGGCGAAAGGATGGGCACGGGAGGTTTCAGGCCGGTCGATTGTGGTTTCAAGTCGAGAGGCCGGATGTTTCATGCTGACTGATGTTGCACTTCAGAAATACGCTTCTCTAAAGCCATGGCGTCGAAGGGGGCTCTGATCTTGGCGTCGTTATCGAAATACACGTACACGTCGCGGGCTTTGGCTGTTTGGGCATTCACGGAGCTGGCCTTCGTGCCGTCGTCCACTTCCCCTCCCTGGGACCATTGAATGATACGCCGGGCCCACAAGTCGATGGCTTCGCGGTGGTAGCCGCTGACGTAAAGCTGCTCGCTGCCATGCAAGCGGCAATAGACAAAGTCGGCGGTGATGTCCATCAGAAGCGGCCACTCGACGGTGTCTGCCACGACCAGTCCGATGGCGTGCTTGCGCAAGAGCGCGATGAATTCTTCGCAGACAAAGCTGTCATTCCGGATTTCAATGGCATGGCGCAGGGGCCGGTCCTCGGTCACGCGGAACCAGGTTCGACCGTCGAGGCGCTGGTCGTGGCGGCGAGCCAGCTTCGCGGCCTGCTTGTAGGTGCGCGGTAAGAGCCTGAAGAAGCTTTCCAGCCGTTGAGGGTCCCATTTGAAGTTGGCGGGGAACTGCCACAGGATCGGGCCGAGTTTGTTCTTCAGGCGGAGAAGGCCCTGGGCAAAGAAGTTGGCCAGCGGAATCTCGACTTGCAGGAGCCGGCGCATGTGGGTGATGAAGCGCGGCCCCTTGACGGAGAAGACAAAATCCTCAGGGGTCTCCGCGTACCAGGTTTGGAAGCTTTCCGGCCGCTGCAGGGAGTAGAAGGAGCCGTTGAGTTCGATCGAGGTCAAGCGCCGGGAGGCGAACTCGAGTTCGCGGCGTTGAGCAAGATCAGGAGGGTAGAAGGAGCCTCGCCAGCCTTTGTACCGCCAGCCGGAGATGCCGATCCGTATGTGGCCCGAGAGGCTCATCTGCACTCTAGGATGCCTGAGCGGGGTCGATGCGGAAAGGTTCATTCGCGATCTTGAGCATTGACGCGCATGCGGTATCGGTCTTCCACCCTAAGTGGAAAAGACGCCGTTAGGATGGGGCACCCCAGATCAGCACCCCGATCAGCGTAATGGCAGAACCGCCCTTTTTTGAAAATCGTGCATCACAGGGGGTGGACGAAGCTTCGGATCAATTTTGAATGGGGAGAAGAGGCATGCTGGCTGTAATAACGGGAGCATCGAGCGGAATTGGATATGAGCTTGCGGCCGAGCTGGCCAAGCGGAGTTATGACCTGGTAGTGGCGTCAGCCGGGGAGCGGCTTGGCCCGGCAGCGGAGCATTTCAGGAGCTTCGGTCATCGCGTAACGGAAGCCAGCGTCGACCTGGCCAGGGGAGAGGGTGTGGAGGAACTCTGGCAGCAGGTCGAGAGTTTGGGAGAGCCCGTGGAAGTGGCATGTATCAATGCCGCGGTCGGCGTGGGGGGACTTTTCCACGAGTCGGATCTGGACGCAGAACTGAACATGGTGAGCTTGAACTGCGCGAGCACCGTGCACCTGGCCAAGTATGTGGTTCGCCAGATGGAGGCGCGGAGGGCAGGAAGGATCCTGTTTACGTCTTCGATTGCCGGAGAAATGGTGGCGCCGCAGGAAGCGGTGTATGCGGCCAGCAAGGCGTTTGTGCTGTCGTTTGCGCAGAGCCTGCGCTATGAGCCGAAGGACACGGGGGTTACGGTGACAGCGCTGCAGCCCGGTCCAACCGATACTGACTTATTTCACCGCGCGGGGATGGACGACACGAAGGTGGGCCGCGACGGGAAAAACGAGAGCGATCCGGGCGACGTGGCGCGGCAAGGGATCGATGCGCTGTTCGACGGCAAGGATCATGTGTATGCGGGCTCACTGAAAACCAAGATCGAAGGCAAGCTGGCCAACGCGGTTCCCGGAGCCCTGAAGGGCGCGGTGCACGAGAAGATGGCGCGGCCAGAGGGCAAAAAGTGATCAGATCGCAAGAACAGGAGAAGGTCATGGCAGCTGCACTGAAGGAATCTCTGAAAGCTGAAATCCCGCCAAGCGAGAGCAGCGCGGGGGTGATATTGAACGGGCGGTACATGGCGCCGCCCAAGGATGGGGACGGCAAGATCTGGGCCCGGGCCACGGCGCTTGTGCAGGCGAGTTCCCACGAACTGTACGTGCTTTGGCGGGATATCGAATCGGCTCCGAAGTGGCAAGAGATGATTACGGACGTGATCCAGACGGGCCCAAAGACGTCGCATTGGGTGATGAAAGCGGGCGACGACAAGATCGAATGGGACTCCGAGATTCTGGCTGACGAACCGGGGCACCGGATTGCGTGGCGCTCAGTTGCCGGCGATTCGAACCATGCCGGCGAAGTCGTCTTCGAACCGGCTCCGGGCGGCCGTGGAACCAACGTGATCGTGCTGCAGGAGTTTCGGCAGGGGAAGGTAAAGACGGCGGCGGAAACTATTTTCAGCCGCAATCCGAAGCAGGCCGTGATCGAAAACCTGCGCCATTTCAAGGCATTTGCGGAGACCGGGGAGATCCCGCGGACGGAAGGGCAGCCGCATGGACCGCGCGGGGCTTCGGGCAACTTGAAGGCTTCAGCATACGGGGAGAAGATCGGCGTGCCGCCCGGGGTGCGGAAGGCGAGTTGACTCCGCGAATTAGAAGGACCGAACGAACCGCGCCGAGCCTATCAAGGCTCTAGCCATTAACGTTATCGAGTTGGCGAGACTATTCCCAGGTCTCAAAAGCGAGACCTGGGGCACCCAAATATTTCAAGGAGTGAGGGATGAAGGCAGTTTGCTGGATGGGAAAGAGCAAGATTGAGACCTTGGAGGTGGCGGACCCGGTTCTGCTCAATCCTCATGATGCGATCATCAAAATCACGCGCACGGCGATCTGCGGTTCGGACCTGCATCTCTTCGATGGCTTTATTCCGACCATGGAGCAGGGAGACGTGCTGGGCCATGAGTTCATGGGAATCGTTGAGGAGACAGGCAAGGAGGTCACCAACCTGAAGCGGGGCGACCGCGTTGTGGTTCCCTTTACGATCGCGTGCGGGCAGTGCCTGTTCTGCAAAAAGCAGCTGTGGTCGGCATGCGACAACACCAATCCCAATGCTCACATGATGGAAGCCTTGTATGGGTACTCGGGGTCGGGATTATTTGGATACTCCCACATGATGGGCGGATATGCGGGTGGGCAGGCCCAATATGCGCGCGTACCGTTTGCCAACGTGGGACCGCTGAAGATCGAGAGCGATCTGCCGGATGAGAAGGTGCTGTTCCTGTCGGACATTTTCCCTACCGGGTACATGGCGGCCGAGAACGCCCAGATCGAAGAGGGCGATACCGTGGCGGTGTGGGGCTGCGGGCCCGTGGGGCAATTTGCCATCGCCAGCGCTTTCATGCTGGGAGCGGCCCGCGTGATTGCGGTCGATCGCTTTCCGGAGCGGCTGGCTATGGCGCAGGGCATAGGAGCAATCACCGTGGACTACAGTGACGAAGACGTGAGCGTGCTGACGGCACTCAAGGACCTGACCGGCGGGATTGGGCCTGACAGCTGCATCGATGCTGTCGGCCTCGAGGCGCACTCCGCCGACCTGCAGGGGTTCTATGACAGGGTGAAGACGGCCCTGATGCTGGAGACGGATCGGCCCGGGGTTCTGAGACAGGCCATCCAGGCGGTGCGCAAGGGCGGAACGTTATCGATCCCCGGAGTGTATGGGGGACTTCTCGACAAGGTTCCCTTCGGGGCGGCGTTTGGCAAAGGTATCACCATGAAGATGGGCCAGACGCATATGCACAAATACATGAAGCCGCTGCTAGAGCGCATTGAGAAGGGACAGGTCGATCCGAGCTACATTATCTCGCACCGGATTACGCTGGACCAGGTGCCGAAGATGTACGAGGTGTGGCGGGACAAGAAGGATCATGTGACGAAGATCGTGATCGATCCGTGGGCGGAAACGCCGGCGGCGTAAGATCGGGTTCGCGGTTTCCCACCCTAACCGCGAAAAACAAAGGCGCGGTTAGGATGGGGCACCCACGGATATTTATCTGAAGAAATCCAGAAATGCGGGGTTGTCAGGCGGCGCGTCGGAAGGGGCGCTTTCTGAAAGGCAGCGACTCCGGAGTAACCCGATTGCGGTTGGCGTGCCAGAAGGCGGCGATATCGCGCACGGTTTGTTCGAGGGAACGGCACGGAGTCCATCCTGTCTGGATGGTAAATCGCGAATGGTCGGAGACGTACAAGAGCTGATCGCCGGGGCGCGCTGGTTCACAAGTGGATTGAACGGGCACGTGGCAGGTTTCCTCGATCAAGCGCAGCATCTCTTTCACGGCGATCGACCGGTGCAGGCCGCCGCCAATGTTGAAAGCCTTGCCGGTTGTAACTCCGATGTAGGCGCGGGCGGCATTCACGGCGCTCACCAGGTCGGCCACGTGGAGCACATCGCGCACCTGCAAGCCGTCTCCATAGATCGTGACGGGGCGGCCGGAAAGGGCTGAGTACACAAAGTGGGCCACCCATCCCTGGCCCTGGTTGCCGAACTGCCCGGGGCCGGCGATACACCCTAACCGGAAGACGACTGTGGGTAGATCGTAGCGGGGCGCATATTCGCGGACGTGCTTGTCGGCGAGGCTCTTGGTGCAGGCGTAGGGACAGTGGAAATCGACCCGGGTGGCTTCAGAAACACCGCGAAAGGCAGGATCGACGGGCTGTAAACGGGTTGCGTCGTGGCGGATCGGAATGGAGTCGAGCGCGCCGTAGACCTTGCCCGTGGAGGCGAAGAGGACCATCGGCTTGCGTCCGGAGCGATGGGCCGCTTCAAGAACGTTTCCGGTTCCGGTGACGTTGACGTCGAAATCCAGGCGGGGCTGGGTGAGCAGATCGGGGCCTTCGGATGGCGCGGCAAGATGATAGATCTCGTCGGCGGTCCGAGCCGCTTGATGCAGGCGCGAAGCGTCGAGGACATCCCCGTGGACGAAGCGCAAGCGGCGCGAATCATCGAGGGTTTTGAGCCACGCCAGATTGAGCGTGACGCCGGGGCGGGAAAGATTGTCGTAGAGCGTGATCAGGGAGTCGGTATTGGCAAGCAGATAGGCGGCGAGGTTGGTGCCGATGAATCCCGCGCCGCCGGTGATCAGTACGTGAAGCGAATGCCTGTCTGTCGGTTGCATTTCGTCACCTCCGCGGGTGGCCTCTTGGCATGAGAAGAAGAAAGCCTCAGGGGCTAAAGCCCTCTCGATCCTATGATGCTTGCGGCACGACTGAAGTCGTGCCTGATACAAAGCTGGTTGCCGAACGAGTAATTCAAGAACCTGCAAGGTCGCGATTTATATTACCGCCAGGCGCGGCCGAGCGCGGCAGCATGGAGGTGACAAAGGACAGGCCGCGGCGCGCATCGGGGTGGGTCATTCGTTTGAAAAGCTGCCAGAGCGAGGGCGGGAGGCTTTCCAGGCGCTGCGTTTCCATCGCGGCGCGGGCTTCCCTGGCCAAGTTGGAGATCGGCTCAGGATCGAAACTTCCCACCATCTGGCCGACCGCGATCACGTGGCGCAGGGCGTTGATGTTCACCGGCTCGGTACCGTATTTGGCCAGCAGCGAAACGATGGTGTCCTTGGCCTTGACGGCACCATGCAACGCATCGAGGATCCCTTGCCTGTGAGCTTCTTCGAGCAGGTCGTAGGCAACCAGCAGGGCCTCCGCATGTTCGTTGGGAGCGGCGGCGAGGCGGCGCTGCAACTCGACTCTCGGGTCGGCCTTCTTCGGTGTGAATGCGACTGGTTGGGCCATAGCGATATCTCCGTCGATGTCCGGGGTTCGAGATCGGAGTATGGTTCGTGCTTTCCCAGGTCTCAAAAGCGAGACCTGGGGCACCCAGGATTATGCCTTCGTGGTCTGTATCTGGACAAGTTGCTCGGTGCCATTGGTGCCGGGCGGCGAATAGTCGACGCGTTTCCACTTGCGCTCGACTTCGACGCCAGTCTGCGGTGTGGGATGGCCATGGCGGAAGTTCTGGGGTGGAAGCGGATCGGGCCCGATCTCGGGCAGGACCGTCAAGTTGACCGAGATCTCCTTGTAGGCGGGCGTGTGGGTCGCTCGATCCACCCTTGATCCGGTCAGGCGGTTCATAGGCTGGGTAATGGAGTTGAGCGACATATAGAGGTGATCGCCTTCGACGCGATCGGTCACGACCACCGGTACAGTCGCTTCTCCATAGAGGCTGCGGAGCTTGACCATGCTGCCGCTCGAGAGTCCCTTGCGGGTGGCCAGTTCCGGCGATACTTCGACAAAATTGGTGGGCGTCATCTCCCGGATTCCCTTGCTGCGGTAAGTCATCGCTCCCTGTTCGAAATGTTCGAGCAAGCGACCGTTGTTCAAGTGATGGTTGAATTCCGGCGATTTCTCTTCGCAGGGTTCGATCCATTCGATGGGATGGAACTTTGCCTTGCCGTCGGGGAACGGGAAGTTCTCGGTGAAGAGGAGGGGCGAGTCCTTGCCGTCCTTCTCAACCGGCCACTGCAGGCTCTTGTAGCCCTCGAGACGGTCGTAGCGAACGCCGGCGAATATGGGCGTCAAGGTCGCGCATTCGTCCATGATTTGCGAGGGATGGGTGTAATTCCAACCAGCGCCGAGGCGGTTGGCAATGTCCTGAATGATTTCCCAGTCGGGCTTCGAGTAGCCGAGGCGGGGAGAAGACGCGATAGAGGCGCTGGATGCGGCGCTCGGTGCTGGTGAAGGTTCCTTCTTTTTCAAGCGAAGGCGAGGCGGGCAGAACAACGTCGGCGAACCGGGCCGTCTCAGAGAACGCGACGTCCTGGACGACGAAGAAATCGAGCATGGAGAGTGCGGCTTTGACGTCATTCGCGTTGGCGTCGGAGGTAATCGTGTCTTCGCCCTTGATGTACATGCATTTGAGTTTGCCCTCGTGGATGGCGCGAATCATCTCGTGATTGTCGAGACCGTTTTTGGGGGGCAGTTTGACGCCCCAGCCGGCCTCGAATTTCTGGCGGATTGCTTCGTCTTCGACGGGCTGATATCCGGGGAACGTGTTGGGCATGGAGCCGAAGTCGCTGGTGCCCTGAACATTGTTATGCCCGCGCAACGGGTATGAGCCTGCGCCGGGACGCATGTAGTTTCCGGTCAGGAGGAGGAGATTGGATATCGAGGTTGAGGTGTCGGAGCCGCCACAGTGCTGGGTTACGCCCATGGCCCAGAGAATGCAAACACCGTCGGCCTGATGAATCTCGCTCGCGATCTTTTTAATAGTCTCGGACGGTAGCTTCGTCACGCGCTCCGCAAACTCCAGGGTGTATTGCTGCAGGACTTTCTTGTAGTCTTCGAACCCATTGACCCATTTGTCGATGAATGCCTGCTGGTGCCAGCCCTGGTCGTGTATGTATTTGGCGACGGCATTGATCCAGACCGCGTCAGTGGAGGGTTCGGGGCGGACGAAGAGGTCGGCGCGGCGGGCCATCTCGTGCTTGCGAATGTCGGCGACGATGAGGCGCTGGCCGCGATGCTTGTGGGAACGCTTGACGCGGGTGGCGAGCACGGGATGACTCTCGGCGGTGTTTGAGCCGACGATGATGACGAGGCCGGCTTTTTCGATGTCGGTGATGGAGCCGCTGTCGCCCCCATACCCGACCGTGCGCTTGAGGACCATGGTGGCCGGGGTCTGGCAGTAGCGCGAGCAGTTATCGACGTTATTGGTGCCGATAACGGCGCGGGCCAGCTTCTGCATAAGGTAGCTCTCTTCGTTGGTGCACTAGGAAGAGGCGATGAAAGCCCGCGCATCGGCTCCATGTTTTTCCCTGGTTTTGGTGAAGGTCTCGGCGATCAGTGTGAGCGCCTCATCCCAGGTGGCTTCGCGAAACGTGTCAGGACCGTTGCGGGTTTTGACACGAATCAGCGGGGTCACAAGCCGGTCGTCGGCGTTGACGAAGTCCCAGGCGAATTTGCCTTTGACGCAGGTGGAGATGCCATTGGCGGGTCCTTCGGCCGGCTCGATTTTGAGGATGTGGCGGTCGCGGGTCCAGACGTCGAACGAGCAGCCGACTCCGCAGTAGGTGCATACGGTCTTGGTCCGGCGGACGCGGGCTTCGCGCATGGCCGACTCGGCGGTCGAGACTGCGAGGATGGGGCCGAAGCCGGTCTCGGGCTCGATAGCCTTCACGGCCTCGATCATCTGGTCGAGGGCTTTTCGGGGAAGGTTGGTGAAGTAGCCGGCATGGCCGAGCATGCTTTTTTCCATGAGCGCATTGCAGGGGCAAACGGTGACGCAGTGGCCGCAGGAGACGCATGAAGAGCCGGCAATCTGTTCGCCGCCATCCCAGAGCACGCGGGGATGTTCCGACTCCCAGTTGATGGTGAGGGTCTCATTGACCTGCACGTTCTGGCAGGCCTCGACGCAACGGTCGCAGAGGATGCACTGATCGGGATCGTAGCGGTAAAAGGGATTGGAATGATCCTGCTCGTACGGCTTGCCGGAGAAGGGCCGCGACTGGTGCTTCACGTCGAGGTGTTCGACGGTGTTGTGGACGGTGCAGTTGCCGTTGTTGTTGTCGCAGACGGTGCAGTAGAGGTCGTGATTCTGAAGGATGCGATCGAAGGCTTCGCGCTGAGCCATGTCGACGCGCGAGCTTTCGGTGACAACGTTCATGCGGGAAGTTGCCCGGGTGGAACAGGCCCGAACCAGCGCTCCGTCGACCTCGACCATGCAGGTATCGCAGGTTTGGATGGGACCCATGGCGGGGTGATAGCAGACCTGGGGCAGATGGCGACCGGGAAAGGCGCGGTTGATCGCTTCGACCAGCAGTTCTCCAGTAGCGACGGGAAACTCGACGCCGTCAATGATGACGGCGGTGTCGGGACGCGTGGCAAGAGGCGTGTTCAGAAGTCGCTTTTCCACAGACATATCGGCCTTGGATGAAGATGCGGAGATAGAAGATGCCGGAATTCAAATGAAGCTGCCGCGAACTGCTGACCAAGCGCGAGTAACGGCCCCAGGGACAGGTTCGGAAAACTCTGAATAGGATTGGATCGGATGACTCGCCCAGGGTGGACGATTGGGTCAGATCCGGACGGCCCGAAGCATTGTGCTCCAGCCGGGCCATCGCCGTAAAGTTAGAATTCAATCTAGGAGTTTCGCACGATCAAAATGAAATCATCCAGTCATACCGTCGATCGACTTCCTGGCAGCAAAGTTTTGACCACGAACAAGCACCTGATTCGCTGGGTGGAGAAGATGGCCGAGCTGTGCCGGCCGGACTCGATTCACTGGGTGGACGGGTCGCAGGCCGAATATGATTTCCTGTGTGATCGGCTGGTCAAGGCGGGCACATTCACACGGCTGGACGGGGAACGCTGGCCGGGTTGCTTCTACGCGCGGTCGGCACCCAATGATGTCGCGCGGGTGGAGGATCGCACCTTTATCTGCTCGCTTTCGAAAGACGCCGCCGGTCCGACCAACAACTGGGAAGACCCGTATGTGATGCGTCGGACATTGAAGGGACTGTTCCGCGGAGCTATGCGGGGACGGACGATGTATGTGCTGCCGTTCAGCATGGGCCCGGTGGGGTCGGCGATGTCGGGTATCGGCGTGCAGCTCACCGATTCTCCATACGTTGTGGCGAGCATGCGCATCATGGCGCGGATCGGGGCGCCGGTGTTTGCCGAGATCGACAAAGATGAGAAGCGCGTGGTGCCATGCATGCATTCGGTGGGTATGCCGCTCAAGGACGGCGAGGCCGACGTGCCCTGGCCGTGCAACGAGACCAAGTATATTGTGCACTTTCCGGAAACGCGCGAGATCTGGTCGTTTGGATCGGGCTACGGCGGCAACGCCCTGCTTAGCAAGAAGTGTTTCGCGCTGCGTATCGCGTCGAACATTGCACGCGACGAGGGATGGATGGCGGAACACATGCTCATCCTGGGCGTAGAGAACCCGGAGGGCGAAAAGACATACGTGGCGGCAGCCTTTCCTTCGGCCTGCGGGAAGACGAATTTTGCGATGATGATCCCGCCCAAGGCCATGCGGGGATGGAAAGTGACCACGGTGGGCGACGATATCGCATGGATTCGCCCCGATGCTAAGGGTGAGTTGCGGGCGATCAACCCGGAGGCAGGATTCTTCGGAGTGGCGCCCGGGACCAGCGTCAAGACCAATCCCACGGCCATGGCGATGCTTTCGCGCAACACCATCTTTACCAATGTCGCACTGACGCCGGGCGGCGGCGTTTGGTGGGAAGGAATGACGGAGGAGCCGCCGGCCGAATGCCTTGACTGGCGGGGGGAACGCTGGACCCCGGCTATCGGCAAGGAGACCGCGCGCACGGCGGCGCATCCCAATGGCCGCTTTGCGGTTCCAGCTTCGCAGTGCCCGACCATTGATCCCGAGTGGGAATCCCCGGAAGGAGTGCCGATCAGTGCCATCGTTTTCGGGGGACGGCGCGCGACGACGCTTCCGCTGGTGTACCAGGCATTCAACTGGAGCAGTGGGGTCTACATCGGCGCGACCATGGGCTCGGAAACCACGGCTGCCCAGGCCGGCGCGGTCGGGAACGTGCGGCGCGACCCGATGGCCATGCTGCCATTCTGCGGTTATCACATGGGCGACTACATTCGGCACTGGATCAAGATGCAGCGGGGGCTGGCCATGACGCCGCGTCTCTTCCACGTGAACTGGTTCCGCAAAGACTCCGGAGGAAAGTTTATGTGGCCGGGGTTCAGCCAGAATATGCGGGTGCTGCGGTGGATCGTGGATCGCGTCCAGGGGCGCACCCACGGGCGGGAAACGCCCATCGGCTGGGTTCCGCGCTACGAGGACATCGACTGGTCGGGGTTGGAATTTTCACGTAAGGTTTTCGATGAGCTGATGGAAGTGGATAGTACGGCATGGCGGCAGGAAGTGATCGGCCACGAAGGGCTTTTCATCGAGTTGCACGATCATCTGCCACCGGAGATGATTTATGAGCGGGAACTGCTGATCTGCCGGCTGTAGTAAAGCAGCTATTAGCTTTTAGCTCCAGTTCGCGGCGGGGGCGCCTCGCAGCCAATTTCATCACGTGACTCGGCGGGTCGCGAGACGGCGGTTTACGCCGTATCTGCTCCGCTCGCGAAATTTCCCGCTCGGCGATTAGTTTTCGGTTATTCTAAAGGGTTCCGCATCCTCTCTACACGGTTGCGCGAGCACAGTTCCTGCTTGCGCAAACCGGTCAGGAAACTCTCGGCCATTCAGCCCGGGAACTGCGGCACAAGCTGTACCTAATCCGGCGATTGCTCGCCGTCGACCTTACTCGAACGAAGGAATGCCATGCAAGGATCAGACAGACGTCTACGTGTCCCTGGACGGCAGGGACTTTACCATCCGCAACATGAGCATGACGCCTGCGGGATGGGGTTGGTGGCCAGCATCCGCGGAGAAAGAACGCACGAGATCATCCGCCAGGGCCTCGAGGTTCTGTTGAACCTGGCGCACCGGGGAGCGGCGGGTTGCGATCCGGAGACCGGCGATGGCGCGGGAATCCTGATCCAGATTCCGCATGAGTTTTTTGCACGCGAATGCGGCGAGCTGGGGATGCACCTGCCGGAGCCGGGCGCGTATGGCGTGGCGATGTGCTTTCTTCCCGTGGACAGGCACGACCGCCTTCAGTGCGAAGGCGTATTCGAGCGCATCTCCGCCGAAGACGGCCTGAAGGTGATCGGCTGGCGGGACACGCCTGTCAATGGCGATTTCATCGGCCGCGAGGCGCGCGCAACGCAGCCATATATCGAGCAGTTTTTTGTGGAGCGGCCGGCGGGCCTCGATGAGGATTCGTTTGAGCGGCTGCTCTATCGCGTGCGGCGCCGCATTGAGAACGAGATTGCAGCTTCGGACATCGAAGGCAAAGACGACTTCTTTTACATACCGTCATTTTCGTGCCGGACCATTATCTACAAGGGGCTGATGCTGGCTCCGCAGATCGAGAAGTTTTACGCAGAGCTGGCCGATCCGCTGGTCACGAGCGCGCTGGCGCTGGTGCACCAGCGTTTCTCGACCAACACGTTTCCCAGCTGGAAGCTGGCGCACCCCTATCGCTACATCGCGCACAACGGCGAGATCAATACCGTCCGCGGCAACGTGAGCTGGATGAATGCGCGGCAGGGGGTTCTCAACAGCCCGCTTTGGGGCGAAGACATCGACAAGCTGTTCCCGGTAATCGTGCCCGGCGGCAGTGACTCGGCTTCGCTCGATAACGCAGTCGAGTTCCTGTATCAGTCGGGGCGTTCCATTGCGCACGTGATGGCGATGGTGATTCCCGAAGCGTGGGCCGGCAACCCGGACATGGATGAGGACAAGCGCGCGTTTTACGAATACCACGCATCGCTGATGGAGCCGTGGGATGGTCCGGCGGCGATCGCCTTCACCGACGGCCGGGTCATCGGCGCGACGCTCGATCGCAACGGGCTGCGGCCTGGCCGCTACATCGTAACCAAGGATGACCTGGTGGTGCTGGCATCGGAAGCTGGTGTTCTGGATGTTCCCGCGCAGGACATTCGCAAAAAAGGACGCCTGCAGCCGGGACGCATGTTTCTCGTCGACACGGTGCAGAAGCGCATCATCTCGGACGCGGAGATCAAGAAGGAGCTTGCCGCGCGGCAGCCGTACGCAGAGTGGCTGCAACAACAGCAGGTCACGCTGGAGCACCTGCCGGAGCCATCGCGGGTGATCGCGTCGAATCCGGAGACACTGCTGCGCCGGCAAAGAGCGTATGGGTACAGCGAAGAGGACCTGCGCATCCTGCTTTCACCCATGGGAGCAACGGGCGCGGAGCCGGTGGGCTCGATGGGCACCGACGTTCCACTGGCGTGCCTGTCGGACCGGCCGCAGCCGCTGTTCAACTATTTCAAGCAGTTGTTCGCGCAGGTGACGAATCCGCCGATCGATCCGATTCGCGAAGAGCTTGTGATGTCGCTGATCAGCTACATCGGCACGGAGCGCAACATCCTGGATGAGGCGCCCGACAACTGTCACACGCTGAAGCTGCCGCATCCCATTCTGACCAATCGCGATCTGGAAAAGCTGCGCCGTATTTCGTCGGGTGACCTGCTGGCGACAACCCTGCCGGCGCTGTTCCGCGCCGAAGACGGCGAGGCCGGTCTGTGTCGCAGCCTCGACGAATTGGGCTCGCGCGCCGCACATGCGGTCGCATCGGGCTACTCGCTGCTGATCATTTCCGATCGCGGCGTGGATGCCACCTATGCGCCCATTCCCAGCCTGCTGGCAATGGCCGCGGTGCACAACAAATTGGTACGCGAGAAGACCCGCACACAGGTGGCTCTGATCATGGAGAGCGGCGAGCCCCGCGAAGTGATGCACTTTGCACTGCTGATCGGTTACGGCTGCAGCGCGGTGAATCCATACCTGGCGATCGAGACCTTGCACGACCTGAAGCGGCGCGGACTGCTGCCGCACAACGTTACCCCCAATCATGCGGAGAAGAATTTCATCAAGGCCATCAACAAAGCTTTGCTGAAGACCTTCTCGAAGATGGGCATCAGCACCCTGCAAAGCTATCGCGGGGCGCAGGTGTTCGAGGCCGTGGGCCTGAACCAGTCGCTGGTCGACGCCTACTTCCCGGGAACGACTTCGCGGGTGGAGGGCGTGGGATTGGAGGTACTGGCGCGCGAAGCGCAGATGAAGCACGCTTATGCGTTCCAGCCTCTGACCGACTCCGAAACAGAGCTGGCGGTGGGTGGCCACTACCAGTACCGCGAAGACGGCGAATACCATCTTCTCAATCCGCAGACCATCAGCAAGCTGCAACACGCGGTGCGGGTGAACAGTGCCACGACGTTCCAGGAATACACCGACTTGCTCGATGACCAGAGCCGGCACTACTGCACGCTGCGCGGGCTGATGCAGCTGAAGTACGCCGACGAGCCGGTTCCGATTGAAGAAGTGGAGCCGGCCAAGGAAATCGTGAAGCGCTTTACAACCGGGGCCATGAGCTTTGGATCGATCAGCAAGGAAGCGCATGAGACCCTCGCTATCGCCATGAACCGCCTGGGCGGCATGTCGAACACCGGCGAAGGCGGTGAAGACGAAGCGCGCTTCAAGCGGGACGCCAACGGGGATTCGCGGCGCAGCGCGGTGAAGCAGGTGGCGAGCGGACGGTTCGGCGTGACGACGAACTACCTGGTCAACGCGGACGAGTTGCAGATCAAAATGGCGCAGGGCGCCAAGCCCGGCGAGGGCGGGCAGTTGCCGGGTCACAAGGTGGACGAGGTCATCGCCAAAACGCGGCATTCGATTCCGGGCGTGGGTTTGATTTCGCCGCCGCCCCATCACGACATCTATTCGATCGAGGACCTTGCGCAGCTCATCTACGATCTGAAAAACGTGAACCCGAAGGCGCGCATCGCGGTGAAGCTGGTGGCGGAGGCCGGGGTAGGCACGGTGGCAGCGGGAGTTTCGAAAGCGCACGCGGACGTGGTGCTGATTTCGGGCGACACGGGCGGCACGGGCGCATCGCCGCTCAGTTCAATCAAGCATGCGGGTTTGCCGTGGGAACTGGGGCTCGCGGAAACACAGCAGGTGCTGCTGTTGAACGACCTGCGCAGCCGCATCCGGGTGCAGACTGACGGCAAGCTGCAGACGGGGCGCGACGTGGTGATCGCGGCGCTGCTGGGCGCCGAAGAATATGGATTTGCAACTACGCCCCTGATCGCGATGGGCTGCATCATGATGCGCAAATGCCATCTGAATACCTGTTCGGTGGGCATTGCCACGCAGGACCCGGTGCTGCGGGCGCGCTTTACGGGGCAGCCCGAGCACGTGATCAACTTCTTCTTCTTCATTGCTGAACAAGTGCGCGAGCACATGGCCAAGCTGGGCTTCCGTACCGTGGACGAAATGGTGGGACGGGTGGACAAGCTTGATGCCGCGCTGGCCGATGCGCATTGGAAGGCGAAGGGCATTGATCTGTCTTCGATTCTCTACGCGCCGATTCTTCCCTCGCGCGTGGCTCGCCGGAAGGTGATGGCTCAGGATCATGGCCTTGACCAGGCGCTCGATCATGCGCTCATTGCCAAGGCGGCTCCGGCGCTCGAATCCGAACAGCCGGTCAAGGGCAGCTTCGCCATTCGCAACGTGCACCGCACTGTGGGAGCGATGCTGGGTGGGGAGATCGCCCGCCGTTACGGATCGGCCGGCTTGCCAGACGAGACCATTCATTTCAAATTCTGCGGGTCGGCGGGGCAGAGCTTCGGTGCGTTCGTTCCCAACGGCGTGACGCTGGAACTCGAAGGCGATTCGAACGATTACCTAGGCAAGGGACTTTCGGGAGGCCGCATCATCGCTTACCCGCCAAAGACGTCTAGCTTCCTACCCGAAGAGAGCATCCTGGTCGGCAACGTGGTTTTGTATGGAGCTACGAGCGGTGAGGTGTTTCTGAACGGCATCGCCGGTGAACGCTTCGCGGTGCGCAACTCGGGAGCGACGGCGGTGGTGGAAGGCGTGGGCGACCACGGCTGCGAATACATGACCAACGGCACGGTAGTGGTGATCGGGTCGACGGGACGCAACTTCGCAGCCGGCATGAGCGGTGGAATTGCGTATGTTTACGACGATGCGCGCGACTTCGAAAAGCGGCGCTGCAATCCAGCCAGCGTCGATCTTGAACCGCTGGTGAATGACGACGATGTCGCAGTTGTGCGCGGTCTCCTGGAGCGCCATCGCGACCTGACGGGAAGCCCGAGGGCCGCATGGGTCCTGGAGAACTGGGCGGAGGCTCAGGCCCGCTTCATCAAAGTGTTCCCGCACGAATACAAGCGGGTGCTGGGCGTGGCTCGCGCCGAGAAGGACGATGGTGAATCCACGAGTTCATCAACCCTGGTGGGTGCAACCGAGGTGAAACATGGGTAAGGTCACCGGATTTCTGGAAATCGAGCGCGAACAACCGACGCGCCGCAAAGTGGAAGAACGGGTGCAGGACTGGTTCGAAATCTACGAGCCATTTCCGATTGAGAAGCAGCGCGATCAGAGCGCGCGTTGCATGGATTGCGGGGTGCCCTTCTGCCACACCGGATGTCCGGTGAACAATCTGATTCCCGACTGGAATGACCTCGCCTACAACAATCGCTGGGAGCGCGCCATCCGGCGCCTGCATGCGACGAATAATTTTCCTGAATTCACCGGGCGGATTTGCCCTGCGCCGTGTGAAGCGGCGTGCGTGCTGGGCATCGATCAGCCGCCGGTCTCGATCAAGGTGATCGAGAAGAGCATCGTGGAGCGGGCGTGGGAAGAGGGCTGGATTCATCCCGAGCCTCCGGAACAGAACACGGGCAAGCGCGTGGCAGTCGTGGGCAGCGGACCGGCGGGGTTGGCGGCTGCGCAGCAACTGCGGCGCGCCGGGCACTCAGTCACGGTATATGAAAAGAACGATCGCATCGGCGGCCTGCTGCGCTACGGCATTCCCAACTTCAAGTTAGAGAAGCACGTGATCGAACGCCGGCTCAAGCAAATGCGCGACGAAGGCGTCACATTCCTGACCAATGCCCATGTGGGGGTGAACGTCCCGGTTGAAACGCTCACCGGCCATTACGACGCCATCCTTTTGGCCGGCGGGGCTGAGCATCCGCGCGACCTGAATATCCCGGGGCGCGAGTTGAAAGGCATTCATTACGCGATGGAGTTTCTGCCCCAGCAGAATCGGCGGTGCGAAGGGGACACGGTGGATGCAGGCATTTCGATCACCGCCGAAGGCAAGAGGGTGGTCATCATCGGGGGCGGCGACACGGGCGCCGACTGCCTGGGCACGACGCACCGCCAGAAGCCGCTCAGCGTGCACCAGTTCGAAATCATGCCCAAGCCGCCGGCGACACGTGCCGCGTCGACGCCCTGGCCGATGTGGCCACTGCAACTGCGCACCGAAGGCGCTCACGAAGAGGGCGGCATCCGCGACTGGAGTATCAACAGCATCAAGTTCACCGGCGATGAGCATGGCAATGTGAAGCAGCTGCACGCGATGCGCGTGGGTCCGCCGCCGAAGTTTGAACCGATGGGCGGCACCGAGTTTACGATGGACGTCGATCTCGTGCTGCTGGCGATGGGATTTCTGGGGCCGGTTCAATCAGGCATGATTGAAGAATTGGGTGTGGCCGTGAATTCGCGAGGGAATGTCGACACCACGGATTATCGAACGTCGGTGGAGGGTATCTTCGCCGCCGGCGACATGCGTCGCGGCCAATCGCTTGTGGTGTGGGCGATCGCCGAGGGACGCAAAGCGGCAGAGGCCATCGACAGCTACCTTGTCTCAAAACCGGATGCGCTGGCGAAGCAGCATCTCGCAGCCGTGTGACTCCCAGGTCTGACTGGTTGGCGACGCGACTGAACCCTGAATGTAGTTTCTGAATGTAGCCGGCAGATCCCAGGTCTCAAAATCGAGACCTGGGGTACCCCATGTTAGACCTGTAGTTTTTCTACCACCACTCCATCATGCGGCCTAAGGACACTTTGGCGCTGCTTTCGGGCTTGGGCGTGCGCAGCAGCAGGACCGGGCATGCGGCGAGCTTCACCAGCTTTTCGGCGATGGACCCAAATACCTGCGGATACCATCCAGAAAGCCCATGGGTGGTGAAAACGAGCAGGTTGGCATTTTCGCGCTCGACTGCCTCGAGAATGGTTCCTGCCACATCAGCGCCGACCTCGACGCTGGTGGTCGCCTTCACTCCCCTGGATTTCAATCCCGCCTGAGAGACCTCAAAGTGGTCGGCCGCGGTCTTTCTCGACTCGTCAATGATGGAAGCCTCGGACACGCCCGCCGGCAAAGTCACGTCGGGAGACTCGGGGATGACGTGAAGAAGATAGAGTTCGGCACGAAATTTTTCAGCGAGTTCGGTGGCAGCATCCAGGGCTGCATGGGACGATGCGCTGAAGTCGATGGGAACCAAAATTTTGGTAGGGATTACGCTCACTGCTTCGGACATTCGAATCTCCTTGCTGAAATTGGGACACTGCCAGACGTGCAGGCTTTTCGGGTCCCATGATAACAACCAGACCCGCACTTCCATGCGTGACCGACAGCACAGCTATGGCGACCGGCTGGGGCTCGGGCCAACGGTATCCGCACCGGAATGGTAATTTAGTACGAATATGAGCTCGCCGACTGCTGCTGTGCTGGGTGAAATCGGATTGCCTGCGCCGATTCGTGAACTTGCTGCTCAAAAATGGGATGCGATTGTCGTGGGCGCGGGACACAACGGCCTGGCCTGCGCGGCTTACCTGGCACGGGCAGGACAAAGGGTTCTCGTGATCGAAAGCCGCCAGCGCGTCGGGGGCGCGTGCACCATCGAAGAGCCCTTTCCCGGGGTGCGCATGTCGCCGTGCGCGTATCTGGCCGGACTGCTGCACCCGCTGGTGGTCGAAGAGCTTGGGCTGCCGAAGCGCGGGTTCACGTGGACGCCTGCAGTAAACGGATTGTTTGTTCCCTTCCTTGATGGATCGAGCATTCAACTGTGGGATGACGATGAACGCTGTGCGGCCGAAGTGCACGCCCTGTGCCCGGGGGATGTGGAAGGCTGGCAAGAAATGTCGGATGTGATCCGCCGGCTACGCGACGCGCTTCGCCCGGCGAATAGCGAGGACCTGTGGTTGAGCGATGCACCGACGCGCGAACAGATTGAAGAGCGCCTGAGGAACGACGAGGAAGCGCGATCTCTGCTGTTCGACTGGTCGATGGCCGAATTCGTCGAGAGGTATGTCGAGGACGAGCGGCTACAGGTGGCCTATCTTGGCCAGGGCGTGATCGGAACCAACGCCAGCCCGTTTGAGAAGGGCACTGCCTCGATTCGGTTTCATCACGCGTCAGGCAGGCTGGGAGGCATGCCGGGAATGTGGGGCTATGTGCGGGGCGGCATGGGCATGGTTTCGTTCTACTTTTGCGACGCGGCGCGCGAAGCCGGTGCGACGGTTATCTCCGGCGTTCCTGTGGCGCAGATTATTCCCGGCGAAGGAGTGCGGCTGGAGGGAGGCGAATTCATCGCGGCGGGCACCGTGATCTGTAACGCCGACCCGCGACGAACGCTACGGCTCCTGGGCGAAGCGGCCGACAGGACCTGGCGGGAGCGCATCGAGCGGATTCCGATCGAGGGGTGTACGGTGAAACTCAACGTGCATCTGCACGAGTTGCCGAATTTCACGGCGCGCCCGGGAACGAACGGACCGCATCACTACGGACAGATCAATGCCCCGCTTACAAAGGACGAATGGAAGGCGGGTTACGCGGCTGCGCACGGTGGCGGATTGCCGGAGCATCTTTGGTGCGAGCTGTATTTTCAGAGCGCGCATGATGCATCGGTTGCACCAGCAGGGACGCACACAATGAGCGTCTTCGCGCAATATGTGCCTTATAAATTTGCATACGGAACCTGGGACATCCGCCGCAACGAAGTTCGCGAGCTTGCGCTCCGGTCGCTGGGCCGGTTCTGCTCCAACATCGGCACGGCAGTGATCGATGCGCAGGTGCTGGGGCCGCCCGACATCGAAACGAAAGTGGGACTGACAGGTGGACATATTTTCCAAGGCGAGTGCCTGCCGCCTTTCATGTGGGAGAAACGCCTGACAGCACGCACACCCATGGCGGGCTTTTATCTGTGCGGGGCATGCACCCATCCGGGCGGCAGCGTAATCGGTGTGAATGGACGCAACGCGGCAATGGTGGTACTGAAGGACAAGGGCCTCTGACCTTCCGAGGCCTCATCCGCCGCGGCGGACAAGACCTGAGGCACCCCCTTCCGATTTGACTTTTCTCGCGTGTGTGGGTCTGGTATGCTCCGCCGTACATGCCCGCCATACCCGCCCTCAAACGAGGCATCCGATTTCGTGATCTTGTCCTGTTCTACGTGGTCAGTGGACTAAGCGTCCGCTGGACGGCGATGGCTGCGGCCGCGGGGCCGAGCATTCTGGTGGTGTGGGTCGCGGCGCTGGTCTGCTTCTTTATCCCGCTCGCCGCGAGTGTGATGGAACTCTCTTCGCGACATCCTGAAGAGGGCGGGCTCTACGTGTGGACGCGTGAGGCTTTCGGTCATGGACCCGGTTTTATCGCCTCGTGGGCTTACTGGATGAGCAACCTTCCTTATTTTTCCGGTGTGCTGTATTTCGGCGCGGCATCGACTCTGTTCGCCTTTGGGGCGCGGGGGCGCGCACTGGCCGGGGAATCCTGGTATTACCTCACCTTCTCAGTTGTGTGGCTCACCATTATCACGCTGTTAAACATTCGCGGCGTGAACGTTGGCAAGTGGCTCAACAACATCAGCTCGCTGGGCGGCCTGCTGCCATTGAGTGCGCTTATACTGCTGGCCGTCGCGTCGTATGCGCGCTTTGGTCCGGCGATACATTTTACTGCCGCTGCGCTGATGCCGCACTGGAGTCTGGGCAATGCGGTTTTCTGGTCCAGCATCTTCTTTGCGTTCGGCGGAGTGGAAGCCGGATCGGCGATGGGTGATGAGATCGAGAACCCGCGGCGCGTGATTCCGTGGGCCATTCTTGTGGGCGGCAGTGTACTCGCGATCGGCTATATCTCGGGTACGACCGCGCTGCTCGTTTCGCTTCCCAGCGACGCGGTGGGTGGGCCGGATGGATTTGTGAACGGCATCCATGTGTTGAGTGCGCGCCTTGGCCTCGGTTGGGTGCTGGCGCCGATTGCGTTGCTGGTGGGACTGAACGCTGTCGGCGGCGCGGCTGCATATCTGTCCTCGACATCGCGGCTGCCGTTTGTGGCGGGGCTTGATCACTACCTTCCGCCGGCCTTCGGATGGATTCATTCGCGCCACCGGACACCATGGGTCGCGATCGTCTCTTACGGGTTGGCGGGAACCGTGGTGGCGGTGCTCGGCCAGGCGGGAACCACGGTGCGCAGCGCTTACGACGTGCTTGTGAGCATGGCGATCCTCCTGTACTTCGTGCCCTACCTGTTCTTGTTTGCATCGATGATTCGACTGCAATGGGAACCGGCGGGACCGGAAGTGCGGCGCATTCCGGGCGGCAAACCCGTCGCGATCGCGCTGGCATCGCTCGGACTTGCGAGCACCGCACTTACACTTTTTCTGGCCGTATTTCCGGCGGAAGACGAGCCGCACAAGGCGATGACCGTGGTGAAGGTTGTGGGTGGAACGGCGGTGATGATCGGGGCGGGGATCGTGTTGTTTCTCATCGCAAGACACAAGGCGCACAAGCTGTCAAAGACGGCGGCGAGCAGCGCAGTGCTGCAGCGCGAAGATCGCTTGTTGTGAAGAGAGTGCGCGAGCCGAGTCGAAGCGAACTTGCGTCAGGGTCTTTGCGGATGTAATGCTCGAGACATGAAGGGATTGCGGCAGGCGGTTTTAGGGCTGTTGATGGCCAGTTGTCTGGCGGGCACTGCACAGGAGAAGGGATACTGGCGCGCGGCGAGTGCGACGGCGGTGTCGATCACCGGCGACATCACAATTTCAGATGCGAAGGTCACAATGAACTTTGCCAGTTTTCCCGTTGCGCAAATACGCAAGCTGGAAGCTGCGGAAATCGGCGCGGTGTTCGACGCGGATGTCAATGCCAGCGGCAGCGCAAATCTCTACAGGCTGAACATCCCGGGTTCGAGGAGGTTCCTGCGCCACAACACCCTCTGCGGAACAGAGGATGTGCAGTGGATGATCACGTATGTCCTCAACAAGGACCTTCGGGTTGCTTTCTTTTCCGGGTCGAGCGAGCCGGTGTTGCAGTTTGACTCTCTCCGAAACTCGACCAGTCTCTGCGGCACGTTTTCTTATGCGCGCTGAGCGGCGAGCGGGCCCGGCGTAGCGGTCACTTCCCTGCCCTCGATGAACACGCGCGGACGGGCAGGCGCGGCGATAAAGTAGGCAAGCTCGCGATAATCTCCGAATTCATGAATGAGGAAGTCGGCTCTTTTCCCGGCTTCCAGAGAGCCGACGGTTGTTCCGAGACCGAGGCTCCAGGCGGCATTGATGGTGGCTGCCGAGAGTGCCTCCGCGGGTGAAAGACCCATCTGGATGCAGGCAAGCGAGAGCATGAATGGCATGGACGGCACGGGCGATGAGCCGGGATTGAAGTCCGTGGCCAGGACGATGGCGAGGCCGAGTTCGACCATCTTGCGCGCGGGGGGATACTGGGTGCGGCCCAGTGCGAAGACCGATCCCGGCAGAAGAACCGGCTGCACGCCAGCATCGCGCAACTGGAGCAGCGTTTCTTCGGTCGCGGTTTCGAGGTGATCGGCGGTGGCGGCGCCCAGTTCGGCGGCCAGGGACGCGCCGGTGCCGAGACGAAACTGCTCCGCGTGGACACGCAGCCCGAGGCCGTGCTGCTTAGCGGCGGTGAGGACGGCGCGGGTTTCGGCGACGGTGAAGGCGTGATCGTCGCAGAACGCGTCGCAATAGCGTGCGAGGCCAGCGGATGCAACTTCAGGGATGAGCTCTTCGGCAATCGAGCGAATGTACGCGGTGCGGTGATCGGCATATTCCGGCGGGACCGTGTGCGCGGCCAGCAAAGTGGGAACTATGCGAGCGGGACCTTCCTGATCGAGGCGGGCAAGAACGCGGAGCATGCGCAGTTCTGTGTCGCGGTTGAGACCGTAGCCAGACTTGGCTTCAAGTGTCGTGGTGCCTCCGCGCAGCATCCAATCGCGATGGCGACGTGCGGCGGCGAGCAATTCATCTTCAGTTGCGGCCCGGGTCAGCTTGACGGTGCGGAGAATGCCGCCGCCGGCCGCGGCGATCTGCTGATAGGTAGCGCCGGCGATGCGCTGTTCGAATTCGTCGGCGCGGTTGCCGGCGAAGACTAAATGGGTGTGCGCATCGATGAAGCCCGGTGTCACACAACGCTGTTCCGCATCGACCACTGTCGCGTTGGGCGGGATTTTGGATTTAAGTTCGGAGTATCGACCGGCTGCGGCGATGCGGCCGTTTTCGATGAGAACGGCGGCGGCGTCGATGATGGCGAGGTCATTCAATTCGGCGCCCACGCGCGGACGTGCGGGGCCGGCGAGCGTGACGAGTTGGCCGATGTTGACGATGCAGTAAATCATTTGGTTCGTAATTTGAGGTTGGATCGATCCCAGGTCTCAGAAACGAGACCTGGGGCACCCCGATGTTGACTATGTTATTTGCCAGGCATGAGAATATGGATACCGCGGTCGCGGGCGGTCTGGCGGGCAAGTTCGTAACCAGCGTCGGCATGGCGGGCAACGCCGAGGCCGGGATCGTTGTTGAGCACGCGGGCAATGCGACGTGATGCGCTATCGGTGCCGTCGGCTACGGTCACTTGGCCGGCGTGCAGGGAATAGCCCATGCCTACGCCGCCGCCATGATGGAAGCTCACCCAGGTCGCGCCGGAGGCGGTGTTGAGCAGCGCATTCAGTACCGGCCAGTCGGCTACCGCATCGGAGCCGTCGAGCATCTTTTCAGTTTCGCGATAGGGGCTGGCGACGGAGCCGGTGTCGAGATGATCGCGGCCGATCGCGATGGGCGCTGAGATCTCCCCCTTGCGCACTAACTCGTTGATGGCGAGACCCATCATGGCGCGCTCGCCGTAACCAAGCCAGCAGATGCGCGCGGGCAGACCCTGGAACGCGAATCGGCCTCGCGCCAGGCGCAGCCAACGGGTAAGGATTTCGTTTTCGGGGAACAATTCGAGTGCCAGTTCATCAGTGCGATCGATATCACGCGGATCGCCGGAGAGAGCGACCCAACGGAAGGGGCCGGCGCCGGTGCAGAATAACGGACGGATGTATTCGGGCACGAACCCGGGAATGAGGAAAGCATCGGCACAGCCTGCGTCGAAGGCAAAGCGACGAATGTTGTTGCCGTAGTCGAAGGCCACGACTCCTGCACGCTGCAAGGCAAGCATGGCATCGACGTGCACCACCATCGATGCCGTGGAACGGCGGACATATTCTTCGGGGTCGCGGGCGCGCAGATCGGCTGCCTGTGCCACTGTGAGTCCCTGGGGGATGTAGCCATTAAGGGGATCGTGGGCACTGGTCTGATCCGTCACCACGTCGACATGCACGCCGCGGCGCACGATTTCCGGCAGGACATCGGCACAATTGCCCACCATGCCTAAGGACAAGGCACGCTTCTCGCGCCGCGCTGACTCACAAAGGGACAAGGCTTCGTCAAGATCTTCTGTGAGTTGATCGCAATAGCGAGTGTCGACGCGGCGCTGGATGCGGGAGCGCTCGACGTCGACGGCCAACACTACACCACCATTCAGCGTGACCGATAGAGGCTGGGCGCCGCCCATGCCGCCCATGCCGCCGGTGACCACCAATTTGCCCGCGAGGGTTCCGCCGAAGTGTCGCTCGGCGAGTGCGGCGAAGGTCTGGAAGGTGCCCTGCAGAATGCCTTGTGTGCCGATGTAGATCCAGCTTCCCGCGGTCATCTGGCCGTACATCATCAGGCCCTTGCGGTCGAGTTCGTGAAAGTGCTCCCAGTTGGCCCATTTGCCGACAAGATTCGAGTTGGCAATGATCACGCGCGGGGCCATGTCGTGGGTGGGAAAGACGGCCACTGGCTTGCCGGACTGGACCAGAAGAGTCTCATCATTGCCAAGATTTTCGAGTTCGCGCACGATGGCGTGAAAGCATTCCCAGTTGCGGGCGGCGCGGCCGATACCGCCGTACACAACCAGGTCCGCCGGGCGCTCGGCTACTTCGGGATCGAGGTTGTTCATCAGGCAGCGCAGAGCGGCTTCCTGCTGCCAGCCCTTGCAGCGGAGTTGATTGCCGCGGGGGGCGCGGATCATAGGGATGGTGGCAACACTCATGGTTCCTCCTGTTGGGGAAAGCGCAATCCCAGGTCTCAAAAACGAGACCTGGGGCACCCCATGTACAGCAGCAGATGATCAGACACCTACGACACGATCATAGACGGGAACGTTCCGGGATCTAACCCGCAATCGAAACTAGAACCGAATCGTTACCGTTGATTCCTCCATGATTTGGCGTGGTGTGCGCTGAATGATGGTTGCCGCGTCGACTGGCTGGTCGTTATCCTCAATCGATGCCCAACACGCTGGTTGAATGTGTGCCAAATTTTTCCGAAGGCCGCGATGCGGCCAAGGTTGACGCCATCGTTGATGCCATGAAGCTTCCCGGCGTTTATCTTCTCGACCGCGAAATGGATGCCGATCACAACCGATGCGTGATCACCCTGGTTGGGGAGCGGGATGCGCTCCAGGAAGCGGTCATTCGCGGAGTCGGCAAGGCGGCGGAGCTGATCGATCTTACGCAGCACCAGGGCGCGCATCCGCGCATGGGGGCGGCCGATGTAGTGCCATTCATTCCTATCGAGGGAGTGACCATCGAGGATTGCGTGGCCATGGCGCGCCGCGCCGGAGAGGAAATCGCGAAGCGCTTCCAGATTCCTGTTTACCTCTACGAGGCCGCGGCTACCACTCCCGAACGACAGAACCTCGAAAACATCCGGCGCGGCGAATTCGAGGGGATCCGTGCGGAGATTGGCACCCATCCCACGCGCAAGCCTGATTTTGGCGAGGCCCGCGTGCATCCGACCGCCGGGGCCACGGTGGTTGGGGCACGCAAATTCCTGATTGCCTACAACGTCTTTCTCAATACGGCGGACGTCGCGATCGCGAAGAAGATTGCCAAGGCGGTGCGCTTCTCGTCGGGCGGGCTGCGCTATGTGAAGGGAGCGGGGTTCCTGGTGCGGGGCATGGCCCAGGTCTCGATGAATCTGACCGATTTTGAGCAGACGCCGATTCACCGTGTATTCGAATTTGTGAGGCGGGAGTCGGCGCGGTACGGGGTAGTGCCGGTGTCGAGCGAGATTGTAGGGCTGATTCCCAAGCTGGCCCTGGAGCAGGCCGCGGAGTGGTTTCTGCAGGTGGAGAACTTCGATTCGTCGCTAATCCTGGAGAACCGGCTGGCTGCGGTGATTGGCGGCAAGACGGCGGTTGGAGGACTGCGCGCGGGAATCGAACCGTTTCTCGAGCAACTGGCGGCGCCGACAGCGACTCCGGGCGGAGGCAGCGCGGCTGCGGCGGCTGCAGCAATGGCGGCGGGCCTGGCGAACATGGTGGCATCGATGTCGCGAGGCAAGAAAGCCTATGCGCAGTTCACTAATGAATTGAATGAGGTGATCGCCAGGCTGGGGACGGTTCGAGAAGAACTCAAAGCGGCGATCGACGCGGACGCTGAATCCTACAACGTGGTCATGAAGGCGTACAGGGCAGCGAAGGAATCGGCGGAGGGAGGACGGCTGATCAATGCAGCTTTGCAGCAGGCCACGAGCGTGCCGCTGGGGGTGGCGGAGAAGGCCGCAGAGGTTGCGCAGATGGTGTCGAGCCTCAAGCCGATCACGAACCCGAACATGAGTTCGGATCTGACCACCGCTGCGGCCTTGGCAAGGGCGGCCCGCGAAGGAGCGCTCGCAAATGTGGAGATCAATCTTGGCTCGATGACGCCGGAGACGGCAGAAGAGCAGTCCTTTGCAGATGCAGTGCGAGAACGCCTGGCCACGCTGATGGAGAGGGGTTGAGCTGCGGGGCGGGGCCGAGATCGAGGATGTGGTATCCCACCCTAGCGACAAAAGCAAAGACGTCGCCAGGATGGGACACCCAGCAAAGTTTGCATTGGGGCCTCAAGGGGGTATCTTTGGTGGGATCACCTAATTCGATCCCATGAGGTGCTGAGTGTCAAGGGTAAGAGGTTTCATTTTTGTTGTTCTTGCATTGCTGATTTTCGCCGCAGCCACTCAAACAAAATCAACCGCTCAAACACAGCAGAAATCAACATCTGTCCGGCTCGAGCGCGTCACATCTTCGCGAGCTTCCGCAAACGGCATCGAGATTCGATCCGGGGCAAGCGTCATGCAAATATCGGCCTTGCGCGACGATGTGCTGCGGGTGCGGGTGGGACCGGCAGGACAGCTTCCGGAAGATGCGTCGTGGGCTGTGTTGCCCGCTGCGCGAACGTCGACCGCGGCGGTCACGGCTGAATCAAGCGCGACTACGGTCGGCTTTAAAACGGCGAAGCTTCACGTCTCGGTTCACAAGGATCCATTCGAGTTGACGGTGACGGACCTCGACGGACACGTCATCACCGCGGATTTTCCCGGACGGCCCATCGAATACCATGGCTCATCTTTCCGCGTGTACATGAAGTCGCCGTTTGACGAGCATTACTTCGGGCTGGGCGACAAGGCTGGACCGCTCGACCGGCGCAATCACGCTTTTACTGACTGGAACACCGACGCATTCGGGTGGCAGGAGTCCACCGATCCGATTTACAAATCGATTCCCTACTTCATCACCTTTCATCAGGGAGTTTGCGCTGGGATTTTCCTCGACAATACGTGGCGTGCCAGCTTCGACTTCAACAAGGAGTACCGGGACGCCTATTCGTTCGGCTCCGAGGGCGGGCCGCTCGACTACTACATTCTCTATGGGCCGGAGCCCAAAGCGGTGGTGGAATCGTGGGCCTGGCTGGTGGGAAAAACGCCGCTGCCTCCGCTGTGGTCGCTGGGATATCAGCAATCGCGCTATAGCTATTATCCCGAGGCGGAGGTGCGGCGCGTCGCCAGCCGGCTGCGCAGCGAGCATATCCCCGCGGACGTGATGTGGCTGGACATCGACTATCAGTTGAAGAACCGGCCGTTCACCGTTGATCCAGAGAAGTTTCCTCACTTTGACCAGATGATCCAGGATTTGAAGGCGCAGCATCTGCGCACGGTCGTAATCACCGATCTGCATATCGCCTATTTGCCCAATGCCGGGTACAAACCACATGACGAGGGGGTGGGCGGGGATCATTTCGTCAAGAATCCCGACGGCTCGACTTTCGTTGGGGTGGTGTGGCCAGGCAAGGCAGTATTCCCCGACTTCACGCAGAAGGCGACGCGGGAATGGTGGGGAACGCTGTACAGCGATTTTGTGTCCAAGGGCATTGCCGGATTCTGGAACGACATGAACGAGCCCGCCGTGTTTGAGGTGCCCTCGAAGACGATGCCAGACGATGTGCAGCACCGCATCGACGAGTCAGGGTTCGCGCCTCGGGTTGCCACTCATCTTGAGATTCACAACGTATACGGCATGGAGAACTCGCGCGCAACGTTCGAGGGGCTGCGCAAACTGGCTCCGAATGAGCGGCCGTTTGTGATGACGCGGGCCAGCTATGCCGGGGGGCATCGCTATGCCGCGACCTGGTCGGGTGACAATTCGAGCAACTGGTACCACCTGCGCCAGACCATTCCGCAGTTGCTGAACCTGGGCCTGAGCGGCTTCGCGATGAGCGGCGCGGACGTGGGCGGGTTTGCGGCCTCGCCCCAGCCCGAGTTGCTGACGCGGTGGCTCGAACTGGGCGCTTTCCAACCGATCGACCGCGACCACACGGCCATGGGTACCAACCCCCAGGAGCCGTGGGAGAACGGCACACCGGAGGACCTGGACCTGCGCCGGCGGTACATCGAAGAGCGCTACCGGCTGCTGCCGTATCTCTACACCACCACGGAAGAGATGAGCCGCACCGGGCTGCCGATCATGCGGCCGCTGTTTCTGGAGTTTCCGGAAGAGGCTTCGGGAAAGCAAGCCGTTGATCCCGCCGTGGACAACGATTTCATGGTGGGCCCCAACCTGCTGGTGGCGCAGAGTCCTTTCCCGGACGAGATGGACGATTACTCGGTGGCGCTGCCTCCGGTGGGCTGGTACGACTACTGGACGGGGGCTCGCGTCGAAGGCAGCACGGGCCGGCGCGCGATTGACAACACGCAGGTAGCGCAGGCGGAGGTGCACATTCACAGGAGCCTGGATACGCTGCCGGTGTTCGTTCGGGCGGGCGCGATCGTGCCGGAGCAGCCCCTGGTACAGAGCACCGACGAGAAGCCGGAAGGACCATTGACGCTGCGGGTCTATCCGCCGACGGGATTCAACAAGGACTGCAAAGGAAGCATCTACCAGGACGACGGCGTGAGCTACGACTTCGAAAAGGGCCAGTTCCTGCGGGTGAACTTCACCTGCCGGCTGTCGGCGCAGGGGATCATTGTGGCCGTGACGCCGCCGGAGGGGAGCTTCGCGCCGTGGTGGAAACTGCTCTCGATTGAGGTTTACGGCGCGTCGAAACCGGCAACGGCGGCCAACGTGACCGCGCTGCAAGGCGGTGGAGCGGAGCAGATTTCGACTGCGTACGACGCGGAACATCATCGCATCACGGCGCTCGTTCCGGACACAGGCAAGGGGTTGGAACTGCAGCTGACCTACTGAAAGATGGTGGTTGGCCTGTGCAGAAATATGGGCACCTGGTTGTGGTTTAATTGGGTCGTTGATTTCCCCATTTTGAAGGAGGCCACGTTGCCCACGATTACGACCACAGACGGCGTAGAGATTTTTTACAAGGACTGGGGTACAGGCCAGCCCATCGTGTTCAGCCATGGCTGGCCGCTGTCGGCCGATGACTGGGACAACCAGATGCTGTTCTTTCTGAGTCAAGGTTATCGCGTGATCGCCCATGACCGGCGCGGCCATGGACGCTCGACCCAGATCGGCAAGGGCCACGATATGGACCACTACGCCGATGACCTGGCCGTTCTCACGGCTCATCTCGACCTGAAGAATGCCATCCATGTGGGCCATTCGACCGGCGGCGGCGAGGTGACGCGCTATCTGGGCCGACATGGCGAAAGCCGGGTGGCCAAGGCGGCGCTGATCAGCGCGGTGCCACCGCTGATGGTGAAGACGGCGTCCAATCCGCTCGGCCTGGGCAAGGAAGTGTTTGACGATCTGCAGGCGCAACTCGCGGCCAGCCGTACGCAGTTCTATCGCGACCTTCCTGTCGGGCCCTTCTATGGCTACAACCGGCCGGGCGCCAAGCCCTCGGAGGCCATCATCCAGAATTGGTGGCGCCAGGGCATGATGGGCGGAGCCAAGGCGCACTATGACGGCATCGTGGCCTTTTCCCAGACCGACTTCACCGATGACTTGAAGAAGATCACGGTTCCGGTTCTGGTGATGCATAGCGAAGACGACCAGATCGTTCCCTATGTCGCCGCCGGGCCGCAGTCGGCGAAGCTGTTGAAGAACGGAACCCTGATCACGTACAAGGATTTTCCGCACGGCATGCCGACAACACAAGCGGACACCATCAATAAGGATCTGCTGGCGTTCCTCAAGCGTTGAGCAGATTGCCCGTCACAAGATCGCGATTTTATTGGGGTAAAGCGGCTGTATTTCGTTGGAGGCGTCACGGTTATTTGCACTTCTAGAGTTTGTTGCCATGCGGGTCGCGCAGGAGCCGCGCAATCCGTTTTGTCCCCAGCAAAACGGGGGCTCATGTAACAGAAAATGCTGTTACATTCGGAATTTTGGCTCGTAAGTAATTTGGAGT
>Ga0206915_1047_pt1 | contig 31273 bp, 16 predicted proteins | sample Alteio_BWOrgHeat_70_FD_152945 | JGI IMG/M metagenome (GOLD analysis project Ga0206915, IMG submission 152945) | Enriched cells from forest soil in Barre Woods Harvard Forest LTER site, Petersham, Massachusetts, United States -... | ecosystem: Environmental > Terrestrial > Soil > Temperate forest >...
TTGTAAACTTTGCGCGGCTAGACCCAGCATTACAAAAAAGAGGTGTGAAAGGAATGAGCCACGGTGGTGAGGCAGAAAAGCCTATCTGGAATGAATTTCATAATAATTGGAATGACTTAACATATATAAGTGAGGTATTGATTGCTGAACGTAAAGGAATCACAATAGAGGAGGTAAGCGAAATAGAAACTGCTGATTTACCAAAAGAAGGAAAAGAAAGGCAGGCTCTTGTTAAAGTAAGGGTAAATCAAAGTTTTTTTCGTAAGACTGTTTTACTTTCTTTTAAAAATAAATGCTGTATTACAGGGCTTGCCATTCCTGAATTACTTGTAGCCAGCCACATAAAACCCTGGGCAAAAGATTTAAAACAAGCTGCTAACCCAGAAAATGGCTTATGCTTAAATGCCTTGCATGATAGGGCCTTTGACAATGGGTTTTTCACATTATCGGAAGATTTAACGGTAATCCTTTCAAGCAAAATTCTCAAAGCAAAAAAAGAAGAAATAATCCAAAAATATTTTCTTCCATATCATGAAAAGGAGATTATCAAGCCAACCCGATTCATGCCCAATCATGAATTTCTTGAATATCACAGAAAAATAATTTTTAAACCTTAAGCTTCTTTACCACCCGTTCCAACGTTTTCTCTATTTTCTTTGGTTTAAGGCCACATTCCCAAATGGTTATTACTTTCCAGCCTTGTTTCTTTAAGGCTTTTACGGCTTTGGCGTCGTTGGCTTTGTTGCGGTCTATTTTATTTAGCCACCATTCGGTTTTGGTTTTGGGTACTACATAATATTTGCAGTTGTTGTGGCCATGCCAAAAGCAGCCATGTATAAATATTACGGTGCGGTATTTGGGTAATACCAGGTCGGGCTTGCCGGGCAGGGTTTTGTCGTGCAGCTTGTAACGGTAACCCTGCGCATGCAGGTACTTACGCACCAGCAGCTCGGGCTTTGTGTTGGTGCTGCGTATCATTGCCATATTGTAACTGCGCTGTGCGGGTGTGTGTACGTCGGCCATGGTGGGTGCAAAGGTAAGTTCGAAAACAGGTTTAAATGTTTGAGAGTTTAGTTCAAGAGTTCACTTGTTCACGAGTTGCAGAGGAGGTTTGAATGTTTGAGAGTTTGAGAGTTCAAGAAGTTCACAAGTTCACGAGTTTCAGAGACAGTTTGAGTGTTTGAATGTTTGAGTGTTTGGTTCAAGAGTTCACGGCGTTGCAGAGGGGTTTGTGCTTACGGATGACATCCTTTCGGAAAGATGTCATCCGTTTGGGTGCACGCTGCTTTTCCTCTGTGGTACTCTGTGAAATCAACTCTGTGTTACACTGTGGTAATGTATTTCTTTATCGTAATGCAGGTTTAATTAAGTACCCATCGTTCAGTTAAGATGCTGAAATAAATTCAGCAGGACGGCCGCGGCCATTGCCTGTCAGACGGGGGCCGTCAGACTGGCACGAAATGCTTAACGGGCAGGTTCGTTTACCCTATCTTATAACAAAATATTATACTATGTAAATATGCAAACACAGGTTAGCGGGGCATTCTTATGCAAGAAACTGTTATTTAATTAATTATTAATGGCTTAGCAAACCCAAAGCCGGTATTATCCGTTTATAAAGCATACATTCACCGCACCTCACAAAAAACTTTTTTTGCATGGCCATATTGATACTGATCCTTGCCCATTGGTACGCCTCTTTATTTTTCCAGTCATTTTTTCACCACCGTTACGCCGCCCACCAGTTATGCACCATGAGTAAAAATTGGGAAAAGGTGTTTCATGTATGTTGCTTTATAACGCAGGGCTCAAGCTACATAAGCGCGGGCGCGTATGCCATGATGCACCGTATGCACCATGCGAATACCGACACTGAAGAAGACCCCCACTCGCCATCGCACCACGATGGTTTTTTTGCGACTATGCTGGCCACAAGAAACACTTACAATGATATTTACAGGGGTAAAATTATTGTGGAAGAAAAATATTGCAAAGACCTGCCCGAATGGAAGGCCTTTGACAAATTTGCACACAGCTGGATAACACGCGTTGCATGGATGGCCGTGTATGTTGCCCTGTATATATGGCTTGCCACAGCCTGGTGGCAATTTCTTTTTTTACCTTTTACCATTGCTATATGCACTGTACAGGGCGGGGCCATAAACTGGTGGGCTCATGTATTTGGATACGAGAATTACAAGATGCCCAATACGAGTAAAAATATTATTCCGGTTGATATTATTTTTTGGGGCGAGGGCTACCATAATAATCACCACAAGCACCCGTCGAGCCCAAGCAACGCGGTTAAATGGTTTGAGTGGGACCCTGCCTATGGCGTTATGCGCGTAATGCATTTTTTAGGCATTATAAAACTTAAAAGGTTTAAAGCGAAGTACGTAGAAACAAGATCAAGGGTTCGCAAGCTGCGGCGTGCACGGGTTCAAGAGTTCACGGGGTCGCGGGTTGCGGAGGAGGTTTGAGAATTTGAGAGTTCGGTTCAAGAAGTTCACTTGTTCACGAGTTCACGAGTTGCGGAGGAGGTTTGAGAGTTTGAGCGTTTGGGAGTTCAGTTCAAGAAGTTCACTTGTTCGCGAGTTCACGAGTTGCAGAGGAAGTTTGAGCGTTTGAGCGTTAATTCGCCTCAGCTTCGTTTCCTCTCAGCGCGGAGAAACCGACCGGATGATCGGCCGGAATTTAAAACATTCTTTTTTATCTCTTTCTTCCCCTTTTATCTCCTAGCACAAAACCTTAGCCGTAATTTTTCAGCCGAACCTAAAATCACAAAATTTTCTCATCTTACACACAGGCCACACCCTGGTAAACTCTCAACAGCTAATGTATAGGCATTGCAGGAATTTATTTAAACCCCTGTATAGCAATTTTTAGGACGATACAATTTTCTTCAAAAGCGGACAGTTTCCGTATCAAAAGCGAACAGTAAAAATAATATTCATTTTCCATTTCAATTGATTATCAATTAAGTAGAGTATGGCACTTTGTTGGCGGCTGAAGATGGGCGTGCTATGTACCCTCACCCCAGCCCCTCTCCACGCAGTGTAGAGGGGGTAATGCGAAGAAGCCTTTCATTATGTGAAGACTGAAGCGGGAAATTGAATGAAATAACTGAAAACGCCGCCCGGGTGAATCCCGTCAGAACGGAACGGGTGGGCGTTCGGACAGGTATAAACTGAAAACTGTTTTATATGATTAGAAACTATTTTAAAACTGCGTGGAGAAATTTAAGCCGTAACAAGGATTACGCGTTTATTAACATTACAGGCCTGGCTATAGGCGTAGCAGCATGCCTGCTGATATTCCTGGTGATACAGTTTGAAACCAGCTTCGATAATTTTCATGCCAACAGGGACCGCATTTACATTATAGGCAGTAAGTTTAAACTGCCCGATGGCATACACTATTCGCGCGGCACCTGTTTCCCCGCTGCAAAACAGCTGAGGATTGACTACCCGCAGCTTGAAAATGTATCAACCAGCTATGCTTCGCCCGGCGACCAAATAACGGTGATGGATGAAGCTAACCATCCCACGCAAAAAAAGTTTGAGGAACAAGGCTTGTTCTTTATTGAGCCCCATTTCTTCGAAATGTTTAACTTCCCTTTTATTGCAGGCAACCCTAAAACGGCGTTGGCTGAGCCCTATACGGCGGTAGTTACACAGGCCACAGCAGAACGTTATTTTGGCGACTGGAGAAACGCAATAGGCCGCAGTATAAAATACAAAGACCATAAAATTTGCAAAATAACCGGCGTGCTAAAAAACCTGCCGGCTAATACGGACTTTCCTATACAAGTGGCGCTGTCGTTAAAAACGAATGACCAGGAATCGTCAAATGATTGGGGAAGCAACAACGGCTACCTTAATACTTTTGTGACTGTGCCAGCCGGCATGACCTATGAGCAGTTGAATAACAACCTGGTTGCTTTTACCAAAAGGCATGAAACAGCCGAATTCGCAGCGCGCAGGGTATTTTTCGCCGAGCCATTTAATGACCTGCATTTCGACAAAAGGTTTAACAATTATAACAACCGTACTTTTAGTAAAGAGCTTATTACGTCGTTAAGTCTTATCGGCCTTTTTCTAATAATAATCGCGTGTATAAATTTTATCAACCTTGCCACCGCGCAGGCTGTTAACCGTGCTAAAGAAGTAGGTGTACGCAAAGTATTAGGCAGCAAAAAAAAGCAACTGGTATTGCAATTTTTAAGTGAAACTTTTATTATTACATTTTCGTCAATGATCATTGCTGTTATAATTGCTTACAGCACATTGCCGTTATTAAACCAGTTGCTTAAAACAACTATTACCATACAGTTTAATACCCCCATTGTTGTTTTTATTGCGGGTGTACTAATATTGGTTACATTATTATCGGGCCTTTACCCGGCCGTAATATTATCCGGCTTTAACCCCATTACCGCTCTTAAAAGCAAATTCAGCAGTAAAACGGTTGGTGGTATTTCGTTAAGGCGTGCATTGGTAGTATTGCAGTTTACCGTTGCGCAGGCTTTAATAATAGGTACTTTAATAGTGGTTGGGCAAATGAACTACTTTAAAAATGCTCCCATGGGCTTTGACAAAGATGCTGTTGTTAATATAGATATACCGGGCGATAGCCTTAGCATAACAAAAAGGGATGCATTAAAAACGCAACTATTACAGCAGCCATCAGTTAAAGGTGTTAGCTACGGAACTTTTGCTATTACTGATGAATCTCACTGGGGCAGCGATTTTACGTTTAACAATGCGGCAAAGCCCGTTGATTTTAACGCAGACCTTAAATGGGCTGATGCCGATGTTTTTAAAACATACGGCCTGCAAATGGTTGCAGGCGAGCCTTACCGGCCATCTGACACGGTAAGGGAGTTTGTGGTGAATGAAAAACTGGTTAAGCAGCTTGGCTTGCGAAACCCGCAGGATATACTTGGCAAAAAAATTGATTTTTGGGGTGGGCAATTGGTTGGGCCGGTAGTTGGCGTGGTGAAGGATTTTAATACCTCATCTATGAAAGATGCAATGACGCCTGTTGTTATGGCGCCCTGGAAGTACGTGTACGGAACCATGGCGGTGAAAATACAGCCCGAAAACATGCAACAAACTCTTGCTTTTATTGAAAAAACATGGAACGCGGCCTACCCTGCGTATGTTTACAAATCGCAGTTCCTGGATGATAAAATTGCCAGCTTTTACGAACAGGAAAACCAATTATCGCAACTGTATAAAATATTTGCAGGCATCGCTATTTTTATTTCATGCCTTGGGCTGTATGGGCTGGTATCGTTTATGGCAGTACAGCGTACGAAAGAAATTGGCATACGTAAAGTGCTGGGCGCTTCAGCCGGCAATATCATGTACCTGTTTTCAAAAGAATTTATGCTGCTTATTGCCGTGGCATTTGCCATAGCAGCCCCGCTTGCATACTATTTTATGCACAATTGGTTAAATAACTATTCGTTCCGTATTTTAATAGGTGCTGATGTTTTTGTAATAACGATTGCTGCTTCCATTGCCATTGCGTGGCTTACTGTAAGCTACCAGGCTATTAGGGCCGCATTTGCTAACCCTGTGAAGAGTTTGAGGACGGAGTGATGAACGTGAAACGTGAGAGGTGAAACGTGAAACAGCAAAGGTGAAAAGTTAATTTTTTATTATGTGAACATGATAAAGACATACAGGATTGGACAGCCTGACACTACAAACTGAAAACCCCGCCCCGGATGAACCGTTCGGACGGGTATAAACTGAAAACTGTTTTATATGTTTAAGAATTATTTAAAAACTGCATGGCGCAGCGTGGTGAAGAACAGAATTTCATCCGTCATTAATATAGGCGGCCTTGCTATAGGCATGACTGTTGCCATGATTATTGGCCTGTGGATTTACGATGAGCTTTCGTTTAATACATGGCACAAAAATTACAACAGCATTGCATTGGTACAATCCAATGCAAATTATGATGGAGAAATTTTTACTATAGACAGCCACCCGATGCCGTTAGGGACTTTTCTTAGCAATAATTACAAAAGCGACTTTAAGTATGTGGTAATGTCAACTGCCCCTGAGCAGCATATTCTTTCGACAGGTGAAAAAAAACTTACCGGTAACGGCAATTTTATGCAGCGCGAAGCACCGGATATGTTGTCGCTTAATGTGTTGTATGGCACCCGTAACGGCCTGGCTAACCCTAATTCAATAATGCTCTCTCAATCATTGGCAAAAAAACTATTCAACAATCAAGACCCGGTAAATAAAATCATCCGGTTTGATAACCGGTTTGCAGTACAGGTAACATGCGTGTATGAAGACTTGCCCGATAATTCGGATTTTAAAGATGTACAATATATTGTGCCATTTGACTTTTATCTTTCATCCTACGATTGGGCAAGAAAAAAATACACTGATTGGGATAATATAAGCATACGCATTTATACGCGGATTAACCCAAATGTAACATTTGAAGGCGCGTCGCAGCACATTAAAAATGTACTGGCCGCGCATGTAAGCGGCAACTTTGAAAAAAGAAAGCCAACCGTGTTTTTACAGCCAATGAGCCGGTGGCACCTGTATTCAAAATTTAAAAATGGTGTAAGCGTAACAAGTGAACAACTGCAGTTTATTTGGCTGTATGGCATTATAGGCATTTTTGTGTTGCTGCTTGCCTGCATTAATTTTATGAATCTTAGCACCGCGCGTAGCGAAAAAAGGGCTAAAGAGGTGGGCATACGCAAAACCCTCGGTTCGTTTCGAAGCCATTTAATAAACCAGTTTTTTAGCGAGTCGCTGGTAATTGCCTTTCTTGCATTTGTGCTTTCCATTATCCTGGTACAATTTTGTTTGCCATGGTTTAATGGCATTGCCGCAAAAAAAATCAGCCTTCCATATACAAGCATCCTCTTCTGGCTATCAGGCATTGTGTTTACAACCTTAACGGGTCTGCTGGCGGGCGTTTATCCGGCGCTGTACTTGTCATCTTTCAACCCTGTTAAAGTATTAAAGGGTACATCCCACGCAGGGCGCAGCGCGGCCCTGCCGCGCAAACTATTGGTAACGCTGCAATTTACTGTTTCTGTTGTGCTTATTATTGGTACGCTGGTTATATACAGGCAAATACAATTTGCCAAAAGCAGGCCATTGGGCTACAATGGTGACAACCTGCTGCAAGTGCAAATCAACTCCTCCGAATTTGCAGGTAAATTAGAACTGTTCAGGAGCGAGTTAAAAAACACCGGTGTAGTGGCAGATATAGCAGCGGCGGCAAGCCCGGTTACAAGTGTTTGGTCAGCCAATAACGGCTTTAGTTGGCGCGGCATGCTAAAAGCACAACAAGCTGAATTTTTTAATACCATAAATGTTACGCACGACTATGGCAAAGCGGTGGGTTGGCAGTTTATGGAAGGCCGCGATTTTTCAAGAAAAATGAGCATTGATTCGGCAGGCCTGGTGCTTAACGAGGCTGCTGCAAAACTAATGGGATTGCAGCATGCCACCGGCGAAACTATTAAGTGGAAACAGATAAATGATGTAAATTTTACAGTGTTAGGTGTGGTGAAAAATATGGTAATGGAATCGCCGTTTGCTGACGCTGAGCCCGCCATATTTTTTATTTACCCGCGCGATGGCATGAACTATATGTTTATAAAGCTAAACCCACAGGCGAATACAAGCCGCGCTATTGCAAAAATTGAAAGTGTATTTAAAAAAATAACGCCACAAACACCTTTTGCTTATTCATTCGCCAACGAGGATTATAACAGCAAATTTGCTTCAGAGGAGCGCCAGGGTAAGTTGGCAACCATATTTGCAGCGCTGGCAATTACTATTAGTTGCCTTGGGTTGTTTGGCCTTGTTTCTTTTATAGCAGAACAACGTACAAAGGAAATTGGCGTGCGCAAAGTATTGGGCGCCTCTGTACTTAATGTGTGGGGCCTCTTAAGCAAGGAATTTATGATACTTGTTTTTATTGCGTTGCTAATCGCATCGCCTTTGGCTTATTATTTTATGCATAACTGGCTGCAACAATACCAATACCGCATACAAATATCGTGGTGGATTTTTGCTGTTGCCGGCGCTTCGGCAATATTCATAACCCTGGCAACCGTGAGCTACCAAGGCATCAAAGCTGCGTTAGCAAACCCGGTAAAGAGTTTGAGAACGGAGTGATGAACGTGAAACGTGAGAGGTGAAACGTGAAACGGTAAAGGTGAAAAGTGAGATTTTTTACTTTGTGAACCTGATGAAGACAGGCAGGATTGGACTGCCCAATACAACAAACTATAAACTGAAAACTGTTTTATATGTTTAAGAATTATTTCAAATTAGCGTTTAGAAATATCAGCAGGCATAAAGGTTTTTCAATTATAAATATTGCCGGGCTTACGCTGGGGCTCACTGCATGTATTCTTATAGGGCTTTTTGTATGGGATGAAAATCAGTATGATAAGTTTATCCCGGGCGGCGACCTCGTTTATCGAGTTTGCAATGATTATAAAAACAGCGATGGCCAAAATGAAATGGCAGTAACTCCACCCATGTTTGCAACTACTTTAAACAATGATTTTGCAGAGGCGGAACAGGCAACACGGGTAATGATGCTGCCCGAGTACAAAACACTTTTTGAAGCAGGTAAAAATAAGCTGTATGAGCAAAGCGGCTATTTTGTTGACTCAACTTATTTCAAAGTTTTCCCGCTGTCATTTCAATATGGTTCGCCTGTAAGAGCATTAAATGACCCCGGTTCTATCGTGCTTTCCGATGATATGTCGCAAAGGCTTTTTGGAAGCGAAAACCCTGTCGGCAAACGGATATTGATGGATAAGCAGCCGTTGCTGGTTAAAGCAGTTTTTATAAAGAACCCAAAATTTCACCTGCAGTTTAATTACCTGCGGGCGCTATCAAGCGCACCTAACCCGCCGGAACGTATGCAAAGCTGGATGTGGAGCCAATTTTTTACGTATGTGAAAGTTAAAAGAGGAACGAATGTCGCGGCATTGCAAACAAAATTTCAAAATGAAGTAAAGCAGCGGACTGAAAACCTGAAAAAGGAATCTAACATTAGCTATAAACCCTTCTTTCAACCTTTAAAAGATATTCATTTGCATTCTGCAAATTTTAAATTCGATGCTGCACAAAGAGGAAATATTACTTATGTAAATGCCCTGATCATTATCGCAATTTTTATCCTGCTGATAGCCTGTTTTAATTTTATAAATCTCGCAACAGCAAAATCTTTGCAGCGTGCAAAAGAAGTTGGTGTGCGCAAAGCCATTGGTGCAGCTAAACAGCAATTGATATTTCAATTTATTGGCGAAACAATACTGCTTGCATTCATCAGCATTATTATTTCGGTAACACTTGCAATGCTGTTCCTTCCGTGGCTTAACAATTTTACCAATAAAAATATTTCGTTATCGCTTTTTGTAAACCCTCTTGTGATCGCATTATTTATTGCACTGGTGTTAATAGTTGGAATACTTGCGGGGTTTTACCCGGCGCTTGTTTTAGCGAAATTCAATCCTGTAAAGGTTTTGAAAGGGTCAATATCCGGCAATGAACAGCCGGGTAAAGTTCCCTGGCTTCGTCATGGATTGGTGATCATACAGTTTACCTTATCTGTTTTATTGATCATAAGCGCAATTGTTGTTTACAAACAGGTAGATTATTTGCACAATAAAGATCTTGGTTTTAATAAGGACCAGATCATGTTCTTCCCCATGCGCGGAGACAATATGTTTAAAAATACGGATGCTTTTAAAAATGACCTGTCGGCAGTTCCCGGCGTTTCTTCGGTTTCCATTGGATATGGCTTTCCCGGCGACGCGGTAGCAGGCGATGATATTTTAGTGCCACGCAACGGGCAGCGTATTTCGCAATCAGCAACCCAACTGGCAGTTGACTATGATTATATAAAAACATTAGGCCTGCAAATAATAGCCGGCCGCGATTTTTCGAAAAAAATGGGCACAGATAAAGACCATGCATGGATCATTAATGAAACAGCTGTTAAAACATTGGGATTTGGCACGCCCCAAAAAGCATTAGGCCAAACTTTGTATTGGCATGCATGGGACGCAGCCAATCCAGATTCATTTAAAGTTGGGCAGGTAATTGGTGTTGTAAAGGACTTTAATTATAAAAGTTTGTACGATAAGGTTGAAACGACCGTACTGCAAATTTATCCTTTTGCTGCCTGGAAAGTCGCGGTAAAAGTAAAGACAGCTAACATGAGCAATACCATCAGCGGTGTGCGAAATGTATGGAACAAATTTTCGCCGGAGTATCCTATAGAATATAAATTTTTAGATGAAAATTTTGGGCAGATGTACAATGCTGAAGATAAGCTGAGATCGCTGCTGGGAATATTTACTGCTATTGCAATTTTTGTTGGCTGTCTTGGCCTGTTTGGCCTTGCTGCATATACTGCAGAGCGCCGTAGAAAAGAAGTTGGTATAAGAAAAGTGCTGGGCGCTTCCACGCAGGGTATTGTGCTGCTTTTATCAAAGGATTTTGTAAAACTTGTTTTTATTTCATTGCTTGTCGCGTCTCCCGTTGCATGGTACTTCATGAATAAATGGCTGGAGGATTTTGCATACCGCATTAATATCTCCTGGTGGATGTTTGTAATTGCTGCGGTTGTTGCAATTGGCATTGCATTAATAACGGTAAGTTTCCAGGCAATAAAGGCGGCATTGATGAACCCGGTGAAGAGTTTGAGAACGGAGTGACGGGCCCCCTTACCCCTACCCCTTTCCCCCTTTATGGGAAAGGGCATGGAGAGTGAAAACTTTTTACTATAGGGAGATAGAGCAGGCTACAACAATTATGACTGAAATAGCGTAAAGAGAAAATAAACTATCACAAAGTGATCCATTAGGATAAACTGTTTTATATGCTTAAAAACTATTTTAAGATCGCGTGGCGAAATTTGTTAAAGAACAAGGCTTCAAGTGTAATTAATGTCGTTGGACTGTCTGTCGGTATTAGTGCCTGCCTGGTTATTTACCTGATTACAAGTTTTGAGTTGAGCTATGAAAATTTTCACCCCGGCAAAGAACGTATCTACAGGGCAGTAACAGATATGGATAATAACGAGGGCGGGCTATTTCATAGGCCCGTTATTTCGTATTCTTCGGCGTTCTTCATCCGTAACCAGTTTACGGGTGTTGATAAAGTTGCAGATTTCTTTAGCTATTATTTTAAAGTAACTGTTCCCGTTAAAAATGAGAATTCCAAATTGTTTGATGTACCGGATGCATCGAAAGACCCGTCCGACATGATCATTACCGAGCCGCAATTCTTTGATATTTTTAAATACGACTGGCTTGCAGGCAATGCCGCCACCGCGTTGAATGAGCCCTTTAAAGTAGTGCTAACCGAAAGCAAAGCCCGCGTGTATTTTGGGTCTCTTCGCCCTGATGAAATAATGGGAAAAGAAGTGATTTATAATGATTCTCTTCGTTTAACAGTTTCGGGTATAGTGAAAGACCTTGGTAAAAACACTAACATTATTTTTAATGATTTTATCTCATTCAGCACTATCAATGCCAGTTTTCTTAATAACAGCCCCGGGTTTCAGGATGTTGCGGATCCGGGCAAGTGGAGGCATACTGATTTTGGGCAGGTGTATATTAAACTGTCAAAAGGAACAACACCTGCTGAATTTGAAGCACAAACACCATCTTTAATAAAAAAACTTAAAGGGGTTATGGGTGCCTCTACTGGCTTTAAATTACGGATTGGTTTGCAACCCATTTCTGACATTCATTTTAATGCAGATTATAGCCAGGATTTTTATTCAAGGCAGGTTAGTTTGCCAACACTCTATGGGCTGATGGGCATTGCGGCTTTTATTTTGATTATTGCATCTATAAATTTCGTTAATCTATCCACCGCGCAATCTATCCGGCGGGCTAAAGAGATTGGTATAAGAAAGGTATTGGGAAGTGGAAGGATAAGCATTGGCCTGCAGTTTTTGGGCGAGGCATTTTTGCTTGTATGCTTTGCTGTAATTCTTTCAGTAATCATTATTAATCCGGCGCTGGGTGCTTTTCGGTCATTTATTCCCGATGGCGTAACATTTAATTTGCTAAGTCCTTCGGTAATTGTTTTTTTATTGCTTATCACCATCGTTACGGTACTACTGGCAGGTTTTTACCCTGCAAAGGTTTTGTCGTCTTATTTACCTGCGCTAAGTTTAAAAGGTACAGGCGCGCAGTTATTGAACGAAAAAGGTTATTTGCGTAAAACGCTTATTGTATTTCAATTCACTGTTTCATTGTTGTTTATCATCGGCACTATTATTATCGGGCAGCAGGTACATTTTATGCTCAACAAAAGCCTCGGGTTTAACAAAGATGCCATTATCACCATCAATACCAGCGACAATTATTCAAGAGATAAAAAATATGTGTTTGCTGAAAGCCTGAAGGAAATCCCCGGGATAGAAAAGGTAAGCGTAAGCCAGGAGCCGCCAGAAACTAACGGAACAAGGGGCGGGTTGCTGGTATGTAAAGATATGGGCACACAAATACAACAAGCAGTAGCCCGCGCTGGAGATGAAAACTACATTCCTTTATACGGGTTAAAGATAGTAGCTGGTCGTAATTTCAGGGTACCGCAAGGCAAGGATTCGTTAACCGAATTTCTTATTAACGAAACCTGTGCAAAACAACTGGGATTCAAAAGGCCTGCCGACGCCATTGGCCATACTGTGCAAACCGGCTATTTTAGACAATCGCAATTCCATGCAATTAATACTGGCTCGGTTGCGGGCATCGTTGCCGACTTTAATGCACAACCGCTTAATTCATCCATGTCCCCGGTTTCAATTTTGGCTTCAAAAGATCTTTATTATGGCACAGTCAATGTAAAGCTCGCGACGTATGGAAAACAAATAACCGATTTTAATGCTGCAATAGGGGGTATTGAAAAAAAATGGAAAGAAGTGTATCCCAATGAAAAACTTACATACAGCTTTTACGATAAAACCATTGCCAGTTTTTATGATGAGCAACAAAAGGCTTCGCAGATAATGAACGCAGCAATGTTGGTTGCCATTTTATTATCCTGCATGGGTTTATTTGGCCTCGCTGCATTTACTGCTGAACAACGCACCAAAGAGATTGGAATAAGGAAAGTGTTGGGTGCAAGTGTTGCAGATATTACAAGTATGCTTAGCAAGGAATTTATCAAGCTGGTGTTAGTGGCAATTGTGATAGCGTCACCTATTGCGTGGTATTTTATGCATAACTGGTTACAGGGTTTTGCGTACCGAATAGAAATTAGCTGGTGGGTATTTATAATGTCGGGGATAGGTGCAGTTTTAATTACGCTGCTTACAATAAGCTTTCGGGCAATTAAAGCAGCCATTGCAAACCCGGTGAAGAGTTTGAGGACGGAATGACGGCCCCCTTACCCCTACCCCTTTCCCCCTTTAGTGGAAAGGGCATGGAGAGTGAAAATTTTTTATTATGGGGAGATGAATAGACTATAACATGAGTAAAAGAATTACAAACTGAAAACTGTAAACTGTAAACTGATCTTATATGTTCAAAAACTTTTTTAAAACGACAGTGCGTACGTTGCTAAAAAACAAAACGTATAGCTTCCTGAATATTTTTGGATTAGCTATAGGTATTGCCTGTACAGGCCTTATTTTTTTGTGGGTAGAAAATGAGGTGAATTACGACAATGTAAATGCAAAAAAAGACCGGTTGTACATGGTGCTGAACAACTGGCCGTTTGCAGAGCATTACAGCACCTACGAAAGTACACCCGGCCCCTTGGCGGCCGCTATGAAGGCCGAAATACCAGGTATTGCCAATACCTGCCGTTATACAGATGGGCAGAATAATTTGTTATTTAAAATAGGCGATAAGTCTATGTATGCAGGTGGCACTTATGCAGACTCTTCTGTTTTTAGCATGCTTACGATGCCTTTTGTACAGGGCAATGCAAAAGATGCGTTCAGGCAGCTATATTCCCTGGTGATAACAGAAAAGACCGCAAAGAAATTTTTTGGTAATGAGAAAAACGTCATAGGCAAAACGGTAAAAATTGATAATAAACAGGATTATGTGATAACCGGCGTTATAAAAGATTTTCCGGATAACACCTCGCTTCAATTTGAGTGGTTAGCCCCCTTTGAAGTTCACTTTAAACAAAATCCATGGTTAAGCAATTGGCAAGCCAACAGCATATTGACGCTGGTTGAGCTGGATGGCAAGGCGAACATTGCCTCTGTTAGCAAACAACTTCATGGCTTTATTAAAAAAAGAGCACCTAACAGTATAGTAAGCAGCATTCTATTCAGCATGAACGACTGGCACCTGCGCTGGGATTTTGAGAATGGCAAGCAAACCGGCAAAGGGCGCATACAATATGTACACATGTTCACCCTTATTGCCTGGATCATTCTTTTTCTTGCCTGTATCAATTTTATGAACCTGGCAACATCGCGCAGCGAAAAACGTGCAAGGGAGGTGGGTGTTAGAAAAGTGCTGGGCTCGGGAAAGAACAGGCTTATTACACAATTTATGGGCGAGGCATTATTTATGTCGTTGCTGGCAGTTATTACAGCCATTATAATAATGATGCTCGTATTGCCTGCCTTTAATACGCTGTCAGAAAAAGACCTTTCACTGGATTTGAATAATCCTGTTCATATCCTCTCATTATTTGCTATAACAGTTATTTGCGGTGTAGTGGCAGGCAGTTACCCATCCTTGTATCTATCATCCTTTAATCCCGTATTTGTTTTAAAAGGATTAAAGCTAAAATCAGGCAGTGCAGGCTTTATACGCAAAGGGCTTGTTGTTTTGCAGTTTACTATTTCCATTGTGCTTATCATCAGCACGGTGATTATTTACCAGCAAATACAGCACGTGAAAAATCGTGAGCTTGGGTATAACAAGGATAATTTGATAGTGATGGATGCAACGGGTGATATGGGTAAAAATTTTAATGGTATAAAACAACACCTTTTTAATACCGGCGTTGTGGAAAACGCTGCTTTAACTGATCATGAAACTATTTATGGAGGAAATAACAGCGACGATTACACATGGAAAGGGAAAGATGCAAGCTCAAAAATAATTATTTCGAACAGAGGCGTAAGCCCGGAATTACTTTCCACCTGCGGTATTAAGATCATCCAGGGCAGGGATTTTAATGCAGACCCATCAACAGACACCACAAGTATTATCATTAATGAAACTTTGGCCAAAATGATGAACATGCAAAATGTAATTGGGCAGGTGATACACGAGGATACCAGTAATTATAAGATAGTAGGTGTGACGCAGGATTTTGTTTATGGTGATATGTATGGCAAACCCGATCCACTGATATTTTTCTGTCAAAATCATTATGAGTACGCAAACACCTTGTATGTGCGCATTAAAAATCAAAGGGATCCCGAACAGGCGATAGCAAAAATAGGTGCCGTAATTAAGAAGGATAATCCCGCCTACCCTTTCGATTACAAATTTGTGGATGATGAGTTTAACAGGATGTTTCAAAGCGAGATGCTGGTGAGCAAGTTATCGCGGGTATTCGCAGCATTGGCTATCATCATTTCATGCCTGGGGTTATTTGGGCTGGCAGCATATACTGCTGAACGCAGAACAAAGGAAATTGGAATTCGCAAAGTGCTGGGCGCAAGCGTGGCAGGCCTGGCGGGTTTGCTGTCGAAAGATTTTATAAAGCTGGTATTTGTTTCTTCTGTATTGGCATTTCCGCTTGCATGGTATGCAATGAATGCATGGCTGCAAAATTATGCTTACCGTATAACTATAAGCTGGTGGGTATTTGTTGCGGCAGGCGTTACCGCAATGCTGATAGCGTTAATTACCATCAGTTTCCAGGCAATAAAGGCAGCAGTAAGCAACCCAGTGAAGAATTTGAGGACGGAGTAACAGCCCCCTTACCCCTATCCCCTTTCCCCCTTTAGGGGAAAGGAATGTAGAGTGAAAATTTTTTATTATGGGGAGATTGGGTAGGCTATAACAATTATGAGCAAATGAACTATAAACTGTAAACTGAAAACTATCACAAAGTGATCCATTAGGATAAACTGTTTTATATGCTTAAGAATTTTTTTAAAACCACGTTTCGCACTTTGGCAAAAAACAAAACGTACAGCTTCCTCAACATTTTTGGGCTGGCGATAGGTATTACCTGCGCGGCCCTGATATTTTTATGGGTGGAAGATGAAATGAATTACGACAATTGGAATGTGAAAAAGGACAGGTTGTATGCTATTGCAAACAACCAGGATTATGATGGCAAGGTGTTTACTTTTGATGGCGTGGGCAGCAATGCTACGCCTGGCCCGCTGGCCGCAGCTATAAAGGCTGAAATACCGGGCGTTGCCAATACAGGGCGCATAAGCCAGCATGAGAATACGTTATTTAGCCTGGGCGATAAATCGGTATATGAAGATGGAACGTTCATTGATCCTTCAATTTTCAACATGTTTACTATACAGTTTATTGAAGGCAATGCGAACGATGCTTTCAGGCAATTGTATTCCATGGTTATTACGGAAAAAATGGCAAAACATTTTTTTGGTAATGAGAGCAATGCAGTGGGCAAAACTTTAAAAGCGGATAATGATAAAAGCTACACCATTACCGGTGTTATTAAAGACATTCCTGAAAATTCTTCTGTCAGGTTTGAATGGGTCGCTCCTTTTGAAATTTATCTTAAACAAAATGATTATTTAAAGACCTGGAGCGCAAACAGCATAAACACTTTTGTTGAGTTAATGCCCTCAACAAATACAGCTTCTATAAATAAGCAACTCTACGGGTTTATACAAAAAAAGCAACCGACTTCAAATTCCCGTGCATTTTTATTTAGTATGAACGACTGGCGCCTGCGCGATGGCTTTAATAACGGCAAACAGGTTGGCGGGCGTATTGAATATGTGCGTATGTTTTCCGTTATCGCATGGATAGTGCTTATTATCGCCTGTATAAATTTTATGAACCTTGCTACGGCACGCAGTGAAAAACGCGCAAAAGAAGTAGGGGTGCGCAAAGTTATGGGCGCAGGAAAGAAAATATTAATCCTGCAGTTTATTGGCGAGGCATTATGCATGTCGGCACTTGCCGTTATTGCCGGCGTTATTATTGTTTGGCTGGTGCTGCCATTGTTTAATACACTTGTGCAAAAGCAGCTCACTCTTCAGTTAGGTAATCCCCTGCATATTCTGGCTATGATCGGTATTACAGCAATTTCGGGCCTTATAGCAGGCAGTTACCCTGCGCTATATTTATCATCCTTCAATCCCATCTATGTGTTTAAGGGGATTAAATTGAAAAATGGTGGTGCCTCTTTGGTCAGGAAAGGCCTTGTGGTACTGCAGTTTACTATTTCAATTATACTTATTATAAGTACAGTTATTATTTACCAGCAAATACAGCATATAAAAAACAGGGATCTTGGCTATGACCGGAATAATCTTTTATCAATGCCTGTGCGTGGCGATATGATAAAAAATTTCGACGCCATAAAGCAGGAAATGTTAAGTACCGGCGCTGTTGAAAATGTTGCCCTTAACAGCATGAATACCATAAACACGGGCGATAATGGCCCTATTTCAAACCTTGAGTGGCAGGGTAAAAACCCCAATCTGAATGTGTTGGTTTCTTTCAGGTCAATAACCCCCGGGTTTATTGCTACCGCAGGCATGCAGATGAGAGAAGGCAGGGAGTTTGTGAACGTAAAAACAGACAGCGCAAATATGATGGTTACAGAGGCTTTTGCCAAACTAATGGACAAAGGCAGCCCTGTAGGCAAAGTAGTAACATTCAACGGCACACACCTTACTATTATTGGTGTTGTAAAAGATTTTGTATATGGCGACCTGTATGGCAGCCCCGACCCTGTTGTGTTTGCGTGTTTACCGCAGTATGCAAGTTTCTTATATGTGCGTATTAAGCCACGACAAAATACAGAGCAGGCGCTGGCAAAACTGGAAGGAGTAATGAAGAAATATAATGGCGCTTACCCTTTTGAATACAGCTTTGTGGACGACCAGTTTAACCAGCAGTTCACTTCAGAAATGCTGATAAGTAAACTGTCGCGCATATTTGCCGTGCTGGCCATCATTATTTCCTGTCTCGGATTATTTGGTTTAGCTGCATACACCGCAGAACGCAGGACGAAAGAGATAGGCATACGTAAAGTGCTGGGCGCAAGTATAGCCAGCGTTACCAGTTTATTATCGAAGGAATTTATACAGTTGGTTTTTATTTCTTCTATTATTGCTTTTCCTGTTGCATGGTGGGCTATGCATGGCTGGCTGCAGAATTATGCATACCGTATAACCATTAGCTGGTGGGTATTTATTACTGCCGGCGTTACAGCTATGCTTATTGCATTGGTAACAGTTAGTTTCCAGGCAGTTAGGGCAGCGGTAGGTAATCCGGTGAAGAGTTTGAGAACGGAATGACCTCACCCCTGCCCCTCTCCACAGGTGGAGAGGGGGTAGTGCGAAGAAGCCTTTTTATTATGGGGAGATTGGTGAATATATAAAATGTGTAACTAATTTTTATTTCCCACGTTCAATGATTTGCGCTGGCATTCACTTCAACTGGAAACTGTAAACTATTTCTATATGTTCAAAAACTATTTAAAAATTGCACTGCGGCAATTGAGCAGGCAAAAAATGTATGCTGCCATTAAAACAGGCGGTTTTGCATTGGGCATAGCTGCCTGTTTGTTGATTGCTTTGTTTATTAAAGAAGAGCTTAGCTACGACACGCAATACCCCGCCGCTGACCGCATATACCGTATTGCATTTGCTTATACTGATAATGGCAAAACTGAAAAAGGCGTTGATGTGCCGGCGCCGCTGGCTGCGTCCATGAGAAAAGATTTTCCTGAGATAGAGCAGGTGGGCAGGCTCATGTCTAACAATCTTTTCCCCGGTGCGGGCAGCAACGAAATAAGTCCCTGGGACAAAATTGAAACCACACATGAGGATGGTTTAACTTACGCCGACCAGGGCATGCTTGATATACTACAATTCCCTATGGTGTATGGCGACAGAAGCCACATGCTTACCGAACCCCGGACCATGGTTATTTCCAGGAGAAAAGCAGATAAATATTTTCCAAACGAAAACCCCATTGGAAAATTAATGGTGCTGAATGAGGATAAAACAAAACCATATACCATTACCGGTGTAATGGAGAACATACCCGCCAATAACCACCTGCAGCAATATGATTTTTTGCTCACGCTTGCAGGTGCCGAATTGTGGAAGGGCGAACAGCAGGATTGGGGAGCTAATAACTATGCCGATTATATTTTAGTGCGCTCAGGAACCAACGCAGAGCAGTTAAGCAAGAAAATGAATAAAGACCTGCTGTATAACTATTATTTGCCCAATATGATCAGGGAAGGTGACAAAGATGCTCAAAAACAAATAGCCAAAGCAAAATTTTACCTGCAACCGGTAACCGATATCTACTTAACCCCTGATGTTGAAGACGATGTTGCCCATGGCGACATGCGTTTTGTTTGGCTGTTTGGTGCCGTGGCAGCTTTTATATTGATTATAGCCTGCATTAATTTCATCAATCTTTCTACCGCAAAATCGGCCAACAGGGCAAAGGAAGTGGGTTTGCGTAAAGTAATAGGCTCACAACGCAGCAGCCTTATTAACCAATTTCTTACTGAATCACTGCTATTCAGCTTTTTGTCTTTCGCAATAGGCATCTTCCTTGCGTGGGCATTAATGCCTTATTTTAATATGCTTTCCGCAAAGCATTTAGCTATGCCGTGGCTGCAGTGGTGGTTTGCGCCGGCTATGCTGGTATCTGCAACTATTGTAGGGCTGGCCGCGGGCCTATATCCTTCGTTGTATCTTTCTTCATTTAAGCCCATCCAGGTTTTAAAGGGGCAACTGGCAAAAGGCAGCAAAGGATCTGTATTGCGCAATAGCCTTGTTGTTTTTCAATTTACAACTTCTATTATACTCATCATAAGCACGGTTGTTATTTACAATCAAATGCATTTTGTACTTAACAAAAAAGTCGGGTTTAACAAAGACCAGGTATTGCTGCTGGAGGGCGTTAACACTTTCACCAGCGAAAATGTAAAAACCCTTAAAACATCGCTGCTTACATTACCACAGGTGCAGAGTGTATCTGTAAGTGATTTTTTGCCCATAGCAGGTACCAAACGTAATGGCAATACTTTTTGGCGGAAAGGCGAAGAAAATACAAACCAGGGCACAGAAACCGAACGATGGGAGGTGGATGAAGATTACTTTAAAACATTGGGTATTAAAATTGTTGAAGGAAGGGATTTTTCGCCATTAATGAAATCTGATTCAAACGCGGTTGTTGTAAATCAAACGCTCGTTAAACAAATGGGCATTAAAAACCCCGTTGGAAAGCTAATATCTAATGGATACACCTACAAAATTGTAGGCGTAGCAGAGGACTTTAATTTTGAATCGTTGCACCAGGATATTGGCGCACTTGTTTTGCATCTTGGCGATAGCCACTCAATGGTATCTGTAAAACTGCATACTGCCGATATGGCCAAAACCCTTGCATCTGTTACAACTACCTGGAAAAAATTATCACCTGCACAACCCATACGCTATGCTTTTCTTGATGAACGCTTTGCCAATATGTATGCCGGGGTACAGCGCATGGGCAGAACTTTTACGAGCTTTGCGGTGCTTGCCATCATCATCGCCTGTCTTGGGTTATTTGGCTTGTCGGCATTTATGGCTGAGCAAAGAAGCAAAGAAATTGGCATAAGAAAAGTATTGGGCGCAAGCGTAAGCAGTATTACAGCATTAATGTCGAAAGACTTTGTAAAGCTGGTAGTAATAGCTATTGTTATTGCATCGCCCATCGCCTGGTGGGCGATGAGCAAATGGCTGCAGGATTTTGCTTACCGTGCGCCAATAGAATGGTGGGTATTTGCATTGGCCGGAGCGGCTGCCATCGTAATTGCGTTATTAACCATAAGCTTTCAATCAATTAAAGCAGCGCTGATGAACCCGGTGGAGGCGATAAAGGCAGAGTAGCTCCCTCACCCCCTGCCCCTCTCCACAGGTGGAGAGGGGGTAATGCGAAGAAGCCTTTTTATTATGTGGAGTTATTGAACGACTGTCCGCGCAGTTATCCGGGTTATTATTCTGTCACTTCACAGATTGAAATTGAAAACTCTTTTTATATGATAAAAAATTATTTTAAGATAGCATGGCGCAATCTGGTAAAGAATAAAATTTACAGTTCGCTTAATATTCTTGGCCTCGCAACAGGAATGGCGGTTGCGTTGTTAATTGGCTTATGGGTTTATTATCAACTTTCGTACGACCGGTTTCTTCCGGGCTATCAGCAGGCGTACCAAGTTAGGTATAAGTCCTACAGCAATGGCGAAATACTTACGCAAAGTGCAGTTTGCTTTCCTTTGGCTGGTGCGCTTAAAAAAGATATTCCCGGCATTCAATATGTTGTGCAGACAGACTGGATGAGCTCTCATGGGCTGGTTGTAGGGGATAAAAAATTATACATGAACGGGGCTATGGCCGGCAGCGATTTTTTAAAAGCTTTTCAGTATCCTTTACTTAAGGGCAGCGCAGATGCAGTTTTGAAAGCACCCTATTCCATCGTACTTACACAATCCACGGCAAAAGCCCTGTTTGGCAATGATGACGCTATGAACAAAGCGGTGCGCATTGATAACCAGCATAACCTTACCGTAACGGGCGTGATGAAAGATGTTCCGGGTAATTCGTCTTTCCAGTTCAATTATATTGTCCCTTTTAGCTATGCTGTATTAGCAGAAGACTGGATAAAACAATCTCAAACAGAATGGGGTAACAATTCTTTCCAAACATTTGTGGTGTTGCAACCCGGCGTTTCCTACGAACAGGTAGAACCTAAAATGAAATTGATGTTAAAAAAATACAACCCAGACGACTATGCAAACCTTAAATACGAAGTATTCATGCAGCCGATGAAAGACTGGCATTTATATACTGATTTTAAAAACGGTATAGCAGTTGGCGGCTTTATTGATTATGTAAAAATGTTCAGCATTATTGGTATGCTGGTTTTACTTATTGCATGCATCAATTTTATGAACCTTTCTACGGCACGTTCAGAAAAAAGAGCAAGGGAAGTAGGCATTCGCAAAGCGGTTGGTTCGCAAAGAAAAGATCTGGTTTTCCAATTTTTAATAGAATCTGTTGTTATCACTTTCATTGCATTTCTGCTTTCAGTATTGTTTGTGCAGCTTGCATTACCGGCTTTCAACGCGCTTACCAAAACGACTATCAACATCCCTTATTCAAATGTCATGTTCTGGGTTATCATGATAAGTTATGTTTTGATAACAGGCTTGCTGGCAGGCAGCAGGCCCGCATTTTATCTTTCTTCATTCAATCCCGTAAAAGTGCTGAAGGGAGCCATTAATATTGGCAGGTCGGCATCCCTGCCAAGGAAGATATTAGTGGTAATGCAATTCAGTTGTTCCGTTGCATTGATCATAAGCACCATTATAGTCTATCAGCAATTACAATATGCAAAAGACAGGCCCACCGGGTATGATACCAACCGTTTGATGATAACTGATGTTAGCATTGATCTGAGCCGCAACTACGGGGCGCTTAAAAATGAAATGCTGAACAGCGGTATAGTTACCAGTGTTACAAAATCCTCAAGCCCTGTAACTGCTATTTACTCGTCAAATGATGTTAATAACTGGCCGGGCAAACTACCCGGCGAAACATTGGAATTAGCCACCGTTGCAGTTTCGGACACCGATTATTTTAAAACACTTGGCACACAGATGCTACAGGGTAGAAATTTTTCAGGAAGTCTTGGTTCAGATTCCCTTAGTATGATCATTAATGAAGCCGCCGTAAAACGCATGCGTTTAAAGGAGCCTTTAAATAAAATCATCGACTGGGGCCAAACAACACAGCCTGCAAGGATAATTGGTGTAGTAAAAGATGCTTTAATGGCATCACCTTTTGACCCTGCAAGCCCAACGTATTTTATGTTTAAGCCATCGTGGGAAAATAACATTATGTATCGTTTGTCGCCCACAGCAAATACCCATGTTGCAATAGAAAAGCTCACAACAATATTTAATAAATACAACCCATCCTATCCATACATGTATCATTTTGCTGATGAGAGTTATGCTGCAAAGTTTGACCTTGAAACACTTATTGGTAAACTGGCAGGTATATTTGCGGCATTGGCAATTTTTATTTCTTGCCTGGGGCTATTTGGCCTCGCGGCTTTTACAGCAGAACAGCGCACAAAAGAAATTGGTATTCGTAAAGTGCTGGGTGCCTCCGTGTCGCAGGTATGGGTATTATTGTCAAAAGAGTTTATTGTATTGGTGCTGATAAGCTGCTTAATAGCTTCACCCATTGCTTTGTATTTTTTAAATGGCTGGTTGCTTAAGTATAATTACCGTATCAGCATAGGGCCTGGCGTATTTATTGTTTCAGCGGTCATGGCATTAGTAATAACAATAATAACCATTAGTTTCCAGGCGATAAAAGCGGCTCTGGCAAATCCGGTGAAGGCGATAAAGGCGGAATAGAGGACGTGAAACGTGAAAAGTGAAACGTGAAAAGAAGGTGAGGATAATTTTTTATTATGAGAGTGATAGCACGCAGATTTTCAGGATTGTCATGATAGAAAGGATTTATTCATTATCTGCGTCAATCCTTTTAATCCTGAAAATCAGCGTTCCATTAACCTAAAAATTAAACGTCACGGCGGTATTAGGATAGTCCAGCTTATAATTTTGCTCGTTGTCATTCACCTTTACATGCATCATGTTTATCTGGTTTGTGTTGTAATCGTGCAACAGGGCATTCATCACATCCAGCTTCTGTACGCCCATTATATTCTTCACTTCAAAATAAGTCCATACGCTTTCGCTTTGCTGCTCGTAGCCTACAAAGCTTATTTGTACTGCTTTGCCGTTTATTTTTAGCTGCAGGTGTTTTTGAATATAATCGCTCACAAACTGGTTCATTTGATCCTGGTTGTCAGGGTGCAGGATGTCTATTTTTACTCCGGGGTGATATTTTCGTATCGTATTTTCAAAATCGTCCATAAAAATGCGAACGCTTATTTCAAGCTCTTTGTCCTTTGCGTTGTAGTTAAAATCTGTCATGGACACAAAAAACGGGTGCATGGTAGCTAAAACTGCCATCATCAGCCATTGGTGTAACATATTTGCCATTCACCGATAATTTTTTTCTGCTGCAAAACTCTGCTTTAATTTGACACCTTTATCACTAACTGCGTAAAAAGCTGGTTAAAATAACGGGTGTTGGCACATGAGTAATTTCAGGATGTTCTTCCCAATGGGAATTCAGCATATTACTGATTTGAATGGTATTGACCACATCCTGTTTATTACAGCACTTTGCCTGCGATATTTATGGACTGATTGGAAAAAGCTGCTGGTACTTGTAACAGCGTTTACCATCGGCCATTCAATTACCCTTGCGCTAAGTACACTGAACATCATTAATATACCACGCAATTGGACAGAGTTTTTTATTGCCATCACTATCATCGTAACAGCTATAAACAACTGTTTTGTAAAGGACTTTAAATTCAAAACAAAGTATCCGTCTATCTATTTTTTCGCTTTGTTCTTTGGATTGATACACGGTTTGGGCTTTAGCTCTCTGCTAAAAAGCATGCTGGGAAAAGATGAGAATATTGTAATGCAGCTATTCGCGTTTAACCTTGGCCTGGAAGTGGGCCAATTGGTTATTGTAAGCATTATTCTCGTACTTTCATTCATCATTGTGCGAATGCTGCAGGTGAACAGGAGAGAATATTTACTTTTTGTAAGCGGCGGCATTGCTGCCCTTGCCCTTCAAATGGCTATAGAGCGTTTCCCCATAAAAAAAGAAAATCAACATGAGAAAACTGGTTACGTGCATTATGACTGCAGCAACTATCTGCTCAGTCAAAGCACAGGACATTCAAAACAATCCCGGCTCTAATCACGGAAATAAGTTTGAGCAATTAGGCACCATTCTGCCAACGCCAAACGAATACCGTACTGCCAGCGGTGCGCCCGGCCCGAAGTATTGGCAACAAAGGTGTGACTATGATATTAAATGCACACTTGACGAGGCCGATACCAAACTAACCGGCAGTGAAACCATAACGTATTATAACAACTCGCCAGACCAGCTTACATATTTGTGGCTTCAGTTGGATGAAAACCAGCATAGCACAGTAAACAATGCCAACTACCAGGACCCTTCATCAATCGGCGGATCGGTAAATGTTACAACGCTGGATGCAATGGAAGAACAAAAATCTGATAACGGCTATGGCGATATCATAGAAAAATTAACGGATGCAACAGGCAAACCGCTTATGTACACCATCAATAAAACCATGATGCGCATTGAATTGCCTGCAATACTTAAACCTGGTCAGCAATTTATTTTTAACGTAACCTGGTATTATAAAATAAGCGACCGCCTGAAATATGGCGGCCGCGGTGGGTATGAGCTTTTTCCTGAAGACGGCAATATGCTGTTTACAATGACGCAGTGGTACCCGCGCCTGTGCGTGTATAGTGATTTCCAGGGCTGGCAAAACCACCAGTTCACTGGCCGCGGAGAATTTGCCTTGACCTTTGGTAATTTTAAAGTTCAGATGACGGTACCTGCTGACCACGTAGTAGGCGCCACCGGCCAATGCCAAAACTATCAAACTGTTCTTGATGCCAAACACTTTGCACGCTGGCAGCAGGCGCAAACTGCTAAAGAACCTTTACAGATATTTACCCTTGATGAAGCAAAAGAAGCCGAAAAAAACAAAAGGACTGCCACTAAAACTTGGATATTTAAAGCGGATATGGTGCGTGATTTTGCCTGGACCTCTTCACGCAAATTTATCTGGGATGCGATGCCAACTTATGTTGAGGGTAAAAAAATTATGTGTATGAGCTATTATGGCAAAGAAGCTTATGGCCTGTATAGCAAATACTCAACAAAAGTGGTGGCACATACAGTAAAAACTTACTCGCATTTTACTTTCCCATTCCCTTACCCGGTTGCGCAAAGCGTAGAGGCGAGCAATGGCATGGAGTACCCGATGATATGCTTTAACAACGGCCGTACCCAAAAAGACGGCACGTACAGCGAGGCCACCAAAATAGGCATGCTGGGTGTAATTATACATGAGGTCGGGCACAACTTTTTCCCCATGATCGTAAACAGCGATGAGCGCCAGTGGACATGGATGGATGAAGGGCTGAATACTTTTTGCGAATACCTTACCGAGGAATTATATGATAATAAATTTCCCACAAGGCGCGGGCCGGCCTGGACGATCGCTGATTATATGAAGATGCCAAAAGACCAGTTGGAACCCATTATGACCAACAGCGAAAATATTGTACAGTTTGGACCCAACGCTTATTCAAAACCGTCAACAGCATTGAACATTTTGCGTGAAACTGTTATGGGACGTGACTTGTTTGATTATGCGTTTAAAGAATATGCACGCCGCTGGGCATTTAAGCATCCAACGCCCGCAGACCTGTTCAGAACCATGGAAGACGCCAGTGCTGAAGACCTTGATTGGTTTTGGAGAGGATGGTTTTTTGGAACGGATCCTGTTGATATTTCACTGGATAGTGTAAAAGCTTTTAAGATTGACCCGACCGCTACGCCAAAGCCAATGAATTTTGGCAGGGGTGGGGCAGCTAATGGTGAACGCGGGCTTGACAAACCCCAGGTAAACCCATTTGAAGATATTTCAAAGGTTAGGAATCGCGAGGACAGGAATATACACTTTCTTACAGATGTAGATACTACACTCCGTGATTTTTACTGGAGGTACGACCGTGGTATTGAACCTTATGATTCAACTTACAAATTCAAAACCACACCCATGACCTTTGATAACCTGGACGACGCTACCAAACAAAAATATGCAGGCAAGTATTTGTACGAAGCATCATTCAGCAACAAAGGCGGTTTGGTAATGCCAGTTATTGTACAGTGGACGTTTACCGACGGCTCAAAGGAGATAGACAGGATACCGGCACAAATATGGCGCAAGAACGAACATCATTTCAGCAAGGTGTTTTTGAAGGACAAAGAAGTTGCTTCTGTACTATTGGACCCCATGAGGGAAACAGCAGACGTTAATGAAAGCAATAACACCTGGCCAAAAATTGATGAACCAAGTAAGCTCGCTATTTATAAAGCAAAGCAAGGAGCAAGAGGCCAGTCGCAGGGATTGAGCCCCATGCAGAAGGCAGCACAGAAGTAGGGAAGGAAGAAGTCCGGAAGACGGAAAGTCGGAAAGACCGGGAGAAGGAAGACCGGGAGAGAAGAGGTAATTAAATCCGATAACAAAAATTAGTACGCAAAAAGCGCCACCTGTTTGGGTGGCGTTTTTTGTTTTTATCTTCACGTAAAATAAAACCGCTGTATGAAAAGAATCTGCGCATGGCTGCTTGCCATTTTTTTATATATGAATACCTCCTTCGCCCAAACTTACGCCCCCAATTGGCAATCGCTTGACCAGCGGCCCGTACCTGCCTGGTTTACCGATGCAAAGTTTGGCATATTTATACATTGGGGCGTTTATTCAGTTCCTTCATGGGGGCCAACTGCAAAAGACGGCGCGGGTATTTATGAACGTTATGCGGAATGGTATTGGTACAGGGTTACCGACACCAGCGCCGGTGGCAAAAAAGTGCATGATATGTTTAAAAAATATCATGACAAAGCCTATGGCCCGCAGTTTAAATACCAGGATTTTGTAAAAGACTTTACCTGCAATATGTTTGACGCAGATGAATGGGCGAATATTATTAGATCGTCAGGCGCAAAATATGTGGTGCTAACTTCAAAACACCATGACGGGTTTACTTTATGGCCAAGCAAACAATCATGGAACTGGAATGCGCAGGATGTTGGCCCGCACAGGGACCTTGCCGGGGAACTTAGCAATGCGGTAAAAGCAGCAGGGTTGCACATGGGGTTTTATTATTCACTGTACGAATGGAATAACCCTATCTACAAAACTGATCTAAATGCCTATGTCGATGGCCACATGATACCCCAAATGAAAGACCTTGTTACAAGGTACCATCCCGATATTTTATTTACAGACGGCGAGTGGGAACACACATCTGCCGAATGGAAAAGCGAACAATTTTTAAGCTGGCTGTATAACGAATCTCCCGTTAAAGATAATGTCGCGGTGAATGACCGCTGGGGCAGTGAAACCCGCAGCAAGCACGGTGGCTACTTTACCACCGAATACGACCTGGAAGGCGATGAAAACCTGAAGAACAAAGTAATTACCCACCCATGGGAAGAATGCAGGGGCATCGGCGAATCTTTTGGCTATAACCGGAATGAAGACCTTGCTGATTATCAAACTTCAGGACAACTGATTGATGTACTGATTGAAAAGGTATCAAAGGGAGGCAACCTGTTATTGGATATTGGCCCCACAGCAGATGGCAGGATACCTGTTATTATGCAGGAACGTTTAAAAGATATGGGCGACTGGCTTAAAGTAAATGGAGAAGCTATTTATGGCACCACACAATGGGCTAATGCACCCGCTAAAAAAGATTCTACAGTATTTTTTACTGTCAAAGGCAAAGACCTTTATGTGCTGTGTACAAAATATCTTTCAAGCCCCTTAACAATAAATAATATTGGCAAGCCTGCTTCAATAGGTGTGTTGGGAATTGATGACAAAATAAGATACTCTTTTAAAAATAACAGTGTAATAATCCAGCCGCCTGTTATTAATGCAGGTAACACTACATGCAAATATGCGTGGGTGTTTAAGATTGAGGGAGCATTATAAAAGAGAAGCCATGTTTTTAAACCTATATCAGCAACCGAATGTTTTATGTAAACATTACAGGTCGTGTTGCTTTTTATTGCCCTGCCTAAATCTCATTTATCCATTTTCTGAATGACGCAGCGTTTTCCTGGCTAACGATAATTTCTTCGTTTACAGGCACACTTAGTTCAACATTTATTTTGCTTTTATCAACCGGCTTAAAACGGTTAATATAGTTGGCATTTACAATGTACTTGCGGTTTGCGCGAAAAAATAAATTGCCATCCAGCTCTTCCTCCAGCTCAGAAAGGGTATTGTTCTCTGACAGGAATTTCTTATTGTTCTTGTCAACAAGAAAAACAATTTTGTGCTCGGTAAAAAAATAGGCGATATCTTCTATTTTTATGGTTTGAAACTCAAGCCCTTTGCGTACAATTATTCTTGATTTCTTTTTATTTTGATTATTCAGGTATTCAAATAGGGATGAATAATTATTTACAAAATAATTTTGAAGCGACTTATATTTTTTTATTGCTGCGCCAAGCTTAACCTCGTCAATAGGTTTAAGCAGGTAGTCAATACTATTGTATTCAAATGCCTCGCTAAGATATTTATCGTAGGCAGTAATAAAAATTACCGGGCATTCAATTTTACTGTTACTAAATATGTTGAAAGAAAGCCCGTCAGAAAGCTGTATATCCATCAGTATAAGGTCGGGCATTGGGTTTTCCTGCAACCAGGCTACACTTTCTTTTACACTGCCTGTTGATGCAATTATTTTAATTGTTTCGTCAAGATTGTTAAGGCATTCTATTAAATGCTCAACTGCAGGTTTTTCGTCTTCAATAATTAATATTCTCATGAGGTTAAGTTTATGATGGGTAATTTAACGGTGAAAAAATTTTGCGCATTATCAATCAGTATATTTCGCCCGGTTATAAGTTTATACCTGTTGTCAAGGTTATTCAATCCCGTGCGTGAAGTAGGTACGGGGTAGGTTTTAAGGTTTAGCTGGTTTTTTACAAATACGTAATTAGATGTTACCGATACATAAATGGTAAGCGGCTTACTATCTGTAAATTCATTGTGCTTTATAGCATTCTCTACAAGCGTTTGCAGCGAAATAGGCAGGATAAGAAACTCCTCGGCATCAACGTCGTTAATTTCAATGGTCATACTGATAGAACTGTCGAAACGAATTCTTACCAGGTAAAAATAATTGCTGATAAATTCTATTTCCTCCCTCAGTAATACAAGGTCCTTCTCTTTATTGCGTAAAATATAATGATATACTTTGGCAAGTGTATCGTTATATAGCTTTGCATTTTGAGGGTCAGAAGAAATTAAAAATGAAAGTGTATTTAATGAGTTGAAAATAAAATGAGGGTCTATCTGGTTTTTTAAAGCGATCAGCTCTGCCTGGGCCTTTGCAAGGCTTAATTGCTCTACCCTTGATAAAGCATATACCTGTTCCTGGTTTAGAAAAAAATTCTCATACATATTGGTAACAAAGCTTGCGGTTATTATTATTACAAGAACGGTGCGCCCAATGGGATGCCAGCTATTATAATTTTCCTTTGATAAAAACACCCATAAAAGAAGTAATAATAAAGACGACACCCCCGAATAAACAACGTTTGAAAAAAACAAGGCAAGGATGGTTTTGTAATAACTGGTATGCCCCCATTTATATTTTCGTTTAATAACGCGCATTAACAGTACATTACCTTCCCACACAAAAAAAGAAATGAGCATAAAAAAAAGATAACTGCCTGTAAGTTCGGGAATACTATAACGGCTATTGGTAATAATGCCGGTTACATTGGGTATTACAATACCCAATAGGGGGATAGCGATGATCTTTGCAATCTTATCATTTATGTATTTATTCTCATTTTCAGCAGGCAGCATTTTAATTGTTTTTGGTTTATGAGCCGTAAACAAGCTTTTAAACAGCAAAACCTATTCCCCGAATGAAAAACGCATTTTCTACGAAAGACTTCGCAATTATTCGATTTTAAATGGTAATAGAAAAGTTAATTATTACTAACGACCGTTTTTAAAGGATGAACGAATAAAAGTCTATCATATATATGGACTTATCAAAATTTTGTATAAATTGCACCAGATTCGGTTGCCTTGCGATTGCTTGATTAGTACTTCAGAAATATATAATCAAACTTCGGAAAGCAAAACTCTTAGTTCAGGTAACTTATACACTTTGGTAACATTATTGCGTGTTAGTTTAGCAATTAATATTTTACGCTTTATTTATACCATTGTTTACTGATATTAAAACTTTTTCTCATTTTTCTCATGTGACGCGGGTGGTTTCAACCACCTGCAATTTTTTTTGTACCCAGGCTCACGCAAGCGCAATAATTAAATTTTTACTGTATTTTCATT